>WNGA01012932.1_pt1 | contig 10741 bp, 9 predicted proteins | sample 5400061 | NCBI WGS metagenome assembly WNGA01 (sample SAMN13153366, study PRJNA577476) | soil metagenome | isolation source: 100 cm soil or saprolite under grassland replicate 2 | place: USA:California | collected 2016-06-15
CGTTTTTAACCCGGGATTTACGCCTCACCAGTTTGTTTCTGAAGAGGAGATCGAGGAGGCTGCCGCCGGAGCCAATCCCGAAATCACTCTCGTCGTGACGGACGAAGTGTATCGTTGTTCGGTTGTTGGCAGGAAATAGGTGCGTTGGGACGATACGCTCAGTGACGTATGTTGGATAAAAATCCTCCGCCGTTAAACCTGATAATACGGCTACAAGCGACCGGCCGTTCTCTCCGATAACGGCAAGTCAACGATGATCGGGTTGTGGTCAGAGATGCCGTCCTTCAGGCTGTGGTTCAGCGCTTTCAGCGTTCGACCAAAATGGGGCGCGAAAAGGAATGACTGTCCTCGATCATCAGGATCGGTAAAGCGGGCCGGTTTGACGAAGAACCAATCGAGCTTAAAGGGAATGTCGATCTTTCCCTTCAGTTCCAAAGTGTCGACAAAACCTTTGGAGCCGCGCTCATTGGAATCCGATAACGTCTCACTGCTGCCACCGATAGAAGCCTCCCTGGATCCGCGGAAATCAAATGCGCCTCCGTCGGAGAATCTGAAATCCTTCAAGGTGGTAAAAAACTTCTCCTCCGGGTTCTCGGAAACGAATCGGATACTTTTAACCGTGGGATCGCTCCGCGTGCGAGCGAACTTGGCGGCGCCGAGGGTAATGTCATAAAGCAGTCCAACTCCAGTTGCATACTTGACGCCTTTGGTGAGCCAAAACGAGGTACTGCCCATTCTCTTCTTGACTTCACGCTGGAATGAGGTCGGAGTTAGATCTGATCCGGTGGTATTCATGTCGCCGGCGACAACAACGGTATGATCGATATCTTTGATCTGGGCGAGAATCTCCTGAAGTTGTTTTACTCGGTTGACAGGCTTTGTCTTGTTCTCAAGGTGGGTGGCAACAATGGTTAGCTTGCCATTCGGGATTTCGCGATCTTCGACATCAGCGAGCAGCATCATCCGACCTCCGCGTCTTACTTCGCGTAGGATCTTGTCTTCAAATACCAGGCCAGACCCCTTACGCTTGCCACTCTCCAGCTTTGAGACCTGCTTCTTCTCGTCCGCATACCAGTCGTGTCCCAGATTTGCAAAGCGGGCAATACGCACATTGCTCAGAGGGTACCGACTGATAATCGCTGTTCCATGCAGGCCCAGCGTGCGTGATTTATCGACGGACATGTGCTTAATGAGTTCTCCCTTGTCTGGTGCGGTCTCGCCCTCGAGTTGCTCGGTGCCCAGCGTAAGTGGGTCAACTTCCACAAACTCCACCCCAAACGCGTAATTCATGTTCAAAGCGGTGGCGAGTTCTCTGGCTACGTTTCGGTAATCGGTGCGCTTCAGTCCCCAGTCAACCTCGTTGAGCACAACGATGTCAGCCTGCTTGAGCATATCTGCTTGTTGAAGAATCGTATCGACTCCGCCTTGCTCCTTAGTTGGCAACGTTTTCGCCAAACGTTGCAGAAAAACCTTGTCATTTCCCAGTGCAGCTCTGACTGCGTTGAACTCCAACCCTTCCTCAATATTCCACGCAGCAAGCCGCAGAAACCTGCCAAGTTCTGGCGAGTTAGGCTTGACAGGTTTTACGCCGCGCTGCGATGCAGCATTGCTCAAAAAAGGAGTGGTTAAAAGCTTATCAAGCTTATTTTGAAGTTCTGCTGCTGGAGTTGGCTCCTCATATAACCGCACCAGATCATCATAAGTCAGCAAGGCTGGTCCTTTAGCCGGCGCCTGAGATAGCGATTTGGTCGCACTGAGCGGCGCTGCGATCAAGACACTTGCTAAGAAAGCGACGTTTGCGCATTTCCAAACTGCGCTCATAGTTTGTTTGCTCCTTCACGAGTTGGGGAATTTCCGAAGCTTACCCCTCATACCCAATTGAGAAACTCGAGTGACGTGCCCCCTTTCGAGCCTCTCCCCCGCCCCTTCTTTACTCCTGCTCGCGAAAACGGTTCCTTTTTTTTATTTTTTTGTCAAAAACTCGGCAATAAATGGACGAACCCGAGGGGTCGCGAACCTCCCTTATCATGCACTAGGCTTGGAGCACGGACTATAGTGGACGTCTCCGGAAGCGTGTCCACGTCATGAATGTCATGACGCTTTCCCCTTTTAAGTTACAGCAGAAATTCGACCTGCAGCTGGTCCTTTTGATCGTATTGAACTCTACTCTTTCTGCTGCTGTTAAAACATTCGCCAGAATCTCTTTTCGCCATTGCTGGCGATCTTTTTTAAAAGCGGGAAGCTTGGTGCGGATGAGGCGCGGAAGTTTAGCCATATTTATCCTCGGAATTTACAGAGGACAACAGATCTACGAGATCATAGCCAAACGTCGAACTTCATAGCGCCAACAGGACCGCTCTGTCCGCATTAGCAGTGGCGCGAGTCAACTTTAAGTTCGGGAGTTGGAACGCGAATCTCGGTGGCGGCGGGGCATCAAAGGACAAGTGAAAATTCATCTTCGACCCCACATATGGCGTCGCCGTGGTTATTTGTCGGGCCGGAAGCTCTCTACTGGGGACCATGCCACGTTGCGAAGATCTGGAATGTTAAGGAGATCTACATCACAGAAAACGGTTGCTCGTCATCGGATATTCCCGCACCGGACGGCATGGTGTACGACACGGATCGCGTGATGTACTTACGCAATTATCTCACGCAACTCCGGCGCGCTACGTCGGAAGGGATCCCGGTGCGTGCTATTTCCTCTGGAGCTTGATGGATAATTTTGAGTGGGCCGACGGTTACACTAACCGGTTCGGGCTGCACTACGTTGACTATGGCACGCAGAGGAGAACGCCGAAACTAACCTCCGAATTTTATCGAGAAGTTATTTCCAGAAATGCGGTAGTTTAAGTTGTAGTGCGGGTCTCGATCATCTACTGCTCGGCTGATTATGAGGAGTGGAATTTATCGCCGCACCTGAGACACGCGACATTCCTCTTAATAGGATTTGAGGGGACTCCGAGATCCTGATACCACGCCTCTTCACTTGCAGAAGTCTCTTATTTGCGCGGCACACTGCGGGTAAGCTTTAAGCAACTCGTCAGGCACTCCTAGCTCTACATCTGGAGGTTCGACACCAGGCCATTCGGATGTTGCGAGCAGCGCATATCTACCGCCAGGCGCAAGTCTTGACACATGAAACGTAGCGCCGGGAATGAAAAGCTGTGGCCGTATACCGTCTGCTAAATTCGAGCCCACGACCTTCACCTCTCCTTCACCGCCCGGGTACAACAGCAGCACCTCAAGAGGATCGCCTAAATAATGATGGTACATCTGATCAGGCCGGATCCTGTGCAGTTTGATTTGAGCTTCTGACGTGACCAGGAAATAGAGTACCGATCCCAGAGGCCGGTTACTCTCGTAACCGGGCGGCAGGGCTTCGGCGGGCACTTTGTCCCGGCTTCGATACGTTTCGGCGACGAAACCGCACGTCGGGTGAGGTTTTAGGCCCAACAGTTCAATCACTTCGAGTGCACTGGAATTCACGGAAAGACTCCTTTATTTCAATACTGAAAATGCTCGCGGTCGGGATTGACGTGACGTACGAAAATGTAGTTTCTTCATTCCAAACTACGCCCAAGCTGCAATCGACAGTCCTGCAACCGTCAGATCACACACTCCATCGATCGCGCCAAGTGCGAGTTTGCTGGGCGTTACTCCCTCGCCGGTACCAAGCCATTTAAAACAATATGGAAGTGGACCAATCAGGTTCTCGGCCATCACTATGCCGCCGAAATCGGGGTTCGTTACCCCAAGTTGGATACCGAACAGGAACATGAGGCCGCCATAAAAGGCGTTGTATGCATTTTTTACTACCTCCCACAATTGTTTGATCGTAATAAACAGACTCTCCTCAGATACTTTGGATAGGGCAATGTCCATTGCGCCCACGCCTACGGGAAGCGAGACTGCGAAATAGAACAGGTAAGTGGCAGTCGTCTGGTTTATATCCATGTCGTCCGGAATTCCCAGGAGCACCACGATCGCGTTGCACGCCAGTAAGGCCGACTCCAGGAAGGTACCGACAGCAGCCAACTGAGGAGGTGAGACGTCCACCAAGGCGTCGAGGATCGAGTAGACGAAAAGCGCAAATGTAATATCGACCTTCTGAGGATCTGGGCCGGAAGCAAGCGTGCCGCCGGGAGCGGCCTGTGTTGCCGCGCCGACAGCCTTCCCAACGATGGTAGCCGGCACTGCCACCAGCAAACAGCACAGGTCGAGAAACGTCAACGGGCTACCTGCGATCGTCTCGTAGATATCGGAGATTACGGGAATCTTGATCTGTTGGTTGAGCAGACCGCTCGAGGGATCGAGGACCGCATCGATGACGATGGCAAAAGCTTTCAGCAAATCTTCCACGACTGCCTCAGTGAGCAGAAGAAAGCCTCTCACGATATCCTTGAGTAGCGTCAAAACGTCGCCGAAGGAATGGGTCGTCAGACTTGTGGGATCGGTCACCAGCTTGCCGAAATTTGAGATGAGGTTACTCACATCTGACGGGACGGATTGGAAATCATTGCTTATGGTGTTCGGAATGCTCGTGAATAGCGATTCAACAGCCGAAACGATCGTGTTCGGGTCGAAGCTGCCCGGCGCTAAGGATGAAGAGACCGAGCCCTGCGAGGCATTGGCCTGGAATTTCGATGTCAGCCAGCTGCTCTTTGCATAACTCTTCGCGCCGCCTGCGCCGAAAGCAGCTTGCGGGTTATTTCCGTTCTGTTGCTGAGACTGAAGAGTGTTGCTGCTAGCCTGCGTCACCGCGGACGACGTGAAGAAGCCACCATCGATCGAAGCTACGGCTGTGTTGAAGAACTGCGTGACTACAGTAAGATCATTTGCGATCTGGTTGTCTACCCATGCTTTCAACTTCGCACCGCCGTTATGGACGGCGGTCTTGATCTGCTCTTTGGTTACCAGAATGTCGCTCCACTCGAAGAGATAGCTCAACCACTGGACGGCCTTCTTGATGTCATTGATTATTGTTTTAAGTACTCCGACGACGACGCTGGCCGCGTCTTCAAGCGCGCTGACGACGAAGTTGTAGGTGTTACCCGCGTCATCAATGATTGTCTGCACTGCGTTCTCTGCTGCGGTCCAGGCGATGTGGGCAACTTTACGAGCGCCGTTCACCACGTTATTAATGAAGTCCTCTATATGGCTGAAGATGCTCCCCGGCAACCCGGACGTAGGCGGAGCCGAGCATCCAGCACTAAACGTCACGCTGCCTGTCACTGGATCGAAGCACGCAGTCCAATTCGGCACTGCTGTATTCGGCACGTAAATCCGGAGAGTCGACGCCGTCACCGGCTGATAGACCATGTTGGTATTTGACTCAGGGTAGGCAATGAACGAGGTCGGACTGAATGTTGGAGGCGGGATCCCGTGTTTCTTCGGTTTCTTCCGCTTCTTCTTTACGTCAGGTGCTTGCGCGAGTTGCGTGCGCGCTAACGATGCGGTTGGCACTCCGATGGTGTTACGGATCGTTTGCGCCAGATCATCGGCGCCGCTGAACCCAGAGGGCAACAGCGATGTACCGTCGTATGCCGTAGCGTCCGTCAGCGAAGGTATGTTGGGATCGGTCTGGGATCCGCCCTGAACATTCGAGAGCTTGTGCAAGGTATCGTGGTCAGGATAGAGCACGATCGCCTCCCCCACGTCCATAAAATTCCCCCAGAGGTAGAGAGCAGGCGACGTGATCGAATCCGCGTTGACAACCAGATCCAACTCGCCTGCCGCATCTGTCTGCAGCCAGGCCGATGTGGTCGTGCCTATCTGATAACTTTGGCCACCCGACGTGAGCGTAACTTGGTCCTGCGAAGCCCAGACTTTGACGCTCTTGTACGATCGTGGGTTTCGGTTAGGGTCAAGGAGCTTGACGTGCGAGCGGAATGATGTGGTCTGGGGTTGTGCGGTGCCGGTTGAGGTATCGTAGTCCTCGACCATCAATTCACTCTCAGCGAAAAACTGGTGTACAAGGCCCGATAGGTCCACCGCCTCGATAGACGTAGTGGGCGATATCTGTATGAAGTAGCAGATGCCGGTTTCGACGCCGGCCATGAGAGAGATATCGCCAATGTTTGGCGGAGAGAAAGAGACGACTTCCTGTCCCTGACTTGTCAAGTCGACTGCATACAGTACTGATCCTTTTGTGCCCGTCGTCATTAGATACGCAATTCCGTCCTCAACAAAAACGGAGTTGGTTTCTGCCGGAAACGGGGTGATGTTCCACACTTGGAAGCTGCCGAATCCGTCGCTATACCAGCTTAGGGCTCCGGCAGTGGCATCAAAGGCATAGAACCGTCCACCATCATCGCCTAGATACACGACTCCGTTGTAGAAGACCGGATTTGAAAACTGATGACCATCGTTCAGTTGAATTACAAGCTTTCGCCACACCGGCTCGAAACACGGTGATGGAAGCTGGCAGTTGGCCTTGGCTGAGACCTTCAGTGCTTGCAGGTAATAGCCTGGGAAAAGGGGGTTATTCACTTGTGAGATGAAGTAAACGTTACCCAGGCCGACGGCGGGATCGCCGACGATGGTCTCGAACTGAGCCGCATATATCCAAAGGAGTTCGCCGGTCGCAACGCTCACGGCGTAAAGCCTGTTGTTGATCACAACCATCACTACCCCACCCGATGTTACCAGCCTGGATGTTTGCGGCGTTGTCGCTCCAGTGGCGTAGGACCAGACGGGATTGCCCTGTGTATCCACGGCGTAGATCTGGCCGTCGGTGGTAGTAAAGATGATATTGCCGCCCGCCAGCAGGAGGTCGTTTGCCACCTGATAGGCTCTCTGCCAGAGGATACTCCCGCTGGTGATGTCAACCGCGTAAAGGTTGCCGGAATTGTCGGATGTGTAGAATACCGAGCCGGCAACCAGCGGCCGGTTGAAATAGACATTCTGCGCGTAAGAGTGGCTCCACCGGACCTCCATCGTCTGTGAGTCGATACTATAGATGAGTCCCGAATTATTGTTCTTTGCATCTTGCGCGGTCACGAGAACCGCCCCACTCAAGAAGACGCAGGAGATGATGGTGTATGACGCGGGGGGAGTGTATTGCCAGACGGGCACGGGCGTGAAGTCTGACAATGAGGCGCCGGCCAATGCCGCCTTCTTGTCAGCCGCAAGTACGGTCTCAAAAAGCGTCGGCGCGAGCGCTGCGCCCGCCATGCCATAGCCCATACGCCTGAGCATCGTCCGCCGGGAGATGCCCATTCCCAGCGCTTCTTTTAGTTCATCTGTTGCGTTGTTCATCATACGTCCTCGGCGATTTTCGCGGCTTAAGAAACAGTTTGCGCCGGCGGCACATCTGTGCGACGAGACAGATCTTGCTGCGCTCTCCGACAGAGGGATGCCATTGGGGCTGGGGGGACCACATCACAAAATGTAGGTCGTTATTTAATTGTTGAGTGCTGGCCCGCGGATTACTCCGGAGCCTTGCTGGACGGGCCTTGCCGGGAAAAGAGGTCAATACTTAAAAGCAGAGACTCATACGAGGCAAGCCTGTGAACTTCTGAGCAGCGCCATAATGCAATGCTGGAGGGTCGCGCGTCAAGCGGTCGGTTTTGGTGGGCACGGCTACGAGATGTTCCTGATCAAATAACGTATTGGAATAGATGCGCCTCTATACTAATGTACTAAAGGGAAAGACTTACCTCACATTTGTTCATCACACCAAGCCTTGTCTTCCTCGACAAAACTTCAGCCTTGGTTCGCCGGATTCATGCCCCTCAAATTTGGGAAGGTAATTAATCCCAGCTAAGCCAAACGCGCCCTTTGAAAGCAACCGACTATGACCTTGACGTTCTCTTCAAACGAAGCAGCGAGACTGCGGGCTTTGCGTCGTTACAATATCCTGGATACCAATGGTGAACAGGAATTTGATGATCTCGCTCGTCTCGCAACAACAATTTGCAAGGCTCCCATTGCACTGATCAGCTTCGTTGATACCAACCGAGTGTGGTTCAAGTCGCGGGTGGAGTTCGAGGGCTGTCCATACCGAAAACTCAATCTGACGTGACACGGCTTTCTTTGGATCAACCCTATCGTTCCCTGCCCCGATCGAATAGCTTGCCTGTCGGTTCGCGCCCCAGATCGTTAAAGCCGCAACTACTCCTCCAAAGGCCGATCAGTTGTTTCGTACGGTGACTCCCGCCCGCTGCGGTATACGCAATCACTCCTATGCCGCACGCAAATAGCGATGATGCAATCCGCCAACTTGCGGCAGAGAAATGATCTTGCCTTTTGCTGGCAGCTCCACCTCTCGAGCCACCGGCGCGTTCATTTCCAACAATTGATGTGGCCGCACTTCATTATAGTAGGCAAAGTACTCTCGCAGGATTCGTCGTAGTTGCCTTTCATTGAACACGATCAGATGGTCCAGACATTCCCGCCGAATACTGCCGATCAACCGTTCGGCATATGGATTCTGCCACGGTGACCGCGCAGTAGTGATCACTTCTTCGATTCCCATTCTCGCTACACGACTGCGAAACTCTTCCCCGATCGAATCACGATCTCTCAGCAAGAATCGTGCTCGCGCGAAAGGATACTTTGAGTCCTCCGATGACACAAGAATACACCTTAGAATTAGTGTAAAAGGCAATAATAATAAGAGGCGCGATGCAAAACGCAAGAAAAGTAAAAAGGGCGGCCTACGGACTCTTAATCAGCGGGTCGGAGGTTCGAGCCCTCCACGGCTCACCAGATTTTCTTAGCAAATCATGTCATTCTGCTGAAGTCGGGAAATTTGCTCCCACATATCACTCCCACGTATTCGCGATTCCCGCTACTCCGTACTCTCCGAGACGTAAGAGTTAGTTAACCGCCGCTGCTTGAGTCTCCCACTTTTATATTTTTCTCTTCTTCGTCCCCTTACTGGTCGCACTGCGAGCGGCGCGTGAGGATGGTGCGTGAATCGGGACGTTAGAGAGATTGGACTTGTGGTTGCGCTTTCAATCAGGCTGCGTTCCGCCAATCGGCGAGAAATTTGTTTGAGCCCCTTGTCTGTAAGCGGATGATTAATGATTCAAGGGTGATCTTTCCGCTGAAGTCACCAGTTTCGACGCTGAAGGCATGCTGCGCGAGGGGCACGAGTATGCGGCCATCGCACCAAACGTAGTGGTTAAATGTCCGCTTACTACTGACGGGTTGAAGGCCACGCGCCAACTGGCTTCAGAAGGCATCAAGGTCAACATCACTCTCTGTTTCTCTGCCGCGCAGGCGATTCTGGCCGCTAAAGCTGGGGCCGCCTAATCAGCCCCTTCCGAGGTTTTGCCCAGAGGCGAAAATGAATGAACTTGCTCGCCTTAAGGGAACTACTCAATCCAAACTTGCCTTTAGGACTTTTTTATGCGCGCGAAGGATTGGTCGCTGAAGCCGAACACGAATTTCAATGCTTACAGCGAAAATCCTCGCTCTGAACTTGCCAAGAGTCTCCTACAAGCGAATTCAGTCACGCTATCCACTCAGCGCGGCATCACTCTCAGCTATGAGACGGTCCGAGAATGGTGCCTTAAGTTCGGTCAGACTTCGCCAAGGGCTTGCGCTGCAGATCCCCACGTCCCGGCGACCAGTGGCACTTGGATGAAGTATTCCTCAAGATCAATGGACGCATTCATTACTTATGGTGGACCGGGATGGTGACATATTGGACATCATGGTCCAGAGCCAAAGGGATAAGAAAGCAGCAAAGAAGTTCTTTCGCAAGCTATTAAAAGGGTTGCGGTATGTCCCGCGGGTTATCACTGAACAAACTGAAAAGCTATTGTGCCGCGAAGGCCGAAATGTTGCCCGGTGTCGAGCACTGCCAGCAAAAGTATCAAAACAACCGCGACGAGAATTCTCATCAGTCAACCAGGTTGCGAGAGCGTGTGCTGAGACGATTCAAGTCGGCTTGTTGTTATGCTTGGTAAGAAGCTGGTGCACGGACTTCCTTGGGATTCATAACTCCAAGGTTCGAGTCCGACCCCCGCTACCATTTTCCTCAATTAATTCAATAGCTTACGCTGCAAGCCTCGGTGGCCGACGCTTGGCCACGGCCCTTCTTGTGACGGCCCTTGCCCAAATAGCGTCCATTTGCTGCGAGAAATTTCGGGGGTTTAGGCGGTTTCAAAGGGATTCCGACAGGAACGTTGGACTTGTATCCCCACGGTCTCAACGTGGGAGTCCTATATATATGAGGGACAAAATCATCAGGCCTTGGGAGCAATACTCTCACGCTTTCTGGACGTCTGAATCCGGCATAGACTGATGTGGGAACCCGGGTAATCGAGTCAGCAGTCGAAAGCTGGTAACTCAACGATTCCATTGCGGACGGGGTTATCGGTAGGGACAGGGATGGATCGCGAAATTAAAAACTGGTCAGGGTTGAGAGCTGGGTTATTCGGGGGTTCTCTGCAGCGACTCCAAGGAGCTCGAAAGGAATTCGATGAGGCCCGGCCAAAACTCCGACAAGCTCTCGGCATGTGGTATTAGTCTCCGGCAAGACAAAATCGAAGTCTTACAAAGGCGTCAGTGAGCGACTAATTGTTGGCCCAAGCGTACTGAGAATATTATTTTCTCTTCACGCTTCGTAAGAAATACTATGATATGAGCCGCTTATCTAGAATGAGTGGTTTCATGCTTCCGAGTATCAACTTCTTAAAGTCCTTGTGAACAGGATTAATCAAGTAATTGTTTTCCTCCTCTACAACCGCGCTGGGAACCTTCAGCACAGCTGACGAGCCGCGCGAGA
>WNGA01025547.1_pt1 | contig 10740 bp, 15 predicted proteins | sample 5400061 | NCBI WGS metagenome assembly WNGA01 (sample SAMN13153366, study PRJNA577476) | soil metagenome | isolation source: 100 cm soil or saprolite under grassland replicate 2 | place: USA:California | collected 2016-06-15
GGCCATGGCGAGGCCGACGGCGAAGGGGGACGGGATCTCATCCACGTCTAGTTCGTCGCCGTCGGGGTCTTCCCAGACCAGGTCGAAGAGCGGGCGTAGCTCGGCGGCGACGGGCGACGGGTCTTCGACGTACATGAACTCGTTGTCGTCGAAGAGCAGCTCTCCGTCGCGGGCGCTGCCGAAGCGGACGTGGCCGTCGATGTTGCTGCGCACCACGGCCGCCGTACCGCCGTTGTCCGAAAGGGCGCGAAGGGCGGCGTTGGTGGGGTCGCCGTAGCCGCTCGTCTCGATCGCCAGCACTCCGCCGGGGACCTCAAGTGCCGCCCATCCGGTCGAGACTTCGTTGTCGACCCAGTGATCGGCGCCAACTGGCTCGTTCAGGTCGATGCCGAGTGCCGTCGCGACCTTGTCGCGGCTGGCACCCGACACGATCAGCACCGTTAGGGACTCGAGGTCGGGGAACGCGTCGAGCAGCTGCTCGTGGTACTCCAGGGTCGCCGTCGCGCCCGCAGCCTAGGGCGAGAAGGCCAATCGCGCGGCAGTTTCCCCTAGGCGGCGTCGGCGGCGCGCTCGATCTCGGCGACCTCGATCTTGCCCATCTTGAGCATCGCTTCCATGGCGCGGCGGGCGCGGTCGGGATCGGGGTCGTTGAGGAGCTCGTCCATGCGGCGCGGCACGATCTGCCAGGACAGGCCGAAGCTGTCCTTGAGCCAGCCGCAGGGGCCGGGTTCGCCGCCGTCCGCGGTGAGGGTGTTCCAGAGTCGGTCGACCTCGGCCTGGTCGTCGCAGTCGATGACGAACGACACGGCCTCGTTGAACTTGAAGTCCGGGCCGCCGTTGAGGCCCATGAACCGCTGGCCGGCGAGCGTGACGTTCACCGTCAGCGGCATGCCCTTCGGCCCGGACGGCGTGTCCGCGGGTGAGTGCCAGACCTGGTCGATGTGGCTGTCCGGCAACAGCGTCACGTAGAAGTTGGCCGCCTCCTCGGCGTTGCCGTCGAACCACAGACAGGGATACAGCGGGGCCATCTCGTCCTCCTCGACTCGGCCGTTTCGGCGTCGGGAGCGCACTAAGCGCCCCGGCAACGCCCTTCCTGAGTGACGACCAGGCTCTGGCCGGAGACTCATCGGTCAAACTGCGGCGTATCCCTCGTGCAGTGCCACTGCGGCCGTGACCAGCGAGCGGATGATGTCGAGGCGACCCTCGACGGTGAGTTCAGGACCATCTCCCAGATCTGCCTCGAGAGGTGCGTCGCCGACGGCCTGCTGAATGCGCCGTTTCTCTGCCCCCGAAACGCTGAAGAAGGCGTCCTGCAAAACGCAGCCGTGCACGGTCGACGCCAGCTCCGCCTTCCCCCGGCCGTCGAGTTGCCCATGCACGTGGAGCGCCACGTCCAGCCATGCGGAGTCGTCGTACTCGCTGTCCTCATACCGATCGGTCACCAGGGTGTAGATCAGCATCGTGGCCCGCGGACCCCGGGGGAGCCTTCCTCGCGTGGGTCGTACGGCAGGTCAGCAGCCCGGCGGATGAGCTTCTCCGCGCGATCCGCGTGGCCAGTGGACATGCTCACCATTGCCTTGGTCAGCAGGTTCTCGGCGCCCATGATCTGGGCATGGCTGCGCTCGTTGAGCGTGCGGCCCGACCGTCGAGCCAGCTCGCCGAACTCCGGCCGCTTGCCGTACGCCGGGTCGAACTCGGAAAGGAAGTGGTCGGTCATGAGCGCGACCCTACCGAGCACGATCGCGGTCTAGCCCCAGTCCGCCGCCATCGCAGGTTCAGCTTTGCAGTCGCTCGCACGTCTGGCCCGTGATACCGGCAATCAGCTCGAAGTCCTTGTCTCGGTGGAGCAGCGTCAGGCTGGCGAGCTCGGCTGTGGCCGCAATGAGGAGGTCTGGAATCGATGGCGCCCGTTGGTGGCCCCTGTCTGCGAGCATCAACTGGACCTCGAGCGCACGGTCCTCGATCGCGGGTGTCAGGTACTCGACCGGCATGCTGGCGAGGGGTGGGGTGGCGAACACCGTCCGCGCCTGGGCCGCGCTGCGGGCCGAGTAGCCGACCTCGAGCCTGGTCACCGTGGCGATCCTGACCAGGCCACGTTCGATTCGGTTTGCCCAGTCGTCGACATTGGGACTCTCACCCAGCCGCACCAGGGCGGACTTGTCGATCAGCCAGTGGGTCACTGCCACGCCGCGCCCATCACCTCGGGATCGGCAAGATCGGTGAACGCTTCCGCGAACGCGCGGAGGGTGCCGGCCGTTACCTGGGTGGTCGCGGTGGCTGCGTCAGCGGCCAAGCGGCGACGGATGTACTCGACGCGGGACAGCCCCAGGCGTGCCGCGTGCGCGTCGACCTCGGCCAGCACGGCTTCGGGAACGTCTCGGATCAACACATCAGGCATCGCGAAGCACCTCCTCTGATATCCCATGATATCGCGCCTCAGTTGATGTCGAACTCGTTGCCCTCGGGGTCGGCCATGGCGACGGCGTAGTGGTCCATGCCCTCCTGGAAGATCGTGCGCAGCCGGGTGGCGCCGAGCGACTCGAGCCGATCCGCCTCCGCCTCGACGAGTTCGCGCCGAGAGTCGAGGGGCGTGCCCCGGCCGCCGCTCGCGTGTACGTCGATGTGGAGGCGGTTCTTGATCGACTTCTTCTCCGGGACGACCTGGAACCAGATCCGCGGACCCTCACCGTTTGGATCCTCGATCCGGTCCGCGCCGATGCCGAGCTCGTCCTCTCCCACCCCTATCGACCGGTAGAAGTCGTCCCACGAGTCGAACCCGGTCGGCGGAGGTGCGATGACGTAGTGCAACGCCTCCGCCCAGAAGTTCGCGAGTAAGTCGGGCTCTGCGCAGTCGATCACGAGTTGGTAGGACACCGGCATCTGCCACCTCCAGGAGTATTCGGTCCCGATCACCCTGGCACGCGCCACCGACAACGGGGCCGAGCGGCTGTGCAGACCGCCGTACTCGATCGAGAATGGCGGCGTGAGGATCGAATTCACCCTGGACTGCGCGGACCTCGACCGGATGGCGGCCTTCTGGACGGCCGCCGCCGGGCTGGTCGTGGAGGGGGTGATCGAGGGCCGGTACGTCGCCCTCCGCGGACACGGGATCACGCTTACGCTGCAGCGCGTCGACGAGCCGAAGACGGTCAAGAACCGGATGCACGTGGACCTCCTGGTCGACGATGTCGTCCAGGAGGTACGGCGCATGGAGTCGCTCGGCGCCACTCGGCTCACCGAGACGGCCCGACAGGAGTTCGGCCAGACCTGGTTCGTGCTGGCGGACCCGGAGGGCAACGAGTTCTGCGTGGCGAGCGAATAGGTCAGGACTTCGCGTAGGTCTCCGCGGCCACCGACTCGAACTCCAGCCCGATCGCCGGCTCGTCACCGACGACCCACGCGTCATGGCCCGGTTCGATGATGTAGGCGGCGCCCGGGATCAGGCGCGCCTTGCTGCCGTCGTCGTGGACGACCTCCATCTCGCCCCTGAGCAGCGATCCCACGTGCCGGACCTGGCAGGACTCCCCGCCGACGACGGGCCGGATGCACTCCGACCAGCGCCAGCCGGGCTGGAAAGTGATCCGGGCGATGCTCGCGCCGGGCAGCTTGACCACATCGACGGTCGTCTTGTCGGGGGTTCGCCGCTCGTCGGGCTCGTCGAAGGACTTGCTGAAGACGGTCATGAGTGTGCTCCTCTGTTTGGGTGCAGAGCCTTTCCTCGACAATGACCCCTCTCAGCCTGCTTGGCTAGATACCGGGACTTACCAACCCCTTACGACGGGACAGACGCGGACGCTCACCCCCGCCGCTGCGAGGCGAATCGCGGCGAAGTGCGGGCGGCAGGGCTACCGTCCTACTGCGGTGCCCACAGTGCGGCTGGTTGTATCTGGATCCGCGCGATGGGCTCTCCGAGCCGCGCCATATCGACGCCGCCAACGCGGTGAGCTGGTTCGGCTTCTCCACCTGACAGCGGCATAGCGGATGGCTAGATGTCCAACAGTCGCGGTGGGTCCCACATCCACCGCGACCTCGAACCGTGCCGGTCGTGCGGATCCGCGTCAGATGAACACATCGGCATAGGAGACGACGTTGAACAGCACGCCGAGCACACCGATCCCGAAGGCGGCTTGCGAGAGCTTGCGGCCTTTCGTCGCGTAGATCCCGGCCCAGCCGAGCAACGCGCCGCCGGCGGCGAGTCCGGGAGGGAACCCGGTCCAGAAGCCCGGTGCGAACAGCGTCCCCGCGACCGCGAGTGCCAGGGCCACGCCACCGGAACTAGCCCGACGAAGGGCCCACGGTAGGACCAGCACGAAGACGACACCTGCGGTGACCAGGGCGATGCCGGCGTACACGAGGAACAGGCCGGGGCCGATGTCCGAAGGGCCCTTGGCGCCATAGAAGTCGTTTGCCGGATAGGAGACCGTGAAGAGGAAGGCCGCGACCGCGACCGGCCACAGCAGTTTTCGAGCCTGATCCTGATGGCTGCGGTTGCGGTCGACAGTCTGTGAGGTGCTCATGGGCGTGGACCCTTCAAGAGAAACGGCAGAGGGTGCCCAACGGGTCCGAGCGGTACGCGCCCTGTCATGCCAGACTACGAGGCGAGGGGTGCGCGGAAGACGATCCCTCACGGCTAGATCCGGAAGTCGCTTCGCCCCGGGTAGCCCATAGTGGGCGGAAGGACGCTGCCGCCCAGTCGGTAGCCGACCGCTCAAGGCCGTCCGCTCATCGGCATATGGTGTCTGAATGAGGAGGAGAGATGGTCAAGTCCGCGGGGAGTGTCGTGGTCGACCGCACGCCGGACGAGGTCTATCGGTACGTCGCTGATCTGCGCAACGAGCCGAACTGGCACGTTGACGTGGCATCCGTGCCCCCGGAGACCGATCCAATTCCAGTCATTGGTAAGACTTATGCCCTGAAGTTCAAGCCGTTCATGGGAAAGACTGAGGGCACGTTCACGGTAGTTGAGGTCGAGCCTGGCGCCCGCGTGGAGTACCGCGCAGATTTCGCCGGGCTCCGACCTCTGATCACGTACACCGTTGAGCCGGTCGGTGAGGGAGCGCGGTTCACGCGCTCCGTCGAAATGCGACCCACCGGTCTGAAAGTGCTCATCGCGCCGCTGATGGCGCTCATGGTTCCGCGCCGGAACAGGGTCTTTGTGGAGAATCTCAAGCGCGCGCTCCAACCCTGAGAAGCGCCGCTCTTCTGCGGTTCGAAGTTCGCTCCATGGCACACATCGGCCCGTCCGCACATAAGCATGTGCGTGCTCTCCGTGCAGTTCCTAGCCGTGAGTCATCCGGTCGATCTGGCTGTCTATGCCTCCGCTGTCGCGCACGAGTTCGGTATAGATCCGGCCCTCGGTGAAGGATCCACCCTCCACTTCGAAGATGTTGACGCCGACGAACTCCATGGGTGTTCCGTCCGTTCGGGTGCCGGACATTCGCCACTCCATCCAGACCGTGCTGCCGTCTGCGACCCGACCGAGAATCTCGGCGCGAAGATCGGGGATGCTCTCGAACAGCGCTGCGAAGTTCGCTCGGACTTGGTCTCGGCCCAGGACCTCCTCGCCACGGCGAGCGGGTGCTCGGTCTCGATAGTCCGGGGCAAAACATGAGATTGCGGCCTCGAGATCGTGATCGGTAAGCGCCTGGGTCCAGCGCTCCACGACTTGCGCAGCATCGGTGGTCATTATCCCAGGCTCCCATCGCTGGCGTGATCGGTGAATGGTGAGGTGCCGTGCCGTCCGGGACGACACGCGACTGTGGCTGCCTTCCGCGACCGGTGGGCGACAGTCGCGTGGCGACGCGCGATCCACGGTCACGCCAGGCGACGGCCAGTACGTGCTCGAGGCGGGCGAGTCGTGCTGCCTCCGATGCGCGTCGTTCATGGGGCTGCATGGGGTCATCTTGTCCAGGACCGAGTCGCTGATCCAAGCGCACACCCATCGGATGCGGGCGTCTCTTCGCTTGTCTGGGCGCGGGATCTGTCGGTGCCACGCTGCGCCTTCCAGTTCGCGTCGTTGCCGTCGACGAGGCCGAGGAGTGGCGCGAGATTCTGCTCGACGCCCATCGGCGCTAATCCCGGGATGATCAAAAGCACCTGGGTTGCCCGACTTAGCCACAGACGCCACCGAGCGCGGTGGCCACGATGAGGCGGGTGTCGCGCAGTAGGCGCTCGAAGTCGGCTTGGGAGAGCGTGTTGACCGTCTTCCACAATGCGGGGGTCTGCTCGCGCGGGGCGTACCCGTACACTGTGTTGCGGACTTTCTCGAGCTCGGGTCGGCGGTTCGTCGCCACGCGACCGCCAAACCCAGCCCCTGTACGAGGCTGCTGGGTTCCGCAAGACCGTGGGGGAGTTCTGCCCGCCGATGCTGGCCTACGAGCATGACCTCCGAGCGGTCGATTCGTGCCGGACCCGCGGTCGTCAGGCCAGCCCAGCAGGATCAGCAGCGCCACCGCGAGGATCCCGAGCCCGGCGACGGCTCCGACACGGCCCAGGAAGGCGCCGTCGAGCGGCTTCACCGGGGGCAGCAGCGACGCCGCGATCACGAGGGTTGCGATCGCCAGTGACGAGGTGAGCGGGACGGGGAACCAGGCGGCCTCGACGAACAGCACCGCGGCCTGTACGGCGGCGGTGAGCGGGGCGGCGGCGTGGATGCGGTTGGCCTGTACCGAAGGAGGGGCCGGCGAGCGATGCTCGCCGGCCCCTCAGTGGTCCTCGCGGCAGGCCCGCTTCCAGCCCTTGCCGACCAGTGCCACCACATAGGGCAGGGTCGCGTTGGTCAGCGCATAGTTGGAGGTGTTCGGCACCGCACCGGGCATGTTCGCCACGCAGTAGAACGTCGAGTTGTGCACCGGGTAGGTCGGGTCGGCATGCGTGGTGGGCCGGGTGTCCTCGAAACAACCGCCCTGGTCCACCGCGATGTCCACCAGCACCGACCCCGGCTTCATCTCCGCCACCAGGTCGTTGGTCACCAATTTCGGCGCCTTCGCGCCCGGGATCAGCACCGCCCCGATCACCAGGTCGGCCTCGAGAACCTGCTGCCGGATCGCCAGCGTCGACGACGCCAGCCCGTGCACCCGGTTGTTGTAGCGCCAAAACGACATCCGCAGCTTGTCCAGGTCGGTGTCCAGCAACGTCACGTCCGCCCCCATCCCGAGCGCGATGTTCGCCGCGTTCTGCCCCGAGACCCCGGCGCCGATGATCACCACCTTCGCGTTCGCCACCCCGCCGACCCCGCCGATCAGCACCCCACGGCCGCCCTGGGCCTTCATCAACGCATGCGCCCCGACCTGCGGCGCCAGACAGCCCGCGACCTCCGACATCGGGTACAGCAACGGCAACCCACCCGAAGGAAGCTGCACCGTCTCATAGGCGATCCCGGTGACCTTCTTGGCCACCAGCTCCTCGGTCAACGGCCGATCGGCCGCCAGGTGCAGGTAGGTGAACAGCACCAGGTCCTCCCGCAGCCGGTGGTACTCCTCGGCGACCGGCTCCTTGACCTTCAACACCGTCTCGGCGTTGCCCCACACCTCGTCGGCGGAGTCGAGCAGCTTCGCACCGGCCACTTCGTACTCGTGGTCCGGGATCGACGAGCCGACGCCGGCACCCCGCTCGACGAACACCTCGTGTCCGCGCTCGACCAGCTCATGCACGCCGACCGGGGTGATCGCCACCCGGTACTCGTGGTTCTTGACTTCCTTCGGTACGCCGATCCGCATGGGTCGCTCCTGTTCGAGGTCGTGGACGCAGTCTGCGTGATCCTTCGAGCAGAGGGCGCACGATCGAACAACCTTCACTCAGAAGGAGGCGGAGCTGGATATCGTTCGTCCCATGGCTTCGACGCGCGGTGGCCCGCTGAAGGGTGTTCGACCGTTCCGCCAAGACACGGTTCTCGACGAGGTCGACAAGCGGTTGCTGGCGGAACTCGCCCAGGACGCCCGACTGCCCAACAACGCTCTCGCGGACCGCGTGGGCATCGCGCCCTCGACCTGCTCCCTGCGCCTAAAGCGCCTGCGGGAGGTCGGCGCGATCCGCGGCTTCCACGCCGAGATCGCTCCCGAGGCGCTGGGGCTGCCGATCCAGGCCATGATCGCGGTGCGGGTTCAGCCGAACGCGCGCGCGAGGATCGGTGACTACACGAGCAGGCTCGCCAGGCTTCCCGGCGTCCTGCACGTGGACTTCCTGGCCGGCAGCGTCGACTTCCTCGTCCAGGTGGCCGCCGAGTCGCCCGATGCGCTACGCGAGTTCGTCACCGAGCACCTGAGCGCGTCGCGCCAGTTCGCGTCGACCGAGACCAGTCTCGTGTTCGACCACGTCCGGGGAGACATCTGAGCCCGTCGCGCACGTTGCACCCTCGATGCTTCTGACACGGGACGGGCCGGTAGCGGCGTCCAGGCCGGAGACCCGGCTGTTGTGATGGAAACCTCCGCCGGGCCACCAGTCAGCGTGCGAGGAGGTCCGTGCTCCTCACCACCTCGGCGTAGCCGTCCGCGAGGGCAGGCATGAAGGCAGCGTGCACCATCGCACGGGGTACGGCGACGTTCTCGAACTCAGATCCGGGGCTGCGCAGCCGTGGTGGACCACTGTCACGTTCTGTCCGAGGTCTGTCGTGGCCCGGACGGTAGCGTCGACGCACGTGCTGGTCATCATCCCGACGACGTGCAGGTGGTCCACGCCCAGCCGCTCGAGCGAGATCGGTGCCGACAAAGCCGTTCGGCTCGGTCTTCGTGATCACCGGCTCCCCGTCGGCCGGGGCGACCAGCGGGAACGCTCCGCCCAGGAAGTAGTCGCGCTTGGACAAGCAGCTGCAGGCAGAGGCGACCCTCCCGAACCGTCTAGTGCTGGGAGACCAGGCTCGCGATGCCGATGAGCAGTAGGTCAAGGGCCAGCTCGAACGCCCGGTCGGAGCGTTCGCGGCTCGATCCGGCCTGTTCGATGGCCGCGACGAGGGCCGGGCTGCGGGCCTGGTCCACCGCCCAGACCTCGTCGGGTGCCGCGAGGTCGAGGGCGGCACCGAGGACGACGCTGTCGCACATCGTGATGACATCGAGCAGCTGGTCCACCGGTACGCCGGCCGCGCTCAGCGTCTCGGCGAGCTCGTCGTACATGCCCATGACCTCCGGCGACGACACGGTGTAGGCCGTCACCAGCGGAATGAGGCGCGGGTGTTGTGCGAAGCAGTCGCGGTAGCGCCGGAGCAGGGTGCGCACGGTCTCGTCCCACGTCTCCGCGCGCTCGGTGTCGAAGTTTCCCTGCCGGAACACCAGCGACCGCATCGCCTCCACGATCTCGGCCTTGCTGGCGAGGTGGTTGTACAACGAGGACGGGCGGACGCCGAGCGCCTCAGCGACCTGGGCGATGGTGAACTCACCGGTACGGTCGACCAGCCCCAGGGCGGCGATCGCGATCGCCTCCGGCGACAGGAGCGGAGTACTGGGTCTACCCACGAATTCCTCTCTCAAAACAGATTTCCTCGACGGATCCCTTGCCGTGTACCGAGATCGCAACGATACTCAAACGAATCCTATTCGTTTTAACCCTTCGAGGTCGCCATGACTGCACTCTCTGCAAGCTCCACCTCCTCGGTCTCGGAACCATCCTCGTCCACCTCCGTCTCGATGACGCTCCGCCCGGACTCCATCGGCGCCGTCGGCGTGACGGCGACGGTGATCTCGGCGGCCGCGCCCCTCACAGTCATGGCCGGGGTCGCCCCGGTCGCGCTGGCCATCGGCGGCGTCGGTGTGCCGGGTGCCTACCTGCTGGCCGGCGTCGTGCTTGCCGTCTTCGCGATCGGGTTCACCGCGATGGCGGCGACGATCAGGCGCACCGGTGGCTTCTTCGTCTACATCGGGCACGCGTTCGGTGGCACTGCGGGGTTCGCCGCCGCCGTGCTGGCGATCGTGTCCTACAACCTCCTGCAGATCGGGGTCTACGGTCTCTTCGGCATCCAGACGCGCGCGGCGCTCGACGACCTCTTCGGTGTGACGGCTCCGTGGTGGCTGATCTCGGCCATCGCAGTCGTGGTCGTGTTCGTCCTGGGCGCGCTCGGGATCGACGTCGGCGCGAAGGTGCTGGTCGTGCTGATCACGCTCGAGTCCGCGATCCTGGCGATCATGGGCGTCGCGATCATCGTCCAGGGTGGCGCGCACGGGCTCGGGGTCGCGTCCTTCGACCCGCACAACATCTTCCAGAGCGGCGTCCTGGCCGTGCTCGGCATCTGCTTCGCCGCCTTCATGGGCTTCGAGTCGACCGCGTTGTACCGCGCGGAGGCCCGCGACCCCGCCCGCACGATCCCTCGGGCGACGTACGCCGCGGTCGGCTTCATGGCGCTGTTCTACTGCTTCATCTCCTGGACCGTCGTCCAGGCCCTCGGACAGGCCGACGTCCAGGCCGGCGCGGGGGAGCAGGGCCCGGCGCTGTTCTTCCTCACGATCCACCAGTACGTCGGCGGCTGGGCCGAGCACGCGATGTACCTCCTCATCGTCACCAGCGTCTACGCCTCGCAGCTGGCCTTCCACAACGCCATCAACCGGTACGTCTTCGGGATGGCGGAGAGCGGAGCGCTGCCGCGCGCGTTCGCCCGCACCAACCGCGCCGGCAGCCCGGCGTTCGCCGGTGCGGTGCAGAGCCTGCTCGCGCTGACGGTCGTGCTCACGTTCGCCGGTCTGGGCCTCGACCCGTTCCAGGACCTGCTCATCAAGGTGAACACCCCCGGCGTCATCGGCATCATCTTGCTGCAGG
>WNGA01012936.1_pt1 | contig 10739 bp, 10 predicted proteins | sample 5400061 | NCBI WGS metagenome assembly WNGA01 (sample SAMN13153366, study PRJNA577476) | soil metagenome | isolation source: 100 cm soil or saprolite under grassland replicate 2 | place: USA:California | collected 2016-06-15
TAGCCTGGCATGGGCCTCTGCTACAATCCCGCAGCGCCCGGCGACGGCGCCCACGTCGGAGTGGCGGAATAGGCAGACGCGCTAGGTTGAGGGCCTAGTGTCCGCAAGGACGTGGGGGTTCAAGTCCCCCCTCCGACACCACGACTGAGCTGGAGATCCGTGCTTCACCTCCTCTCGGCATCGGGGACAGGTCGTCCCGTTGACAGCGGTTTGACAGCAGAGGACTCCGAGTCCTGTTGTTCGCCGTCAAGGATCAGCCGTGCGACGGCGTTCGCGGCCTTGGCGTCCATCGCCTTCAGGACGTGCTGATACAGGTCCGACGTGATGGCCGTATTGGCGTGGCCGAGGCGTTGGCTGACGACCTTCACGTCAACGCCGGCCTGGAGGCTCGCCGTCGCGTAGGTGTGCCGGAGCCCGTGAAGCGTCAGGTTTGGTAAGCCGACCGCGCGGACCAGGCGAGCGAACATCCTGGTGAGCTGAGTCGGCCGGAGCGGCGTCCCGTCCTCGCGCGTAAAGACCAGGCCGTGGTCTTGCCAGGCGCCGCCGCGCGCGCGCCGCTCCTCAAGCTGCCGCTCGTGGTGGGCCTTGAGCGCTGCCACGGTGGCCGGGTCGAGTGCGATCGACCGCCGTCCCGCCGGGGACTTCGTGCCCAGCCGGATGGCCGGCTTGCCCGCGATCGTCACCAGCTTCTGGACGATCGTGAGTTGGCCGCTCTCCAGGTCGATCGCCCGCCAGGGGAGACCGAGCGCTTCGCTGCGGCGCAGTCCCGTCGTTGCGAGGAGCAGCCACAGCGCCGCCAAGCGGTCGGCTTCCATTGCCTTGAGGAAGCTGCGGAGATCCTCCGGGCTCCACACGGCGCGCTCGACCCTCTCCAGCTTCGGCGGCCGAGCCGACCGCAGGGCGGCCACGTTGCGGGTCACGAGGCCCTGGTCCACGGCATCCTCAAGCGCTCGGTGGATCAGCGTATGCACGTTCTTGACGGTCTTGGGCTTGAGTCCCTGACCGCGCCGGCCGCCGCTCGCGGCGAGGTCGGTGTAGAGGGCGCGAAGGTTCGTCGCCGTGAGCTGTTGCAGCCGCACATGCCCGAGGCGCGGCTTGATGTAGGCACGGGCGTAGTGCCCGTAGACCTCGTGCGTGTTCGGCTCAAGGTTGCCGGCCATCGTGGGGAGCCACTCGTCCAGGAACACGCCGAGTGTGAGCCTGGAGGCTTCCACCAGCGTCCCGGCGCGGTAGGCGGCCAGGGCTTCGCTCAGCGCCGCCTGCGCCTCGCGCTTGCTGCGGAAGCCGCCCTTGGATCGCTGCCGCCGCTTTCCGGTGACGGGATCGACCGCATCGAAGTACCAGGTCCAGGTGTCCCCGCGCTTGCGGGTACCGCCCCTCATCGATCGAGCAACCTCAGCAGGGGAGCGGTGGGAACCCGTAGCTTGCGGCCGAGGCGGAACGTCTTGAGCTGACCAGCTCGGGCGGCGCGGTACGCCGCCGACCGGCTGACGCCGAGCAGCTCGGCCGCTTCCTCGACGCTAATTGTCGGCGGAAGCTGGCTGAGTGTCACCTTGGTCCGCACGGCCATCGGAGTCCTCCTCGAACAAACCCTGACCATCCGGTCGAAGGCTACAAGAGGACGTGGCTGAGATCCCGCACTTTTCGTACGGGATAGTATCAGAAGTGCGGCTAGCCAAGGCTCGCTAGGGGTATCGGGGCAAGCCGTTCGTCTAGCGACGCCTAAGTCTCCGGCCTCGGCTCGGCTTGAGAAGGACCACGAATCCAGGGTCAGGCGTACGGTCGGTCAACCCAACGGAGCGGCACCTCCGAGAGCTGAGGACGGCGGTCGAGCTTTCAATAGGTCACCGAGCGACGCCGACTTGTGCCGAAGGGGACGGCAGGGTATACAAGGCTGTATGGCTTCCTCGTCCGACAAGTTGTCCCCGCTTGGTCCGAGAGACTGGCTTACTCAGCTCGGCCCAAAGTTCTGGAATCAGCCCAAACATGGGCAAATTGATGTGTCGCTCTGGGTAGGACGACTGTCGGTGGAGCGCATGGTGTTGGTCGTGGGTGGCCCCGGCCGCCAGCTCACGAAGCGGGACGACGTTCGATATTTCATGGTTGGCTGTCTCAGGGATGCAGGATTCATCCTCGATGCCGATACTAAGCTTGTGAACGGCGAGCGCCATGTGAGTGTGAAGGCTACCGGCGAGTGGACAACCGATCTCGCCAGGAAGTTCGATGCTTGCGCCGGCAAGGAATGGTCAGGTGAGAACTGATGGGTGACCAACTCTCGCTTGAGCCTGGCCGAGCGCCATGGAAGCCATCCAAGGACGCCGAGCTGGTCGAGACGCTGCTCTACAACAACATGCCGCTGGTGGGCGTAATTCGCCAGTATGGTCATCTTTACGTCTTCCGCTGCGTTGAGGGCTTTGCTGACGATACCCATGTCTGGGCCTATATGCTGATTCAAGACGCAGATCTTGCCCAGCTAAGGGAGCTTGCCGCAGGTGGAGATCTAGATCTATGGAGTAGATTGGGCAATCTCACGGCTGGTGGTCAGTTTGCCCTTGCGCTTGCGACCGACCAGGACGGGATCGTCGCTGTCTTTCACACCTACGGTCTTGATCCGCCTACGATCCTTGAGAGCCAAGACTTTGTGGACCTGGTACTCAAGTATGGGTTCTCTGGTCCCTATATGACGACTGAGGACTACCAAGAGAAAGCTGATGCAGCCTTGCATCGGCTCGCGGAAATGGTGGCGCCCACGTAGCTAGCCGGAACCTATGCTAGGACGCTGGCTCCGGCAGCACCCCAACGCGTCGGGCAAGAGCACGCAACTCTGGGTTGACACTGCGGCGCTCTCCGCGTAGCAGGTCGCGGACCATCTCGCGGACGAGCGCGTGGCTTCGCACCTGCTCGGGTGTGAGCGACTCTGCCTCCTGGAGCGTCCGCACTGCCTCTGCCGTCTTCCTGCGCTGGCCGTACGCACGAGCAACGTCGATCAGGAAGCGGGCGCGTCGCTCGGTGGAAAGGCCAGCGGCATTGACCGTGGCGGCCCGGCGCAGCGCCTCGCCAGCGTCGCCCAGCTCGACCGAGACACCGATCGCATGCAGGGCGACGTTGGTTGGGCCGAACTCGGTATGGAAGTCGTTGCGGCCTTCACCGACCTGCTGCGCGGCCTCCTCTGCCTTGCGCATGCACTCACGGGCAACGTCCTCGGCGTTCGCTCGGATGGCGAGGACTGCTCCAACGAGGTTCATGGCGCCCCACAGAGCAACATGCTCCGTGGAGGCGGTCTGTAGCCCCTGCTCTAGGGCGGCGACGGTCATGAGCGCTGTCCGCAGTCCCTGATCGGCGCGGTTGCCGCTCAGGAAGGCGTGCGCGATCCGGAACTCGCCGGCTGCCGCGAGGAGGACAGCCCCGGCGCGCTCAGCCGCGGTTACCGATCGGTCGCCGGCGATCCAGGCCAGATCCGTCTCGCGGAGCTTCGCCATCGCGGCGGCCGTAGCTTGGTACGTCTCCGCCGTCAGCTCGAACGCCGCCTTACGGTCGGCGCCGTGAAGTAGCCGGGCGGCCCGCTCGCATTCCGCGATGAGCGGCGGGAGCAGCTCGCCGAGGTCGGCATAGCGCGAGGCGTGGGCTAGATCCCAAGCTCGTTCAGCTCTCGACTTGAGGTCCGACAGGTCGGGCGGCGGTACGGGGTCGGGGCCATCGAGGAGGGCTGGCAGCGCGGCATGACCGGTGAGCGCCATGCGGATGGCCCGGACGGCGGGATGCTCCTCGCCCTGCGCCTCGACGAGTAGCGGGTCCGGCGCCAGCTCGCCGACGGGCACATTGAGCGCTCCTGCGACCTCCATGAGGACAGAGATGCGATCGATGGAGCGCACCCCGCGCTCGACTTGGGAAAGCCAACTCTCCGAGCGGCCGAGGAGCCCCGCGAGCTTCACCTGGGAGAGCCCGCGGCGTCGGCGGTAGTAGGCGATGCGCTCGCCGAGTGGCGTCGAGACTTCCACGGGGGGCGCTACCGTGCCTGCTCGCTGGGAGTTGGTGCTCCCTTGCCCGCCTGGAGAGCAAGGAACTCGACTCGCGTCGCCATGAGGTACTGCTCGCGCTCGCTCAGGAAGCGGCGGACGTGCTCTTGGCGCTCGTGCTCCTCGAACGCTTCGCGGTCGCGGTACAGCTCATAGAACACCCGGGCATCGGACTCGCCCTCGACCGCGTGGCAGGTGTAGATCAGCGTGCCCGGCTCGGACGAGCGAATGCTCTCTACGGTTTCGTTGGTCAGGGCATCGAAGCGCGGCCCTGCTCCCGCTCTGAGATCGAAGCGAACGACTAACCCAAACACGTGTTCCCCCTCGTGATAACGGTCACGCCCGGCGGCGCCCAGCCTATAGCCCTCAGAGAGGAATCCCAACACACCGTGTGCGACCCCGCACTTGGAATGCGGGCAGCTCAAGGGTCTCGAAGCAGACCGCCGAGCCATCAGGTGGAGGGCCGTTTTCGGCTCCGATGGAATCTGCGGCAAGCTCTGGTGATCGGAAATGGGACGGCTATTCACGTGAGGCTGATGGCCGAATTCTTCAAGAAAGGCGATGCTAAAACCCTGGCGTCTCATTGGCGCCGCCCGAGCACTAGACGAGCACCGTTACCAGGGACTTCACGTCCTGTTATGCACTCAGCCGCTCGACGCACGCCCTGATCCGACCGAATCGTAACGCCCACCAGAACCCGATCACCACGACATGCCTTTCTGCCGTTGCAGTGTCCCGTACACTTTTCTCGCCGCCCTTCAAGAGCACTACACATCCGCATCTGCGATGCAGCCCGAGAACCGTGGGCGGGGAGAGGACGCAAGTGGCGCTGCCGGTGAAGGCGCTCAAGGCTGGCCAGGAGTCGTACTGGTTGGACCAGATCGCCAGAAACCGCGAAGAGTATTTTTCCGGCAAAGGGGAGTCTCCGGGCCGGTTCGTCGGCGAGGCCGCCGCCACCAGTAGGCTGGTGGGCGAGGCCACCCCCGAACAGGTCCACGCCATGTTCCGCGGCCTGGACCCCGCCACAGGCACGCAGCGCTGCAAGCCGCTGCTGCGCGCCGACCCACGCTCCAAGCTCCCCGCCGCACCGCTCCTAGCCGCCCTGAAGGCCCGCGCCGCCGAACACGGCGCCGAGGAGCTGGAGCAGCTCGCCGGCTCCAAGGCACTCGCGAGTGATGTCCGCTCAGTGCAGGCGGCCTGCAAGCTCGGCGCCTCCCGGCGGGTCAAGGTCGAGACGGTGGAGCGGGTCTGCCGCAAGGTGCTCGGCCTGGACCCCCACGAGCTGTACGGCGAGGCGTTCGATCAGGCGTGGCGGCACCGCGGCAAGCGGGTTGACGAGCGGGTATCCGCCCTGGACCACTGCTTCTCGTCGCCCAAGAGCGTCTCGCTGCTGGCCGGCGCCGGCGGCGAGCAGGTCCGCCGTCAGGTCGCGGAGGCCCGCAGCGAGGCCCTCGCCGTGGCGATCGGCTACCTGGAGCAGCACGGGATCGGGGTGCGGCGCGAGCACAACGGCACCGACCGCTATCTGGCTCAGGGTGGCCTGCTGGGGATCGCGTTCGAGCACCGCAGCAGCCGGGCGGGTGACCCGCAGTACCACACCCACGTCCTGGTGCAGAACGCCGCCAAGGGACCGGACGGCCGCTGGACGGCGTTGGACTCTGACCGGCTGTACGCGCACCTAATGGCTGCCGACCACCTGTACCTGACGGCCGAGCGCGCGGCGCTGACCGAGCGGCTCGGAGTGCGCTGGACCAAGGTGGACGAGCGGTCGGGCGCGGCCGAGATCGTCGGCCTGGACGACCGGAGGCTGATCGAGCGGTTCAGTAAGCGTTCCGAGCAGATCGACGACTGGCTGGCCGAGCATGGTTTGAGCGGGATCAAGGCCAGTAGTGCGGCGGCGGTTGCCACCCGCGCGCCCAAGGACCACGCCGAAGACGAGCAGAGCGTGTACGCCCGCTGGAGCAGGGAGCTGGCCGAGGCAGGCATCGGGGAGCGCGAACTTGAAGCGGCGCTTGCGGGTGGGCGCGGCCGGCTGGCCTCGGCCGAGGAGGTCCAGCGGGCGCTTGGCGAGCTGGCCGGGCCGGACGGATTGACCGCCAGCGCGAGCACGTTCACGCGGGCCGACGTGGTCGACGCGCTGTGCAAGCGCCTGCCGGTCGCGCCCAGCGCCCAGGCCGCCCGCGCCCAGGCCGAGCAGCTGGCCGAGCGGTTCCTTGGCGAGCGGGCGATCCGCCTCGGCCGCGACCGGCGCCTTGGCGTCGAGCGGTACTCGACCCCGGAGCTGCTGGCGCGGGAGCGGCAGCTGGTCGCCGCGGCAGTTTGCCGGCGCGACGCCGGCTGTGGCCTGGTCCGCCCCGAGGTCGTCCGCTCGGTGCTGGAGCGCCACGGGACCGCCGGCCAGGACCAGACCGCGATGGTCCAGGATGTGTGCCGCTCCGGTGCCGGCGTGTCGGTGGTGGTGGGCCGCGCCGGGTCGGGCAAGACGTGGGCGTTGGGGCTGGCGCGGGAGGCGTTCGAGCTGGACGGCTACCAGGTGCTGGGCACCGCCCCGACCGGGATCGCCACCGTCGGGCTGGGCGAGGAGGGCTTCACCGACGTCCGCACCGTCGACCGGCTGCTGCTGGACCTCGGCAAGCAACAGGGCGGGCTGGACGGGCGGACGGTGCTGGTGGTCGACGAGGCCGCCATGCTCGGCACCAGAAAGCTCGCCCCGCTGCTGGAGCACGCCCAGCGGGCCGGCGCGAAGGTCATCCTGGTGGGCGACGACCGGCAGTTCGCTCCGATCGACGCCGGCGGCGGCTTCCGGGCACTGCGGCTGCGGCTTGGCGCCGCCGAGCTGACCCAAAACCGCCGCCAGGTCCAGCCGTGGGAGCAGCAAGCCCTGGACGACGTGCGCGCCGGGCGGGTCGAGCAGGCCATCGCCGCCTACGCCGAGCACGAGCGCATCCGCGCCTTTGAGGCCACAGACGAGCGCGACCAGGCGCTGCTACACGACTGGTTCACCGCCCTGCAGGCCGGCGAGCAGCCGGTCATCTACGCCCACCGCCGCGCCCAAGTCGACCGGCTCAACCTGCTCTGCCAGCGGCTCCGCCCTGACGCCGACGAGCTTGGCACCGGGCGGCTGGCGGTCGGCGACCGCAGCTTCGCGGTCGGCGACCAGGTCGTGTTGGGCGCCAACGCGCTGGCGCGGCTGGGGGTCGCCAACGGCACCTCGGCCGTAGTGGTGGGGATCGATGTGCGCGGGCGGGCGCTGACGGTGCGCACCACCGAGGAGCAGTCGCCGCGGACGGTGCGGCTGCCGGGCTGGTACCTGGACGCCGAGGTGGCGCCGGGCGGCTCCCGGCGGGTGGACCTGGCCTACGCACGCACGGACATGCGCTCGCAGGGGCGCACCGAGCAGCGGGCGCTGCTGGCGTTGGACGGCGCCGAGGACATGCAGGGCTGCTACGTGCAGCTCAGCAGGTCCAAGCAGCGTACCGACCTGTACCTGACGGTGGGGCCGGCACCACTCGGCGACGGGGAGGCCCACGCGCACCCCAGCGGCGAGCCGGTCGAGCCCGAGCAGCTGCTTGGCCGGGTGCTGGCCCGCGACGGCAGCAAGACCCTGGCCAGCGACCTGCCGAGCTTGATGGACGTGCGGCGGTGGTCCACCAAGCAGCTCCGCGAGGAGCGCGACCGGGTCCAGGCTGTCCGTGCCGAGTGTCCACCCGACCGCTCCCACGAGCTGACCCTGGCCCAACGCCGCGCGGCCGAGCTGGAGGAGGCCCGCCGGCAGGCCCTGGCCGACCTGGAAGAGGCCCGCGCCGAGGCAGCCGACGCGCGCGGCCGTGCCGGGCGGCTGTCGGCCCGCGACCGGCTGGCGCTGGCCGAGCATCGTTCGGGGACGCTGACCCGGCAGGCCGACCAAGCTGCCGAGCGGGCCGGGATGCTGCGCCGCCACCAGCAGCAGCGCGCCGGCTGGCTGGAAGCCCACGACGCCGAACTCAGGCGCCGCGAGCAGCTCGTCACCCGGCAGCTGGCATGGCAGCGTCGGGTGGATGCGCGGGCGATGGTCCTGGACCCGCCGGCGTGGCTGCTGGCCGAGCTTGGCCCCATGCCCAAGCAGCCCGCCGAGCGGGAGGCATGGCTTGCGGCGGCGGTCGAGCTGGACGCCTACCGGCGCGTCCACGGGCTGCCAGAGCCCCCCGAGCGCACACAGCGGGGTGGTGGTGGGTCGTCCGAGCGGGACTCAGGCGCCGCGACCGACCGCGACCCCGCCCGGGATGGGCCAAGGCCCCAGCACGCGCCGGCCGACCGCGACCCGCCCGGCCGCGATCCTGCCGGGCCGTCCAGCCCCGCGCCCGAGGACCCGTCTCGTCCTGCTCATCCTGCCCGTCCTGCGTCCCGTCCCGTGCCTGGCCGGGCGTCTCGTCCCGCGCCTGACCGGCGGGGTTGGTACCGCCGACCGCGCGACCGCGACGACACCGCACAGGACCGTCCAGCAGGGCGGGACCGTAGGGAGAGCGAGTTCCCCACACACAGCGCGGTCCTGGGCCGCCAACCCGGCCGCGACACTCCAGGACAGCGGCAGGACTGGCATGCGGTCCGCGCCGCGCTGGAGCGGCTCGCCGAGCAGCGCGAGCGGCTCCGCCGTGGCGAGCGGCAGGACCGAGCAGGACACCCAGACCGCGACCACGGACACCGCCAGGACAGCGACCGCCACGAGCGGGACAGCCGGTAAGGCGCCGGCCAGCAGCAAAGGAGCACGCCATGTACCAGCCGCAGCCGCCCGACCCCGAGCCCGACGACGACCTGGAGCAGCTCGGCCGGCCCATCTACCAGGGCGACGGCCTCCAGGTCCGCGGCCTCACCGAGGAGGATCTCGCCCGCTTTCTGGCCGCCCACGCCGGCCAGCCCGCCCGCCTGGTGGGCAGCGGCTGGAACCACCTCGATAGCCGCCAAGGCGGAAACCCGCAGTTGCCGCCCCAGCTCGAGCCCGCCCAGGCCCTGGCCTCGGCGGGACCGCCGCGTGGAAGCTACGGTGTGCCCGGCGCCTCTGCCCGCGCGATCTACCGGCGGCTGCGCGCCGCCGAGCTGGCCGACTGGAGCCGCAGCCTCGCGTGGCGGCTGCCGCGGGTTGGTGGCGCCGGCATCGGCGTGGCCGCCCTGACTGCCCCGCTGCCGAGCGTGGTCCGGCTCATGGCCAGCCTCGTGGTGGTCGGCGCGGTCGGCTGGCGGCTACGGTTCCGCGCCTCCGCCGAGGCCAGCGCGTGGCGCCAGGGTGCCCGCGGGGAGCGGCGCACTGCGCGCCGGCTGCGGCGCCTGGTCCGCCACGGCTACGTCGCCTTCCACGACCTGGCGATGCCCGGCTCTCGCGCCAACATCGACCACCTGCTGCTCGGCCCGACCGGGGTGTTTGTGATCGACTCCAAGCAGTATTCGGGCCGCATCCAGCAGACCCCGGACGGCCACGTCTGGCACAACCACTACCCGCTGGACGAGCAGCTGCCACTGTGCGCGCCGAGGCCCGCTCGGTGGAGGCGATCCTTGGCGCCCCAGTGATCCCGCTGCTGTGCGTGCATGGCGCCAGCGTGCAATGGGGCGGCCTGCACGCCCAGGGCGTGGCGATCGTGCCCGCCAGCCAGCTCGGCAGCGCGCTCGGCGCCGATGCGGTGCTGTCCGCCGAGCAGGTCGCAGTGCTCGCTGGCACCGCGCAGACTCGCCTGCACCCGGCTCGCTGACCTCTGCGAAGCATGGTTGCGCCGTGGCCGCGGGGACGGCGCCGCGGCGGCGCGGTAGCCTGGTGCTCCGAGTGTCGAGCCCGAGGAGCGGCGCAGGTGCGGCGGCTTGGCCCCAACGCCTTTGGCGAGCAGCTCCAGCCCGGCCGGGTCGCCGGCTGTTACCTCGGCATCCTGCTGGAGCAGCCGCTCGCCGAGATCGCACCCGAGCCCGGCTGTGTGCTGGTGGTCGCCCCGGCCGCCCTGCTGGACGGCGAGGTCCCCCAGCCGGACGGCCAGGTGCTGTACGAGCTGGTGACCGGCCATCCCGACCGGGCGCTGCGGGAGCTGGTGTTCCTGGCCGACCTCACCGTCGAGCTGCGCGCCTGGCCACAGCAGACCTGGACCGCGGTGGGCGTCAGCCCCGAGGCCGCCCTGCTCGCGGTGGTGGACCGCTGGCGCGCCGGTCCCGTCAAGGGCCTGGAGCTTGGCGGGCTGAGCGCCGAGGAGGCCCGCGCGCTCGCCCGGCCCGCGATGACCTACATCCGCGAGCAGCTCCGCGGCCGGCTGGCTCATGAGATCAGCCGCCAGTACCTGCGCTGGCTGCATCCGACCAGCGGTCGCCGGCCAGGCGAGAGCTTCCTGTAGGCGACGACCTCTATGCGCAATTGACAGTTAAGCGTCAATTGATTAGGTCGTTGGGATCTGCCGGCTGGCTCCAAGCTAGCGCGAGTGCGACGATTCGTCCATGAGGCGTGCACGGGGAGCCGGCTCGCGCACTGGTCTGCTGGCAGTCGTCGCGGGAGTCGCTGGAGTGCTTGGCTTGCTGTGGCTGGTGCTCGTGGCGGCACCACCCTGGTTCGTGCATGACCGGTCACTAGAAGGGTTGAAAGCGCAAAATGAGGTCCGGACCACCTTGCTGCAAGGGCTTGGTGGCGTGGTCTTGCTGGTGGGCGCGTACTTCACCTACCGGCAGGTTCTGAACAGTCGTGAACAGCTTGCCCACAGCCGCGAGCAGCTCGAGCAG
>WNGA01024884.1_pt1 | contig 10739 bp, 9 predicted proteins | sample 5400061 | NCBI WGS metagenome assembly WNGA01 (sample SAMN13153366, study PRJNA577476) | soil metagenome | isolation source: 100 cm soil or saprolite under grassland replicate 2 | place: USA:California | collected 2016-06-15
CTGGTCGTGCTCGGCGTCTCCGTGGACCGCGGCGCGCCCCGGGCCGTCATCGAGCCGTACGTCAAGTATCACCAGCTCACGTTCCCCATCCTGCTCGACCCCGACATGAGGACCGCCCGGGCGTGGCGGGCGACGGGCCTGCCGGCGACCTTCATCATCAGGCCCGGCGGCGAGGTCGCGGGCATGGCGACCGGCGCGCGCGAATGGAACAGCGCCGAGATGCGGGCGCTGCTGGAGACGCTCCTGCCGAGCGCAGATTGAGCGTCGTCGTGTCGCCAAGAGCAAGGACCTATGGCAGCAGGTCCGCCACGGCGACGCGAGCGTGAGGAGCGGCGAGCGGGGAGATGAAGGCCTCGAGGCCCAGCGACTGGACAGCGCGGTACCGCCATCCGAAGGGAGCTCGGCTGCCGGCACGGGCAAAGGGATGACAAGAGATAGAGATGACGTCGTATCGCGCTACCGCGACAAGGACCGTGTGGTATACTCGCGACTATAGTCATGGCAACCAGCGTGCATCTCCCCAAGACACTGCTGGAGGCGGTGGACCGCAGGGCGCGTGCCCTACGCATGAGCAGGAACCAGCTGGTCGTCCGGGCGCTGGAGCGCGAACTCCGAGCCGGGACCGACTGGTCGCCCGGGTTCTTCGAGCGACTCTTACAAGCTGATCCGGCGACCGCGGCAAGCGTCGACGAGCTGCTCGAGGCGGTCCGTAGGGCGCGGCGCTCGAAGCCTGCGAGGCAGCTCTGAGATACGTCCTCGACACCAACGCAGTGTCGGCGCTGATGAAGGGCGAACCGCGCGTCGTAGAAAGGCTCAGAGCCGCCAGTAGGGGGGATGCCGCCGTACCGCAGCCGGTCATTGCCGAGATCGCGTATGGCATCGAGCGGTTGCCGCGGTCGAAGCGTCGAGAGTCGCTGCAGGACCGGTTTGATCTCGTTCGGACAGAGCTCGGGCGGGTGCCGTGGACGGACGTGGTCAGCGAACGGTTCGGATTCATCAAGGCGGCGCTCGAGAGGAGGGGCCAGCGGATCGACGACTTCGACGCGGCCATTGCCGCCCACGCCCTGGCCGAGCAAGCGGTACTCGTTACGGCCAACCTAGCCCACATGCTCCGAGTTCCCGGGCTCAAGGTCGAGGACTGGGCGACGTCCGAGGGCTGACGGTCGTTGATGAGCCGGCAGGTCCGCGCGCCCCGCCCGATCGAGGACGGCGGCGAGGCGCCGCGTCGGCTCCGAGCGGGCTACGAGATTCCAGCGCCCGCCCACGCGCCGTCCCGGCGACTGTGGGCGCGCTGTCAAACACGAACGGGCGGTGATACCATCGCCAGCGATGCCGTCCGAGGTCCAACCCCGGTGACGTCTCCCGCGATGACGCCCGGCGACTATCTCGAGTGGGCCGGACGCCAGTTCGACCCCGCCGCCGTGTTCGGCAAGCCGGAAGCGCTCCGGGGCGTCCGCGTCATCGATCTCGGCACGATCTTCCTCGGCCCGACAACGACCAGCTACCTCGCCGAGTACGGCGCCGAGGTGATCAAGGTCGAGATCCCGGGCGCCGGCGACACGATCCGGGCTCTCGGTCCCTCCTTTCACCAGAACATGTCGCTCATCGGTCTCAACGAGCCGAAGAACAAGTACTTCGTCGGGCTCGACGTCCGCAAGCCGCGCGGCGCCGACATCTTCCGGCGTCTCGCCGCCCGGGCCGACGTCCTCGTCGAGAACTTCAGGGCCGGCACCCTCGATCGCTGGTCCATCGGCTATCGCCAGCTCCGCGAGGTCAACCCGCGGCTCATCTACTCCGCCCACAACGGCTTCGGCCAGTGGGGCGAGTACGGGCTTCGGCGCCCGTCGTACGATGCCATCGCCCAGGGCGAGAGCGGCATGGCCGCGATCTCGGGCTTCCCCGAGCGACCGCCGATCAAGAGCGGGGGCTACATCGGCGACTATCTCGGCGCGATCGCCGGCGCGGCGACGATCCTGGCCGCGCTCCACCACCGACGGCGCACCGGCCAGGGCCAGCTCATCGAGATCGCGCAGGTCGAATGCCTGATCCGGTTCCTCGACTGGACGTGGACCTACCACGGGCTCACCGGCGAGCATCGCGGTCGCTACGGCAATGCCGACGTCGCCATCGTCCCGTCGGATATCGTCCGCGCCCGCGACGGCTTCGTCGCGATCTCGGCGCCGACCGACGAGGCGTTCGGAGGCCTCGCGCGGGCGATGGACGAGCCCTGGCTCGCGAGCGATCCTCGGTACGCGACGCAGCTCGCGCGCGCGAGACAAGAGCACCGGGACGCGCTGCTCGAGCGCCTCCGGGAGTGGGCGCCGAAGCACACGACCGTCGAGCTGGTCGCGCTGGGCGATCGCCACGGCTTCGCCGCCGCGCCCGTGCACAGCGGGGAGACCCAGTCGCACGACCCGCACCTTGCCGCCCGCGGCGCCGTGGTCCGGGTCGATGACCCGATCTATGGCCGGCTGCCGCTCGTCGGGTCGCCCGCCAAGCTCTCCGCGACGCCGGCCCGGATCAAGTGGACGATCAAGCCGATCGGCGCCGACAACGAGTTCGTGCTCCGCGGGCTCCTGGGGCTCGGCGCTGACGAGCTGAAGATGCTGGAGGCCGAAGGTGTCGTCGGCCGGTGGGCGGACAAGCCCGGACAGCGGCCTCCCGACGGCTGGGACGGCGCGGGGCGAGCGCTGTGAGCGTCGACTGGCCCGACTGGGCGCGCGCGGCGACCGATCCCGCCCAGACCTTCGCCCGGCCGGAGGCGCTCGACGACCTCCTCGTCGTCGACTGCTCGCAGGCCTCGTTCGCGGGGCTCGTCGCCTCCTCGTTCCTCGCGGAGCTGGGCGCCGAGGTCATCCGCGTCGAGCCGCCCGGCGGTGATCCCGCCCGGCACTTCACCCCGTTCGGCCTCACCCGCGCCGAGACGGGGCTCGGCTACCTCGTCGAGGGTCGCAACAAGTTCCACGTCACGCTGAACCTCGAGGAGGCGAGGGGACGCGAGATGCTGACGAGGCTCGCGGTCCGCGCCGACGTCCTGATCGAGACGTTCCTGCCGGGCCGCATGGACGCCTGGGGGCTCGGCTATCGCCAGCTCTCGGCGCTGAATCCGCGCCTCGTCTACCTCGCGCTCTGCACCTATGGCCAGTTCGGACCGCGCGCCGGCTCGGCCCAGCCCAACGCCGACGTCGCCGACCAGGCGCTCTCGGGCCTCGCCTTCTACACCGGCTTCCTTCCCGACCCCGCGGCCGAGTCCGATCCCTCGGCCGTTCACACGCGCCAGGGCTCCTGGCACGGCTGGACGCTCGGGGGAGTCTGGGGCGCCTTCGGCGCGCTGGCGGCGCTCCACGCGCGCGCGGATCTCGGCGTGGGCCAGCTCGTCGACGTGTCGCCTGCCGAGGCGTTGATGCGGAGCACCGACGTCTCGGTCGGGTGGTGGGAGATGGACGGCGTCAGGCGCTCGCGGATGGGGAACTTCGACACCGCGATCTTTCCGTACGCCTACTTCCGCTCGCGCGACGGCTACATCCTGCTCGCCGCCGTCGTCGAGCCGGCGTGGCAGGCGCTCTGCCGGTTGATCGGCCGCGAGGCGCTGGCGAAAGAGTTCCCCTCGGTGCCCTCGCGCCGCCCGCTCGAGGTGCAGCGCCGCCTCCACTCCGAGGTGGAGGCGTGGACGATGACGCGCACGTTCGAGGAGATCTGGGCCGCCGCTGAGGCCGCCAACGCGTCGCTCGAAGCCGGCGTGATCGTCGTCGGCCGCGTCGTGGGGACGCCCGCCGAGGTCGTCGCCAACCCGTACTACCGCGAGCGGGGCACGCTCGCCGTCTTCAGCGATCCGACCTACGGCGACCTCCTGCTCCAGATGCCGTTCCAGAAAGCCAGCGCGTCGCCGCCGCGGCTCAAGTGGGCGTGCCGGCGCCCCGGCCAGGACAACGCCCACGTCTACGCCAACTACCTCGGCTACGGGCGCGAGACGCTCGCCGACCTTCGCCGCCGCGGGATCGTGTAGTCGCTCACCAGGACTCGCGCGAGGCGGGCTGGTCCGGGCGAGGACGATCGGAATCGGGCCTCGAGAGCGGGTCGCCGAGAGCCGCCGGGGGCTCGAGGCCGACATCCGCGCCCGCCTCGCCGACGCGCTGGAGGCGGCGGAGCGGGCCCTCGCCGTGGAGCGCGGCCTGCAACCGCTCGACCTGCTCGGTCAGCTCCGCGATCCGCAGCTCGAGCTTTCCACGCTCGAAGTCGGCATCCTCGGCGCCGCGCTCCGGCGGCCGAGCGGCGCTGATGTCGCTCCGGGGCGTTCCGCGGACCGCGGGCGCGCCGGCTCTCAGGTCATTCGCGAAAAGCCCCGGCGCCCCGGTCAGCACCTCGAGCGCCCGCAGGTACGCCGTGCTCTCTGCCTCGGTGAACGGTCGCCGGTTCCGGTAGTCGTGCTTGTCGACGAACCCCTGGAGATCCCGCCTGAGCTCCGCCCACTTGGGGAGCGTGCGCGTGACGAGCAGCTGGGCGTGGGTCGCGTCGGCCCCGAGCTGGAGCGCCTGCAGGGCATGCGGCACGCAGATCCCCTGGGACCGACGGTAGGCGCTGTCGAACTGCGGGTCGTCGATGAACCGGAGCGCGGCGCGCACATAGTCCACTTCGGACTCGGCGATCAGGTGGCAGCCCGGACAGAGCGCGCGGCGGCGATGGACCTCCGCGAGCAGGGAGCGCCTTGCCCGGCCAACGAGCCGGCCGAGCCATCCGAGCAGCCCTCGAGGGCTCTTGACGAGCTGGTTGGCCTTGTGCTCGAACCGCTGGATCGCCGCCCGCAGGAAGTCCTCGTACATGATGGCCGAGCCGAAGGCGGGGTCGGAGACCTCCCGCAGCATCCAGGCGTGCCAGCTGCAGAAGCCCCACGAGGCATGCAGGCGCCGGCGCGTGTCGGGGTCATTCACCCGCTCGTAGAGCAGGCTGTCGAGATACTGGCGGGCATCGGCTACGAGACAGCGGCACACGGGACAGCCGGGGCGATCGCAGGCGTCGAGGAGCCGGAAGAACCTGATGAACTTGCCGGGCGCCGGAGGTCCCGTCTCGGTCATGGTCCTCCCTCGGCCACGCCCGCAACGGTGCATACCGTTTCAGCTCGACGCTCACACGGCTCGAAGCCCATAGGAAAGGACGCCTACCGCTTGCAGTAGGGGTCATCAGCTCCACGCAGGGTGGGCGGTTTCGGGCGAACCCCATCGCCCTACGCGCCCATTATGCTCTCGCGTCCCGCGCGGGCAAAGGGCCGGCGCGCAGCCATCATTGACAGGGTCTACCGGGGCCCGGTCGCGGGGCAGGACGTGGGCCGGCGGGACCACGTCCCCCTTCGATCGCCCCGACGCCCCAGCGATAGCCGATAGCACAGCCTTGATCCCTGCTCAGGAGCGTGACCACTTCAGTCAGTCCCTGCCTCTGGCGCGTGAGACGCCCGCTCCCTGAGGTACCCGCCTTCACTTCGACGATCTCGAACTCGCCGGAGTAGCAGGCTCGAGGGGTTCCCGCACGTACGGATCGGCCGAACGTACCGCTTCAACATGGGCGACGTCGAGGCCTGGGTGAGGCGGCAGGCCGGGAGTGGGCCGAACGGCGCTCTGCGATCGCGCTAGGGTAACTCGAGCCGGAGGGTCTCCCCTCCGGCTCGACCGGTCTCTGGGCGCGGCTGACCGACCCTGATAGAGAGGGTCGCCGCCAAGAAGGTGTGGGCCGACTTCGTCGGCCGCCGACTTACGCGCCGGCGCGGTTGATCGCCCCGGGCGCGCGAGCCGGCGGAAGGAGTCCGAAGGATCGTCCCGGCGCGGCCCGCCCTTACCGGTGGATCTGCGAGAGCGGCCCCGCGTTGTCGGGAAAGTTGCCCGTGTTCAGAACCTGAATACCCGCGTGCTGTTCGCCGTTGAAGGGAGTCACCGCGGGAGTCGTTCGCCCCGGCTCGCAGCCGAGATCGAACGGCACCTGAGGGTCGTTGAACCAGAGACCCAGATGATACTGGTGCGTCGGCGGGAAGCTCACCGTCGGCCCGCCCAGTGACACGGAAAACGTCTCGACGTCAAAGACGCCCCGCACCTTCGCGTGGCCGCGCCCGTTCTCGTCGGTCTGGAGGTCGCTCTGATACCAGGAGATGCCGAAGGGGCTGTTGGGGACCTCGATGACGAACAGGTCGTACTCGGTGTTGGGCGCGAGGCCCCTGACACGCACCTCCATCTTGTCGTTGAGGTCACCCGTCTCGATGGTGACCTCCCCGCTGGCCTGAGGCAGGCACGCTTTGATGGCGGCGCTCGACGGCACCATGTTGAACACCTTCTCGCCCGCTGTCGCAACACCAAGCGGTAGCGCGACGGCGAGCATGGCGGCGATGGCGAACAGGGTGGCGAGGGCGGATGCGAAGGAACCTTCCGACAAGCGGGTCTTCATAATCTCCTCCTTGGGCTGTTGGTGTTGTGCTGTTCGTGCGTTGACTCAGCCGACATCGTCACGGCTAACGGGCGGCTCGTCGTTGCGAGCCCCACCGAGCACGCCGACCTCTTCTGGGCCGGGCGCGGCGGTGGCGCGAATCTCGGCGGGGTGACCTCGTTCGAGTATCGCCTCCTTTCCTGGACTGTTGCGAAGCTGGTCGGCCATATGTCTTCGCTTGTGTATTCGGCGCGCCCGCGGTTTTGGTTCGCGACAGCCGATCCGGAGCCGGTCGGAATCTCGCCGGGAACCATTCCCGGTCGATCGGCGTTTCAAGGCCCGGGCGTCCTCCGCATGGCTGCCGGCCTCGGCGCCATCGCGCGATCCGGCGCCCAGACCCGGGCCCTACCGCCCCATCAGGCGAGATCTACCATTCGCTGGTCGAGGAGGCGCTCTCGGCCCTCTCGCCAGAGCCGCGGCGGGTGCTGGATCTGTGCGCTATCCTGGGCGCGATCCAAAGAACAACCCGCGCTTCGTGGTGACTGACCTGGGCGACGAGCCGGAGGCGGTCTACCAGTTCTACTGCGGGCGGGGGGACGGCGAGAACGGGCTCAAGGAACTGCAACCCGGGCTCGAGATGGACCGGACCAGCTGCGAGCACTTCCTGGCGAACCAAGCGCCGGCTGGCCACGATTGCTGGACTGTACGAGGACCTGATGTTATTTAGGCCAGGGAGGTCACCATGCCCAAGAAAGAGATCATCACGGTCGGTACCGCGGCGCCGAACCCGAACCTGTCGCCGGCGACGAGGTTCGGCAACCTCGTCTTCGTGGCGGGCCAGACGGGGCGGCATCCGGTCACGGGAGAGGTCGGCAAGGACATCCGCGAGCAAACGCGCAACGTCCTTGAGCGGATCAAGCAGATCCTGACGGCCGCCGGCACGTCGCTCGACAACGTGCTGACGGCGACGACGTACGTGACCAGGCGCGAGGACGTGCCGGCCTACAACGAGGAGTACGCGAAGTACTTCCCGACCAACAAGCCGGCGAGGACCACCGTGACCGTCGCCGCGCTGAACTCGCCCGACCTCGTCGTGGAGATCACGGTCACCGCCTGCATCCCCGACTGACGCCGGGGCTCACGCGAGCGCGGCGGCCGGCGTCAGGCCGTCGCCTGCAGCATCTGCTGGGCGTCGAGTAGCTCGGGGGCCCGCGTCGGGAGCCCGGCCTCCGCGGCCCGGTTGACGAGCTGCTGGTAGGCCTGGCGCTGGAGCAGCGGACGCCCGGTCCGGCCGTACGCCCAGGTCAGGGCCGTGAGGGACTGGATGTGGCAGGGATTGGCGAGCAGGCGCTGCTGGGCCAGCTCGATCACCTCGTCCGCATTCCCGAGCCGGCGCTGAAGCTCGAGATAGAGATCGCGGAAGATGTCCTTCTGCTCCCGGCTGCCGCCGCCCATGTCGTGGATCTGGCGGATGGCCGGGGCCATCAAGCGCGCGGCGGTGGCATGGTCGCCCCGCATGACGGCCATCTCGCCTTCGAGCAGGTCCGCCCCCAGCGTCGACCAGTGGCCGCTGGCACGCCCGGCGGGAAGCCGCCGCAGACGCTCGACCTGCGTGCGCGCCTTCTCGTGCTCGCCGGCGCGGGCCAGCGCCACGCCGATCCAGTGATGCATCCACGTGGTCAGGTAATCGGCATGCTCGAGGAGCCGCTCGCCCTGCGCGGCCAGGTCCTTCCAGATGGCGTCGTCGATCCGGGCGCCGCGCAGCGCCTCCAGGCGCCACATGAGCGCGATGCGCTCGAACGGCGGCACGGTGGGCGCCGACGAGTAGTCGCGCGTGAGCCGTTCGTGTCCCAGGATGGCCTGCGCCTCGGCCAGGTGCCAGAGGATGTGACCGTATCGCTCCAGGGAGGCGGCCCGCTCGAAGGTCTCGAGCGCATTGCGGTAATCTCCCCGCGCCACATAGGCGTGTCCTACCGCATGATAGGCGAAGAGATTGGTGGGATCGCTGGCGAGCGCGCGGGAGCTCATGGCGAGGCCCTCGGCGTTGTAGCCCGATTGTTCCAGGAAGAAGCCCGTCATGGTCTGGAACTGCACGTCGTCGGGACAGGCGGTGAGGCTCCGGCGCGCGATCTCCAGGCCCCGCCCGTAGTCGCCCTGGGCGATGCAGATGAAGCTGAGCAGCCGCACGCCGATGCGGTCCGTCGGATACTGCGCGGCCACCTGCTCCAGGTGTGTCTGGGCGGCGGCCGCATCGCACCGCTGCATGGCGTCGACCGCCCGCACGTGCAGGCGCTCGCGCTCGTCGGGCGCATCGTCCGCCAGCGCCATCACCTGCTGGTGCGCCTCCCGGGCGAGGCCGGGCTTGCCCATGCGCCAGGCCACATAGGCCCTGGTGCAGTGGCCCAGGACGAAATGAGGATCGGCCGCCACCGCAGCCTGAAACGCATCGGCCGCGCCTTCACGCCAGCGGAGAAAGAGGTCGATCCCACGCTCGTATGCGGCGAGCGCGTCCGCCGACGTGGTGGACACGGCCAGACCCCGGACGTCCGTGTAAGCCATGAGCTCGACTCCTCTTCGCCTATCCCGAGAGCCGCGGGCACAGGCGCAACGCGTTCTCGCTCAGGATCTTCCGCTTGGCGTGCTCCGTGAGTCCGGGGCGCTTCACCACCTGCTCGACGCTCTCCGGCCACGCCGTGTCGCCATGCGGCCAGTCGCTCGCGAAGAGCCAGAGATCCTCTCCGAGCTCCTGCACGCAGAACTCGAGCGAGCGCTCCCAGGTGTCGATGGCGTGGAAGTAGCGCCCCTCGGCCAGGACCTCGCGCGGCAGCCGCTTGAGATTCGGGACGTGGCCCGGGGACATGAGGTAGTGCGTGTCCAGCCGATCCAGCGCGAGCGGCAGCCAGCCCCCGCCCGTCTCGATGATGGCCACCCGGAGCGTCGGGAACAGCTCGAAGATGCCGCCGCCGACGAGAGCCCCGAGGGCGGCCATGCCCGCCCACGGGTTCGAGAAGCTATGAAGGAGGAACCACGCCCCGTCCAGATCGAACGAGCCCGGCCCGTAGGGCGGCCGCGACGTCCCGCCGTGGGCCAGGAGCGGCAGGTCGAGCTCCTGGGCGACTTCATAGAGGGGATAGAGGTCGGGGTTGTCGAGCAGCTTGCCCCCAGGCGCCTGCGGCGAGATGTAGATGCCCACCGCGTTCGGGTCGCGCTCCGCCCAGTAGCGGATCTCGGCGACGCCCGCCTGGACGTCGCGCATGTTGGCCACCACCGTCCACTTGAGGCGGCTCGGGGCCTGGGCGCAGAAATCCGCGACCCAGCGGTGATAGGCACGGTAGAGCGCGTTCTCCAGACCCACGTCGCGCAGCGCGCAGTAGCTCGAGACGTGCGTGGGATAGAGCACGTTGACGTCGACCTGGCCGCGGTCCATGTCCTCCAGGCGGGCCGTGACGTCCCAGCTCACCTCGGGCCGGATCGGCGGGAGGGCGTCGACCCGGCCGGGCGGGAATGCCCGGCGGCCGCCTTCCATGCTCGACCGCCGGGTGAGCCCGAAGGTGTCGCGGCGGCCAAGAGGCCGGCCGGTCTCGATGGGCTCCACGATCGAGGTGCGGCTGCCGAAGAGCGAGTACGTGTTGCCCGCCTCGGCTTGCCGGGCCACGGCATCGCAGAGTTGCTGATAGGCGTCGTGGTAGGCGGGATCCAGGTAGTCCCGGTAGAAGCGGTCCGCCCGCTCCACGATGTGCGCATCGAGGTCGATCACCGGATGACCGTTCCAGCTCATCGCCGCCTCCTTGTCGCGAAGGCCCTGCGCCCCTTGGCGTCGAGCCACGGCGCCCGCCCTTCCGTTCCGCGGCTCGATTCTGCCAGCCCGGGCCGACGTTGACAACCAGAGCGGTTAGCCGCGACCTGCCGCCGCGGGCACGAACGGGAACGGGCCGGCTCGCGGGCCTCACTCCCCCGGGCCGAGGCGCCACCCACTACTGTTGTCCGCCTGGCGCGTTTCGCACTACTTCAGCCACCGATGGCCGGAGTGGTCGGGCTTCCGACATACCGACGGCGCGTGGCGTCGTGCTCGCGGACGAGTACACGCCGCATCTACTCCCACATTCTCCACCAGGGCCGGCCGATGTCCTATGCTCCGGCGACCGGATGGACCGGTGCACAGCAAGCCTTCGAGTACCAGTCGCCGCGATCCGCGTTGTGTATACTCGGTCTGCGTAGCACGTCCGGCGAACGCGAAGGGCTTCCAAGTGCCTACTGGACAACGGCAGTAACCAACGCCGCGCGGAGCTGCCCGCGTTGCTATCCTGCGAGAGGCCGCTTGGTCCGTCGCGCTA
>WNGA01012942.1_pt1 | contig 10735 bp, 9 predicted proteins | sample 5400061 | NCBI WGS metagenome assembly WNGA01 (sample SAMN13153366, study PRJNA577476) | soil metagenome | isolation source: 100 cm soil or saprolite under grassland replicate 2 | place: USA:California | collected 2016-06-15
GCAAGCGCGGATCACAGGCGACGTCCTAGAAACCTCTTTCGAGCGACGGGCAGGCGCGCTTGTTGCCGTCGCGGTCGTTGTATTTTTCCTGAACTGAAAGCGCGGTCACGCCGCTGCGCGCGGCTTCGACTTGGTGGCACAGCCTGCAACGACCACCATAACGCCTGGTATCAAAGCGAAACTAAACCGCATGCACCATCCCTTTTGTTATACATAAATGGGAGCGTTTCATGGACCGTCGCGCCGGCAGCCTTGAATTGATTTTCCTATCCGTTCTTTCTGCAGCGGCGTCATTCGCGGCTGCGCAGGAGCCGAGTGTCACCGGCCAGACCGGCCTGATCAGCATGCCCGACGCGCGCTTCGCGCCCGAGGGAAGCTGGCGCACCGGATTCAGCTTTCTGCGGCCGTACGAGACTCTCTGGTCGGGCGTGACCATGTTGCCGTGGGCCGAGGGCTCGTTTCGCTATACGCGCATCTATCACGTTCCTGGTTTCCCCGACGACCCGACCACCAACTACGGTGACTTCAAGGACAAGTCCTTCGACGCCAAGCTGCGCCTGCTCCCCAAGCGCGGCTGGTGGCCGGCCATCGCTGTCGGCGCGCAGGACGTCGGCGGCGGCACCGGCGTTTTCAGAGCGGTCTACGGCGCGGCGTCGAAGCGCTTCGGCGATCTCGATCTGACCCTCGGCTACGGCCGGCAGAGAATCGACGGATTCTTCGCCGGCGCGCGCTGGACGCCTTCCAGCCTGCCGAGCTGGAGCCTCGTCGCCGAGCGCGACGCCTACAACTACAAGCGCGATTTCGGCTCGGAGCTCTCGGGGAGCGCGAGCTATCGGAAGAGCCCGGCGGTCGGTGTGGAATACCGCTGGGGCTGGCTCGGCGCCAAGGTCTTCTCCGCGCACGGCGAGAGCGGCTTCAACGCCTATATCAACGTGCCGCTCGAGGAGCGCGAGTTCATTCCGAAGGTCGACGAGCCGCGGCCTTACACGCGCATCAACCCGCGCCCGACCGAGGAGCAGTGGCAGGCCTCGGGCGAGCATCGCGCGCGCCTCGCGCGCGCGCTGGTAGAGCAGGGCTTCCGCTACGTGAGCCTCGGCTACCAGTACGGCAGGCTCGAGGCGAGCCTCACCAACGTGCGCATGTCGTCGATGCCGCGCGCGGTCGGGCGCGCCGCGCGCACCCTGCTTTCCTTCGCGCCGCTCGAGACGCGCGAGATCCGCATCACCTACCTCGAGAGCGGGCTGCCGATCGCGACCTACACCTTCATCAACGTGCCGCTCTTGCAGCGCTACTTCAACGGCCTTGCGCAGCGCCAGGCGCTCGCGCCTTACGTCGCCATCGAGTACGCCAACCCGGCGGCGCAGCGCGAGGAAGCCGACCGCGCCGAGACGCTCGAAGCGTTCCGGGACGCGCTGCCGCAGAGCATCGTGCTCGAGACGCAGGGCGCCGACTTCTTCGCGCTGCGCGGCGCGAACATCGCCGGCGGCACCTTCCTCGTGCGCCCGGGCTTCTCCGGCTTCTTCAACGACCCGAGCGGCGCCTTCCGCTTCGACCTATCGCTCGTGGAGAACTACGACCGTCCGCTCGGCGACAATCTCTTTTTCTCGGCCGAGACGCGCCTGCCGCTCTACGAGGACATCAGCGCGGTCACCCAGCCCTCGAACAGCACGCTGCCGCACGTGCGCACCGACATCGCCGAGTACCGGCGGCATGCCAAGTTCCGCCTCACGCGCCTGATGCTCAACAAGTACACCCACGTCTCGGAGCGCGTCTACGGCCGGCTCTCGGCCGGCATCTACGAGGAGATGTTCAGCGGCTTCGGCGGCCAGATGCTCTACCTCGGGCGCGACGGGCGCTGGGGCGTCGATCTCGACGTCAACTGGCTCAAGCAGCGCGACTTCGACGGCTGGTTCGGCCACCAGCGCTACGAGACCGTCACCGCCATCGCCTCGCTCAATTACCGCATGGCGCACGACTTCACCGCGACGCTGCGCGCCGGGCGCTTTCTCGCGCGCGACGAGGGCGTGCGCGCCGAGATCAAGCGGCGCTTCAAGTCGGGCTGGGAAGTCGGCGCCTGGTACACCGTGACCAACGGCAACGACATCACCTCGCCCGGCTCACCCGAGAGCCCGTACTACGACAAGGGCATCTTCATCGTGTGGCGCTTGGACACGCTGCTCACGCGCGACACCCGCGCCACCGCCGGCTTCGCCATCTCGCCGTGGACGCGCGACGTCGGCCAGATGGTCGCCTCGCCCGGCGATCTCTACAGCATTTTCGAGGATCCGGTGTTCCGCATGCACGAGCGCGACGGGCTTTCGCGCCTCGCCGACCGCAACGACGACTACGACCTGCCGTCCCCGGGCACCGGGCGCGATCGCGTCTGGCCGGATTTCATCGGCGAGGATCTCTTCAGCGACCTGCCCGCCGCCCAGTGCCGCGTGCTCGATCCGGAGCTGCAGGGACGCTACGTGGGCGCGTGCGTCAATGGGCTCGCCGAGGGGCGCGGGAGCGCGAGCGGCTACGCGCGCTACGCGGGCGAGTTCAAGGCCGGGCGCAAGCACGGCAAGGGCGTGAAGACCTGGCCGAACGGCGATCGCTACGAGGGCGATTTTGTCGAGGACCGCAAGGAAGGCTCAGCCAGCTACACCTGGGGACGCGGATCGTGGATGGGCGAGCGCTACGAGGGCGCCTATCTGGCGGACCGCCGCCACGGCTTCGGCGTCTACCGCTGGCCGAGCGGCGACGTTTACTCTGGACCGTGGAAGGACGACGCCTTCGCCGGGCAGCCGACCGAGATGATGATCGCGCGCGCCATCTTCGAGAAGGAGGCCGCTGCCGCGGTGGCGAAGGAAGGCCAGAAGGTGTGCCGCGAAATGACCGTCGGCGTCGGCGGCCGCGACTGGGTGCGCGGCGTGGTCGTGGCGACGAGCGCCGAGAAGGTCGGCGTGCGGATAGAGGAGCCCGGCGAATTTCCGCACGTCATCGCCGAAGTCGAGGCGCGCAAAGGCGACGTCGTGTGGGACGCGCCTACGAACTGGACGCCATGCTGGTAGCTTTCGGGTGAACGCAGCCGCCCGCTGCGATCATGAGGGCGGCGAGTACGGCGTTTTTCACTTTCTCAGCAGAAGGGCGGTGCGCCTTTGCCCGAGTGGTTGCACGACTTGCCCTTCGCATGGTGCGTCGTCGTCGCGATCGAGCGCCCCGACGCGCTGCGCGCGGCGGCTGCCGCAACCGCTGCGGCGCCTATGCTGATCGCCGGAACCTTCACCGGCGCGCCGCCGGCCGCCGAGCCTACGCCTGCGCCCGACGCCGCTCCGCCGGCCGCGCCGGCCCCGCTTGCGGTGCCGGCTGCGCCGCCGGCGCCTTGCGATAAGGCGACGCTAGAGGAAAGTAATACCGACAGGATGACCGCTAGCTTGCTGAACGTCTCCATAAAGACCTCCCGAAGTTCTTGGCGGGGCTGGTGCTCCTTGTGTGCCTGCTTTGTTAACCGACGGTACCGTGAATTATTCCGCCTGACAAGACCAAGATAGTATTTGCCTTACGGCTCAACAAGTTTGCGGTAAAGATGCCACGTTGCATGGCCCAATACCGGTAGGACCACGGCGAGGCCGATCAAAAACAGGATCGCCCCGGCCGCCAGCAGCACCACAACAATTAGTCCCCAGAGAGCCATCATTAAAGTATTGGAGCTGACTGCTTTGATCGAAGCGTGGGCCGCCGTTATGGCAGTCACCGGTCTGTCCAGGGCCAAAGGAAAGGAGACCACCGAAATCGCCAGCGCCGCGACGGCGAAAAAGAACCCGAGAACAGTACCGTAGAAGATCAGCGCACCACCCCGTCGGGTTGTGAGTACTTGGGTCACGAAGTCTGAGATCGAATCCGGTGAAACTGCGCCGAACAGACCAAAGTAGAGGGTTTCCGCCGCATACAGCCAAGCGACATAGAGCAGCATCATCGTCACCGAAAGCGCCAGGATGGGAGCGAATGAGGAAGAGTGGACAAAATCGAACGCTGAGCGCCAGGTGAGGTCGAGCCCGCGTTCGCGACGTCGGCTCATTTCAAAAAGACCAACCGAGACCACGGGGCCGAGAAAGGTAAAGCCCGCGACCATCGGAAAGGCGAGATGCAGCAGATTGTCGCCAACCAGAAGCAGTGTCCAGAGCAGGGCGAACAGCGGATAAATTACGATCAAGAACGCGATAACACTTGGTTTGGCATTAAAGTCGTCGAAGCCTTCCTTCAGCGCCTGCCAGAGATCTTTCACGCCGATCTTGCGGATTCTGATCTCGCTCGATCTGACTTGTCTGTCCCTAAAAGATTTTTCCTCAGCCATGACGAAACCCGCTTTTACCTCTTTGGTTTTTTCACCGATAGCGGCTCTCGACGCGACATAAGCGCCATTGTACGCAGCCGCGCCACCGCTGAGGAGCGTAAGGATGGCCATCTCGCGGGGCGCCGTGCGACCGACGGTGGATAGATGTTCGTATCCGTTCTAGTGCGCCTGGTCCCAGTTGTCGCCGACGCCGGCGTCGACGATCAGCGGAACATCGAGCTTGGCGACCGATTGCATCAATTCACGGACCTTTTCCTTTGCGACGGTCAGTTCGTCCTCCGGGACCTCGAGGACCAGCTCGTCGTGAACCTGCATGATTAACAGCGTCTTCAGCCTCGATTCGTCGAGCCATTTCTGCACCGAGATCATCGCAAGCTTGATCAGGTCGGCGGCGGTGCCCTGCATCGGCGCGTTGATCGCGGCGCGCTCGGCGGCCTGGCGGCGCTGCGGGCTGCCTGATTTCATCTCCGGCAGGTACAGCCGCCGTCCAAACACGGTCTCGACGTAACCACGCGTGCGCGCAAGCTCGCGCGTGCGGTCCATGAAGCGCTTCACGCCGGGGTAGCGCGAGAAGTACGAGTCGATGTAGGCCTGCGCGGTGACGCGCTCGATGCCGAGGTTCTGCGCCACGCCGAAGCTCGACATGCCGTAGATCAGGCCGAAGTTGATCACCTTGGCGGCACGGCGCTCGTCATTGGACACCTGGTCGAGCGGCACGCCGAATACCTCGGCGGCGGTGGCGCGGTGCACATCGTGGCCGCGCGCGAACGCCTGCTTGAGGCTCTCGTCTCCCGAGAGGTGCGCCATGATGCGCAGCTCGATCTGCGAGTAGTCGGCGGAGACGATCTTCGCGCCCGCGGGCGCGATGAAGCACTCGCGGATGCGTCGCCCGGCGGCGGTGCGGATCGGGATGTTCTGCAAGTTGGGGTCGTTCGAGGCGAGGCGCCCGGTGACCGCGGTGGTCTGCGAGTAGGTGGTGTGCACGCGCCCGGTGCCCGGATGGACGCTTTTCGGCAGCTTGTCGGTGTAGGTCGACTTGAGCTTGGCGAGCGCCCGGTGCTCGAGAATCAGCCTGGGCAGCGGGTGATCCAGCGCGAGCTCCTCGAGCACATCCTCGTCGGTCGAGGGCTGGCCGGAGGGGGTCTTCTTCTTCACCGGCAGCTGGTGTTTGTCGAACAGGATCTCCTGGATCTGCTTCGGCGAGCCGAGGTTGAAAGGCTGTCCCGCCGCCTCGTGCGCCTGCCGCTCCTTCTTCAACACCTCCTTGCCGAGCTCGTGGCTCTGCGCCTCGAGCTTCGCGGCATCGAGCAGCACGCCGTTACGCTCCATGCGGAACAGCACCGGCAGCACCGGCATCTCGATCTTCTCGTAGACGAAGCTGAGCTTTTCGTCCTGCTTGATCTTCGGGTAGAGCACGTCGTGCACGGCGAGCGTGCAGTCGGCGTCCTCGGCGGCGTATTGCGTGGCGCGCCCGATCTCCACCGCGGAGAACTCGATGCGCGCGGCGCCCTTGCCGGTAACGTCATCGTAACTGAGCGTCTGCCAGCCGCAATGGCGCTGCGCGAGCACGCCGAGGTCGTGGCGCTCGTGCACTTCCAGCACGTACGACTCGAGCAGCGTGTCGTGCACGCACCCGGCAAGCCGGATTCCCTGGTTGGCCAGGACGTGCGAGTCGAACTTCACGTTCTGCCCGACCTTGCCGCGAGCGTCGCGCTCGAGCCACGGCTTCAGGGTCTGCAACGCAAGATCCATGGGCAACTGCGCGGGAGCGCCCGGATACTCGTGAGAAAGGGGCAGGTAAAAAGCCTGGCGCTCAAGGGCGAATGACATGCCGACCAGCCTCGCCGTCATCGGCTCCAGGCCGACGCACTCGGTATCGAAGCCGACCAGCGGCGCGGCTTCGAGCTGTTTCACCAGGGCTCTCAGCTCGTCCTCGGTGAGAATGGCCGAGTATTTGCGTTTTTCCGGCCCCGGTGTCCTTTCTTCGGCAACCAGCGGAATCTCCTGAGAAGGCGCGGGCGCGGCACTTTCCGTTTCGCGCAGCCAGGTCCTGAAGCCGAACCGCTCGTAGAGCGTGCGTTGACGCGCGGCGTCGGGCTTGCCTTCGGCGAGTTGGTCGAGGGTTACAGGCAGCGGTACGTCGCGCCTGACCGTGACGAGCTCCCTCGCCTTTGGAATCCAGTCGAGTTTCTTTCGGAGATTTTCGCCTCGAACGCCGGGAATCTGGCTCGCGTTGGCGACCAGATTGTCCAAAGACCCATACTGGCTCAGCCATTTCGAGGCGAAACCGGGACCAACTCCCTCTACGCCTGGAATGTTATCGATTGCGTCGCCTACCAGGGTCAGGTAGTCGACGATCCGGTCTGGCGGAACGCCGAATTTCTTCCTGACGCCTTCGATGTCCAGTATCTCGTTCGACATCGTATTGACCCAGGTGACGTGCTCGTCGACGAGCTGCGTCAGGTCCTTGTCGCCGGTCGAGATGATGCTGCGCCAGCCGCGGCGCTTCGCCAGCTCGACGAGCGTGGCGATGACGTCGTCGGCCTCGACGCCGTCGATGGTGAGCACCGGCCAGCCAAGCGCCTCGATCGCCTCGCGCAGCGGCTCGACCTGCGCGCCAAGATCGTCGGGCATCGACGCGCGGTTCGCCTTGTACGCGGGATACTGCGCGTCGCGGAACGTTTTGCCCTTGGCGTCGAAAACGCAGGCGCGCGCCTGTGCCTTGTAGTCGGCGCCAAGCTTCCGCAGCATGCTGAGCACGCCGTAGATGGCACCGGTCGGTTCGCCTTTCGGGCTCTTCAGCTCCGGCAGCGCGTGGAACGCGCGGTACAGGTAGGACGAGCCGTCAACCAGCAACAACGTATTTTCAGGATCTTTTCCCGACACGATGACACACGAGAAACTGCCGAAGGCGGCCGGCCTCGGCCACGAGATTTCCGCGCGCGAGGCGTGGAAGCTGTTCGGCATTATGGCAGAGTTCTTCGAAGTGACGTTCTAGTAGAATCGGCGCAGGATGCGCCGGTTACTCGTCTTGGTGATGTTTTTTTCATTGAGCGTGATGGCGCAACAGCGGCCGCCCAAGCTCGAGCCGCTGCCCGAGCCGCCGCCGCCGCCGCCGATTCCCGGACCCGACGAGCCGGCGGTACGCATTCCGGTACAGGAAGCCGACAAGGTGGAGGAGATCCGCGAAGGCGGGCGGGTGGTGATGCTCAAGGTGACCCCGGCGGGCGGCAAACCCTATTACCTCGTAGACACCACCGGCAACGGCAACTGGATGCGCCGCGATTCGCTCGATGACGGAGTGCGAGTGCCGATGTGGCCCATCCACATCTTCGACTGACTGCCGGTCCACCTACCCTGATTGTCGGTTTACACGCCTGTATCTGAAGCGCAGCTCGCGGACTGGCTGCGCAATTACTCGGTCGGCACGCTGGCGCGCTGCGAGCCGATCAAGGCCGGCATCGAGAACACCAATTACTTCGTCACCACGACGCAGGGGCGCTACGTCCTGACGCTGTTCGAGCGCCTGCCCGCGGACGAGCTGCCCTTCTACCTCGGTCTCATGGCGCATCTCGCGCGGCACGGCATTCCCTGCCCGGCGCCGATCGCGGACCTGTCGGATCAATACCTGCAGCGGCTGAATGGCAAGCCCGCCGCGCTCGTCACCCGTCTGCCGGGGCGCTCGCTCGAGAACCCTGGCGCGAGCCATTGCGCCGAATTGGGCGCGCTGCTTGCGCGCATGCACCTCGCAGGCCGTTCTTACGGCGCCTACCTGGAAAATCCGCGCGGCGCGAAGTGGTGGCGCTTCGCCGCGCGCGCGGTCGCCCCGTTTCTCGATCCTGAAAAGAGATCCCTGCTGGAGAATGAAATTGCGTTCCAGGCCGAGCACCGCCTTCCCGACCTGCCACGTGGCCCGGTGCATGCGGATCTGTTCCGCGACAACGCGCTGTTCGAGGACGCCCGCATCTCGGGGGTGATCGACTTCTACTTCGCCGGCGTCGATTGCCTGCTGTTCGACCTCGCGATATGCGCGAACGACTGGTGCCTCGCCGCCCCGGGCTCCGACCCGGCGCTCGATACGGACCGCACGCGCGCGCTGCTCGCAGCGAGCCACGCGCTGCGGCCGTTTACCGCGCACGAACGGGAAGCCTGGCCGGTGATGCTGCGCGCCGCGGCGCTGCGCTTCTGGCTGTCGCGCCTCTTCGACTACCACCTGCCCCGGCCCGGCATGCTGGTGCATGCCCATGACCCGGAGCAGTTTCGCCTAATTCTGGAGGCGCGGATGAGCGGCGCGGCACCCTGGATCGACTGAGATGCAGGCTCGCGTAGTCGGCGCCGGGCGCGGCCTGCACTGGCTGGCAGAGGGCTGGCGGCTGTTCCGCGCCGCGCCGCTCGGCTGGCTCGCACTGGTGTTCACTTATTGGTTGATGATGACCCTGATCTCGCTCGCGCCTTACGTCGGCGTTGCAGCCGCCTCGGTGCTCGTGCCGGCATTCTCGGTCGGCTTCATGGCGGCGGCGCGCGCTGCGAGCCACGGCGGCGGAGTCCAGCTCGCGCTGCTGTTCGACGGCTTCAGGCAGGCGCCAGCGGCGCAGCTCGCGCTTGGCGTCGTGTACTTCGCCTGCCTGGGGCTGGTCCTGGCGGCCAGCGCGCTTGCCGATGACGGCGCGCTGGCGCGCTGGATGCTGACCGGCGGACGGCCCGGCGACGAGGTGCCGCAGTCGGACGCATTCGTCATGGCGCTCGGCTGCGCCGCGGCGCTCTATACGCCGGTGATGATGATGTTCTGGTTCGCGCCGCCACTCGCTGCGTGGCACTCGGTCGGCGCGGTGAAGGCGCTGTTCTTCAGCTTCTTCGGCTGCCTGATGAACTGGCGCGCATTTCTCGCCTACGCTGCGGCGACGGCCTTATTCACGCTGGTCTTGCCGTTCTTCGTTCTTCTGATCGCGAGAAGCGTTGCCGGCGGTTTGCCGGCCATGTCGCTGATCTTCCCGCTCCTCGCCGTCCTGCTGCCGACCCTGTTTGCGAGCTTCTACGTGAGCTACCGCGACGTGTTTGGCGGCGGGAATGAAAAGGTATGATGCCGCGCACGCATCGGCGCCTGCGTTTCGCCGCGGGGTATCATGCAAGTCCATGAGTTCCGGGCATTTTCCGACCGAGATCAAGCTCCACCAGAAGTCCAGGGTGATGGAAATCGCGTTTTCGGATGGACGCATCTTCCGCCTGCCTTACGAGCTGTTGCGCGTCTACTCGCCCTCGGCCGAGGTGCGCGGCCATGGGCCAGGCCAGGAAGTGCTGCAGACGGGCAAGCGCGCAGTCGAGATCCGCTCGCTCGAGCCGGTCGGCTCCTATGCGGTGCAGCCAGCGTTCTCCGATGGCCACAGCACCGGCATCTTCTCGTGGGACTATCTCTACGAGCTGGGCGAAAACCAGGACAGGCTCTGGGCGCAGTATCTCGCCCGGCTCGAGCAGGCGGGCGGGAGTCGTGAGTAAGCCATGAGTAAACTGAGCGACTTCGGCTTCGAGCGCATCCCCGAGGGCGAAAAGGCGCCGCGAGTCGGAGCGGTGTTCGACCGCGTGGCCGAGCGCTACGACCTGATGAACGACCTGATGTCTCTCGGGCTGCACCGCGCGTGGAAGGCGTTTGCCATCGCCATTGCACGTCCCCGCCCGGGCGAGCGCGTGCTCGATATCGCGGCCGGCAGCGGCGACCTCGCGTGCGCGCTCAGCCGCCGCGTGGCGCCGGGGGGCGAGGTCTGGCTCACCGACATCAATCGCCGCATGCTCGAGCGCGGTCGCGACCGGCTGCTCGACGCTGGCGTGCTTGCCCCGGCCGTGCAATGCGATGCCGAGCGGCTGCCGTTTCCGGAGGAATATTTCGACTGCGCGACGGTCGGCTTCGGGCTGCGCAACATGACGCGCAAGCAGGCCGCGCTTGCCGAGATGAGGCGCGTGCTCAAGCCAGGCGGGCGGCTGGTGGTGCTTGAATTCTCCAAAGTGTGGAAGCCGCTTGAGCGCGCGTACGATCTGTATTCGTTCAAGCTGCTGCCCTGGCTCGGCGAACGCGTCGCCGGCGATGCGGCGGCGTACCGCTATCTCGCCGAATCGATCCGCGTGCATCCCGACCAGGCGGCGCTCGCCGCGATGCTGGAAGCGGCCGGGCTGTCGCGGGTCGAGGTGTTCAACCTCGCCGCCGGCGTCGTCGCCGTGCACCGCGGGTTCAGGATTTGATAGCATGGACCACTGGAGGACACCATGAGTAAGTGGATACTTGGGTTATGCGCCGTTTTTCTGGGTGCATTCCTTTCGCTCACCGACGCTGACGCGGCGCGGCTGGGTGGTGGCCGCTCGGTGGGGGCGCAAAGAAGCGTGACGCCGCCGCCTGCGGCCGTGCCG
>WNGA01014855.1_pt1 | contig 10735 bp, 10 predicted proteins | sample 5400061 | NCBI WGS metagenome assembly WNGA01 (sample SAMN13153366, study PRJNA577476) | soil metagenome | isolation source: 100 cm soil or saprolite under grassland replicate 2 | place: USA:California | collected 2016-06-15
AGCGCTTCAAGGCGGTGAGGGGCTTGATCCACGCGCACCTCGGCTGGCTCTTCATCCACACCGACCGGGGCGCGAAGGAGCGCTACGCCCCCGACCTCTTGAAGGACCCGATCGTGCGGTTCGTCGATCGCACGTTCCTGCTGTGGGCGGTGGCCGGCCTCGTGGTGCCGTTCTGGCTCGGCACGCTTTTCGGAGGCACGCTGAAGGCGGGCCTGACGGGCCTGCTCTGGGGCGGCGCGATCCGGATGTTCGTCACCCACCACGTGACCTACAGCATCAACTCGCTCTGCCACTTCTTCGGCCGCCGCGACTACCAGACGGGAGACGAGTCGCGCAACCTCGCCTGGCTCTCGATCCTGACCTTCGGCGAGTCGTGGCACAACAACCACCACGCGTTCCCGACCTCCGCACGACATGGTCTGCGCTGGTGGCAGGTGGACCCCTCGTGGATCGTCATCCGCACGCTCGAGGCGACGGGGCTGGCCTGGGACGTCGTGCGGGTCGACGAGCGCCGGCAGGAGCGCAAGGCGCTTCCTGCCGACGCCGTCTAGCTAGCCCTCAGAGGGCATCAGTACCCACAGCGCCACGTAGGCGAGCGGCGTGAAGGCGATCGCCGCGGCGACTGTGATGACGCGGGCCAGGAACGGGTTGACGCCGAAGCGGCGGGCAAAAGCCCCGCTCACGCCGGCGATCACCCGATCGTCCCGGCTCCGCGAGAGCCCGTGCTCGGCGAACCAGGCACGGGCCCCGCCCAGGGTGTTGTCGGTGGTGGTCGGGTCGTTGGTCTGTGCTGTCGCTGTCATGGACAGAGCATCCCGCGACAGCGGGGCGCGGACCATGGAGGTATCAGGGGTCCGGGCGTGCGGATAACCCCCCGCTCAGAGCGCGCGCACAAACGCCGTGGCCGCCGCGGCGATCACGACGCACCCGACTATCGAGCGGGTGAACCAGAAGACCAGGCCGCCGGCCGCCACGCCCGCGGTGTCGGCGTCGAGGGCGAGGTGGTCGCCCTCCGCGAACGCCTGGGTCGCCACCAGCGCGGCGAGCAGCGCGGGCGAGAGCAGGATCACGACGCTCGTGAACCAGGTCGGCAGCTCGCGCCCGCCGAGCGCGATCGGCCCGGTGGCCTTGATCGCTGCCGTCACGGCGGCGCAGCCCGCGATCGTCATCGCGGCCGTGCTCACCGCGGCTCGCCCTCGGCCTCCTGGCGTTCCTGCGCCTCGGCGCGCGCGCGCTTCGTCAGGCCGACGAGCGACGCGAGGCTCGCCACCAGCACCGGCACGCCGGGCGGGGTGAACGGCACCAGCACGAGCGCGATCGCCGTTCCGAGCGCGGCCACCCCGCGGGCGCGGTGGCTGCGGAGCTCGTTCAGGAGCAGCCCGAAGAAGAACGCCGGGAAGATCGCGTCGAGGCCGAGCGCGTCCGGGTCGCCGAGCGCGTCGCCCCAGATCGCGCCTACGGCGGTCCCGCCGACCCAGGTGCAGTAGGCGATCGCCGAGGCGCCGAGGAGCAGCGCCTGGTCGAAGCTGCCGTCGCCCCGCGACGAGAGCGCCCAGGAGTGGTCCACGACGGCCTGGCCCTTCGCGGCCCGCCGGAGGGGGCCGCCGCTGAACGAGGGGCCGACGGCCGCGCTCATCGGCAGGAAGCGCGAGTTCATCAGCGTCGCCGCGGCGACCGCCGCGCCCGCGCCGCCGCCGGCCGCCAGGATCGAGATCGCGGTGAACTGGGCGGAGCCGGCGAACACGATCGCCGACATGATCACGGCCGCGATGTCCGAGAAGCCCGCCTCGTCGGCGAGGATCCCGAACGACAACGCGAGGATGCCGCCGGCGACCGCGAACGGCGCGCCGACGCGAAGGCCCCGGCGGAAGCCCCGGCTGCGAACGAGAGTCGTCAGTTCTCTACGAAGTAGCTGCCGGACTCGCCGCTCGAGAAGTACCGCGTCGTGATCGTCTTCTTGCGCGTGTAGAAGTCGACGGCGTCGGTCCCGTGGGCATGGAGGTCGCCGAGGAAGCTGTCCTTCCAGCCCGAGAACGGGAAGAACGCGACCGGCGCCGCCACGCCGATGTTCACGCCGACCATCCCGACCTCGACGTCGTGCTTGAAGCGCCGCACGGCCGCGCCCGACTCGGTGAAGATCGAGACACCGTTCCCCAAGCGGGAGCGGTTCACGGTCGCGATGGCCTCGTCCAGCGTGTCCACGTGGATCAGCGACAGCACCGGGCCGAAGATCTCCTCGCGCGCGAGCTCCATGTCGGGCTTGACGTCCGTGAGGATCGTCGCGCCGATGAAGCAGCCCTCGCCCAGCCCGGGGTCGCGCCCGTCCACGAGCAGCTCGGCGCCCTCCTCGAGCCCGCGCTCCACCGCGCCGAGGATGCGCTCGCGTGCCGCCTCGGAGATCACGGGGCCCAGCTCGTTCCGCTCGTCGAGCCCGTCGCCCACGCGCACGGCCTCGGACGCCTCCTTGAGCGCCGGCAGCAGGCGCTCGTGCGCGTCGCCGACCGTGACGACCACCGAGCCGGCCATGCAGCGCTGCCCGGCCGCTCCGAACGCCGAGCCGATGATCCCGTTGACGGTCTTCTCGACGACCGCGTCCGGCATCACGACCATGTGGTTCTTCGCGCCGCCGAGCGCCTGCACGCGCTTCCCGGCCTTGGCCGAGCGCTCGTAGATGATCTTGGCGACGGGCGCGGAGCCCACGAACGAGATCGCGTCGATGCCCGGGTGGTCGAGCATCCCCTCCACGACCTCGCGACCGCCGTTCACCAGGTTCACCACGCCCGGCGGGAGACCGAGCGAGTCGAGCACCTCGAACGCGATCTGCTGCGTGAGCGGCACCTGCTCCGAGGGCTTCAGGATGAACGTGTTGCCGCAGCCGATCGCGAACGGCAGGAACCAGAACGGCACCATCGCCGGGAAGTTGAACGGCACGATCGCACCGCAGACGCCGACCGGCTGGCGGATCGTCTCGGCGTCGATCCCGCGCGAGACGTCCTCGAGGATGCGGCCCTGCATCGTGGTCGGGATGGCGCAGGCCGCCTCGACCATCTCGATCATGCGCGCCACCTCGGCGCGGGCGTCGACGAGCGTCTTGCCCATCTCGGTCGTCACCGAGCGGGCCAGCTCCTCGCGGCGCGCGTCGAGCCCCTCGCGCAGCGCGAACAGCAGGCGCGCGCGACCGATGACGGACACGTCGCGCCAGGCCGGCAGCGCCTCGCGCGCCGCGCGGACCGCCGCGTCGAGGTCGGCGGAGCTCGAGAGCGGCACGCGGGCGAGCACCTCGCCGCTGGCGGGGTTGGTGACGTCGAGCTGCTCGGACGAGCCGGACGGCGTCCATGATCCGCCGATGTAGTTGTCGAGCACGCGGGTGGCGTCGTGCGCCAAGCCGCGGGCGGTGCCCGCGGCGCGGCGATCATTTCCGGTGACGGTCATGGGTTCAGCATCCATTCGTGGTCGGGATCGTTTGCGATGGCCCACGTCCGCTCGGGCCCGGCCATCACGTTGAGGTAGTAGAGGGCGTAGCCCGGGGGCGCCGACACCGTGTGGTATCCGCGCGGCACGAGGACCACGTCCCTGTCGCGCACGGCCACCGTCTCATCGAGGTTAGCGTCGCCGGTGTAGACGCGCTGGAGCGCGAAGCCGTGCGGCGGGTCGATGCGGTGGTAGTAGGTCTCCTCGAGGTAGCTCTCCTCGGGCAGCGCGTCGCGGTCGTGCTTGTGCGGCGGGTAGCTCGACCAGTGGCCGGGCGGCGTGAGCACCTCGCACACGAGCAGCGACTCGGCCGCGCGGTCGGCCATCAGGATCGGCACGACGGTGCGCTCCTGAGCGCCGAAGCCGCGCGTCTCGACCTTGATCTCGTCTCCTGGCAGCACCCGCGCCTCCGCTCCCCCGTTCGGCGCGGGCGCGCTGCACACCGCTACCTCCGCGGCCCCATCGACCTCCCACCCCGTGGCAGGCGGGAGGTAGGCGGCATCTGGCCGGCCTTCGAACGGATTCGCTCGTCCGCCGAGCTCGCGCCAGTCTCCGTGATCCGAGCGAACCGCGCAGCTGCCCTCCACCACCACAAGACAGAGCTCCCGGTCCCCTGTGTTACCGGAGTGCGGCGGGTTCACGACCTCAAAGCCCACGTACTCCCACCCCGCCGATTCGGGTGTGACCGGGGAGTGCACGAGCAGCTCGCTCACGGCCTGTCCACGTAGTCGCGCTGAGCCTCGCGCGCCCGCTCGTACTCGCGGCGCGCCTCCTGCACGGCGGGGTCATCCGAGACCTCCGCCACCGGCACGTCCCACCAGCCCTCGTAGGAGGGGACGCCGGCGTAGCGGTCGGTCTCCACGTGCACGACGACGGGGCCGCCGGCGGCCGCCTTCGCCTCGTCCAGCGCGCCACGCAGCTCCTCGATGGAGCGGGCGCGCACTACCCGGGCGCCCAGGCTCTCGGCGTTCGCCGCGAGGTCGACCGGCAGCGGGTCGGCCGGCTGCGCGGGGCCGTCGCCGTTCGGGGCGTCGAGCAGCTGGCGTCGTGCGGAAGCATCCGGCTTGCCCGGGTGCGCACCGATGCCCTTCTCGCGGCGGCGGTAGTGGGTGCCGAAGCCGGCGGAGCCCACGGAGCGCGACAGAGCGCCGATCGACGCGTAGCCGTGGTTGTCCACCAGCACGACCACGATCTTCACGTTCTCCGCGACGGCCGTCACGAGCTCGCCCGGCAGCATCAGGTACGAGCCGTCGCCGACCATCACGAACACCTCGCGCTCCGGCGCGGCGAGCTTCGCGCCGATCCCGCCGGGGATCTCGTAGCCCATGCACGAGTAGCCGTACTCCACGTGGTAGCCCTTCGGATCGCGGGCGCGCCAGAGCTTGTGGAGGTCGCCTGGCCCGGAGCCGGCCGCGCACACGACCACGCCGGTCTCGCCGGCGGCGTCGTTGATGGCGCCGATCACCTCGGCCTGGCTCGGCAGGGGCGCGTTCCCGGCATGCACCAGCCGGTCGACCTCCTCGGCCCACTGCGCGGCCTCGGTGCGAGCTCGCTCGATCCAGTCCTCGGGCGCGCGGTGGACGGCGAGCGCTTCGAGCAGCGACTCGAGCCCGAGCCGCGCGTCACAGGTGAGCGCGAGCCCGCTGTGCTTGGCGGCGTCGTACTCGGAGACGTTCAGGTTCACGAACCGCACGCCCGGATCCTGGAAGGCCGACTTCGAGGCCGTCGTGAAGTCGCTCCAGCGCGTGCCGATCCCGACCACGAGGTCCGCCTCGCGGGCGAGCCGGTTCGCGGCGAGCGTCCCGGTCGCGCCCACGGCCCCGAGCGCGAGCTCGTGGTCTGAGCGGAGCGAGCCGCGGCCGGCCTGCGTCTCGCAGACGGGGATGCCGGTGGCGTCGACGAGCTCGCGCAGCGCCTCGGTCGCCTCCGAGTAGATCACGCCGCCGCCCGCGACGATCAGCGGCCGATCGGCCGCGCGCAACAGCTCCGCCGCGCGCGCGAGCGCGTCCGCGGCGGGCGGGCGCCGCCAGACCGTCCACACCCGTGGCTCCAGGAACGAGTCGGGAACCTCGACGGCCTCGGCCTGCACGTCCTCGGGAAGCGCGAGCGTCACCGCGCCGGTCTCCGCCGGGTCGGTGAGCACGCGCATCGCCTCGAGCGCGGCCGGGACGAGCTGCTCGGGCCGCTCGACCCGGTCGAAGAAGCGCGACACCGGCCGGAACGCATCGTTGACCGAGACGGTGGCGTCGTGCGGCACCTCGAGCTGCTGGAGCACGGGGTGCGGGCGGCGGGTGGCGAAGGTGTCGCTCGGGAGGAGCAGCACGGGCAGGCGGTTGACCGTGGCGAGCGCCGCGCCGGTGACCATGTTCGTGGCGCCGGGCCCGATCGAGGTAGTGCAGGCCCAGGTGCCGAGCCGGTTCCGCTGGCGCGCGTAGCCGGCGGCCATGTGGACCATCGCCTGCTCGTTCCGGCCCTGCACGTAGGGGAGCAGGTCCTCGTGCTGCTTGAGCGCCTGCCCGAGGCCGGCGACGTTCCCGTGACCGAAGATGCCGAAGCAGCCGGCGAAGAAGCGCTCCCGCCGGCCGTCGCGCTCGACCTCCTGGGCCGCGAGGAAGCGGACCAGCGCCTGCCCGACCGTGACACGAGCGCTCACCTGGCCGCCCCCCCGAGCGAACGACAGCGGTGAGGACGAGGGACAATCCTGCTTTGGGTACCTATACGGTGCCTAGGACAGGATCGTCGGCGCGAGAAGCCGGTGCTCATCGCGTGGCCCCCTGTGCGAGCTCCTCGAGCTCGGGTAGGAATGGCATGTCGTCGGCGCACGCGAGCCGCGACGCGACCAGGGCGCCGGCCGCGTTCGCCCGGCGGATAACGAGCTCGAGGTCGTCGCCCACCAGGAGGCCGTGGGCGAGCGCGCCGCCGAAGGCGTCGCCGGCGCCGAGGCCGTTCACGACCTCGAGCCGGATCGGCTCGACCTCGATGCTCTGGTCGCGCGTGCGCGCCAGGACTCCCTCCGGCCCGCGCTTGACCACCGCGAGCTCGACACCGAGCTCGAGCAGCGCCTCGGAGGCCTCCCAGGGATCGCGCGTTCCCACCGCCACCGCCACCTCGTCCTGGTTCCCGACCGCCACAGTCGCATGCGCCAGCGCGACGCGAGCCAGCTCGCCGGCCTCGTCCTCGTCTCGCCAGAACATGGGCCTGTGGTCGAGATCGTGGACCGTGATGCTCTTCCCCCCTCTCGCCTCGAGCGCGCCGATCGTCGCCGTGCGACTGGGCTCGTCCGAAAGCCCCGTGCCGGTCGTCCAGAACAGGCGCGCGGCGCGGATCGCGTCGAGCTCGAGCTCCTCGAGGGCGATGTTCATGTCGGGCGCCTTCGGCTCCCGGTAGAAGAGCAGCGGAAAGGAGTCGGGCGGGTGGATCTCGCAGAACACCACCGGCGTGCGCAGCACCGGATCCGTGCCCACCCAGCGCGTGTCGACGCCGAAGCGCTCCATCGCCGCGCGCACGTAGGGCCCGAAGCCGTCGTCGCCGACCTTGGTGATCGCGGCGACCTTCAGGCCTTCGCCGCCGAGCCGCGCCGCGGCCACCGCCACGTTCACCGGGCTGCCACCGAGCGACTTGCGGAAGGACTCCACCTCGGCGAGCGAGACGCCGGGCTGCTCGGGATAGAGGTCGACCCCGACGCGCCCAATCGTGATGACGTCGAACACCTCGGTCATACGGGAGTCAACTCCGTGCACATTCTCCGCAACATCTCCGTGACGTCAGGGAGCTCGACGTCGAGTACGGCGGCGGTCCGGGTGGCGTCGAGGCTGGTGTCGTGGGGGATCGCGACGGGGAGCCGGCCCACAACGGGCAGCGCGCCGGCCGGCGGAGCCACCCCGAGGTCGAGCAGAGCCGGGTCGAGCTCGAACACCTGCGCGGCCCGCATCGCGAGCGTGCGCCGGTCCATGGACTCGCCGCCGCAGCAGTGGAAGGTGCCGTCGAGGTCGCGCTCGAGGATGCGCCACACGAGCTCGGCGGCGTCGCTCGCGAGCGTCGGCGTGGCCACCATGTTGATCCGGTCGCTCTCCCACACGCCGAAGCGCTCGCCCGCCCGCAGCCGTTCGACGAGCGCCGACACGAAGTAGCCGAAGCCGGCGTCCTGCTCGCGCGGCGCGCCCCGAGCGCTGCCCTGGACCGCCGCTATCCGCGCCACCGAGCCGCGCTCCGCGCGCTCAGTCACGACGAGCTCGCTCGCGGCCTTCAGGAAGCCGTACAGGTTGACGGGGTTCGGCGGGGTGTCCTCGGTTGCGCCCGCCTGGGTGCCGTCGAAGACCCAGTCCGTCGACACCAGCAGCATCCGCGCGCCCAGCTGGTTCGCGGCGTCCACCAGGTTCCGGGTCGCGCCCACGTAGGCGTCCCAGCCGGCCGCCCGGTCCGCGTAGAGCACCGCGAGGTCGTTCAGGATCGCGCAGTGCACGATCGCATCGGGCCGGAACGAGACGACGCCCTCGCGAACAGCGAGCGAATCCGTGACGTCGAGCTCCGCGTGCCTCGGCGCGGCCACCTCCGCGGCATGCCCTTCGAAGATCCGCATCACGTGCGAGCCCACGAAGCCCGAGCCGCCGGTCACGAAGACCCTCATGCCGCCACGACCTCCTCCACGCGCACCGGACGCCTCTCCTCCAGCGAGCGCGCCGCGGCCAGGCCGATCACGAGCGGCGCTCGCGCGTCCTCGATCCCGACGGGCGGCTCCTCGCCCGCGCTCACCGCGCTCACGAACGCCTCCCACTCGCGGACGTAGCTGGGCACGTAGCGCTCGAGGAAGAACTCGGGCAGGGCCGGCCGGCTCGTGCCCTCGGCCGTCCGGACGACGCCGGTGTGCCGCAGCGGGTTCTCCGACGCCGCCATTCCGCCCGAGCCGAACACCTCGACCCGCTGGTCGTAGCCGTACGACGTCTGGCGGCTGTTGTCGATCGTCGTGAGGCAGCCGTCCTCGTGCACGAGGACGACGAGCGCGGTGTCCACGTCGCCCGCGTCCGCGAAGGACGGGTCGATCCGCACCGCCCCGCGCGCGTAGACCTCGACGACCTCGCTCCCCGTCACGTAGCGAGCCATGTCGAAGTCGTGGATCGTCATGTCGAGGAAGATCCCGCCCGACGCGCGCACGTAGCTCGCGGGCGGCGGATACGGGTCGCGGCTCGTGATCCTGAGCAGGTGCGGCTCGCCCACCCGCCCCGCCAGGACGGCATCGCGCACCGACTGGTGCGCCGGGTCGAAGCGCCGGTTGAACCCGATCTGGAACGGCACGCCGGCCTGCCGGACCGCGTCCAGCGCGCGGTCGACCTCCACGAGGTCGTGCGAGACCGGCTTCTCGCAGAAGATCGCCTTCCCGGCGTCGGCGGCCGCCGCGATCAGCGCGGCGTGCGTCTCCGTGCTCGAGCAGATCGCCACGGCGTCGACGCCCGAGCGCCCCATCAACTCCTCGGCGGTGTCCGCCACGGGCACGCCGAGCTCTTCGCCAAGCGTGCGCGCCGCCGCCGGAACCGCGTCGTTCACCGCCGCCACCGCCGCCCCCGGCACCTGGCCCGCCAGGAGGCGCGCGTGCATCGCGCCGATGCGCCCGACCCCGATGACCCCGATCCGCAGGGCGCTCACGTCAGTCCTCCCGCAGCGACACGACATCCTCCCAGCGGCCGCTCTCCACCGAGCGGAGCAGCGCGGCCTGGACGCTCACGGCCGCGAGCGCGTCCTCGAAGCCCGGCCGGTGGGGGCGCCGCTCCGCCACCGAGCGGCAGAACTCGAGATCCTCGATCACGACCAGGTCCTCGAAGCCGATCCCGTTCGCGCTGCCCGGCACGAACGCGCCGTGATAGGGGAAGCGCTCGCCGCCGAAGACGGTCGTGTAGCCCGAGTGCGGCTCGTCGGTCGCCAGGTACACCTGCAGCTCGTTCATCCGCTCGAGGTTCCAGCCGAGCGCGCCGCGGTCGCCGTGCAGGTCGAACGCCATCTGGCTCTCCGGCCCGAGCAGCGTGCGGCCGGCCTCGAACGTGCCGCGCGCGCCGTTCTCGAACACGCACAGCATCCCGGCGTAGTCCTCGTTCGTCACGGCGCCGACGGGATCCCCGGGGCTCCCGCGCCCGTAGTGAGTGCCGGCGCCCGGAACGGGCAGCGGCCGCTCGCGGATGAACGTCTCGGTCGTCCCGACCACCCGGGCGATCGGCCCCACCAGCATGTGGGCGAGGTCGACCTAGTGGCTCATGAGGTCGGTGCTCACGCCGTGGCCGCCCTCGTCGACGAGGATAGCCCACGCCGCTGATCACTCCCGCGTGCCTCGCCGCCCGCTCCGCGCGCGCCGTCTCCGCGGGCGTCCCGCCGACCGGCTTCTCGCAGAAGACGTCCTTTCCCGCCGCGGCCGCCGCCTCGATCAGCTCCACGTGCATCGCGTTCGGGGCGGCGATGAACACCACGTCCACCTCCGGGTCCTCCACGACCCGCCTCCAGTCGGAGCTGCCGCGCCTGTAGCCGAACGACCCAATGGCCTCGTCCACCCGCGCCGCGACCGTGTCGCTGCAGATCACGAGCTCGGGCTCGAAGGCCCGCTCCGGGAACAGCGTCTTGATCCGCTGCATGGAGCGGCTGTGGGCCTGACCGAGCCATCCGAAGCCGATCAGGCCCACGCCGATCCGCCGCCGTGTGGCGGCGTCCCCTGAGGAGGCGGAGGTGGCCTGCGCCGTCGTCACTCCTTGGTCGGCTCCAGTTCCTGCCGCAGCTCGTGCGTGAGCTGGTCGAGCTCGGCCCCGCCGGCCATCAGCTGCACGAGCTCGTCGCGGCTGATCTCGCCGCGCTTCCACGAGCCCTGCAGCTTCCCGCGGTTCAGGATCACGAAGTGATCGCCCACCGGGTACGCGTGATGCGGGTTGTGGCTGATGAAGATCACGCCGACTCCGCGCTCACGCGCGTGCACGATGTAGCGGAGCACGATCCCCGACTGCTTCACCCCGAGCGCCGACGTCGGCTCGTCGAGGATCAGCACCTTCGCGCCGAAGTACATCGCCCTGGCGATCGCCACAGCCTGTCGCTCGCCGCCCGAGAGCGTTCCGACCGGCTGGTCGGGGTCGCGCACGTCGATCCCCATCTTCTTCAGCTCGGCGCGCATGGTCTTCTTCGCCTCACCGATGTCGATCCGGCGGATGGGGCCGACTCCGATCGTCGGCTCCGACCCAAGGAAGAAGTTCCGCCAAATCGACATCAGCGGCACGGTGGCGAGGTCCTGGAACAC
>WNGA01032425.1_pt1 | contig 10734 bp, 5 predicted proteins | sample 5400061 | NCBI WGS metagenome assembly WNGA01 (sample SAMN13153366, study PRJNA577476) | soil metagenome | isolation source: 100 cm soil or saprolite under grassland replicate 2 | place: USA:California | collected 2016-06-15
GAGTGGATCAACAGCTTCAGACCGTTGCGTGCTCCTATCAAAGCGCCGATATTGGTGGCCTTATCAAGCAGGATGTTGCGGTCCGGTGCGAGGAAGATGCCTCGCGTCGACCCGACAGGCTTGCTGATACTCACGTCTGCACCCGTGCCACAGAAATTCCACAGAATATTCTGCGCCGGAACGCTCCCGTTGATCGTGCAGCCGTTGCAGGTGAACCCTCCGGCCACATTGAACACTACCGCCGACCCTGCAGGTCCGTTGATGGTGATGACGCCGTGCGTGTTGACCGAGGGAATCGCCACGACGTTGAGTCCGGCGCTCAACAGCGTGATGGTCGTGTTACCGTCGGGTATGGCACCCGGGCTTGGTTGGGTCGGAGACGCTGCACAGAACGCGGCGTTGGCTGCAAGGGCGTCATTTACGGCCCCGGTGAGCGACGCGACCGTCGTGGTGCCGCTGACCTTGAAATTGCTGGCAATGATGCTGTCATCAAAATTAGGATCCTTGACGAGATTACCGTTCACCTGCAACTTGATGAGAGAGCCAGTAACGTTGGCGGCTATACCCACGTTGCCGTTGATGGTCGAGTCACCGCCGGTAATAGCATTTGCGCCCGTTAGATAGAGAACACTGAACGGCTGAGCCTGGCCCAGGTTAAATGCGAAGTTGGCGGGGATACAGACGTTGCAATCGGTGCCATTCAGGAACGTGACGTGCTCCCACTGCCGGATTGCCTGCGGTGATGAACTTGCGTCGAGAGGAAGCGCAGTGACGACGAAGGCAGTGCCGTTCCACTGGAGGATGGATAGACCTGACACACCCGGAGCAACCAAAGATCGGATACCCGACGGGAATTCCTGCGTGAGCAGAATGTCGCCGCAGAAGCTATCGAAATTCGATGACGCCGCGGTCAGGATCATGCCGTCACCATAGTCGACGCCGAAAAACGCGGCGTTCTTCCTGACGATATCAACATCCTCTGGATGCACCGCGCTTGCGGTGGGATAGTTAGTGCGACCCGCAACGCCATCACTCGCGCCGATGGTGAAGACGCTACCGTCCGCCCCGATCGAATAGAGTCGCCCGTTAGTGCCATAGTGATCGTTGTCGTGATTGGGTTCGACGATTAGGTCTTCGGCGCCTGCCAGAATACGTCCGGCTGCCGGTCCATATTTCGGATCGTTTGGAACCACGATCACGCCTTCAAGGTGTATTGTTTGTCCGGCTGTCGGCAGTGTCGCTATCAGCGTCGCATTCCCCAGGTGATTCACGCGCCAAACCCTGCCACCATCGTTGCCATTGGCGTCGGTTTGCTCGTTGCCAGTCACGACGATCAAGTCGCCATTGAAGATGCAGGTGCGGTCCACATACAGGCTGCCTCGAATGAGCGCCGTATCCCCGAGAGTCGCAAAGATCACGGGGGCGCCACCACCTGACGGAACCTTAATGATCTGGCCGGCCGTGCCGCTGCCAGTGAAAACATCACCAACAGTGAAGCCGGCCTGCACACACGGACCTGAGTGAACGGCAGCGAGTTTCAGCTCGTTTTCCATGAAAGCCAAGGACGAGTATGGAGTGTGGTGACCGGTGCTATCGATCAAGTCAAGATTGTTAGGGTCGCCATCCGGGTAGTTTGCCGACGCAATCAGTTGGTTGGTTGGCTCGTAAAAGTCAATGCCAATGGGCTGGTTGAAATCAGTCGCAGCCCCGAACGGTGTCAAATGAATCGTAGGGGTAACGGCGTGGGTAACCTGCGGACGTGGCCAGACGAGCGCTAAAACTATAACCAAACCGACAGTAAGGCCGATCGTTTTGATCCAAATCGACCTCTTCTTAAACTGTTTCATTTTCTGACTCTCCTTCTTGTGATCTATTCGAATTTAGCCCGCCACAATTCAGGCGTCTTTGCATTTGGACGTCGGATTATTCCGGGCGCGCGGAGACTGCTGGGCAATCCATTTAAATTTTGGGAGGGACGGCTGGCAAAAAGAAAAACAAACTCTCTGACACAACCGTTCGTGGATAACGTGGACCCATGGACCGTGGTAATGCGAGAACTCATTCTTGGAATGCCCCACAAAGCTTTCCTTCCCGAAGTGATGAAGTATGTAATGTCTGCTGAGCCACATCATTTATGATCAATAGTGTCCCGATGTCCCTGGATTGTGTGTGAGCTGTTGAAGTTCAATATGTGAAGTCACTTCACCGCCGTAATCGACTGCGATTCGGGCGTTACGCTGTTTATCCAATTATAACGAGCGCTGTCAGGAGTCCAAATAGATAGGAACGTTCGCATGATAAGCTTGTGGTTAACAGTTCGCGACGGCGTAAGCTGCCCTTTTTCGTGGCAGGATCCTGCCAATTTTTCTCCGCAGAGCGATGGCAGGATCCTGCCAGTAGGCTCTGCAAACTCTTGCAAGATGCTACGGCCTTGTGCCGTGGAGTTTTCACGGTGGTTGCTAAAGACTCTGCAAACTGCGAAGGCGCGTGATTCCAAAGATGCTCTGTTCAGCAGGAGCTGGCAGGATATGACTGACCCTACGAACGAGATTTAGACGAAGCTTTCATTCACGTCTCTGTAAACGAACAATGCTGTTCCCCCTCCAAATGACAGTCCATGCGATGCACAAATATTCCCTTGGATAAGGAGCAGATATTTAGCGTGTGAATGAAAAGGCTTTGCACAGATCCTGGGCCAGTTGTGCCGAGCCTTGCTGGGTCCTCACTAAACAAAGTGATCTTGTGGACTGCGGCAACTTCAAGGCCAGAGGCATTTCACCGGCGTACAATGGTTTTTCCTTAGGAAATGTGCAGAATTTTCAAGATAGCGAAAAGCATTATGTCCAGAACCTGGATCTTCATTATGAAATTTGGATAGTTCAGTCGATTTCTTCGACCGTAAGGAAGAGAAGAAACTCAAAACCAGCCGCGGATTAACGCGGATGACGCAAATCAAAACATAATAGGAAGCGAGAGTCTCATCCGTAGACCTCTTGATTAGGTTTCGGTTCTAATCCGTGTCGTCCGCGTTAATCTGCGGCTAATTTCTACTAACATGAAGTATCCTCTGTACATTGAGGTGCCGGTCTTCTACTCGAGGCTGGGTTTCATAAAATCCGTCGTGAATTAAGACTATAATCAACCAAGATCACGCCATGCAGATTACAGTTGCCATTTGTACCTGGAACCGTTGTGCGTTGCTGCGGCAGGCGCTTGAACAAATGACCAAACTGTCAATCCCGCCCGATGTCCAATGGGAACTGCTAGTGGTCGATAACAACAGTACGGATGCAACCCCGGATGTGGCGAACTCTTTCGAGAGTCGCCTGCCTATACGTCGCATATTTGAACCAAAGGCGGGTAAGTCATACGCTTTGAATCGCGCCATTAGCGAAGCCAGCGGAGATTACATTTTGTGGACCGACGATGACGCACTGGTGGACAAGCTTTGGCTGTCGGCATACTACACGGCCTTCAAGCGCTGGCCCGACGCGGCGATCTTTGGAGGTCCGGTGGAACCAGCCTTCGATGGCGTGCCACCTCCCTGGCTGCTTCAGGCCCTGTCCAAGGTCACGCATGCTTACGCTGGTCTAGATCTTGGCATCGAGCCTTTTTCGCTAACCCAAGACGCAGCGCTTTTCGGTGTGAACATGGCGGTACGTAAGGCAGAGCAAGAGCGCCATCTTTATGATACAAAGCTCGGTCCAAGGCCGAACAGTTCTCTGCGTGGGGAAGACATAGCGCTGGTTCGGGCCTTGTTAGAGGACGGCGTCGAAGGTCGCTGGGTGCCGGCGGCACGTGTCCGGCACGTCATATCTAAGGAGCGGCAGACTGTGCGCTACCTGCGGGCCTTCTATTATGGGGTGGGCCAGAGCTATGCAATGCAAACAGATGATGATCAAAGCTGGGTTAAGCTCTTTGGCAAGCCCCGTTGGTTGTGGCGACGGGCTTTGGAAGCTGAACTGGGATACTGGTTCCATCGTCTCCTCAATAGGCCTGAAGCATGGGCTGATGACCTGAGAAAAGCGAGCGAGGCCTGGGGACAGATGAGCTGTTATGACCTACGGCGCCAACGAAGTAGCGAACCATTATAGTGGGAGAACCTGCAAGCATGGCGCGCCGCGGTTATCCACGGATCGCGCCTATTACTCAGCGCGGCTCCGGCCGCAACCAAACCTCAAAAACATGAACCACGCGCATCACACGAAGTGAAATCACACGAAGTAACACTAACAACATTTCGTGTCAGTTCGTGTTCTGGTTCGTGTAGTTTCGTGGATCGATTGTTTACTCAAAAAAAACTGCTCAAGAAAACAAGAAGTTGACCGTTTGTTTCACAGATTAGAAAGAAAGAATAACAAGCGGAGGCCTCTGAACTTTTTTTGGATGTAGTAGTTTTTGAATCTGCGAAATCTGTGGATCAAAGCTACTTCACAGGATTCTCACATTCGCAATTCGAAATCCGCAATCCGAAATTCACTACATCAGTACCCGAAATTCAGTTAGGGGCGTCCCTTGCCTTTGCCTCCCTGGCCTTTTGACTTCTCATTTGCAGCGCCGGGCTTCGGAGCCGGTTCTTGCTTGCGTTCTGCCTTCGGCTGCTGCGGCTGCGGTTGACGCGCGGCAGGCTGTGCTACGCGTTCAGCCCGCGGTTGCTGCTCAGCCTTGCGTTCCGCCTTCTGTTGTCGCGGATGTGGTTGCTGGGCAGCAGGCTGCGCTACGCGTTCAGCCCGCGGTTGCTTCTCAGTCTTGCGTTCTGCTTTCTGCTGCCGCGGAGGTGGTTGCTGTGCCGCAGGCAGTGCTACCCGTTGTCCCTGCGGTTCCTGCTTGGCCGTGTTGGCCTTGCGCTCGACCTTCTGCTGCATTCTCTGCTGTTTGGCTTGCGCTTGTCTTTGCTGTTCAACCTGGCCCATTTGCCGTTGAGCTTCTTTGCCTCGAGCCGCTGCGGAAGCAAACGGGGCCTCTTGCTTTTTGCCTCCCTGGTCTATCTTAGGTACGGTGGTTTCGCCGGCAGCTTGATCTGACCGCCGGGCTTCATCGCCCTGGCGCTCATCTTTAAACTTGAGCTTTTGAAGCTTCGCCTTTTCAGGAACAGATTCCACGCGCAGTGTTTTCGCGAGATCTCTTCTAAAGGGCGGCGCAAATGGCGCGGCGCTGGTTACTACCGACGTGTCGTGAAGTTTCTTCGCGATTCCCGGCGGCAAATCAATTTTGCCGCGGCCCCAGGCGGAATGCACCACTGCGTTTCGCAACGGAGTCAACGTAAGTGGGTCCAACACCGGCCGCACCTGTACGAGCATTTGCGGATTGGCTTTCTTAAAGCTTTTAGAATCGATTATGCGGTTGAAATCCTGCACAGGCACAACCGTTACCGCGCCGGGCACATTAAGGTTAACAACCTGCTGCTGTATCACCTCTGTTCGACTCAGATAATGCGGTTGCCAGTTTGCGTCGTAGTAGCGCGGAGCATATGGATCGCCAGGGCCAAGTGGCACCCAGCCAATCTCGTTCGCCTGCGTTAGCGGAACAAAAGCTACCAGCGCGGGTGAATATAGCGGGGTCGTGTTGACTGCGTCAGGAATCCAGTACCACTGGTTTTCAACATTGGCCCAACGACCGTAGTGATACGGAGCGTAGCCCCACGGCTCCGCGCGCGGCCGCCAACCGTATCCGTAGCTGCTAACGTTCTGCCAGTCGCCGTAATAATCAAGATCGTAGACTCCGGGTATCGTGTCAGTCACATATCGATAACTGACGTAGCGCCGGTAAGGATCGTAATAGTAGGGGTCACTATAATAAGCATTATAGTCGCGGTAACGACCATCATAGTCTCGGGGATATTGATAGCGGTAGTAATCGTCCACCAGGTAACCGGCGTTGCGCCCGTCGAGTCGTGACAAAACCAGATTCGCCGCAGTCTGGCCCACAAGCGTCAGCATTTCACCTTTGCCAATCTGTCCCCTGCCTCCCAGACCAACCACCTGCGCCAGGCCGCTAAGCACAGAGACGATAGCGCCGTTGTTGCCGTCCAGGCCGATGTTATAGAGCCCAGGCTGATCAAAATCGACCGCACCATAGGGCGTTGCTACTTCAAACAGTTCACCGGGAGCTAGATGACCTATATCAAAGATTGCCGAGCCATCGCGGAGTGCAAGTTGGGTTCGACGGTCATCAAGCGATAACACATCAAGCGATGTGTTTGGATTAAGCCGGACAAAATTTCGTCCGCTAAACGCCAAACCTGCGCGCGAGTTATCTCTTGTGTAAATGCGGTCTCCAACCGAGAACGGATCATTGGGTGAAGCAGGAACCCACTGCAAGCCGCTTCCATCATTGGCTTCGTTACCATCGGGACCATTACTGAGCGCGACCTCTCCGTCCACTCGTTGAATGCGAGCAGCATTCGGTAGGGCCTCGGCCGAAACAGTTTGTTCATGCTTGAACCAAAACGCGACCGCTAAGCCAGCCGCCAACGCGCACACAATGGCCACTACCGTTAAATGTGGCCAGACCTTCAATGTTTTCATAAAGCCCCCTCAAATCTTCTGGTGTTCAACTACAGGTTCAACGCTGATTTCAAAAATTAATAGGCCGCAACAACCATGCCCAGTTTTGTAGGGAAGACGCTTTGGTTCGGGCCTCGTTGGGGAGCCGAGTGTTTGCTTGCAGATATTTACAAGTATCAGAATCAGCACTCGCAACTGTATTAGAGGATTAATGCAAGAGAAAAGCGTACCCAATAACTTCAAATATTTATTAGTCAATGCTCCTTTTCGTACGCTTCTTAAGCCATCTGGGGCGATAGAACTCGAAGCTAACTCCGCGGTCGCAACGAAATCAAAATCATAAATCAACCGACTTCCAACACTACAAACCTCCGACACGTAACGGCTATGCTTCACCTCAAGCTTTTCTCAAGAATTTCTCAAGGGCGATAAACAAAATAATAGGCGTAGTTTTAGGCAGCCATTTCCTGCTTTGTTTGTTTGGCAGGGGCCGTTCGGCGCGGTCCTGCCTTCACTCCGGTCGCCGCTGTTTGGGAGTCAAATCATGAAACTCAATGCTCGAAGGTCATTTGAAACGGGATAACGACGGCGACCTTTGGAATCCATTAAGTCTTTCCGGGCCCAATGCGAGTAGCGATCACGAGACGATCGGCTCTGGGCCATATCCGGCTTCGTTAAGCGCATTGTCTGCGCCATTGAACCAGGGCCAGGCTGTTTACTACTGCGCCCAAACGTGGCCCGTTGGGGCCGCTGCCTGCCAGCGCAGCGATACCCTGGGCATGAGTTATGGACCAAGCACTTTGCCCTACGACGGCCAAACCACTCAGTGCCGCGGGATACACGGCCATGTCCGCGTTGGCCCGGATGGCACGGTGTATCTGCCTGTGCGGGACTGTAACGGCAACGCAGGTATGGCGGTGAGCACTGATGCAGGTATTACCTGGACAGAGCACATAGTTCCGAACAGCAAGACGCAGACGCATGGCAGCGATCCTTCAATTGCAATAAGCGCGAACAATACGGTCTATTTCTTCTACGTCGCGGATCAAACCTCGAGCCCCCAGGATCCCACCGAAGGCCACATTCGGGTGCAGGTGAGCACCAATCACGGCGCGACGTGGTCCAAAGATACCGATCTCGGCATGACCCACGGAATCAAGAATGCCGTCTTTCCCAAGGCTATGTAAACATTTCGTCTTTTCTATTCCCTTTTTCAATAAACCGGAATTGAGGATGAAACCCTATCTAAATGGGTGGTGTGCCAATCCGATAAGATAGGTTCGATGTCCCTGTAATGAACCGTCCTCCTTTATCAGCAGTCTCGTTTTCGAGATAGCTTCTGCGCCAAAAAGCATTTCATCAAATTATGATGAAGAATAGCTTCTGGCACACGGATAGCTTAAGTACTGTGGCTCATGTACAGGCTGATCCTGGGAAACAAAGATGGTGTGCACAATCTTTCAAATGCCCAGACGTTCGCAGTCGTTAGCATTGACAAGAAAGATGTGAGGGAGGAATCATGGCGGAAACCTGGTATCGCGGCCAATCGACTACTGTAGAACCTTCATCGCCTGGAGGGTCGATTCATGACTTCGGAGACGGGGTTTATCTGACCAACTCGAAAGCGGTAGCAGAACTCTACGCGCAAACCCGGGTGGCGCATGGTGGTGGCCAACCCGAAGTGCTCACGATCACTCTTGGGCGAAACGAACTTGGCCGCGTGTTGGACCTTAACGTTGATCCACGGTGGCAGCAGTTTCTTCGCACACCTCAGATCCCGAACAAGCCAGATACAGCACCCGAGAATCTAATCCGGATGGCGAATGAAAACTACGGGCGGTTCTTCGAGCAGTTCACCAGGCAAAACAACATTCGCCTGCAGAACTACGAGGCCGTTATTGGGCCCGAATTCGTGCGCGGCGGCACTCAACTTTGCATCCTTAATCGAAATGGTCAGGTCTCGCCGCTGGGATTGCAGATCAGGGCGCGGCTGCAGCCGGTTCAGTCCTCACCTGGTCCACAAGACCAATCAATACCTATCGTTCCAGTACGCAATCTCGTCCAGCAGAGTCGCGTGCAAGGAATTGTCGGCAACCAGGCAGCAATGGCCTTGCTGGGCCAATTGCTTGGAACTGCGATCCAGTCGATCGGCGACTTTGGTATCCAGTGGCGCGTGCAGAGAGAGGTGGAGACAACCTACGCTCAGACGATCCAGCACATGCTCGCACGCGGCGACGGCGTGCTCGTGATCATCGCGCTTCAGGAATGGATTCAGCCCGATTTCAACGGGATGCGGGGCCGCGGATTGCTCAGCGTGTACGTGCAAGGTGGCCCAACGCAGGCAGCCGCCCTGGAAAACTGGCGTGGCGTTCCCAGACTTCTGCAAGGACCAGCCAAGGGATGGCGAGTTTTCGAGCGGTACGCTTGGATCGATCCAAGTCGTTAAACGGCGTGTGAGCATCGCTATCGTATACGGACGATGAAGCCGGCGTCGCCGGTATTGTTCGGCATCGTCTGACTGAGATTGCCCGTGAACGACCAGCGGATGTGCGTCACGGTGCGGTCGTAGCCCGCTGGCGCGCCGCCGGCGCCGCTCGCAGGCGTGTAGGTCCAAGTCGTACCGCCATCATTTGAATAAGCAATAGCCACAGTCAATCCTGTTGTGCCGAGGTTGGTAATCACCGAACCAAGTTTGAAGTCGGTGTTAGCCGACACAGGATCGGTTAGGACGAAATTCTGTGCTGCCGAGCCCCCGGCATTGGTGTAAGTGATCAGATAGGTGAGATCCGTGTTTGGCAATTGCGGCTGCGTCGTACAGTTGGGTGGGCTGCTGCACGCCTTAAGAAGCGAGACATCAGGCTGCGCCCCTGCTACCGTCACGTTGCCGCTGAACTCTGAAGTGTTGCTGCCGACGGTCGCCGTTGCAGTCAGAATCGTATTGAGGCCGACACCCGCGGGCAAGGGGATGCTAAACCTGAATTTATTCGTGGTATCAGTACCAACGTTTAGTCCGTTGACGGGGCTGGTGTAAGTCCCGGTCGTCGTATCTGTGTCGCCAACCGCGCCTTCGGTAAGCGTGAGCAAGTAAGTCTTTCCTTCGCCGAAGCCGCTGACGTCTACCGGCGATTCGGCGATGAACAACTCGAGGTTCGCACCGGGAATGGCGTAGCCCGTCAGCACTAGATTGCCGCCCAGGACCTGCGCGCTGACGAGCACCGGGAAATTCAACAGGCCGTTACCACCCGCATCGGCGTCTCCGGCGTCGTTGATCGTAACGAACGGATTGGTGCCTTTATTCTGATTATCGCCTGCGCCGAGCAGATCTATGCCGATTTGGTTGCTGCCTGCCGCCCCGGCTTTGTTAAGAATCGTGCCGTTGCCGAAGATTGAATTCTGCGTGATCCTATTGCTCGAGTTAGCTGTGACCAGCACTCCCGCGCCGTAATTCGCAGTGATGATATTGAGATCTACCGTGTTGCCCGCGCCGTCGAGGCGAATGCCAGGTGTCTCAACGCCGGCACCCGCACCAATGCCATTACCACTGATCGTGTTGTTCTGGATCAAATTCCCGCCGCTGCTCTGGTAACAGTCCACGCCGGCAGCTTCGTTGCCGGCAAAGAGGTTGCCGCGAATCGTGTTCGTGCCGCTCGTGTTCCCGCTATCGAGTCCGCCGAGGTCCGAGTTGTTAATGCCGTTGCCGCGCACCTCATTATTCTCGACTAACCATCCGCTCGAGCCTGAACCCAATTCAACGCCATTGCCGGCGCTAAAGCCGATCAGGTTGTTGCGCACCGTGCCGCTATCCGCACCAGTCGAGCGAATGTTATCCCCACCGGAGCGCGACGCGCCGGGATCGGCGAAAGTCGCGGCGCTTGTGCCCAGAACGTTTTGTTCGAGCAGTGTGTTCGAGAAATTGTTGCCCACTCGAATATTCGCGTGCGCGTCATTATTGGCGCCGTTGCCGAAGCCGTAAAGTGCCAGCCGCCGGATCGTCGTGTTGCTCGCCTGCACGTCCATGCCGATGGCGATAGTGCTGCCGTCCACGATCTCGAGTTCGGGCCGTGCCACCTGAGAGAGAGGCAGCGCGCTGACGCCGACCGTGCCGCCCGCTCCCAACTGCCCAACGTTTGTGTCGCGCATGGATGTGCCGTTGGTGCTGTCGTAGGCGGTGCCGTCAATGGTGGTGTTGTCGTCAATGATCGCCGCGAGCGTGTTCGTAATAGAGAGT
>WNGA01035472.1_pt1 | contig 10734 bp, 18 predicted proteins | sample 5400061 | NCBI WGS metagenome assembly WNGA01 (sample SAMN13153366, study PRJNA577476) | soil metagenome | isolation source: 100 cm soil or saprolite under grassland replicate 2 | place: USA:California | collected 2016-06-15
TACGGAAATAGATATATTGCGGGATAGATTTAGCTTGCTTGGTGTGCCAATTTTAGGCGGCCTGCCAATCGGGCATGGTAAAAATCCTATCGCTCTGCCGATTGGCACAAAAGCAACGCTAGATGCTGATATGGGAACGCTCACCGTAGCGGCGGGTGTAAAGTAATGAAGAATGCTTCCATCAAACATCCTAGCGGTATCAGACAGGAACTCGTAGACAAGGTGGTAAACCGGCGCGGCTATTTGTACGCATTTCCAGCTCTCGACCCAGCAAAAACAGCCCTCGTTGTAATTGATCTCGACTTAGGTACAGGCAGAAATGATGAACAGCAGATAGCCGAGATCACAAGTAATATCAATAATCTTTCCTCGGCTTTGCGAAAACACGGCGGCACTATAGCCTGGGTGACTACGCCAATCCAAAAGGCCACAGAAAACTTCCGTGCGGTATTTGGCGAAGCATTAACAAAACGATATGAGACAGATGGAGAATCCGGCAAGTCAAAAACCATCTGGCCCGAGTTGGTCGTAAAAGAAAATGATATACATGCGGTCAAAGAGGGGCATAGTGCATTCTTCCCGGGCAAATCAAACCTTCATGAGCAACTCCAAGAAAGAGACATCTCCACTCTTTTAATCGTTGGAGCAGTTACTAATGTGTGCTGCGAAGCCTCTGCGCGTGATGCTGCAGAACTGCAATACAAGGTAACGATGATTTCAAACGCAGTTGTTGGATGGTCTGAGGAGCAAGATCAGGCGACCTTTGCTACCTTCTTCCGTTGCTATGGGGATGTGCGGCCAACGGATGATGTTGTAAAGCTGATCGAGTCAGTGAAATGAGCTGGAAGATTGGCGCTACACAGTTAGAAGATATCCAAAACAATATCCCCGCCACTCTTGCAGTTATTAAAGATTCGATGCAAAAGGCAGATGAGCAAAAGATAGAAATTCTTTGCTTTCCTGAATGTTTTTTTGCAAGGCTACACACTCGATCTGCAAGAAACAAAAGAGCGAGCATTGCGCCTAGAGTCTTCGGAGATGAAAGCGATTTTAGACCAGCTTGCAGACTTCAAGGCTGCTGCTATTCTTGGGCTCATCGAGGAAGATGACGGTGGTTACTTTAATACCGCCGTAGTGATTCAACGAGGTAACTTACTTGGAAAGTACCGCAAGGTTCATTTGTTTGAAGAGAATTTCAAATCGGGCGAAGAGTACCCCGTATTTACCGCAGCTGGGATTACTTTCGGTATTAACATCTGTTATGATGCCCGTTTCACCGAAGGAGCAGCCGAACTTGCAGCACAAGGTGCGAGAGTTATTTTCTATCCGCTCAATAACCGTTTGCCTACTGAGAAGGCCATGAAGTACCGCGACAAACATACACCAAACTTGATCGACCGCGCCAAGGAAGCGGGCTGTTGGGTAATATCTTCGGACGTTGTGCATGAGAGTAAAGATTATATCGGCTGCGCCGTGGCCCATTTTGTCTTGAGATGAGGCCAGGGGTTAGAGCCGCACAGCTCAGACCATAGAAAAAGCCCCGCTCTTTCAAGCAAGGCTTTTTCTATGGTGCGGGTCAGGGGACTCTAACCCCTGGCCTCATCCTTGGCAAGGATGCGCTCTAAACAACTGAGCTAGACCCGCGTAAGGGTTGTGATTAAACTCTTATGAGGTGTTTAACAAGGGTGATTATAGACTAATACGGCCTTGGTATCAAGAGACTTTTGGCGGTAACGTTGCAGCCGCCTTGCTCGCCGCTGCTTGCACGTTATCTGACCTGGCAGCCCCGCGCTAATCCTGGTAATACGTTTTCTGGACAGACACCACGAAAACGTAGGTATTATTCGCGGTAATCTCCTTAAATAGCTGGCCGACGTCTTGGAAGTTTTTCTTGTCGTAGCCTTGAAACAGCGTGGCGCGGGTAATGTTTTGGGCAAACTCTACCTGGAAGGTGTCTTTGGTGGCTTTCTCGGCGTAGGTAATCTCTAGTATCTTGCCGTCTTTGTCATAGCCTGCCGAGGGTGTGGGCAGGTTAGATACCAGATATGCCTCGCCTGCCTCGCCGTGCACCTGTTGGGGTTTGCCGTAATATTCATCGTAGTAGTCGGTCATTATTTGCCGCAAGGGGGAGTCTTCGTCTTCCGACTTCCAGCCGCTGGCGGTAATTTGCTGTTCAAAATCGATCATGCGCTGGCGGAAGTCGCCGTTGAAGCCGTAGAAGTTGGTGGCCCGGTAGGTACAGCGGTAGGCGTAGCCGTCTTTCACTTTCCAGTTGTTTTGGCCTTTGTAGCAGCTGTCGTGAGTAGAGGTGGCGTAGCTGGTAAGGCCGGTGATCTTGTCGAGTTCGATAAAGGCATCGTTAATGGCGCTGGTGGCTGTTGCCCGCTTGGCAACCAGGCTGGAGCTTTGGGGGTCGGGAGCGGACTTCGCATTCAGCAGGATGCCCTGCAAGCCTCCCGAGAGGCTAACCATGAACAGGCAAAAGCCGATTACCGGCACAAGAATCACCGCCGCCGCTAAGGCGATGACGGCAATCTTCCACTTTTTCTTGGGCGGTTTTGCCGGCGGCGTGTCAGAAGGAAGATCCGTAACTTTGGAGTCAAGCTGATTAGTGCTGAGCATGTATTTGCAGTATACCAGTATGCCGTGCCAGTGTCTTTGCTAAACAGGCGAGAGCTGGGTATGCGTATTGACGGCGATCTCTTTGAGCCGGGTTTCGTGCCGGCTCAAGTGGTAGCCGTGAATGGCGAGTTCGTGTTCGACATTTTCCAGGCGCTTAGTCAGCGCGTCCAGGGCGGCATATACCGGTTCGGCGTCGGCCTTTTTGGACAGCTTTGCTTCGAGTTTGTCGAAGCGCTTCTCTATATATAGGAACAATCTGGTGAACTCGTCTTGGCTCATGGCGCGAGTATGCCTGGAGCTGCCCTAAGATTGCAAGCAAAGTGTTATTTCTACAATGACAGCCATAATGTAATAGCTTTCTGGTGCAAAACTTCCAGCAAAGCCGGAAACTCTTTATAGCTCTCGCTCTTCTCCAAATTGAAGTGGCCTTGGCCGGGAATAACTACTATTTCAGCGCTGCAATGTTCCGCAACATATCTCGCTTGGTCCAGCGGCACATACGGGTCGTCATCCGAATGGATAAAGAGCAGCTGCTTGGTTTTTTGCTGGATTGCTGGCCAGTCAAAAGGCACGTCAAACAATCTGTTATTCGGCTCCCATTGCAGTGAATTATCGTGAAAAACAGAGACACAGACGACCGCGCCAACTGGTACTGAGTTTTGCTGTGCCAAAATGAGGGCCAATATGGCCCCGCTAGAGTGCCCTACTGCCAGCGTCTCTTGGTCAATCGCGAAGGGACATTCCTGCTGCACGAATTCGGACCATTCGCGCAGGCTGGGCTGCTCGGCGTGGGGCAATTGCGGCAGCCACACCTCCATACCCATGCGCGCAAGCTCAGTCTGCAGCCATTGAAACCAGTTGCCAGCCGGTGAACCGAGCGTGCCATGTAGGATTACTGCTTTCTTAAACATGCTCTATCGCTTGCTTCAATTTATCAAGCATTGCTTGCGTAAAAGGTTGCTCTAGTTCACCTTCCTCAACCTTTTCGGAGTACTCTAATCTACTGCTCGTGGGGCTCAGCGGCGTAAATGTGTAACGGACACGGTAGTCACCGTCTTTTTCACTCAGCTCAAAGAGTTCGTTTGGTTTAAGGGCAGTTACGGTGTATTCCGCCCACTCGCCATCTTCACCACGATTACGGTATACAGTCCCGAGTTGTATCGGCCACTCGTTCGTTTCCTCAATCAAAATTGAGTCTATCCACTTTGGAGTGTTGGCAGGATTTATGGCAAAAGCAAATAGCTCACTGACAGGTTTGCTGACTTCGATGGCAAGCGTCACTTCTTTCACTACAACTCTCTCTTATCTTCCGAAACTTCTACTAAAATGCCATCCGGATCTTCAATAAAGAAATACCGCGGGCCAGTGCGACCCTGCGTAATTTGGATATCTGCTTCGACAATGTTTTTGCAAATCGGTGGTAGTGGCATGAATCGAGTCTGGTGCAGACTGGTAATCGGCGTAACAAAACAGCTCCAGGATAAAGCCGTTCAGCTTGAGGTGGGTGATAGTGAGGCTTTTGTCGTCAGCTTCCCAGAAGTGCGCCTCCTGAAAGCCAAGTTTCTGGTAGAACGCCACGGACCGTTCACGGTTAGTGACGCTGAGGGCGACGTGATGGATAGCGTATGTTGTCATAGCTCGATTATACAGATAGAGCCGGCGGCAGGCTATGTTATATATCCCTTACGGCACGCTGTATGCCAGGCGATAAGCAATGAGGGATCGACTATCTCCTGGTTATTGGCCGTTCTTTTGGTAGGTTCTCTCAATAATATTAGGCGCACCGCTGGCGGTATAGTCAGAATATCGTATCCATGTAGGACGGACCTTAAACAATTGGGCACGTCGATCACGCAAAAACTTTTCGGTACATGGCGTATCTTTTGCAAGAAAGATCTGTGTGTACTTTTCAGTATCAGCCGGCGGGATAGCCGTAGCAATACCCTCATATTGTACAGTTATATGTCGTCGCGTATTCCAGCCGATTACCAATGCCACGTGCGGGTTTTTCTGCAAGTTATGCCATTTGCGTGTATTAGCAAAGCTTTCAAAGATGATTTCCAGCCGATCAGTTTGCGTGAAAGCAATTAGGGCAGACTCGGGCTGCAGCGAATCGGGCGCGATGGTCGCAATCGTCGCCATCGGCTGTTTTTGCAGAAAATGTAATATGAGCAACTCGTCTTTATCCATCAGCGATCTTTCCTAAAATACCGCATCCATACGGGGAGGTAAATGGTACGAATCCGTTACTTATACAGTTGACTATGCGTGCCGATATGGGTAAACAAGGCTGTTTCATCATCAACTAAAAGATAGACAGCCCTGTACTCGCCAGCAATATCAATGCTGTAGCTTCCTTTGTAGGGAGTATTCAGCGCATGATTCCTGAGCGCATAGTGGAGCGGGTCTTTGCTAAAGAGCGTAATGCGCTCAATCATTTTTGCTTTTACTTTTAGAGAGAGTTTACCCGCCATCTTATCGAAGCGTTTGTGAAAAATCACATTCATAATGAGCTGAGGTGGTCTGCTACTTCGCTAGGTTTAGACAAAACTTTGGATACGTTTTTGTCATTTTTGTAATCGGCGATCGCTTCACTAAGCTCCTGCTCAATCTCTGGTCGAAGTCGAGGGAAAGCTGAAACGGTCAACGAACGGCTGCGCACAAACTCTTTCAAGTTTGCCGCTATTACGGTAGTAAGCGGTACACCAATCTCATCAGCCAAGTCTTGAGCCTCGCGTTTTAAGGTCTTACTGACTTTTATATTGATGATGGCTTTATCTGCAATACTCATATACCAGAGTATATACAGCGGTATATCTATTGTCAAGCCCCTAAGCTCGCTTCTCAGCTTCAATAAACCGGGAAAGTAACTTTTTCGCTTCTTTATTCGGCAGTTTCGCACCGTCGCTTCTGCGCCACTCTTCCTGTTCACGGAACCACGTACCGTCGGATTCGATGGTAACTTCCATGCTATCGGCTATAACATAATGGTCGGTTCTGCCGTCCATACGTTCAACGGATTTGGTTTCAAAAGTGATTTGGTTAAGTGAGTCTGCAATGTTCATGGATTACACTTCTTTAAACTTCTCGATCGCATCAAGCAGCTCATCACTGCTCTTGAACGTCTGACGTTCAATCAGCACGGGCTTAAATTCGTTGCAAATAGCCACAATGTCTCCGGCGTTTACATGCGTAAAGAATTTCGTTTCACCATTCTCAGTATCAGGACGCGACACTCGAATAAATCCAGCCGAGCCGGTCTCTTCATCGCCAACAAAGAAGTCTAAATCAGCTTTATCCTCGCCTAAATAGCCAGGTAAATATCCGTAATCTACTGGATAAGTAACACCCTTGAGCGGATAGTCACTGCTGGCGTGGAAGTCTTTGTAGGTGCCTTTTTGGTTTTCAATAACAACGGTATTAAGTGGTGCTGGTAGCGCAGAAATATTCATATTCCTCATAATACCAGAGACTTGCTCTATACTGGACATATGACCCACGGGCTATCCGCATGATTAAAGCTGTTATTTTAGACATAGATAACACGTTAACTAACGACATTTCGTGGTTAAAAGCCACCGAACTACTTGGCGCGTCAGTTGACAAGCACGTTGCTATATTCGATAAGTTCTCTAAAAACGAGCTGCCATACGCGGCTGCCAAAAAGCAGCTCATCCAGCTCTGGCAGGACACTGGCAACAATACCAAAGAGTTTTGGGAGGATATGTTCTCGAAATGGCCGCTCAAAGATGACGCCCGAGGACTTGTTAGGCATGTTGCCGAACAAGGCTACAAGCTAACCCTTATTACCGGCTCATTCGATATCTTTGCTCAGGCAATAGCCAAGAAGCTAGGTATTCCATCATGGTACGCCAACACTGAGATGGTCTGGGACATTGATGGTACTTTGGTCGATTTTCACTATGTACGCGATCAAGCGGCGCAAAAGCTTATACATTTTCAGGAGTTTATCAAGCAGAACGGCATAGATACGCAGACTGCGTAGTCATTGGTGACGGTGATAACGACATGGAGTTATTTAAGATAACGGGGCATGGTATTGCTGTCGGCAGAGATAACCCCAGTTTGCTTGATGCGGCATGGAAAAGTGTCGATCATCTATCTGAGATTGAGAAGCTGCTTACCTGAGCTTCTCTCGCTCCCATTTTAGCCAATCGTCTACAATCCTAGGTAAATCACTAGCATGAAGCAGCGGTTCACCGCGCGACGAAATTGCCAATCCTAAATCCCAAATCCCAAACCACTTCTCGAATATTGCCAAGGATAGCAAAAGCTGCGACAGCTTGTTATTTCCCCTTGTGGGTGCATGACACTAATATTTGCACTGGCAATGTCATTTATGAAGATCGTCTCACCCGTATTAAGCGTGCGTGCCATAGCCTGGCGTTCGGCGTCGGAAATGTGGTGACCTTCGTCGATAACAACACTTGCGGCATCGCCAAAGGCGGCATCGCTGTCGGTGAAAACCTGGAGGAGATGGGGTTTGGCCATCCTATGTGTAGTAACCCAGCTTTTTAAAGAGTCGCACACCCGGCGGCACTTGCTGGTAATCGCCGAGCTTATCAATCGGCACCCATTGGAGTTCTTCATTGGGGTTGACTGGCATGGGGTCACCAGATGCGAGATCGCAGAGCGCGTCAAGATAGATAAATCGCTTTTCTTCACCGTCATGATCTTTCTTTTGGTCTTCATCCCAGGTCAGCTGCTCTTTGATGATAACGGTTATGTTCCACCGCTCTTGCAGTTCACGGTTGAGCATTTCTGCAACAGTGCCATCGCCATCAAGCCGTCCACCGAATAAACCCCATGGCTCTTGGTAGGGATTTTTGGCTGGGTCAAATTTTCTAATGAGGATCTGATCATCTTTTTTGATGACGGCTATAGCCATGAGTACGGTTTTCATGCTTGTCGTTCTTTCTGTGGCTCTACGAATTTCTGCCACGTTTTTATGATACCTTACATCTCTTATTTCTTCTTAAAACCTCACCAATCTGAGCGATTGGAATATAGAATATTAAACGCCTATCTTATAATGCCACTCCACAGGATGGACATTGATATTGACTACTGGCTTAAATTGCTTCTCCTCTTTCCAAATAGAAAGTTGGCCCTATAAAGAAGCTCTGGAAATTGTAGATAAAAGCGTCGATTTCTTAGTGAAGTCATTCGAATAGTAGGCATACTTAACTTAAAATGCGCGAATACGCCAAATCGATATACTCGGGATGGGCATCGAAAATATTTAACAGAGCGATCTGCTCTCGGCGAAACCAGCCTACATCAGTTGCGTCATCGCCTGGATACGGCTCAGTGTCAAACAAATACTCTTGATTGCCATGAACAAGTACGACCTTATTTTCTGTCCAGGCATGGAGTGTATCACGCAGTCCTACGGGTATTTTATGCAGAATAACTTCGTCTGTCCCGCCTATAGCCTCAAGATGCGTTTCCTCAGCCGCTTCTCTGCGGGCAGCTGCAGCCGGCGAGGCATCTCCTCTATCTATAAAGCCGCCCGGCAGGGCCCACCGGCCACCTTTTAGACGTTTTATCAGAAGCAATTCCGGGTCATCATGCTCGTGAGCCTTACGATAAACAACCGGGTCGACAGTTGCGTTAGATCCATAGCGCCAAAAAAATCCAGTACCAGTAGGCAAGCCGATGCGTTCATCGGCCAGCAGTTGCTCCCAGTAGGGGTGAATTGGACGACCATATTGGTCGAGTAAGAGTCCTTCGTTACGCCACCGATCCGATAAATCCTGGTCAACTTTTAATTGTCCGGCGCCAGGGACTTCGGGATCGAGGACTTCGGATGATTTATCGTGGCGATTCATGTGGTCACTAACGTGCCATGGCCCTTCAGGAACAAAAAGAGTGCCGTCCGTTACCTGTAATCCTGTTGCTCCGAGGAACAGGCGATTCTCCAACGAAGGATACTCTTCGTATGGGCCTTGCTGCATAACGCCGGCTATGCGGTCAATCTCAGATGTACTTAAAGCTTCACTCATTCGATAACCCCCTGGGATCAATTATTCGCGTGCTACCAGACTGAAGCTAATATAACAGAGGCAGATACAAACAAAAAGTTCCCGGCTATAAAATCTGGAACTTTTTGTATCTATAGATAATCTTTGGTGGCTCCTGCCAGGGAAAACTGGAACTATATTTTCGAGGATTTAGTGATTTTATACGAGAGATTGAATGAGCAAGATGTTGAATCGACGATGCTAGACAGCTCCTGACTTACGATTCTCTAACAACCAATTCAGGAAAGCCCGTCTCCTCATCTAGCTCACGAGTATAAATCACCGTCTCGTCTTCACCAATTACAATTTCGGCAGTCGGGTGAATAATCGTACCTTCTTTTAGGTGGCCACCGAAGCCTTGGCCTTCTTTATCAGAAATAGCCAAGTGAAGATGCACGCCGTTAACACTGACTGTGCCGACAAGTGAAGTTACCTCAAAGTCACCTTTATAGGTATGAATATCTTGCTTGTCCGGCATTGCGCCAGCCATGCGCAATACCGCTTGACTGAGCCCTGCAACGCACGTGATAATAAAGCCCGCTTGAATATTCTTGGTCGTTACGAACTTTTCTATTTCGGTCTTGAGATCGCTGCCGGGTTTGAGGCGGAAGGTATGTATTTTCATATATTAAGACTCTTTTAGCTCACTGAAATAATAATGCCAAGCTGGAAGCTCTAAACCGAAGAGCTTCTCTGGTGACTTTTCGTATAGTTCCTTAACCTCTGCAGCTCTCATCCATTTAGCATCTTTCGCTTCACTTAGCTGGGCTACCGGTTCACCTGGTTCAACTTCACAGATAAAGATAAAGCCAATCCAAGGTTTGCCATTCTTGAGTTGTTGGGTGCAACAGTATGGGCGAAAACCGATAATACCGTCATCTTTACCAGCATTAAGTATAGGTGTTCGCTGATCTTGCCTAATGGTTTTAAGTGTTAAGCCGGCCTATTCTTTAATTTCGCGGGCAAGTGTATCATGTACATCTTCGAATGGTTTATCAAGAACGCCAGCGGGGAACTCTAATGTGCCAGAATAAACTGGGTCTCTATGGGGTTCCCAACGGGTTTGCATCAAGATTTCTTTTTCACCATTTTGCTCACGTTCAACGATCGCTCCGCAGTATGGAATAGTCATCGCAAAAGGCTTATGGACTTGCTTTGTGCCGATAAAGCGTATGAGATTATGAACATCGATTGCACGATCCTTATACGTTTCTCCATGGTCGTCAAGCAAATATATATCGAAGTATTTAACAAATGACCGAGTGGCATCAACACTAAAGTAGCGTTTCTGCTTGTCGCCAATCTGAAAAAAATCATCTTCAATTTTCGCCCCAGTATTATACTGGGGATCATGCACCGAATTAGCAAAGAAAGCAAGTACGCCACTCGGTTTCAGAACACGCTGTATCTCGTCGAACAAGCGCACCGTCGTTTCGTAATCAAAATAATGGAGCGAAAGATGACCGTATACAACGTCAAAAGAAGCATTGTCGAATGGCAAGTCTTCGCGAAGGTCAACCTTCTGAAATGTTACTTTTTGCCTTAGCTCACCAATTAGTTTAGACTTACTTTGTTCGAGTGCCGTCTCTTCTAGGTCGGTACTTACAACCTCGTAGCCATGGCTAGCAAAATAACGGCCATCCTGCCCTAAGCCTGCACCTAGATCAAGCACTTTACCTTTAGCCGGAAAATAAGTCATCGCGGTTTCTGCAAATAACGAAGGCTTGTCTATCCAGTCCTGTTCTTTATATCTGTCGTGGAGATTCTGCCAAGCCGTATTACTCATAGATCAAGTATACCTCAAGTATCGCTCTTAGCAGTCCTCCCGGACTCGAGCTAAAATAACATGGTCACAAACAAAAAGTATCTGTAATTATTTCTGGTGGACCCTACCAGAGAAAACTGAACTGTGTTTTTGATGATTTGCGGGGCCTAGGCGAACAGCTCATGGTTTCGCGGAAAGCCGTGCATAAATAATCATAATACGGCTCGCTTATGCTAAAATGAGATTGTATTTTAAGGAAAAATTAATCTAGAGAACAAAAATGAAAAATGTCAGATTCTTCCT
>WNGA01012947.1_pt1 | contig 10732 bp, 10 predicted proteins | sample 5400061 | NCBI WGS metagenome assembly WNGA01 (sample SAMN13153366, study PRJNA577476) | soil metagenome | isolation source: 100 cm soil or saprolite under grassland replicate 2 | place: USA:California | collected 2016-06-15
GAATCCTGGGGTGACGCGCTTACGGCCGACGGCGAATATTTATCGATCCAACCAATGATTCTGCCGCTTTTTGGCGGCTTATCGGAAATCGAGCTGCTGAACGCACTTCTGGGTGGACCGAAAACAGAAGGACCCGAGCTCGTGCAGGAGACCTTTCGTGCCACGAACCCGCCGCGAGATTTTCACACGGCATGGGCCCGCTTTCTCCATGATGGATTTGCGTCCCACGTTCAAATCCACGATCAGCCGCCCTCCTTTAATGCAAGCGCGGCAGGTCCTCTCGCTCAAAGTTCCTCGTTGTCGCGGCCAGCGCCTGGTGCAGAATCGCCGGAGATCGCGTTTGTTGGCAGTTATGCAATGGACGATGGCCGCTACGCCAATAATGGCTGGCTGCAGGAATTACCTGATCCGATCACAAAGCTGACCTGGGACAACGCCGCGTTGATGAGTCCCGCTTTTGCGAAAAAGCTTGGTGTCCAGACCGGCGACCTGGTGCAGATCGTGATTAATGAAAAGGGCGCTCGTGGAGGGCCGATCAAACGCGAGCTGGTAATCGCGGCGCTGGTGTCGCCCGGCCACGCGGATAATTCAATCACAATCTCACTCGGTTACGCGCGAAAAATGCCGGAGTTTAATGCGCTGCCGTACGCAGGCGGAGCGTTGAAAGAACGACCGAAGATCGCCGAACAGTCGGGGTTCAACGGCTACTTCCTTCGCACCGCGGCAAATCCATATTTCGTCTCGGCGGGTGGCCAGGGAATCGAGAGTGTGAAAGTAACGAAAGTCGGACGCACTTATCCGCTCTCCATTACGCAGGAGCACTTCAGCATTGAAGGCCGCGGTCTTGTCCGAGAAGCGACGCTGGAACGCTACCGGGCCGACAATGATTTCGCCAAGAAAGTGCCCGGCGAGGAAGAATTGTCCCACAGGTTGCCAACCATCTACAGTCATCCGCCCCTGGACGCGCCGCAGCAGTGGGGGATGACAGTCGATCTGAATGTCTGCACCGGATGCAGCGCTTGTGTGATCGCCTGCCAAAGCGAGAACAACATCCCGGTAGTCGGCAAACTGCAAGTGGCTCATGGCCGGGCGATGCACTGGATTCGCATCGACCGCTATTACGCAAGCAAAAAGCCATTTAACCAGGACCGTGGCGACTGGCCGCAAGATCCGGAGATCGTGCATGAACCGATGATGTGCCAGCACTGTGAGAACGCGCCGTGCGAAACGGTTTGTCCCGTCAACGCTACCGTCCACAGCGAGGATGGTCTCAACGTTATGGCTTACAACCGCTGCATCGGCACGCGATATTGCGCGAACAACTGCCCATTCAAGGTGCGCCGATTCAATTACTTCGATTACAATCAGCGACCAGTCGGCAAGAGGAAGATCGCCGGTGCCTTGAGCATCTACGAAGAATATTTCGCGCCGCTCACCACCAAAGGCGCTCCCGACATTATCAAGATGCAGAAAAATCCGAACGTCACCGTGCGTATGCGCGGGGTGATGGAGAAATGCACATTTTGCGTGCAACGGATTGAGGAAGCAAAAATCGCGGCGCAAGCACGAGCCGGCGCTTCAGCCGATACACTCATCCCGCGCGATTCATTTACAACGGCGTGCGCGCAAGCCTGTCCCACGGAAGCAATTGTTTTTGGGAACATCAAAGACCCGGAAAGCCGCGTCTCGAAAATGAAAACGCAGGACCGCAATTATCGCCTGCTCGAATATTTGAACGTGAACACGCGAACGAGTTATCTCGCGCGCATTCGCAACCCGAATCCGAAGATGCCGGACGCGGCAAACATTGGCGTCGCAAGCTTGGAGGAGAAGTTACCAGAATGAGCGAAGCTCGAATGATAACGGCGGCCGACAGATTCCGGGTAGCGCCCGCGTCTCGCGTGTCTGGTTTCGGCGTCGCGCCGAAACGAACTTTTCCTTTGGCACCTTCACATCTTTGCACATTTTTTGTCTTCAAGTTGGTGGTCAGAAAAGTCCGCGAACCCGAGACGGATTCGCCAACGCGCGAGACGCGTGCGCTACCTAATCAGTTGAATTTGCGCATGGGGGTAGATGTTGCGCTGGTGTGTAATCCTGAGCGGGACGAAGGATCGCGCACGGGGTGTGGGACGCACCCGGCTTTTTTTAATGTGATTAATGGCCTGATGGGAGCTCCATCGCCGTCTGCGCTGCTCGGGATGACCGCCTATTAGAATCATGGACGCAGCACCGACAGCACCGGAGATGATCAAAGAGGACGAGCGACCGCTCGCACGGGTACCGCTCGTCTTGAACAAGCGCAACTTCAGTTGGCTTACGGAGCGAATTTCAGGCGTGGTGGAGCAACCCGCGCCACGTTGGTGGTGGGTAGCCTTTACCATTACAGCAAGTGCCGCGACGTTCGGTCTCTTTTGCCTCGGTTACCAGATTTCTACTGGCGTTGGCACCTGGGGAAATAACATCCCGGTTGGTTGGGCCTGGGACATCACCAACTTCGTTTTTTGGATCGGTATCGGACACGCGGGCACGCTCATCTCCGCAATCTTGTTCTTGCTCCACCAAAAATGGCGCACTTCGATTAACCGCTCCGCGGAAGCGATGACGCTTTTTGCGGTCATTTGCGCCGCGATTTTTCCTGGCGTGCACGTGGGACGAGTCTGGATGGCATGGTTTCTCGCGCCCGTGCCTAACAACTGGGCGATCTGGCCAAACTTCCGAAGCGCCCTGGTGTGGGACGTGTTTGCGGTATCGACCTACTTTACCGTTTCGGTTTTGTTTTGGTACACCGGTTTGATTCCTGATTTGGCGACGTTGCGCGATCGGGCCACGACGAAGATCAGGAAATTCCTTTTTGGAATTTTCGCGTGTGGCTGGCGCGGCTCGAATCGCAACTGGCGTCATTACGAAATGGCCTATCTGCTTTTGGCCGGTCTTTCCACCCCGCTCGTTCTCTCAGTGCACAGCGTGGTATCTTTTGACTTCGCAACGTCGATCCTCCCAACGTGGCACAGCACGATTTTCCCGCCCTACTTCGTCGCCGGCGCGATCTTCGGCGGTTTTGCCATGGTGTTGACCTTGCTGTTGCCCGCGCGCGCCATGTTCAAGCTGCAGGACGTCATCACACCGCAGCATATCGACAAGATGGCGAAGATCATTTTGTTGACCGGTTCATTCGTCGGCTACGCCTACATGATGGAATTTTTCGTGGCGTGGTACAGCGGCAATTCCTACGAGCGATTCGCGTTTTGGAATCGCGTCTTTGGTCCTTACTGGTGGTACTGGTGGGTCGGTATGCTCTTTTGCAACGTGCTTTCACCGCAACTCTTTTGGTTCAGGTGGTGCCGCCGGAATGTCTATGTCGTCTATTTCGTCTGCATGTGCGTGAACGCCGGCATGTGGTTCGAGCGCTTCATCATTATCGTCGGTGGATTGCATCGTGATTTTCTTCCCTCTTCCTGGGGTCTGTTTATTCCAACCTGGGTGGATATCTGGACATACATTGGCACGCTCGGGATTTTTACTTCGCTCTTTCTGCTCTTCGTCCGTTTCCTGCCGATGATTGCGATGTCAGAAGTGAAGACTGCCGTGCCAGAGGCGGACGTGCATTATGCCTCGCCCCCTGAGCGGCATCCCGTATCCGCTGGCGGAGAGGAGCGCATACGATGAGAACGTCCTATCGCTTCTGTAGCCGCGTCTCTGTGAGACGCGTGGCCCGCGCGTTGCAAACACCTCAGCGCAGCGCCTCGCACAGCGAGGCGGCTACAACAATCCCCAGCGGAGAGGAGCGCACACGATGAGGACTCCAGCTGGTCATAAAGTCTACGCGATGGCTGCGGAGTATCCGAGCGCAGCCGCGCTTTACGAAGCAGCCAAACACGTCCGCGATGCGGGCTTCAAACGTTGGGACGTCTATTCTCCATTCCCGATCCATGGAATGGACGAAGCGATGGGATTGGGAAAATCGTGGTTGAGCGGATGGGTTTTGTTTGGCGGAGTCTCCGGTTTGCTTACTGCTGCCGTCGTCGAATTCGGCCCCTCCTGGTTTCTCTATCCACTCGATGTCCACGGCAAACCAACCAACTTTTTCACCGTCCCGGCGTTTTTTCCGATCATGTTCGAACTGACCGTGCTTTTCGGGGCGTTCGCCTCGTTTTTCGCGATGCTTGGCATGAACGGATTGCCGCGCTGGTACCATCCCATGTTTAACTGGGAGCGGTTCAGCCGCGTGACTAACGACGGGTTTTTCCTGGCAATTGAAGCGCGCGACCCGCGCTTTACTGAGACTGGTGTCCGCGAGTTACTGGAACAAAGCGGCGGGCAACACATCACGATCGTCCACGAGGATTGAATATGTTGCGCGGATTCCTGGTGATTTTTCTTCTCTGCACGATCGCGATCCTTGCGGTGTTTGGGTTTCGTGGACAAACCAGCACCGGCCCGCCCCTCGAGCTTTTTCCCGACATGGTGCGTCAGATGAAAGTGCGGGCGCAAGCGCCGCTCAATTTGTTTGCCGACGGGCGCGGCCCGCGTTTGCCGGTTGCGGGCACAGTTCCGATTGGCTACGAGATGCCGAAAGCGGAGACAGGCGACACATCGGGGGCAACAATCGGTCCTTGGTCGCATCCACGTGCCAGCTTTAGTGCCGGGACCGATTACTACAACACAGGCAAAATGGCCGACCGATGGGGGACGGGCATTCCGCTGGAAGTCACCCGCGAGTTGATGGAGCGCGGCCAGCAGCGGTTCAACATCACTTGTGCCATGTGTCATGGAGCGGCGGCTGAAGGCAACGGAATCACCAAGCAATACGGTCTCGCGACGGTGGTGACCCTTCAGGACGATCGAATCCGCAAAATGGCCGACGGCGAGATTTTCAACACGATCACCAACGGCAAAAACACAATGATGGCTTACGGGCCCAACATCATTGTAGCGGATCGCTGGGCGATCATTGCTTACCTGCGCGCCTTACAGCGCAGTCAACACTCGGGGATTGCGGATATTCCAGAAAACCATCGCGCCGACTTGGAAGAACCGGCGTCACCGCCGCCGGCTACAGGAAAATGAGCGAGCGTTCACAAACCGTGCCGACGCCAGAAGGCGAGTACTTCGAAAGCAGCCGTCTTACGGGGCTCTCGTTCGTGCTGGGATTAATTGCCCTGGTGGCGCTGGTGCTCAGTGCTGTCGGCGCATTCGTGAATCCACATCAGCTGAGTTATTCGTGGCTTTTTGCTTTTGCATTTTTCTTCACCCTGTGCGCTGGCTGCTTTTTTTGGACAATCGTCCATCATGCCACCGACGCCGAATGGTCGGTGGTGGTGCGGCGTCAGTTGGAAAATCTTGCGGCATTGCTGGTGGTCCTGGTACTTCTTTTCGTGCCAATCCTTCTCCTTCGGCACCATCTTTATCCATGGATGGACATTCCGCCCGGGCACGAGCCTGCGCTGGATTCCAAGCGCGCTTATCTCAATTGGGGTTTCTTTCTTGGCCGCGCGGTCTTGTTCCTCGGCTTTTTTGCCGCGGCAGCGCTCGCTTTGCGCCGCTTCTCCGTGCGCCAAGACAAGGACGGTAATCCGCGCTTCACGATCTGGATGCGCAAGGCCGCGTTTATCAGCCTTCCGATGTTTGCGCTCTGTCTTACCTTCGGCGCGTTCGATTGGCTGATGAGCCTGAACTACACCTGGTTTTCAACGATGTTTGGCGTTTACATCTTTGCCGGTGCGGCCGGGAGCTCGATGTCGCTGCTCGTGCTGGTAATCACGGCCCTGCGCCAGGCCGGTTATTTAAAGGCTGTAGTCACGATTGAGCATTATCACATCATGGGGAAATGGATGTTCGCCTTCTGCGTTTTCTGGGCCTACATCGGTTTCGGCCAATACATGCTCATCTGGTATGCAAATATGCCAGAGGAGACGGAATTTTTCATCACCCGAAACACCGAATCGTGGTGGGCCCTGAGCATGCTCTTGGTGATCGGCCGCTTCTTCATAACTTTTGGAATTTTGCTCTTGCGCTCGATCAAAAAGGAGCCGCACCGTCTTTGCATCGTGGCTGGATGGATTGTCTGCATGCAGATGCTGGACATGTACATCATCGTCTTACCTGCGTTACATGGCACCGGGGTTCACGTGAGCATCTGGGATGTGGTTTCGCTCATCGCCATCGGCGCGACCCTCGGTTTCGCTTATCTGCGAGTTGTGGCCATGACCTCTCTCTTTCCAGTCCGCGATCCGCGCTTGATTGAATCTTTGAAATTAGTCAACTGAAATGGCCGACACCGAATCTCTTCGTCAGGTTGCCCACTCGCGGGCCCCGTTGTCCACGTGGTTTGGGATCGTGCTTCTTTTTGCGCTTTTCGGGATAATCGTGCTCGCAGTGATTGGTCCCGCGCCGCGCGGAAGCGATTACGAAGAAACGCGGGCGAAAAAACGCGTGGATAATTTGAAAACTTCACGCGAGGAAGCGGCAAAGGCTCTGACCACTTACGGCTGGATCGATAAGAACAAAGGCGTCGCTCGCATCCCAATTGAGCGCGCCATGAAATTGACAGTCGCCGAACTGGCGCGGCAAAAGCCTGCGCCAGCCGGTCCCATCGCCACGCCACAGCCTCCAGTCCAAGCAGCCGCTTCGCCGAGTCCGGCTCACGCTTCGCCTGCCCCGGCCGGTGCTCCGCAACCCGGCGCCGCGCAACCGGCTGCATCGCCGCCGGGACAGCCTCCTGCCTCGCCTTCACCGCAAGCGACGCAATCGCCCCCGGGATCTCCGTCACCTGCGCCAGCCAAAACTCCATGAACGCCACCGGGATTCCTTTAAAAGAACCATCCGTTTCCGCCGCCGCGGGCGATGCGGAGCAGTTGGAGCGCGCGTTGATCGATGCCTCGACGCGCGTGCCAGTACTAATGTTTTACACGTCGGCGATAGCATGGCTAATCCTCGGCACCCTGCTGGCCGGTTTCGTTTCATTCAAGCTGCACATGCCGGACCTGTTCTCGGACATCAGTTTCCTCACATGGGGGCGGGTGCGGCCCGCTCACATGAACGTGATGGTTTACGGCTGGGCGTCCATGGCCGGAATGGGCACCGCAATTTGGCTGATGGCCCGGTTGTCGCGCACGGTTCTCCGCTATCCGCTGCTGCTGGTTGCAGGCGCCGGGTTTTGGAATCTGGGCGTGCTGCTGGGCGTGGGCGGAATCCTGCTCGGCGATAGCACCGGTTATCAATGGCTAGAGTTTCCGCGCTACGCAGCGATCATTCTTTTTGTCGCTTACACGCTCGTTGCCTCATGGGCGGTCCTGATGTTTCGCTTTCGGCGCGGAGAACAAATTTACATTACTCAATGGTATTTGCTCGGCGCGTTTCTCTGGTTCCCATGGCTATACGCGGCTGGCCAGTTGATGCTCTTCGTCGTGCCGGTTCAGGGAGTTTTGCAATCGGCGGTCGGCTGGTGGTACGCGAATAATCTGCTCTTCCTCTGGTTCGGCGCGATCGGGCTCGGCACCGCGTACTACATGATTCCCAAAGTGATCGGTCGCCCGGTGTACAGTTATCATCTGGCGGCGATCGGTTTTTGGAGCTACGCGCTTTTCTCGAGCTGGACCGGAATGCAACGGCTCGTCGATGGACCGTTCCCGGCGTGGATGGTTACCGCCAGCATCGCGGCCACGATCCTCACGATCATTCCTGTCGCCACTGTCGGCCTCAATCATCACATGACCATGCAGGGCTATTTTCCGCTGATGCGCTACAGCCCGACGCTCCGCTTCACCGTATTCGGCGCGATGTCTTACACGGTCTTTAGTTTGATTGGTGTTTTGATTTCGCTGCGCACGGTGGCTCGCTACGTCAACTTCAGCCAGGCGAGCATCGCATATTCCCATCTCGGCCTTTACGCGTTCTTCACCATGGTGATTTTCGGCTCTATGTACTATATCGTGCCGCGACTGATTGGGCGCGAATGGCGCTACGCGTCACTCATCAAACTGCATTTCTGGGCATCCGCCTACGGCATTGGGCTGATGACGCTCATGCTCCTCGCCGGCGGCTTCCTCCAGGGTGCAAACATTGAAAATCCTTCGCTTGCTTTCAGCGAAAGCACGGAAACGATCCTTCCGTATCTGCGCGGACGCAGCCTCGCCGGCATTTTGCTCACTGTGTCGCATTTTATCTTCGCGTATCACTTTGGGCTGATGCTTTTGGGTTTGGGCCGACAATCAACTGTCCCCACGTTCCTCAATCCAGTCGAAGCGGAGGGCTCTGAAGCGCACGTATGAAAGGACTAGCTCCGCTTTTTCTAGGAATCTTCGGGACGTTCGCGTTCTCCTGGGTGGGACTGACGGTCATTCCAAATTGGCAAATCGGAAATCTCAATCCGCAGTCCGACGAGGAAGGCACCGATATCTATCCAATGCCACAATCTGGAATGGTCGTGCGCGGCGCGCGCGTTTACGCTGCGAATGGCTGCATTTATTGTCACAGCCAGCAAGTGCGCGCCGATTATGCGGGGGACGATATCGAGCGAAAATGGGGCGACCGCCGCAGCGCACCGCGCGATTACATTTTTGAGCGACCGGTGTTTCTCGGGAAGGCGCGCATGGGTCAGGACATTGCGAATATTGGCGCGCGCGCGCCGGTGGAAGGGGAAAATGTTCCGCCCGCCGGAGCAGCGAGTCCTGCAGCTTCGCCCGCGCCGCAAGGAGGCGCACCAGTACCGAGTGCCGCTCCGTCCGGCGTAAGTCCAACTCCTCCTCCACCAAATGCCGCTTCGCCAGCGCCACCGGCTTCTTCCACCACATCGCCACCGGCTGGTTCTCCTGCAGCATCGCCAGCGGCTTCTCCAGGTTCGCCTCCGCCAAGGGCGCCAGGCGCCCCGGCTCCAAAGCCGCCTCTCGCTTCGCCGCCTCCGTCAGCAATCGCAAATGCGACTCCTGGAGCGGCGACTTCCGCGTTGTCCGGAACGCCGGCAGCGGGAGCCCCGTGGCCAATCCAGACGAGCGGCGAACCACCAATGTATTCTGCCGCCTGGCAGCATGTGCATCTCTATTCGCCGCGGAGCATCAACCCCGATTCGAACATGCCATCCTATCGTTTTCTTTATCAAACGCGGCGCATCAGTGACGCGCGTTCAGCAGACGCTTTGAAACTTACCGGTTCGGACGCGCCACCTGAGGGTTGGGAAATTGTTCCCACTTTCGATGCAAATTGTCTCGTCGCCTATTTGATGTCGCTCAACCAATCGCATCCCCTGAAAGAAGTTAGATCGGCCGCACCAAAAGCCCCAGCACAGTCGCCGGCAGCGCCACCGGCGTCGCCCGCTCCGGCAAAATGACAACGTAATGAACGAGGAAACACCAAAACAGGCACCCCAGAAAACATTCGGAGTTGGCCAGGGAATGGATTACGGTGAACAGGCAGACGTGCAGCAGGTTCACGCCGCCGTTCAGCGCGAAAAACGAGAGCCCCGCGTCGGTGCGGAACCGCTCTCGATTTGGTTAATCGCAATTTACGGGCTGGCGGTGTTTTTCGGCGGTGCTTATCTCGGTCGTTACTCCGGAAACTTTAGCGGTGACGCGCTTGACCCGTACGGCGGCGAGCCACAAGCGATGAAAAAAGCCGCTGGACCGCAGGGCGCAGAGCAGGTCGCAGAACTTTCGCCGCGCGATCGCGGCAAAAAGATTTTCGCCGCCAATTGTCAGACATGTCATCAAGCCAATGGCCTGGGCGTGGCCGGCCAGTACCCACCGCTGGCGGGCTCGGAGTTTACAACCGGCGGCTCACGACGGCCGGCGATGATTGTCCTCAAGGGTTTGCAAGGCCCAGTCACCGTGAAGGGCCAAAAATTTGGCGCTGCGGTGATGCAACCATGGGACAAAACATTGACCGACCAAAAAATCGCCGACGTGCTCACCTACGAGCGGAGCGAGTGGGGCAACAACGCAAGTCCGGTCACAGCTGAGCAAATTGCCGCGCTCCGCAAAGAGTTGGCCAATCATCCAAATTCATTCACCGAACCTGACATACTCGCAGTGCCAGACCAAGATCTTTCCGGCGGCGCTCCCGCAGGCGGTGCGCCACCGAAGCCCGGCGAAGCCGCAAAGCCCGGCGAACCACCCAAACCGCCGGGGTAGCGCACTGCCTGCCCTGAGCGCAGTCGAACGGGCGTCTCGCGTGTTGGTTTTGGCGTCTCGCCAAAACGATCTTTGATCATGCAATCGGCTGCGCGAGGAGCTCGGCATAGGTCTCGGCCGCGCATTTGTCAGATCGGCAACCTGATCCCGACAACTTGTGACTGACGCAAGCTAGCCCTCTCGATTAGGGGTGCCGAGGATGTGACTCTTCGGCGGCATCATCACGTTGTCGAAATTTTGGGTGAACATCGCTGCCGCGAAGAACGCGACCGCGCGCAACGTTTCCTTACCGACATTGACGAGGTCGTGCCTTACTGGAGTCGGGAGTGCAAAAACGCTGCCTGGGCCGACCTGATGAACAGACCCGTCTTCCATGTGCAGCTCCCCGGCACCGGCGATGATGTACTGCGTCTCTTCAGTGGCATCGGTGTGCCAGCCGAGCCGCTTCCCAGGCTCAATCTCATACACGATCGTTGAAGACGCGGTCGCACCGTGTCCTCCATACACCGCAAAGGCGCCAGCCCAACGGACGGATTCATCGTCCTCTGCCCAAACTTCAGCTCGCTCAAGTTTATCGGATGCAACAACTATATCCATGGAGCCGAGGC
>WNGA01012954.1_pt2 | contig 10729 bp, 13 predicted proteins | sample 5400061 | NCBI WGS metagenome assembly WNGA01 (sample SAMN13153366, study PRJNA577476) | soil metagenome | isolation source: 100 cm soil or saprolite under grassland replicate 2 | place: USA:California | collected 2016-06-15
ACGTTGTCGAGGAAGGTGAGCCGCTCGCGGATCTCTTTCACCACCCGCGCTCCGATGAGCTGCTCGGTCTCGGTCAGCTCGAGCTCGTCGAGGAAGCGCAGCGCCGTGCAGACCGAGAGCTTCGTGAACTCGTGGATGTTCTTGTCGCCAACGGTGACGGCGAGCACCTCCGGCTTGAGCCGCGCGCCCTTGCAGGCCGGACACGGCCGGAACGACATGTACTCCTCGATCCGCTCGCGCTGCGCCGGCGAGTCGGTCTCCTTGTACCGCCGCTGGAGGCTCGGGACGATCCCCTCGAAGGCGAGCATGTACGCACGCCGCCGGCCCATCCGGTTGCGGTAGGTCACATAGACGCGCTCGCCGTTCGTGCCGTAGAGGAAGCGGTCCTGCTGATCGGTCGTCAGCTCCTGCCAGGGCGCGTCGACGTCGATCTCGTAGCGATCGGCGATCGCCTGGATCACCGACTCGTAGAAGCTCGAGTTGCCGACCGACCAGGGCACGAGCGCGCCCTGCGAGATCGACAGCTCCGGGTCGGGGACGAGCAGGTCGGGGTCGATCTCGAGCTGTGCGCCCAGCCCGGTGCACCGAGGGCAAGCACCGTGGGGTGAGTTGAACGAAAAGATCCGCGGCTGCAGCTCCGGCAGCGAGACGCCGTGGTCCGGGCAGGCGAACTTCTCGGAGAACGTCAGCGTCTTGCTCACGCTCGGACCGCCTTGGCGGTCCGAGCCATCAGGCACTGTGACGAGATCGATCGCCACGAGGCCGTCTGCGAGCTGCGCAGCCGTCTCGACCGATTGCGAGAGCCTCGTGCGGAGATCGGGCTTCATGACGAGCCGGTCGACGACCACCTCGATCGTGTGCTTGAACTTCTTGTCGAGCTCGATCTCCTCCTCGAGCAGCCGCTGCTCGCCGTCGACCTTGACGCGGCTGAAGCCCTCGCGGCGCAGCTCCTCGAAGACGTCCTTGTACTCGCCCTTGCGGTCGCGCACCACCGGCGCGTTGACGGTGAACTTCGTCCCCGGCTGGAGGCGCAGCACCTGGTCGACGATCTGCTCGATCGACTGGCCGGCGATCGGGCGGTTACAGACTGGACAGTGAGGGCGGCCGACTCGTGCGAACAGGAGGCGCAGGTAGTCGTAGATCTCGGTGACCGTGCCGACCGTCGAGCGCGGGTTGCGCGAGGTCGTCTTCTGGTCGATCGAGATCGCCGGCGAGAGCCCGTCGATCGAGTCGACGTCGGGTTTCTCCATCATCTGCAGGAACTGCCGCGCGTAGGCCGAGAGCGACTCGACGTAGCGGCGCTGGCCTTCGGCGTAGATCGTGTCGAAGGCAAGCGAGGACTTTCCGGAGCCGCTGAGCCCGGTGATGCAGATCAGCTTGTGCCGCGGCAGCCGGACGGTGATGTCCTTGAGATTGTGCTCTCTGGCGCCGTGGACAATGAGCTCGTCGCCCGCCACTCGAGCCAGTCTAGCGGCGCGGATCGGACGGGAACAAGTGTTCGCTCAGGCCGCCTCGAGGGAAGACGAGCGGCGCGCCCGACGTGGGCGCGCCGCTTTCATGAGCGGGCTACGGGGCCGAGCCGTAGCCGTCGTTCGAGCTCGAGCTCGAGGTGCCGCCTTCCGAGCTCTTGATCTGGCCGCGGATCTCGCCGTTCGGGTTCTTCGCGGTGTGGACGTTCGCGTAGGCGCCACCCGATTCGATCGCTTTCCACTGGGCCGCCGTGGCCATGGCCGTGCCCTTCGCCCCACTCTTGCACGGACCGCAGAGCCCGACTGCGACTGGGCCCGCCACTCCCACCTTGCCAAGATGGATGTGCGCGGCGGTTGCGGCGCCGGTCAGATGCGAGAACGTCAGCCGCCACGTGATCTTGGCGCCGCCGTTCGACTGCTCCACCGCCTTTGCGGTAAAGAGCCCGACCGCGCTGGTCGACACACCCGCCGGCTTCGGCACCTCGTTCCTCGCTTTCAGGTTCGCGACGAGGTTGTAGGTCTCACCCTGTTGCGACGCCACGGCGCCGGCGGTGAGCACGAGCCCGGCAACGAGGGTCGCGCCGATCGTCTTCAGCATTTCCCCTCCTCCTTTCGATGATCCCTTCTATCTACGAAGGGAGTTGCCAACCGGATTTGGCCGTGCCCAAGTCGGCTACCAACCCGCTTACCCAGCGCGGCCGCGCGATATACGTGACCTCGAGCGGGCCGAGCACGAGCGTGCCGTAGCCGAGGAGCCGCCCGGCGAGCGTCTGGTCGACCTCGACCCCGGCTACCGAGCTCAGCCTCACCGCCGAGGCCCGTCGCCGGAGGACACCGTGGACGAGGAACACCTTCTCGGTCGTCACGACGAGCCGCGTTCGCTCCCAGCGAGTGACGGCCGCGAGCGAGATCGCCGCCGCGAAAGCAAGCAGCGGCGGCGCGGCCAACGCGACCGGCCAGCCGGCGACGAGCGCGGCCGCCGCCGGCACGGTCAGAAGCGCCGCCCTGAGCAGGGGAGGGGCGAGGACGACCCCATGACGGCGCGCCTCGAGCAGGATCTGTTCACGATCGCCGGCCAGCACGCCGGACCGGTTCGGCGAGCGGCGTGTGAGTCCTGGTTTGGTGCGCATTCGCGGGTGCAAAGAGCCCTGCGAAATGGCAGATACGGCCCGCCGCGCCTTCATTGCGACCCTCGTCGGTCTCACGGTGGTCGTGGTCGCGCTCGCGCTCTGGAAGCTCCGCGTGATCCTTGCGCTGCTCTTCCTCGGGGTCACGCTCTCGGCGGCGATGCGGCCAGGCGTCGAGTGGTTCGCGCGCCGGCGCATCCCGCGCGCTGTCGGGATCGCCGTCCACTACCTCACGCTCGCCGGCGCGTTCGCGCTCTTCGTCTGGTTGCTGGTCCCGGTCGCGATCGACCAGATCCAGCAGGCGCTGGGGCAGCTGCCGTCGGAGGCCCGGAACTCGAGCGGAGTCAAGCACGAGGTGCTCGCCGCGATTCGGCGGCGCCTCCAGGACCTCCCCCACGGCAGCGAGCTCGTGCGGCCGGGCCTCGAGCTGACGAGGCAGGCGTTCGAGGTCGTCGTCGGCATCTTCTTTACGCTGGCGACGGCGGCTTACTGGATCTACGAGCGCGACCGCGCGATCTCGCTCGTCAGCTGCCTCATCCCGCCCGCGCGGCGGCGGGTCGTGCGCGAGACGTGGTATCTGATCGATCTGAAGCTGGGCTCCTACGTGCGGGGCCAGGGCCTGCTGATCGCGCTCGTCGGAATGACCCTCTCGCTCGCGTTCTTCGTGATCGGCGTTCCCTACTGGCTCCTGGTCGGCTCGTTTGCGGGGATCGTCGAGATCGTGCCGGTGATCGGACCGCTGGCCGCAGGCGCCCTCGCGGTCGGCGTCGGGCTCACAGAATCGATCGGCGTCGGCGTCACAGCGGGGGTCGCCGTGCTCGTCGTCCGCCTGCTCGAGGACTACCTCGTGCTGCCGCGCGTGCTGGGCGGCGCGACCGGCCTCTCACCGCTGCTCGTGCTCGTCGCGGTGACGGCGACGGCCGTCCTCTTCGGCGGTTTTGCGGTCATCCTCGCAGTCCCGCTCGCGGCGCTCGTCGCGACGCTCATCGAGGTGACCGTCCTCGACCGCGATCCGCGCGACGTCGAGGTGCCGACGGTGCTGTTCCCGGCGAAGGACGCCGAGAGCTAGCTCTAGCGCCTGGCCGTCCGCCAGCGGCCGAAGATGAGACCGCCGAGGGTGAAGCCGAGCCCGAAGGTGCCGACGGCGAAACCGCCGACGGCAATCGCCTTGCGCCACTTCGAGAGCCGTTGCCAGCGGCCGAGCGCCTCTTCCTCGTCCGGTGTCAACGGCTCGCCGCGACGCTGCTTGCGCAGCGCCCCACCGGCTCGAAGGCCGAGGTAGAGATCGTCGAAGATTTCCGCTGTTTCCTCGGGCATTTCGCTCAGTGTATATAGCCTGCTCCGGCTCCTTCCATTCGCGCCATGACAACGCGAGTCCTGCATGTCTCCGACCTTCATGTCGGCTCCCGCGAGGAGGCCGAGGTCGAGCGCGGGCTCGCGGAGCTGATCGAGCAGGTAGCCCCCGAGCTCGTGATCGCGAGCGGCGACCTGACCCATCGGGGCCGCCGCGACCAGCACGAGCGAGTGGCCGCGTTCCTCCGGGGCCTGCCGGCGCCGGTGCTCGCGATTCCGGGGAACCACGATATCCCGCACTCGTTCCCGGCGCGGTTCACCCGGACCTTCGCCGAGTTCGAGCGGCAGTGGGAGACGGTGGAGCCTGTCCATCGCTCGGAAACCCTCCACGTCGTCGGACTGAACTCGGTGCGCGCGTGGCGGCACCAGTCGGGCGGCCTGAGCGACGCGCAGCTCGGCCGCGCGGTATCGCGCCTACGGGAGGCGCCCGCGGGTGCACTCCGGATCGTCGTGCTCCACCATCAGATGGTCGGAGCGCCCTGGCGCTCCCGGAAGCGGCCCGTCGCGCGCCGCACGCACGTCCTCTCGCGCCTGGTCGACTCTGGCGCGGAGCTCGTCCTCGGCGGCCACATCCACCAGGCCGCGGTCAGCGAGCGCCACGAGTTCGAGGTCGTCACGGGGCACGAACGCGGCGTGATCGTCTCGATCGCGCCCGGCCTCGGCCAGCCCCGGCCGCGCCGCCGCGGCGAGGCGCGCGGCCTCCACGTCTATACCGCGGAGGCGGGCTCGCTGCTCGTCGAGACGTTCATCTGGGCCGAGGAAGGCTGGCAGCTCACGGCCGTGCGCCGCTTCCGGCGCGGTCCGGCACCGCTCGTGCCAGCCCACGCCCCGCATCCAGCGGGGCTAGGCCCTGGCCGGGACCACGCGCGACGTGAGGGCGACGAGCACGACGCCGATGATCACCGCGAGCACGAACCCGAGGAATCCGCCGATGAGCAAGCCGGCGATCAGCACTGACGCGACGCCGATCGCGATCGTCATCAGCAGTCCCATCGGATCCGGCCCCCGGTGGAACACAGCCGCCCGAGCGCACCCACGATCAGCCCGGCGATGATCAGTCCGATGATTTGCCCCATGGGCTGAGCTCCTACCCCAGCACGTAGATTTCAGGCGTGGCTCGCGCGGACAACGGCGCGCTGCGCTCCCGGAGCGGTGGCGATGGCGGCGAGGCTCTGGGACTGCTCGAACGGGAGGCAGAGCTCGAGGCCGTGCGAGCGCACGTCGACACGACGCGAGCTCGTCCCCGCGCGCTCGTCCTCGAGGGAGAGCCTGGGATCGGCAAGACGGCTCTCTGGTCGGCGGGCGTCGAGTACGCGCGCGAACGCGGTCTCCGCGTGCTCTCGTCGAGCCCGGCCGGAGGAGAGATGCAGCTCTCGTTCTCGGCGCTCGGCGACCTCTTCGGCGGCGCAGAGCACGCGCTTGCGGCGCTTCCGCCTCCGCAACGCCGAGCGCTCGAGGTCGCGCTGCTCCTCGACGAGGCCGGCGACACGGCGCCTGACGAGCGCACGATCGCGGCTGCGACGCTGAGCGTTCTTCGCTCGCTCGCGGCGAGCGGCGAGGTCTTGCTCGCGATCGACGACGCGCAGTGGCTCGACGGGCCCTCGGCCGCGGCGCTCGGGTTCGCCGTGCGCCGCCTCGGCGACAGTCCGGTCTCGCTTCTGGTCGGGCGGCGAATCGGACCACCGGCGGCCGGAGCAAGTCCCTTCGAGGAGGCGCTCGGCGCGCGGAGACGGCACTTCATCCGTCTGGGCCCGCTCAGCCCGTCGGCGCTTCGGCGGCTGATCCGCGAGCGGCTCGACGTGTCGTTGCCGCTCAGCGTCGTCAGGCGCGTGCACGAGAGCTCCGGCGGCAATCCCTTCTACGCCCTCGAGCTCGCTCAAGCGCTCGGCCGCCGCTCCGAGCCGTTCGATCACGGCGGCGCGCTGCCCGTGCCCGACACGCTGCAGGGGCTCGTCCACGAGCACCTCGACGAGCTCCCGGCCGCGACGAAAGAGCTGCTCGGCGTCGTCGCAGCTCTTTCCGACCCGACGCTGGCCCTGGTCGAGGCCGCAGGCGCGGCGGACGCGGTCGACGACGCGATCCGCGTCGGCGTGCTCACGGCGGACGGCGAGCGGCTGCGGTTCACCCATCCGCTGCTCGCCTCCGGTGCGTACGCGCTGCTCGGCGTGCGCGCCCGCCGCGATCTGCACCGCGGGCTCGCAGCGATCGTCGGCGAGGGCGAAGAGCGGGCAAGGCACCTCGCACTCGGCGCCGAAGGCCCGTCGGCCGAGGTCTCGAGCGTGCTCCACGAGGCCGCCCGCGAGGCCGCGTCCCGCGGCGCCATCGGCACCGCGGCAGACCTCGCCGAGCAGGCCGTCCGCCTGACGCCCGAGCACCTCGTCGACGAGCTCGGCTGGCGCAAGCTCGACGCCGCGAGCTACCAGGTGCGGCGCGGCGACACGGCGCGTGCGCAGGCCCATCTCGAACCGCTGCTCGGCGGCCTCGCTCCCACCCCGCAGCGCGCGACCGCCCTCCTGCGGCTCGCTCGGCTGCGCGAGGAGAGCCCCGCACAGGCGCTCGAGCTCTGCGAGCACGCGATCAGCGAGGCCCACACGAGGAGGCTGCGCGCGGAGGGTCATCAGCTCGCCGCGGAGATGTCGATGCTCAGCGGGAACATCCCCCGCGCGCTCGAGCACGCGCGAACCGCGGCCGACCTCGCCCGGCAGGCGGGCGACACGGCGGTCCTCGTCGAGAGCCTCGGCACGATCTGCCACTACGAGACGTACACGGGCGCGATCACTCCGGGGCTGCTCGAGCAGGCGGTCGAGCTCGAGCGCAGCGCGCTCCGTCCGTCCAACAACTACAGTCCCCGCGAGATCCTGGGACTGCGGTTGATGTACGCGGACCGGCTCGACGAGGCGCGGGCTCAGCTCGAGGAGAGCCTCGCCGCGGCGACCGACCTGGGGGACGAGCTCGACCGCTTCGCCCTGCTCGTCCACTTGACGCAGCTCGAGTGTCGAGCGGGGAGGCTCGCGCGCGCGAACGAGCATGCGCGCGAGGCGTATCTCGCCCACGAGGCGGTCGGCTCCTGGGCGCCGGCTGCGTCGCGGTTCGCGCTGGCGCTCGCAGCCGCGCACCTGGGCCACGTCTCGGAGGCGAGAGCAGCCGCCGAGGAGGGAGTCGCCGTCACCGAGGCGAGCGGGACGACGCTCTTCCGCGCTCTCAACCTCTGGGCGCTCGGCTTCCTCGAGCTCTCGCTCGGGAACATGGCGGCGGCAGATCGACTGCTGCGCGGGCTCCCGGACGACCTCGAGGCGATGGGGTATGTGAATCCGGGCGTTCGACCCGTCTACGCCGACGCGATCGAAACGCGGATCGCAGTCGGCGACCTCGACGTCGCTCACTTGGTCGAGCGCCTGGAGAGCCGTGGCCGCGAGCTCGACTACCCGTGGGCGCTCGCGACCGCCGCCCGCTGCCGTGGGTTGCTGCTGGCCGCCCGGGGCGACCTCGAGGCGGCGATCGCCGAGCTCGAGCGCGCCCTCGGTGAGCACGAGCGCTCGCCGCAGCCGCTCGAGCGCGCCCGGACGCTGCTGGCACTCGGCGCGAGCCAGCGCCGCGCGAGACGCCGCGGCCAGGCTCGTGCGACCCTCACCGCGGCGCTCGAGCTGTTCGACAGCCTCGGCGCGCCCCTCTGGGCGGAGAAGGCGAGCGCCGAGCTCGCGCGCTTCGGCGGCCGCACGCGCGGCAGCAGCGAGTTGACGCCGACCGAGCAGCGCGTCGTGGAGCTCGTCGCGCAGAGCCTCTCGAACAAGGAGGTCGCGGCGGCGCTGTACGTGACGGTTCGAACCGTCGAGGCGCACCTGTCCAAGGCGTACGCCAAGCTCGGCGTCCGCTCGCGCGCCGAGCTGATCGGGCGCCTCGCGCGCGAACGCGAGGTCTAGGCAGGCCGAAACATTGTGGGTTTCCACGATTTACCGTCGGGCCCGCGGCGCGTAGCCTCGCTGGCATGGACGCGTTCGCGAACGAGCAGCGGCCGACGAGATACCTCGTCGAGCTCACGCGACCGGACGCCGGTTGGGAGGACATCCAGGCCATGACGGCGAGCTTGCGGTCTGCGGCGGCGGAGCTGGGGGGCTCTGTCCGACTCCTCCGATCGGTATTCGTCCCGGAAGACGGCAGCTGCCTCCTCATCTACGAGGCGCCATCTGCGGCGGCCGCCGAGGAGGCAGCGCGCCGGGCCGAGCTCGGGGTCGGACGCGTCCGTGAATCGCTGATCCTGAGCGCGAGCTCAGGGTAGGCGGTCGGTAGAGGGGGAGGGGGATGCGGCGAGAGGAGGACCCGCGCTAAGCGGGCCCTCTTCTCTCGCGCCTCTCAGAACTCGATTCAAAATGACCACTCGCCGATGGGATGCGCTGGACGGTGCGGTCTAGGACGCAGGGAGTCCGAATAGCAGCGCTATTCGGGCGACTGAGGACGACGAATCGCGCCGTCCAGCGCGGCCCAGCGGCATCGTGCTCATTTTGAGTCGAGTTCGTAAGCGACGCCGAAGCGCACGGCCGCACGAGCCCGGGCGCGGGCGGCTTCGTGCTCGCGATCCCGCGGCGGCGCCGTGGTGACGAGCTCGTCGAGCAGCTGCATGGAGGCCGCCGCAACGGCGTCGACCGCGCGCGCGAACGCCTCCTCGTTCGCCTGCGACGGCTTCGAGTAGCCGCTGATCTTGCGCACGTACTGGAGCGCCGCCGCACGCACCTCTTCCTCGGTTGCGGGCGGCTCGAAGTTGTAGAGCGTGTGGATGTTTCGGCACATGCCAGCCTTTTATCAGCTGGCGCGCTCCACGAGTCCCGATTCGTAGGCGAGCACGACCGCCTGCACGCGGTCGCGCAGGTCGAGCTTCGCGAGCAGGCTCGCGACATGTGACTTGACGGTCGACGCCTCGACGACCAGCTCCGAGGCGATCTCGGCGTTCGTGAGGCCGCGGGCGAGCAGCTGGAGCACCTCGAGCTCCCGCGGAGTCAGCGAGTCGAGCTCGGCCGGCGGCCCGACACCCGGTGACGGGCGGCGAGCGAACTCCTCGATCAACCGCGGCGTGATCGACGGCGCGAGCAGCGCGTCGCCCTCGGCTGCGAACCTCACCGCGGCGACGAGCTGATCCGGCGGCGACGTCTTCAACAGGAAGCCGCCGGCGCCCGCGCGGAGCGCCTCGTAGACGTACTCGTCGAGGTCGAAGGTCGTGAGGATGACGATCTGCGGCGCCGCGGGCGCGCCGTCGCGCAGGACCCGAGTCGCCTCGAGCCCGTTCAACCGTGGCATCCTGATGTCCATCAGCACGACGTCGGGCTTCAGGTCGTGAGCGAGCTCGATCGCCTCGGTGCCGTCGCTCGCCTCGCCGACCACCTCGATGTCCGGTTCCGACTCGAGGATCAGCCTGAAGCCGGCGCGGACGAGCGCCTGGTCGTCGGCGAGCAGGACCCGAATCACGCGGCGCCGGCTCCGAGCGGCAGCCGGGCTTTGACCGAGTAGCCGCCCGTAGCACGGCGACCGGCCTGGAGCTCACCTCCGTAGAGCGCGACACGCTCGCGCATGCCGATCAGGCCGTTGCCGGTGCCATGACCCTTGCCGTCGCCTGAACCGTCGTCGACGACCTCGAGCTCGAGCGACCCGGGCGCGTAACGGACCGTGACTCGGGCGTGCGCGTCGCCCGCGTGCTTGAGCGTGTTCGTCAGCGCCTCCTGGACGATGCGGTACGCGGAGAGATCGAGCCCGGCCGGAAGCGCCGTCGGCACTCCCTCGACCCGGACCTCGACCGGCAGGCCGGAGGCCCGCAGCTACTCCACCAGCGCGTCCAGGTGGCGCAAGCTCGGCTGCGGCGCGAGGGGCTCGTCCTCGTCACGCCGACGAAGCACGCCGAGCAGGCTTCGCATCTCGTCGACGGTCTGGCGGCCCGTGTCTTCGATCGTCTGCAGCGCACCCTTGACGAGCGGCTGCTCGCCCTCGAGCACTCGTCCCGCCGCGCCTGCCTGGATGACCATGACGCTGACGTTGTGCGCGATCACGTCGTGGAGCTCGCGCGCGATCCGGGCTCGCTCGTTCGCGACCGCCAGCCGAGCCTTCTCCTCGCGCTCGCGGGCTAGCTGGGCCGCGAGCTCCTCCAGCTCGAGCGTACGGAGGTGGCGGCCTCGGATGATGCGGCCGATCACCCAGGCCGCTCCGACCCAGACGAGGATCGGTATGAAGTCGCCCGACCGCACGTTGTCGGTGAGCAATCCCGCGATGCCGGTGACAAGCCCGACGCCCAAGAAGATGCCGAGCCCGGCGATGCCGCGCCGGCCGCCGGCGTGCGCCCCAACCGCGTAGACGGCGATCACGAGCGCGACGAACGGCTCGAACGCCGCTTGCTCAGGCGCTGCAAAGCCGGCGATCGCAGCCGTCGAGACAACGACGACGGTAACGACGGCTATCGGCCATCGCCGCCGCGCTAGCAGAGGCACGATCGAGAGGACGGCAAGGGACGAGAGCGCCCAGTCGGGCCCGATCCACCCACCCGAATGCTCCTTCGTCAGGAGTATCTCGACGAGCGACGAGGTCAGGAGCGCGCCGACGAGGAGTGCGTCCCCGAGCAGCCAGAGCCGCCGGTCGAGCAGTATCCGAGGCGTCTCCATCGTTTGAAGGTACCGCCGCGCGGGCCGAATCGCATCAGTCGCCGGGCGGATCTAGCGCGCGGCGGGCTCCTCCTCGGGGCGGAGGGCGATTTCCGCACGCCGTACGCGATATGTCCGTTGACTGCTGGGCAACGTGCGATTC
>WNGA01012955.1_pt1 | contig 10729 bp, 9 predicted proteins | sample 5400061 | NCBI WGS metagenome assembly WNGA01 (sample SAMN13153366, study PRJNA577476) | soil metagenome | isolation source: 100 cm soil or saprolite under grassland replicate 2 | place: USA:California | collected 2016-06-15
CCCGGCAGATCGAGGCGGGCAAGCGGCTGCACCAGGCCGAAGCCGGTCTCCTGGTCGTAGCCGAGCGCGTGGCCGGGAACCGCGCGGCCATCGCTCAGGTGGAGCCAGATCGAGTCCGCCTCGGTGACCAGATAGCCGATGGTCAGCACGACCCCCTTCTCGCGGATGATGACGCCGTTCCCGGCCCGCTCGGTGCCGAGCGTTTCGGCCGTGAACGCATCGCCGGGAATCGTGGCCCTGAGCGCCACCATGGACGCCAAGGCGGCATCGAGATCGTAGCCGTAGTCTTCCGCCTTCGGCTGCATGGACGGCGATACGTGCCAGTCACTCAAGGATGCCATGGAACCGACTCGCTCGCTTCACCGGCCGAGTGCCGGCTTAGGTGGTGACCCCCGGCGGCATTGTAAGGAATGCGTGCAGGACGTGCCAGTAAAGGTGCCGATTCTTCGCCCACCCGACCGAATGCGCGACGTCGGGAACGATCACGAATTGGCGATCCCCGTTCGGCAGGCGCTTGTAGAAGTCCTGCAGGTCGTCGACGGTCGCGATGCCGTCGTGTTCGCCTCGCACCAGCAGCACCGGCGACTTCACCTTCTCGGGATGGACCAGCGGCAGGTTGGCGGTCATGTCGAGATAGGTGCCCGTGGGCACCTGGTCGCCGAACTTCAGCTCCTCGTCGGCGATTGCCTCGGCAACCGCCGGATCGTAGCCGCTCGCGTGTCCGTCGCGGGTGAAGATCGAGCGGATCATCTCGCGGTCGCGCGGCCGCCGATTGTGCGTGCGATAGAATTCCAGCCGTTGCCCGCGCTGCCCCAGCGTGGGAGCACCCGTCCCTTTATAGGTGAATGCGACCATCACCAGGCGGTCGACCCGGTCCGGCTGGGCCATGGCGAAGGCGCCCGCCCGGATCGCGCCGGAGGACGACCCGCAGAAGTGAAACTTCTGCCGCCCGGTTTCGCGCGCCACGACCTCGGTTCCGGCGGTGAGATCCACGACCCCGCTGGCGATATCCGAGTTGTTCCCGGAGCTGCCCGAGCGGCCGTAACCATCGTGGTCCATGGTCCACACGTCGAAGCCGTGGCGGGCGAACACGTTCATCAGCGAATACTCGCCGCGGCCGGGCACGGTGAGATCGTAGCTCGTGCGCGCGGAGTTCGACGATCCGTGCACCAGAAACAGAACCGGCAGCGGCGGCTCGCCGGGCTTCGGCGCGCCGATGCGCTTGCGCCACAGGCTGAGCGTGACGTCGCCTTTCTTCGCCGAATATTCGCTGCTCCAGATTTCGCCCGCCGCCTGGGCGGCGGCGCCGGTCGTTTCCTGCGCATGCGTAAGGGTGGAAACCAGTCCCGCGCCCAGGCCCAAGCCGGCACCCTTGATGATCGTGCGACGCGCGATTGTGTGTTCGGTGTGTGGCATCGATATTCCTCCGGCTCTGCGACGCGGGCTCTAAGCTGCGCGCCCAGCGACGCGACGATCGTCCGTTTCAACGGCCGAACCGTCCTTGCTGCAATCGTATCAGATCGGGGGATGCGGGCCAGCGCCGTTTGCCGTTGCCCCTTCTACGTTTGCCCCGATGCCAGGTTCGGAGTAAATTGTTGCCAATGAAACGGCCAGTCGTGTCCCGCAGCCCCGAGGTCATGGGCGGTGCTCCCGTGTTTTGCGGCACGCGAGTTCCCGTGCAGACGCTGCTCGATTACCTTGAAGCGGGCGAGTCGATCGATGAATTTCTTGAAGGCTTTCCGACGGTCACGCGGAAGCAGGTCATAGCTTTCCTGGAAGAAGCCAAAGACCGACTCATTGAATCAGTCTCGTGAAGGTTCTCCTTGACGAATGTATCGACTGACGCTTGTCGCGTGACATTGTCGGCCACGACGTCAAGACCGCGCGCCAAATGGGGTGGTCTACGATCGAAAATGGGGAGTTGCTTGTTCGCGCGTCGGAGCATTTCGACGTATTCGTTACGGTTGATCGAAATCTATCCTTGCAACAGAATCTTGGCTCCTTATCGATCGCGGTCATTGTCCTCCAGGCAAGGACGAATCGGCTCAATGACCTTAGGCCGCTCGTCCCGAGCCTCCTGGCGGCCATCAAATCTGCGAAACCGGGCATCGCCAGATTGATTGGGAGCCCGCATAGGGCGCGGTAGCGGCGGTTGATCCTCTCCCCGGATTAATGTGCTAAAGGCAATCGCCGATCGGGCCTGGCCGGACCGGCTGCCTGACGGCACCGACGAATTCGCGCGTACAGAATAAGGAGGCTTGCTTTGGGTAAATCGCTGAACCTCACCGCGTCCGACGGCCACACGCTGGGCGCCTACCGCGCCGATCCGACCGGGAAGCCGGTGGGAGGGGTCGTGGTCATCCAGGAGATTTTCGGGGTCAACCACCACATAAAAGCCGTGTGCGACCGGTTCGCCGCCGAAGGTTATGCGGCGGTCGCGCCGGCTTTGTTCGACCGCCAGGTGCGGGACTTCCAGTCCGGCTATTCGCCGGAGGAGATCGAGAAGGCGCGCAAGTTCGTCGCCAACCCCGACTGGGACGCGATGCTGCGCGACACCGCGGCGGCCATTGCAGAAGTGAAGTCCGCCGGGCCCGTCGCCATCGTCGGGTTCTGCATGGGCGGCACCATCGCCTTCCTGGCGGCGGCGCGCCTCGACGGCCTTTCCGCCGCGGTCGGCTACTACGGCGGCCGGATCGCCGCCTTCGCCGACGAGAAGCCGCGCTGCCCGACGCAGCTGCATTTCGGCGACCAGGACCAGAGCATCCCGATGAGCGACGTCGAGACGATCAAGCAGAAGCGTCCCGACTGCGACATCCACGTCTACAAGGACGCCGGCCACGGCTTCCACTGCGACGAGCGCGGGAGCTATCACGCGCCAAGCTCGAAGACGGCGTGGGAGCGGACGCTGGAATGGCTCAAGCGGGCGCGGGACAAGCTCACGCGCAAGGCCGGGTAGTGTTCAATTCGTCGTGACGGGCCTCGGCCGCGCCGGGCGGCCGGGGCGGGGGCCATCACAAGTGGTTCATCGGAGGAAACTTGTCGACCTCGCGTCGCATACCCAGTTCTGATACTGCTCCGCTTTGGTGACGTCGTCGATGCGGTCGAGCAAGCGGCCGAGAGAGCCGAACCAGAGGTGAGGGATGCTCAATGCCCTGCGCGCGGCCGCGCGCATCTTCAATGAAAGGATCGGCTGGAACCGGCTCGGCTTCCTCCTCAGCATCGCCATCATCGCGATAGCCGCCGTGGTGCTCTATCGCATGCTGCAAGGCATCGAGGTGGAGGAGGTCGTCGATGCGTTGCGCGCGACGCAAACGCACCAGATCGTGCTGGCCGGACTGTTCGTCGCCGCCGGCTACTTCACGCTGACGTTCTACGACCTGTTCGCGCTGCGCACGATCGGCCGGAGCGACGTGCCTTACCGGGTCGCCGCGCTCGCCGGCTTCACCAGCTATTCGGTCGGCCACAACGTGGGCGCCTCGGTGTTCACCGGAGGAGCGGTCCGTTACCGCATCTATTCGCAATGGGGGCTCAGCGCGGTTGAGGTCGCCAAGATCTGCTTCATTGCCGGACTGACCTTCTGGCTCGGCAATGCGACCGTCCTCGGCCTGGGGATCGCCCACGTGCCGCAGGCGGCCGGCGCCATCGACCAATTGCCGGCCTGGTGCAACCGGGTCGCGGCAATCGCGATCTTGGGCGTGCTGGTCGCCTACGTGGTGTGGGTTTGGCAGGCGCCCCGCCAGATCGGCCGCAGCAATTGGCAGGTCACGCTTCCGAACGGGCCCTCGACCCTCTTGCAGATCGGCATCGGCATCGTCGACCTCGGCTGCTGCGCGTTTGCGATGTACGTGCTCATGCCGGACGAGCCCCATATCGGGTTCGTGACGCTGGCCGTCATTTTCGTGTCGGCGACGCTGCTCGGCTTCGCCAGCCACGCGCCCGGCGGTATCGGCGTATTCGACGCCGCCATGCTGGTCGCCCTCTGGCAGTTCGATCGCGAGGACGTGCTCGCCGGTCTCCTGCTGTTTCGGCTGGTCTACTACGTCATCCCGTTCGCGCTGGCGCTCCTGATCCTCGGGGTCCGCGAGCTCATCCTCAACGTCCACGTCTCGACAAAACCGGTCGAACCCGCTGCGCCGTCCGGCGCGGGCGCCGCGAAATCAGCCCTGCCAAAGGAACCGGAAGTGGCCTGATCCGCGTTTGCGGGATCCCGCACCATTGCAGGCGCAAGCAAGGCCCGGCCGAGGTTAACAGAAAATTGACGCCCGGGATGACCGCGGGTACGCGTGGCCGTTTGAGGGATCCCAGCGGTTGTAGGTATTTACGCGGTATTCACCCTCTCCCCGTATCATCGGCCGGCAATCGGGAGCCGGCGAGGCGCGGCTTCTGCACCGGTCGCGGGCGCGGGGCCCTCGCGAGGGGAGGGGACGGTGAGCGCGACCGGCGACGACCACGAACATACCCTGACTTATGCGGATCTTGCGCTCGACAGGATCAAGGACCTCGGCCAGACGGCCGACCCGCGCAATTATTCGGCCTGGTTCACCTACGCCACCAACTGCAATCCTTCGCGCAATACCATCGTCGACGAGACCGTCGCCCGGAAAGGCAACATCTCGCCCGCCGAGCTCGAGAAGGTTTACGGGTATCCTCCGCCGAACCTGATCAGCGACAACGTCGACAAGCTGGCGGCCAGCGTGGCCGACGAGGTCGAGCAGGTGATGGCGATGATCGATGCCGCGGTCGGCACGGTCGCGACCTACCGCGACGATCTCTCGAACGTCACCGAGCAACTCGACAGCGCCCATGACCGGGACGGCCTGCGCGCCATCGTGGAAAGTCTCGTCGAGGCGACCAAGAGCATGGAGGCGACGAACCAGGCGCTCACGGCGTCCCTGAAGACGTCGAAGCAGGAGATCAGTCAGCTCCAGGAAAAAGTCGAATCCCTGCGCATCGACAGTCTCACCGACTCGCTGACCTCGCTGGCGAACCGCAAGTATTTCGATCGCGAGCTCGAACGGTGCATGGCGGAAGCCGACGCCACGAACGAGGGTCTCTGTCTCCTGCTGCTGGACATCGATCATTTCAAGGCGATCAACGACACGTTCGGCCACATGGCCGGCGATGAGGTGCTGCGCGTGGTTGCGCACTCGCTCAAGCAGCTGATTCAGCCGGACGACGTCGCCGCGCGTCTCGGCGGCGAGGAGTTCGCGGTGATCCTTCCCAAGGTTCAGCTGCGCTCGGCATTGACCGTCGCCGATCACATCCGCTGTCGGGTGATGGCGATGCAATTCATGAAGCGCTCGACCGGCGAGGGCCTCGGACGGGTGACCATTTCGGGCGGCGTCGCCGCTTACCGGAAGGGCGAAGGTCCCTGGGCGCTGGTGCACCGGGCCGACAACTGCCTCTACGCCGCCAAGCGCAACGGCCGCAACCGCGTGATCTGCGACAACGACACGCTCGCGGCGGCGGTCGCCTGACCCGGATCGCGCGGCACAAGCTTTTCACTGTCCTACCTTCGCCCATAACGCCGGGATGGCGCATGGCAAACGGCCGGCGATCACGCTAAGACGCGGGCGAGAGACGCCATCTAGCCAAGCGCGGGCAGCGACACCGCAATGACGGCCAGCGACGATCGCGACGTCAGTCGGGGTGGCCCGTGGCGGGGCCGTTTCGCTGGCGCGCGCCTCGTTCTCGTGGCGGCCGCCGTCGTGCTCATCGCGTTCGTCGCAATCGGGGCGCTCCCGCTCGCCCATGCGGCGATCGGCTTTGCGGTCATGGCAGCCGCGGCATTGATCGGCAGCATCGTGAGACCGCGTATTCAAGGGGTCGCGCCGCCGGCGAGCCGCGTCGATCCTCCGACCGCACCGGGATTGATCGACGCCGTGCTGTCGGGCCTGCCCGATCCGGTCGTGGCGCTCGACCGTGACGGCATCGTGATCGCCTTCAATGCCCGGGCGGGCGCGCTGGCGCCGGCGCTGCGCCGCAGCGAACCCGCCTCGTTCGCGCTGCGCATGCCCGAGGTGGTCGCGGCGATCCGCCGCGCGGCGGTGAGCGGGGAGGCACAGCGCGTCGAGTTTTCCGAGCGCGTTCCGGTGGATCGTTGGTACGAGGCGCACGTGACCGCACGCCACTTGCGGGGCGATCCAAGCGACCAGCCCGATCTCGTGCTCATGACGATCCATGATCTGACGCCGCTGCGGCGGGTCGAGGAGATGCGCGCCGACTTCGTTGCCAATGCGAGCCACGAGCTGCGGACGCCGCTCGCTTCGCTGTCCGGCTTCATCGAGACGCTGCAGGGGCCGGCCCGCGACGATCAGGCCGCGCGCGAGCGCTTCCTCGCCATCATGAAACAGCAGGCGTTCCGCATGGCGCGGCTGATCGACGACCTCCTGTCGCTCTCGCGCGTCGAGCTCAACGTCCACGTTCGTCCCGAAGCCCCGGTCGATCTCGTCGCGGTCGTTCGGCAGGTGACGGACGCCATGCAGATGCTCGCGCGCGACCGGGGCGTGGAGATTGCGGTGAGCGCGCCGGCTGAGCCGCTGGTCGTGCCCGGCGAACGCGACGAGCTGACCCGGGTGTTCGAAAATCTTGTGGAAAACGCCTTGAAATACGGCGCTGCCGGCAAACGGGTCGAGATCGGCATTGCCCGCGACGCGGAACGCCCGCCCGAAGCGGTCGTCAGCATCAAGGACTTCGGGCCGGGCATCGCGCCCGAGCACCTGCCGCGACTGACCGAGCGGTTCTATCGCGTCGACGTGGCGCAGAGCCGTGCCGAAGGGGGCACGGGCCTGGGTTTGGCGATCGTCAAGCACATCCTGGCGCGGCACCAGGGCCGGCTCGCGATCGACAGCCGGGTGGGCAAGGGCGCCACCTTCACGGTGCGCCTGCCGCTTGATGACGGTCCGGGCGTATGACGCATCTCAAAGGACGAACCCTCATTGCCGCCATCTGCCTGGGGCAGGTCGGCAACCTCCTTCCGCACGTGGTCGTGCCGGCGATCATGGCCCAGCATCTCATGCCGCTCTGGAACTTGAATGCCGCGCAAGCCGGCTTGATGGCAGGCGCTTACGCGTTCGGCTACATGCTCGCGGTGCCGGTCCTCACCGCCCTGACCGATCGCGTCGACGCGCGCCGGATATTGCTGGCCGGGTCGGCGGTAAGCGGCGTTGCCACGCTCGCATTCGGCCTCTTCGCCGACGGGATGTTATCGGCTGCATTGATCTGGGGCATCGCAGGTGTCGGCTTTGCCGGCGCATACATGCCCGGCCTCAAGGCGCTCACTGACCGGCTCCCGCCGGGCGACACGTCCCGGAGCGTCACGCTCTATACGGCGAGCTTTTCGGTGGGCGTCGGGCTGTCGTTCCTCGTTTCGCAGATTGTTGCCGACCGCTTCGGCTGGCCTGCGGCTTTCCGCATTACAGCGCTCGGCCCGCTCCTGATGGTCGCCGTCTGTCTCCTGCTGGAGCCGTGCAAGCCGCAGCCGTCCCCCGGACATTGGCTCGACTTTCGGCCGGTTTTCCGCAACCGGACCGCGCTGGGTTACATTTTCGGCTATGGCGCGCATTGCTTCGAGCTCTACGGGATGCGCACCTGGATCGTTCCGTTCTGGACCTTCGTGGCCGCTCGAAACGCCGACAGCGTTCCGCTCGGTCCGATTGCGCTCAGCGTCATTGTAAGTCTGCTCTCCCTCCCAGCCAGCATATTGGGCAACGAGGCCGCTCTGCGTTACGGCCGGCATCGCGCGATTGCCGCAATCATGATCGGCTCGGGCGCCGTCGCCGTCGCCATCGGCGTCAGCGCGACGGCATCGCCTCTGCTTCTGCTCGTGTTGATCCTGGTTCACGGCGTGACGGTGCCCGCCGATTCCGGCGCGCTGACATCCGGCATGAGCGCGGCGCGGTTCCGCTGCAACGCGGGGCCACGTTGGCGCTGCACTCGACGATCGGATTTGGACTCTCGGCGGCTGGGGCATGGGCGACGGGTGTCGCGCTCGACGCCGCCGGAGGCACCGCGAGCCCATCGGGCTGGCTTGCTGCATTTGCGGTCCTCGCGGCGGGCGTCCTGCTCGGTCCTCTGGCCTTGTGGTGGTCGCGCCGAAGCTAGAGCATTTTCCGCCGAAGTGGACACCGGTTCGGCGCAGAAAATGCGACAAACGTATTGAATCTAGAGCGCATCCTTGTTCAGTCCGATCGAAGGTCGATTCAACGTGATCGGATGCGCTCTGGTCGCCATCAGCACGTTGCGCTGCTGCTTATATAAAAACGTAATCAAACCATAAGGTTAGCCTGTCATCGATCCGTCATCGATCGGTCTTAGAACGATGACATGTGGCGACTAGGACTTAGGCCGCGCGCGCGGCTTCGGCGGCCCCCCCTCCCTTCCCCCTCCGGCAGAAGCGCGTCCCGTTCGTACAGCGGAATCCACAGCTGCCCATCTCAATCGGACCGAACAACGCATCGGCCGGGTCGAACGCCCGTGCGGTGCCGGCATTCGGCCGAACAAAAGGAGAGACCCGTGAAACTTGCATCGACACTGATTGCGGCCGTAACCGTGCTCGCCGCATCGGCATGCGCTGCGTTCGCCATCGACCTGTCCGGCGCCGGCGCGACCTTTCCCTATCCGATCTATGCCAAATGGGCCGATGCCTACAAAAAGGAGACCGGCGTCGGCCTGAATTACCAGTCGATCGGCTCCGGCGGCGGCATCAAGCAGATCCAGAACAAGACCGTGACCTTCGGCGCCACCGACATGCCGCTGAAGCCGGAGGAGTTGAAGAAGGCTGGTCTCATTCAGTTCCCGACGGTGATTGGCGGGGACGTCCCGGTAGTCAACCTCGAAGGAGTCAAGTCCGCCGATCTCAGGCTCGACGGCGACACGCTGGCCAAGATTTTCCTCGGCCAGATCACAAAGTGGGACGATCCGGCGATCAAAAAGCTCAATCCGAACGCCAAGCTGCCGTCGCAGGCGATCGTTGTCGTGCATCGCTCCGACGGCTCGGGCACGACCTTCATCTGGACCGACTACCTTTCGAAGGTGAGCGCGGATTGGAAGGCGAAAGTCGGCGCCAATACGTCGGTCGAGTGGCCGATCGGCATCGGCGCCAAGGGTAACGAAGGCGTCGCCAACAATGTCGCCAACACCAAGGGCTCGATCGGCTACGTCGAGTATGCCTATGCCAAGCAGAACAAGCTGACCACGGTCGGCATGATCAACAAGGACGGTAAGACCGTCGCCGCCAACGCTGCGTCTTTCCAGGCTGCGGCGGCCAACGCCGATTGGGAAAAGTCCGACGGCTTCTACGTTATCCTGACCGATGAACCGGGTGCGGAGTCCTGGCCGATCGCAGGAGCGACATTCATCCTGCTTCATAAGCAACCGCAGGATCCGGCCGCCGCCGGCGAGGCCCTCAAGTTCTTCGCGTGGGCCTATGCGAAGGGCGACAAGATGGCCGAAGATCTCGACTACGTTCCCATGCCCGACAGGGTCGTCAATGCGATCCAGAAAGTGTGGGCGAGCGAGGTGAAGGACGCGAACGGCAGGCCGCTCTTCGCCCTCTCGAATTGACCTTGGTCACGAACCGGGAAAAGGCGCCCTCCGGCGCCTTTTCCTTGATCCATGCAAAGGGCGAGGACGGCTTGTGCTGCGGCCGATTGGCCGCTTGAGTTAAGCTCTTCCGGGCGACGAAATCGAGGAAGAGCCGATGCAGTCCTTCGGGAGACGACCCATGGTCGATGTCGCGTTTCCGGGTGGAGCCGTCACGGCGGCAGAGGCGTGGTCGCGCGCCAAAGTCCTCGGCCGGCTGCGCCTTACCGATACGGCCTTCCGCCACCTGACCCGCGCCGCCGCCATCACGGTGCTCCTTCTCCTCGGCGGCGTCATCCTCGCGCTCCTGATGGGCTCGCTTCCGGCGCTGCAGACGTTCGGTTTGAATTTTCTCATCGAGGAGCGCTGGAATCCGGTCACGGAACGGTTCGGGGCGCTGGCGCCGATCTACGGCACGATCGTCACCTCGTTCATCGCCATGCTGATCGCGGTTCCGATCGGGCTCTTGATCGCCGCGTTCCTGACCGAATTGTGCCCGCAATGGCTGCGCCGGCCGATCGGCATTGCGATCGAGCTATTGGCCGGCATTCCCAGCATCATCTACGGCGTGTGGGGCCTGTTTCTGTTCGCGCCCTTCCTGCAGGAGACGCTGCAGCCGTTCCTGATCGGTCTGTTCGGGAACGTGCCGGTTTTTTCCTTGCTGTTCGCGGGACCGCCTTACGGCATCGGCATGCTGACCGCCGGCTTGATCCTCGCGATCATGGCGCTCCCCTTGATCACCTCGATCTCGCGCGACGTGTTCGACACCGTTCCGCCGGTGCTCAAGGAGGCGGCCTACGGCATGGGGTGCACCACCTGGGAGGTCGTGCGCTACGTCGTCATCCCCTACACGCGGGCCGGCGTGATCGGCGCCGCGATGCTCGCGCTCGGGCGCGTGCTCGGCGAAACCATGGCGGTGACCTTCGTGATCGGCAACGCGCACAGGATCTCCGCCTCGATCCTCGCGCCCGGTACCACCATCTCGGCGACCATCGCCAACGAGTTCACCGAAGCGGTCGGCGACCTCTACACCTCGGCGCTGATCGCGCTCGGGCTCATCCTGTTCCTCATCACCTTCATCGTACTCGCAGGCGCGCGCTACACGCTGCTGCGGGTCGAGCGCAGGATCGGTTGACGCGCATGATCC
>WNGA01012956.1_pt1 | contig 10728 bp, 5 predicted proteins | sample 5400061 | NCBI WGS metagenome assembly WNGA01 (sample SAMN13153366, study PRJNA577476) | soil metagenome | isolation source: 100 cm soil or saprolite under grassland replicate 2 | place: USA:California | collected 2016-06-15
TGCCCGGCGCGAGTCTAGGCGACAGCACTGCGGTGACGCTGCGCGGCCGGCTGACCATCCACGGGGTGACCCACGAGGTGGACATCCCCGCCCGCGTGTGGATCGGCCCCCCCGCGGATACCATCCGGGTGCGCGGGGACTTCCCGCTCAACCTCAAGGACTACCGCATCGGCGGTCTCTCCAAGATGCTCGGCATTCTCAAGATGCACGAGAACATCGAGGTGCACGTCGACCTCGTGTTCGTCAAAGAATCACACTGACGGGGATACAGCCGGTGATACGGCCGGGGAAGGGGGAAGGGGAGAGCGGGGCCCCTTCCCCCTTCCCCGGCTTGTCACGGGCCTGTACCCGGCGGTACAGTCTCGATCCGCGCCGCGATCACGTCTTTGAGGCTCGCCCCCCGCAGCTCCGCGCTGAACGCGGGCAGATCTTTCGCCATGAAGTCCGCGAACCTGGCCGATGCGTCGGCGATCCGCTGCCGGAACAGGTCGTGCACCGCTGCCTGCTGAGACGTGGGCGCGAAATCGCTGCTGTTCTCGGCGACGTCCGACTGCAGGGCCGCGAGGCGCTCGTACAGCTGCGTCGGGTTGCGGAACGCGTCCTCCCGCGCGCCGGTCAGGTGCACGTCGAACAGCACGGTTTCGATCGCCTGACCCTTGCGGTCGAGGGAATCGGCGAGCCGGCCGACGCGCCGCGCGGCGGAGTCGCGCGCGATGGTCGAGTCGCCGCGCACCTGGCCCGCCAAGTCCTGAAGCTGCCGCCGCACCCACTCGAGCCGGTTGATCATCCGCGCCACCGAGTCCTGCTCGGCGCGGATCGCCGCGGTGAGCGCCGTCTGCGCCGCGACGTCGGCCTCCGTGGCGGTCGTGTTGGGATCCTTGAGCACTGTCTGTTGCTGGCTGAGCGTCGTGTCGCCGACCGTCAGACGCAGCGTGTACGTGCCGGGCGGCACCAGGGGCCCGCGGGTGGAAAGGTCCAGGTCCCACGCGACGAGCGGCCGGGTGCCGTCGGTGCCCGGGCGAACGAACGGCTTTCCAGGCGGAGGCGTACGCAAACGAGGCGTGGTGGGTGAAGCGTAGCGCAGGTCCCACCACACGCGGTTCAGGCCCAGCTGCCGCGTCGCCTCGAGCGTGCGAACCGTGTCGCCACCGACGGCGAGGATCACGATGCGCGCCTGGCGCTGGCGCCGCGTCGTATCGGGCGACGTCGCCGTATCCGCGAGCGCCGCCGAGAGGGCGTAGGTGATATCCGCGCCGTAGGGGGGGTTCTGGGCCTGGATCGCGCTGCCGGGCGCGCGGACCACACCCTGGACCTCGCGGAATCGGTACGCCGGCCGAGACGGGAACAGCGTGGCGCGGCGCGCCAGGGCGGCCGCGTCGAGCTGCTGCAGCGGCCCCACGTCGTCGAGGATCCAGAAGCCGCGCCCGTACGTCGCGACCACGAGGTCGTGGAAGTGCGGTTGCACGGTGATCCACACGACCGGCGCGTGCGGCAGGTTGGTCTGCAGCGGCAGCCAGCGGCCGCCGTCATCGAAGCTGACGAACAGCCCGTTTTCCGTCCCCGCATACAGCAGGCCGCGCCGCACGGGGTCCTCGCACACCGCGTGCACGAACGAGAACGCCGAGCGGGGGAAGGTGTCGCTGATCTTGCGCCAGGTTCTCCCGTAGTCCGTCGTCTTATAGATGTAAGGGCCGAGGTCGTCGAGCTCGTGCGCGTCCACCGCCACGTACGCCGCGCCCTTGTCGAAGTGGGACGGCTCGATGTTCACGATCTTGGCCCACGCCGGGAGCTTCGCGATGTTGGGCGAGACGTTGGCCCAGTGCGCCCCGCCGTCGCGCGTCACCTGCACGAGCCCGTCGTTCGAGCCCGTCCAGATCACCCCCGCCTCGAGCGGCGACTCGGCGATGGCGAGCAGGTTCGCCCCGTCGAAGGTCATGAGGTTGTCCGTCGATACGCCGCCCGAGCTCTGCTGATGCGTGGTATCGTTCCGCGTCAGATCGGGGCTGATCACCTTCCAGCTCGCGCCGCCGTCGGTCGTCTGATGCACGACCTGGCTGCCGACGTACACCCTGGTATGGTCGTGCGGGGAGATCGCGATCGGGAACGTCCAGTTCCAGCGGTACTTCACGTCCGCGGGCCGCCACCCGTAGGACGCCTCCGGCCACACCCGCACGTTGCGGGCGTGGCGGGTGCGCACGTCGTAGATCTCGAGCCCGCCGTCGTAGCACCCCGACCAGACGGTCACGTTGTCCACGGTGTCCGGGATGCCGAAGCCGCTCTCGCATCCGCCGATCGATTGCCACAGTCCCTCCGAGAGGCCACCGCCCAGACTGTTGCTCGGCATCCGATAGGAGCCGTCGTCCTGGCGGTTGCCGTAGAGGAAGTAGGGGACCTTCGTGTCCGTGAACACGTGGTACATCTGCGCGATCGGCAGCACCACGCGGGCGTAACTCTTGCCGCGGTTCAGCGTCATGCTCGCTCCGCCGTCGTGCGCGATCAGGTAGCGGTCGGCGTTCAGCGGGTCCACCCAGATGTCGTGGTTGTCGCCGCCGGCCCCGAACCCCGAGCGCGCGAGCGTCGCGCCGCCGTCGAGCGACACGCTGAAGCGCACCGTGACGAAGTACAGCCGGTCGGGATCGTCCGGGGACACGGCGAAGCGCACGTAATACGGCGCGCGCTCGGCCATGTCGTGGTTGCGGCTCACCAGCCGCCAGGTGGCGCCCGCGTCGTCGGAGCGGTACAGCGACGGGTCCGTGTCTTCCATCAACACGTACACCCGGTTCGGGTCGGACGGGGCGACCGCCACCGCGATCTTCCCCACGGCGTGATTCGCCTCGGGGAGGCCGTGGCCCGCCAGGCGCTTCCACGTCGCCCCGCCGTCGCGGGTCACCCACAGCCCGCTGCCCGGCCCGCCGCTTTTCAGGTTCCACGTCTTGATCTCGAGCTGCCACATCGCGGCGAACAGGACGTTCGGGTCCCCGGGGTCCATCGCGAGGTCGGCGCAGCCGGTGTTCGGGTCCACCGACAGCACGCGGTTCCACGTCTTGCCTCCGTCGGTCGTGCGATACACGCCGCGGTCGGTCGACGGGCCGAAGGCACGCCCCAGCGCGCATACGAAGACGATGTCGGGGTTCGTGGGGTGGATCACGATGCGCCCGACGCGCCCCGTGGAGTCGAGCCCCATGTGGCTCCAGCTGCGTCCCGCGTCGGTCGATTTGTAAACGCCGTTGCCGATCGCGGTGAGCGAGCGGATGATGAACGTCTCGCCGGTCCCCGCCCACACCACGTTGTGCGCCGACGGGGCCACGGCCAGCGCGCCGATCGCCTGCGCGGGCTCGCTGTCGAACACCGGCCGCCACTGCATGCCGCCGTCCTCGGTCTTCCAGACACCGCCGGACGCGGCGCCGACGTACACGACCAGCGGATTGCCGGGCTCGCCGGTGATGGCGCTGGCGCGGTTCCCCTCCGGGCCGACGAAACGGAAGCGCAGGCGGGCCCACAACGTCGTGTCCGGCTGCTGAGTCCGGACGGGAGCGGCGGAGAGCGCGACGAGCCCGACGAGCGCGAGCAGAGTGCGGGTGCGGTTCATGGCACGGCCTCGTGTTGAAAGCGCGGGATGATGGATGTGAAAACGGCCCCGTGAGCGGGGCCGGGTAAGAATGGAGATCGCTGGAGATTTTGCCTAGTCCGGGCTACCCGGCTTGCTGCTGGCCCTCGACCGCTCCCTGTTGCATCGACTCATGCGCCTGGGCGGTGACCCACACGCCGGCGTGGGGGATCGTGATCGCGAAGTCTTCGTGGAGGCGCGCGGCCCGCGTGGTGTAGGCGGCAACCGCCTCACGCCACTTCTGGCCGAGCGGCGCCGCGGAGCGCAGCGGCAGCGCGATGTAGTTCCCCATGCGGCCCAGCACCACGTTTTCGATCCCGTCGGTCAGCGGCCGGCCTGACGTGTCGCGCAGCCGCGACAGAGCGATGTGCCGCGCCTCCGGGTCCCCGGCGGCGATGATCGCGGTGGAATAGTAGAGGATATTGGCGGCGACGTGTTCGAGCAGCCGGCCACCGGGTCCTGGGGTCTCGCCGCCGAGCAGGCGGTCGAGCTCCGGCAGCAGGGCGCGGTCCAGCAGCGTGCGCCGGAAGATGTGGCCGAAGCGGCGTACCACGTCCGGGGTCGCGACGTTGGGCAGCCGGAACGGCACGAACAGGACGGGACGGATCCGCGGGGTGCGCACCACCACCCGGAAACGCTCGAGGGGCTCGAAGAAATGGAACGTGACGAGGCGGTCGGTAGTGGTGTTGCGGACCGTCCGGACCGCGGCCGTGGCGGGCGCGTCGGCGGGCGCTTCGACGAGGCCCAGCGGCCGGCGGCGCAGCGCGTGGCTCTGGCGCTCGGTGCGCTCGCGCAGCAGCTGCACCGTCTCGGTCACCGTGCCGTCGAGCGCCGGCTCGGCGAGGGTGACCGGATCGAGCATCAGCTCCGCTCGCAGCGACGTCGCGAGGTCGCCGAGCATCGAGCTACCGACCATACGGGCCAGGATCTGAATCGGCCGTTCGCGGCCGTCGCTGTCCTTGCGCCAGCGCCCGTCGAGGACCGCGAGTCGCGCCTCGTCGCCCGGCGTCAACGACACGCTGTGCAGCAGCTCTCCCCACTGCACGCCCTGGGACTGCCACGACTCCTCCACCTCGATGACTACGCCGTAGCGCAGCGGCGCGTCCTCGGGAGTGGCGAGCGCGAAGAAGTCCGCCTCGGCCTGGGACACCGGGGCGGCCTGCGCCGCGTCCGCGAACATGACCAGCCGCTGGAAGTAGACGACGTGCGGCGGCACCGGCTCGCCGGCGGTGGCCGCGGGGGTCGCCGAGACGGGCGGGGGCGAGGATGGGCGCTTGACGTCCTCGTCGGCGACCGTGGTGACGTGCAGCTCAGGCAGCCGGCTCGGCGCCACGAGATCGGTCGGCTCGTCGCCCAGCAACGCCGTGTTGATCTCGATCGGCTCCTCACTGCGTAGCCCAACCCGCAGCCGCAGCCGCGGGCCTGGCCGGCGCGGCAGCTGCACCATGCCGTTCGCGTCGCTCGCCAGGTGGGCGAGCGGATTCCCGGCCTGGTCGAGGACGGTCACGGGCACGCCCGGCGCGGGCTTGCCCGTGTCCTGCTGCACGATCCGGAACACCCAGAAGTCTTTGGGGGTCATGGGGGGCCCCAATATGTGAAACCGGGGGCGGCGGGGAAATAGTGACCGGCGGGAGCCTGCGGCAAATCGCGGTGGGGGCGTCCGTTACGTCTCGACGCGGTTGCGGCCCCCCTCCTTCGCCCGGTACATCGCTTTGTCGGCGGCCTTTACCACCAGGTCAGGGCTGTGCTGGCGCCCGTTGCGCTCGGCCACGCCGATGCTCACGGTGATGGTCTCCTGCCGGCGCGCCGGGCGGGTCGCGCGCGGACTGTCCGGTTTCTTCCGCGGGCGGCCGCGCCCGCGCAGCGTGAACGACGTTTCTTCGACGGCCTTGCGCACCTCCTGAAGGAAGGGCAGCACCTCCTCGGCGCTCTTGCCGGCGAAGAGCAGCGCGAATTCCTCGCCCCCGTAGCGGAACGCCTGCCCGCCGCCGCCCACCTGGCCGAGCTTGGCGGCCACCATGCGCAGCACCTGGTCGCCGATGTCGTGGCCGTAGTTGTCGTTGAACTGTTTGAAGCGATCGACGTCCACCATCGCCACGGCATAGCTCTCCCCCACCTTGAGGAGCGCCTCGTTGAGGGCGCGCCGCGCGGGCAACCCGGTCAGGCCGTCCTGGTACGCCATGAAGTAATTGGCTTCGAGCACGGCGACGACGAAAATCAGCCCGGCGGTCGTCAACGAAAACGAGACGGTGGTCGCGTTGCGCGGCGCCTGGAGGGCGAAGAAGACGCAGGCGAGGCCCCACAGCGCGGTGCGCGCGACGCGGGCTTCGCGGAACAACAGCCGCATGCCTAGCAGGACGACGGCGGTCGCGAGCGCGGCGAGCGCCAGCTGGCCGAGCGGCGTCCAGCGGAACAGCATCGGGAGCAGCTTGAACTGGAGAATCGTCGCTGCGCGGTCCGGCGCGCGGCGCACCAGCTCGAGCACGAGCGCCACCTCGGCCGCGATCGCCACGAAGCGCAGCACGCCGGCGCGCGTCAGCACGCCGCGCTCGCCGAGCAGGGCGAGGGCCGCGAGGTCGAGCGGCAGCAGCACGGCGACGCTCTGGTAGGTGACGCGCCAGGCGAGCGCGCCGTGGGGGCCCCCGGTGGCGCTGCGCAGCAGCGCGAAGGACGCGAGGCCGAGCAGCAGGATGCTGAAGAACAGCCGGCTGCGCTGGAACCGCCAGGCGAGCAGCAGGCCCGCGCCGAACACGGCGTATGGATAAAACTGCGCGAAACTGGCGACGGTCGACCGGTCGCCGAGGCGCAGGAACGCCACGGCGGCCGCCACGAGCGCGGCTTCAGGCAGGAGCCAGGCGTTCAGTTTCCGGAGCAGGGTTTTGAGGCGGCCCACACGTCGCGATGGCGAAAGGAGGGCTTAACCTAGTTGCGAGGGTGGCGGCAGTCCAGCGATATTTTTCGCCCGCGCGGCGGTATCGTCTAGGGGACTAGGACGGAGCCCTCTCAAGGCTCAAACACGGGTTCGAATCCCGTTACCGCTATCGGTCGTCCGCCCCCATCGTCTAACGGCTAGGACACCACTCTTTCAAGGTGGGAACAGGGGTTCGATTCCCCTTGGGGGCAACGTCATGCGGAAGGCCGGCTTCGTCGTTCTGCTCGCGATCGCGCCACTCGGCATCACCGCGGCCCAGGACACCATCCGCTTCACCCACGCCGACACCCTGCGCGGGGCCAACTCACCGGCGCGCGCCTGGTGGGACGTCGCGTTCTACGACCTCCACGTGCGCGTCGAGCCGCGGGATTCCAGCATCAGCGGGTGGAACGGCATCGTGTATCGCGTGGTGCGTCCGGCCCGCGAGCTGCAAGTCGACCTCCAGGTGCCGCTCGAGGTCGACAGCATGGTGCAGAGCGGCGCCCACCTCGCCTACCGGCGGGACGGCAACGCCTTCTTCGTCACGTTGCGCCGCCTGGCACGCGCCGGCATGCTCGACACGCTCACGGTCTACTATCACGGCCACCCGCGGGTGGCGCGGCGCCCGCCCTGGGACGGCGGCTTCATCTGGGCCCAGGACAGCCTCGGCCACACCTGGGTCGCGACCGCGAACGAAGGACTCGGCGCCAGCGTGTGGTGGCCCAACAAGGACTACCTTGCCGACGAGCCCGACAGCCAGCGCATCGCCATCACCGTGCCCGACTCGCTCGTGGACGTGTCCAACGGGCGGCTGCGCGGCGCCACGCATCACCAGGACGGGACGACCACCTACGAATGGTTCGTGTCCAATCCCATCAACAACTACGACGTGGCCGTGGACGCGGCGCGCTTCGCCCACTTCGGCGACGTGTACGACGGGGAGCTGGGCGCGCTGACGCTGGACTTCTGGCCGCTGGCTTATCACGCCGACACGGCGCGGGTGCAGTTCCAGCAGGCGAAGTCGATGCTCAAGTGCTTCGAGAGCTGGTTCGGGCCGTACCCCTGGTATCAGGACGGCTACAAGCTGGTCGAGTCGCCGCACCTGGGGATGGAGCATCAGAGCGCGGTCGCCTACGGCAATCATTACCAGAACGGCTATCGCGGGCGCGACCTGTCGGGGACGGGCACGGGGCTGACCTGGGACTTCATCATCGTGCACGAGAGCGCGCACGAGTGGTGGGGGAACAGCATCACGATGCAGGACCAGGCGGACATGTGGATCCACGAGGGGTTCGCCAACTACGCCGAGAACCTCTACGTGGAGTGTCTCGCGGGGAAGGCGGCCGGGGCGCGGTACGTGATCGGCACGCGCCGCGGGATCCGCAACGATCGTCCCATCATCCCGCGCTACGGGGTCAACGCCCAGGGCTCGGGCGACATGTATCCCAAGAGCGGCAACATGCTGCACACGATCCGCCAGCTCGTGGCGGACGACGACAAGTGGCGCGACGTGCTGCGCGGGCTCAACCGCACCTTCTGGCACCGCACGGTGACGAGTCAGCAAGTGGAGGACTATGTGATCCGCGAGACGGGGCTCGACCTCGCGGCGGTGTTCCGGCAGTACCTCACGACGACGCAAATCCCCGTGCTCGAGTACCGGCTCGCGGGGGACACGCTGGGTTTTCACTGGGCGAACGTAGTGCCTGGGTTCGCGATGCCGGTGCGGGTGTCGGTGGCGGATTCGAGCTTCGCGCTGATCCACCCCACCGAAGCGTGGCAGACGACGGTGGTGCACCTGTCGCGGCCGGAGGCGTTCCAGGTGGACGAGAACTTCTATGTCGAGGCGAAGCCGGTCAGTCCGGCGCCTTCTCCCACACGTACCCCCTCCCCATAGCGTAGCGCTCGAACCACTCCAGCTCAGCGTTCATCTTGAAGAGGCGGTGGCGGGGCTCCGCCCAGCCGTGCGGCTCACGCGGCGCGACGTAGAGCCGGGTCGGCACGCCGTTGGCCCGCAGCGCCCGATACAGCTCCACCGATTGCGGCATTGGCACGCGGGGATCGTTCTGTCCCACGAAGATGAGGGTAGGCGTGGTCGCGTTGGCGATGTCCTTGAGCGGCGAGTTGTCCCAGTAGACGGTGATCGGCGCGTTGCGCTGCCACGGCGTCCCGCCGAACCACGGCGTGCGGTAGGTGCGGATGTCGCTCTGGGCGTACATGGAGATCCAGTTCACGGCCCCCGCGCCCGACGACGCGGCTTTCAAGCGGTGCGTGAACGTGATCAGCTTGTCGGTCATGTGCCCGCCCGCCGACCAACCCATCGCGATGAGCCGGGCGCTGTCCGCGACCCCCAACGCGATCACGCGATCGATGCCCGCCAGGACGTCGAGGTGCGCGTTCTGGTAGTAGTGGCCGACCATATCGCGCAGGAACGTGTTGCCGTAGCCGGTGCTGCCGCGGTAGTTGGGGTGCAGCACGGCGTATCCCATCGCCGTGAGCACCGGCACGTAACTCGTCGTGCCGCCGGCGAAGCCGAAGCGGTCGGACGAGGCCGGCCCGCCGTGCGTCTGCACCACGAGCGGGTAGCGGTGCCCCGGCTGGTAATCCAGGGGATAGAAGAGCAGCCCCTCGACCGTGACGCCATCGGCGCCCTTCCAGGTGATTTTTTCCTCGCGGGGGAGACGGAACTCGCGAGCCAGGTGATCGAAGACGTGCGTCACCTGCGTCGGTGGGGCACCGGCCGCCGCAGTCGCCAGCAGCCAGAGGTCACCGGGGTTCGTCGGCTGGTCGAAGCTCAAGAGGCTCTTGCCGGTGGCGGGGTCGAACGCCCACGCGCGGATCGCGTGCGCGCCGTTGGTGATCTGGCGGACGGCGCGCGTCGCGACGTCCACCTGGAACAGCTCGCTGTGGGCGCCCATGTTGGCCTGGAACACGATGCTGCTGCCGTCGCGCGACCAGTGCGCGTCCTCGACCTCGTAGGCCAGGTCCGGGAGCAGCGGCGCGGCCGCGCCGCCCCCCCCGCCCGCGGCGGGGACGAGGAAGATGTTGTCGTTGTAGTACGACTCGAAGCGCGCGTTGGCGCCGGCGAGGAAGAGTACGCGGGTGTTGTCGGGGGAGAGCTGGGCGTCGCTTTCGCCGACCTGATTGTGGGTGAGCTGAACGGCGCTCGCCCCGGCTGCGTCCGTGACCCAAACTTCGCCCCTCTCGGCGTCGCCGAGCAGGGGGTCGGGGGCGCGGTGCTGGATGATCCGAGAGCCGTCGCGTGACAGCGCGTAATCGAGGACGGAGTAATCGCCCTCGGTGATGCGGTGTTCGGCGCCGTCGGCGAGCGTCACCTTCCAGAGGTGGTGCTGCTGGTAGTTCTCGTCGTAGGCGAAAACGTCGTCTTTCTGGCGCTCCTTGTCGCGCTGTTCCTTGGTCTTGGGTTCCTCGGCCACGAAGAAGATGGCGTCGCCCGACGGGGCCCAGGTGATGTTGCCGAGCGAGGTGGCGTGGTGGGTGAGCTGGCGCGCCTCGCCGCCGGCGTCGTTGATGAGGTAGATCTGGGCCACGTCGGTGTCGCGCGTGGCGACGAAGGCGATCATGTGGCCGTCCGGGGACCAGCGAGGCGCGCTCTCGCCGCGCGGCCCGTTAGTCATCTGCACCGCGGGGGCGCTGCCGTCGGCGCCCGCACGCCAGATGTGGCCGACGTTGCGGTTCGCCTTCCAGTCGGCCGCCGAGAGCACGTACAGCAGCTCGCGGCTGTCGGGGGAGAGCTGCGGGTCGCTGAGGCTCGGCACGTCGAGCAGGTCGACGAGCTTCATGGGGCGCGGGGTGGCGGGCGTCTGGGCGGCAAGCGTGCCGGGCAGGGCGCTGCAGACGAGCGCCAGGACGGTCCATCGCATGAGCGGCCTCTGTGGGAGTTGCGGGGGCGTAAACATACGGGGCGGGGGGGCGCTTCGCTTGCGTAAAGGTGGAGGTCTGATGATTTTTCGGCCCGCGCGCCGATAGCTCAATTGGTAGAGCAACTGACTCTTAATCAGTAGGTTCTCGGTTCGATTCCGAGTCGGCGCATTCCTTCCGCGGAACTCCGGCCCACCTCGGGCGTAGGGAAGGGCACTCCTCCCTGAAGGACGGTCCGATGTCCCGTCGTCTGATCGCACTGCTCGCCGCCGCGCTGGCGGTGGGCCCGCTCGCCGCCCAAAACGTGTCCGGCTTCCGCTACGCCCTGCGG
>WNGA01014718.1_pt1 | contig 10728 bp, 10 predicted proteins | sample 5400061 | NCBI WGS metagenome assembly WNGA01 (sample SAMN13153366, study PRJNA577476) | soil metagenome | isolation source: 100 cm soil or saprolite under grassland replicate 2 | place: USA:California | collected 2016-06-15
CCACCACGGCCGGCGTGATCACGTACTCCATGTTCTCGGCCAGCCCGGTCAGGAAGCCGCCCCATGGGCCCATCGCCGACCGGGCGAAAGAGTACGCGCCGCCGGTGTGCGGGAGGGCCGGGGACATCTCGGCGATCGAGTAGACCAGGCCGTAGTACATGATGGCCATGAACACGGCGGCGATCGCCAGGCCGCCGAACCCGCCGGTGCCCAGGCCGAAGTTCCAGCCGTAGTACTCCCCGGAGATGACGGCCCCGACTCCGAGGGCCCACAGCGACCACATGCCGGCGTGGCGCCGCAGGCCGCGCTGCTGGAAGTAGTCGCCCCCGACTTCCTGGTAGGTGACCGACCCGAACTTGCGTTCCTGTCCCACCCGACACCTCCCCGGCCTGGTTGGTCGCGCATATTCAGCCCAAAGCGCCCCCCCGTGTCAAGCGGTCATGTCAGACAAGCCTTGACAACGGAACCCTCCTTGTCTGACAAAATACGCGGCGCTCTTGGAGGAGAGATGGCGGGACGCGTACAACGGAAGCTCCGTCGGCCCACGCGCGACGAGCTGCTGTCGTGGATCGAGCGGGAAAAGGTGCGCCCGGGGGCCCAGCTGCCGCCCGAGCCGCAGCTGGCCGGCGAGCTGGGGGTCTCCAGGCCCACCCTTCGCGAAGCTCTCCGATCGCTGGAGGACGAGGGGGTCGTCACGAGGTCGCGGGGCACCGGGACGTTCCTGGTGCACCGGCCGAAGGCCCGCAACAACCTCGACGTCAACTTCGGCGTCACCGACGCCATTCGGGCGGCCGGCATGGAGTCGGGCGTCGAGCAGGCCGTCACCACGATCGAACCCGCCTCGGCGCTCGAAGCGAAGCGCCTGGCCCTTCGCGCCGGCGAGGACGTCGTCGTCGTCGAGCGGGTCCGTACCGCCGACGGCCGACCGGTGATGGAGGGGAGCTCCGAGGTGATCGGGCGGCTGGCCCGGGCATCGATCTACGAGACCCTGGAGCGCGACCTCGGCATCGTGATCCATCACGGTGTGGCCGACTTCAGCCCGGTCCGGGCGTCGAGGCTCGTCGCGTCCAAGCTCCGCGTGCCGCGAACGACACTCCTCCTGTATCTGCGCCAGGTGGACTTCGATGGCGAGGGCCGCCCGGTCCTGTCGTCGCACGAGCACCACTTGGCCGACGCGTTCGAGTTCACGGTGGTCCGCAGGGGCCCCGGAAGGAGGTTCGATTGACCACCCAGGTCGGGAAGTCCATGCGGCTGAAGCGCGTGATCGACGGCGCCGGCGTGTCGATCATCTGCGCCCTCGATCACGGCATGACCTCACCGAGGTTCCTTGAGCCGCTGGCGGACATCAGGACGCGGACGGAGGAGGCCGTGGCCGGGGGCGCCAACGTGATCATGATGAGCAAGGGCATGATCCGGGTGGCCGAGCCGGCGTTCTCGCCCACGACCTCGCTGGCGCTGCTGCTGTCGGCGTCGGCGTCACCGGAGGAGGGTCGGCCCAGCGTGGTCCAGATCGCCGAGGTCGAGGAGGCCCTGGTTCTTGGCGCCGACGCCGTCGTCCTGTTCACGGCCCTCGGCGGGGACACCGAGGGGGGCATGATCGAGATCCTGGCGGGCGTGGGCCGGGAGTGCGCCGCGCTGGGCATGCCGTTCATCGCCGAGGCCGAGTTCCCCACGACGTACGCGTCGGTGGAGGACCTCAAGGCGCAGTACGGGTTCGAGTACCTGCGGCGGAACGTCCGCCTGTGCGCGGAGCTCGGCGCCGACATCGTGAAGACGAATTGGCCGGGGGACGGAGAACTCTTCGGCCAGCTGGTGGAGGCGGCGAACGGGATCCCCGTGGTGTTGGCCGGTGGCTCGCGGCTCGAGGACCGGGAGCTCCTGGGAAGGATGGAACAGGCCGTGGGGCACGGCGCCATCGGCTGCTCGGTGGGCCGGAACATCTTCATGCATCGTTCTCCCGAGGCGATCACTCGCGCGCTGTCCCGCGTCATCCGGGACCGGTGGACCGCCGAGAAGGCGCACGGCGCGCTTTCCGAGGAGCTGGGAGCGACGACGTGAGGGCGGCCTTCATGCTCGCCCCGGGCTCCGTCGAGCTGCGGGAGGCCGAGGAGCCCAAGCTGGACCCGGCCGGCGCCATCCTGGAGGTGGAGGCCTGCGGGATCTGCGGCACGGACGCTCGGACGTTCTTCAACGGCGACCCCCGGGCACCCGGTCCGTGGATCCTGGGGCACGAGCCGGTGGGAATCCTGCGGGAGGTGGGCCCGGACGCCGAGCTTCCCCTCGGCGTGGCCAGGGGGGACCGAGTGTTCCTGGGGTCGATCCTCACATGCGGGGAGTGCCGGTGGTGCCTGGACGGGTTCCAGAACCTGTGCGAGCGCCACCTGCTGTACGGCTACGAGCCGTTCCCCGGCGCGTACGCGGAGCTGGCCGCCGTGCCGGCCATCGCCACGAAGAACCTCATCCCGCTGCCGCCGGACCTTCCCTCGGACCTGGCCACGGTGGCCGACCCGTTCGCGTGCGCCCTGAACGGCGTGGAGGTCCTGGACGTGCAGCTGGGGAACGTGGTCGTGATCGTCGGCGGTGGCCCCATCGGGTGCTGGCAGGCGCTCATGGCGCGGGACCGGGGGCCCTCGAAGGTGTACCTGATCGAGGCCAGCGGCGACCGGCTGGCCCTCGCTCTGGCCGCGGTCGGCTCGGCCGTGGACGACGGGTGGGTGGCCGGCGAGGACAACGGTGTGCAGGAGGTCATGGCCCGCACGGGTGGTGCAGGGGCGGACCGGGTCAGCGTGGCCGCGCCGTCGAAGGCGGCGCAGCAGGCGGCCCTGGAGATGGCCGCGAAGCGCGCCAGGGTGGTGTACTTCGCCGGCCTCCCGAAACACGATCCGGTCAGCCCGCTCGACATGAACGAGCTCCACTACAAGGAGCTCGCCATCCTGGGGGCCTACGGCGCCACGAACCGCCAGTACCGGATCACGATGGGGTACCTGGACCAGCGACAGGAGGACCTGGCCCGGATCGTGACGCACCGGTTCCCGCTGGACGGGATCGCGGAGGCCTTCCAGACCATCCGGTCCGGGACCGGGCTGAAGGTCGTCATCCTGCCGTGACCGCTCCGTACGTGATCGGCTGCGACGTCGGCAGCCAGGGGACGAAGGCGGCGCTGTACGGGGCGGACGGCTCCCTGGTCGCGTCGGCATACGAGGGCTACGACGTCTCGTATCCGCACCCCGGGTGGGCCGAGCAGGACCCGCAGGCCTGGCTCGACGCCCTGGCGACAACCATCCGGCAGGTGGTCGAAGCGGTGCCCGAGCGCCCCGACGCGATCGCGGCGATCTCGTTCGGCTCCCAGCTCGACGGGATGGTCGTGTGCGACCGGCGGGGGCAGCCGTTACGGCCGGCCATGATCTGGATGGACCGGCGGGCCGAGCAGCAGGCCGCCTGGATGTCGGAGCGGATCCCGCCGGAGGAGTTCTACCGCCTGGTGGGGGCGAACCTGGACTCGTCCCACGCCGTGTTCAAGGCGCTGTGGGTGCGGGACCAGGAGCCCGATGTCTTCGGCGCGGCCGCGCACCTGATGCCGCCGGGGTCGTTCGTGGCCTGGCACGCGACCGGGGTTCTGGCAGTGGACCACTCCAACGCGTCGTCGCTCGCCCTGCTCGACCCCAGGACACGCACCTGGTCGGAGCCGGTGCTGGAGGCGGCCAATGTGACGGAGGATCTCCTCCCGGAGCTGACGCGGTCGACCGCCGTCCTCGGCCCGGTCACATCCTCGTTCGCCGCCCGGGCGGGACTGAGCGAACGCACGCAGGTCGTCATGGGGTGCGGCGACGAGATGGCGGCGACGCTGGGCGCGGGCGTGTTCGAGCCGGGCGAGGTGTGCGACGTCGTCGGCACCGCCGAGCCGGTGTGCGCGGCTTCCAGCGAGCCCCGCGCGGACCCCACCATGCTCGTGGAATGCCATCCGCACGCCGACCCCGACGCGTGGTTGCTCGAGAACCCCGGGTTCGTCTCGGGCGGGGGCCTGCGGTGGTGGCGGGACCAGTTCGCCCCCCTGGAGCGCCGGGCGGAGCTGGACGGCCAGGGGGATGCCTACGACATGCTGTGCGCCGAGGCCGAGAAGGCCCCGCCGGGCGCCGACGGCGTGGTGTTCCTACCCTCCCTTCAGGGCGCCATGGCGCCGGAATGGAACGGGTCGGCCCGGGCCGCGTTCTCCGGCCTCTCGCTCGCGCACACGCGGGCGCACATGACCCGAGCGATGCTGGAGGGAAGCGCCTTCGCCCTCCGTGACATCGTCGAGGCGATGCGTGGAGCCGGGCTGGACGTCCGGCGGATCACGATGGTGGGCGGCGGGGCGAAGGGGTCGCTGTGGCGGCAGATCAAGGCCGACGTCACCGGCCTCCCGGTCCGGGTGCCCGAAACGGTGGAGACGACCTCGACGGGAGCGGCCATCCTGGCCGCGGTGGGATCGGGCGTGCACGCGACGATCGCGGACGCCGTGGCGGCATTCGTGCGGTTCCGCCCAGGCGAGAACGAACCGGACCCCGCAACGACGGAGGTGTACGAGGGCGCGTACCGCCGGTACCGCGACACCTATTTCGCGCTGAAGCCGGTCTTCGCCTCCGGCTGAGCGTCAGGTCCGGGACGCGCCGCCGGCCTGATGCCGTCGAACGGGCCCCGACGCCACGATCGCGGCCAGCAGAGCGACGGCGGACGGCGTGAGCACGCCCCACACCGTCACCGCGAAGCCCAGGGCGACCCCTGCCAGGATCCCGATGCCGATGACGGGCCCGGTCATCGTGATTCCGATCAGGAAGCGGATCGCGGCCAGGGTCGCGACGAGCATGACGAGCGGGCCGAGGTCGAACCGGGCGTGCGGGGTCGCGATGTTCGCGCCCGCCGTGGCCAGGAGATGCTCCACGGGCCCAGGATACCCATGCCGGGCCAGCTGGGTCGCCGGCGGGCGTGGCGGTGCGTGCCCACGTCAGAAGTTCCGGGGCAACCGCTCAAGCGGCCCATCCGTATTTCCCGAAGAATGTATGGACGGAGCTCCGGGGACGGATCTGGATGAGCCTGAGGGTCGCCTTCTACTCGCACAACGGTTTTGGCCTGGGACACGTTCGGCGCAACCTCGTCCTGGCCCAGGGTCTGCTCAAGCGGCGACCGAACGCGGACGTCCTGGTCATCACGGGGTCGGCCGGCCTGCACACGTTTCCCATCCCCGACGGCATGGACTACGTGAAGCTGCCGTCCGTCCGCAAGCAGGCCGCGGGGAGGTGGCGTCCACACTCGCTGGACATCGAGATGGAGCACCTCCTCGGCCTCCGACGCACGATCATCCTCGAAGCGGTCCGGGCCTATCGGCCCCACCTTTTCGTCGCGGACTTCCTTCCACTCGGCGTCGACGGGGAGCTGGTTCCGGCGCTCGAGGAGCTGTCGGTCCGGCCAGACGCCCGAAGTGTCATCGGGTTCCGGGACATCCTCGACGAGCCGGGGGCGGTGCGGGAGTCGTGGGCGGCCGAGGGCATCCACGAGGCCCTGGAGAAGCTGTACGACCTCGTGCTCGTGTACGGCGACGCCTCGTGGTTCGACTTCGCGGCATACGGCGTGCGGCCGGACCTGCCGTGGTACGTCGGACTCCTCGGGGATACGGCGGCCGCCCCCCGTAATCGCCCCCCGGGAGACGTCCGGCTCCTGGCGACCTCCGGTGGGGGAGCCGACGGCTACCCCGTGCTCATGGCGGTGCTGGAGTCGCTCGAGGCCATTCGGGAGGCACTGGGTGGCACCGTGGGGTCAACCGTCCTCACCGGCCCTCTCATGAGCCCCCTGGATGTCGACCGGCTCCGAGCCGTCGGGAAGCGGGCAGGCGCCCGCGTCCACCGCCTGGTCGACGACTTTCGGGGCAAGTTGGCGCGGGCCAGCGCCGTCATCGGGATGGCCGGTTACAACACGGTCTGCGACGTCCTGTCCTACCGCCGGCCGGCGTTGATGATCCCTCGGCCCGGACCGAGCCGAGAGCAGCCCATCCGGGCCCGCATCATGGAGGATCGAGGGCTCGCCGCTGCGCTATCTCTGGCGGAATGCACGGGCCGCTCCGTGGCCGATGCCGTGGTTCGCCTCCTCGATGCCGGTCCCTACCCTGAGCACTCGCTGCCTCGGCTGGACGGTGTGGATCGGGCCGTCGGCGCGCTCCTGGACCTCGCGACATGAGGCTCGTCTACGTGGTCAAGCGGTTCCCGAAGGTCTCCGAGACCTTCGTGCTCCAGGAGGTGGAGGAACTCATCCGCCAGGGGGACGACGTCACGGTGTGCTCGCTCCGCAGGCCCCACCCGGGTGAGCCTCGGCATCCGGGCACGGCCGAGCTGGGGCAGCGAACGGTCTACGTTCCCGAGGGGTGGGCCCGGGGCCTCCGGCTGGCGGGATGGGCCCTCCTGGTCCTCGTGATGCGGCCGCTCCGCGCATGGCCGGCGCTTGCGATGTGCATCGCCTGGACGGTTCGGGACCGTTCCTTCCAGCACGTGAAGCGATTCGCCGAGGCGGCGTGGCTCCTGGGCCGCGTCCCTCGCCGCCCCGACCACCTCCACGCGCACTTCGCGCACGGCGCGACGACGGTGGCACTGGTCCTCGGCCGGCTCACGAGAACGCCGTTCTCGTTCACGGGGCACGCCCGGGACATCTTCCAGCTCGTGCCGCCGGAGCTGCTGGGGGCGAAGCTGGCCGAGGCGAGGTTCGGCGTCGCCGTCAGCGAGCATGGGCGTGAGCACATGCAGCGGGCGGCTCATCCCGCGGACCGGCACAAGGTCCTCGTCGTGCGCAACGGCGTGGACCGCATTCGGTTCGCCCCACGGCGCGCCGATCCCCCGGGCGACCCCGTGGTCCTGTCGGTGGCCCGGCTGGTATCGAAGAAGGGCATCGACAGCCTGGTCGAAGCGGCCGCCATCCTGGCGATGCGCGGGACGTCGTTTCGCCTCGAGCTGGTGGGGGACGGTCCCATGCGAGCCGAGCTCGAGCACCGGGCGAAGGAGCTCGGCCTCGACGGACTAGTGGCGTTCCGCGGGTCCCTCGGCCATCTCGAGGTGCGGGCTGCCTATGAAGCGGCGACGGTGTTCGCCCTCCCCTGCCGCCGAACCGCGCGCGGCGACCAGGACGGCCTTCCTGTGGCGATCGTTGAGGCCATGTCGGTGGGCGTCCCCGTCGTGACCACTCCCGTGGCCGGCATTCCCGAAGTGGTACGGGACGGCCACACCGGGCTGCTCGTTCCTCCGCACGACCCGGTGGCCCTGGCCGACATGCTGGAGCGAGTCCTGGGCGACCCGGGCCTGCGGGCCCGCCTCGCCATCGCGGCCCGGGAGGTCGCGGCGGGCTTCGACCTCACCCGCACGGTGGCCGGCCTGCGCGGCCTGTTCGCCGCGGCAGGCGAATCCCGGGTCCCGGCCTGATGCGAATCCTCTACGTCTGCCTCGATCGCGGGATTCCCATCGGCGGGACGAAGGGAGCGTCCATCCACATGGAGGAGCTGCTCCGCGCGTTCGAGGCGGAGGGGCACGAGACGGCGGTCCTGGCCAGGCACGTGGCCCGAGCCTGGGGGCGCCGGACGTTCCTGGCCCCCACGACGGCCTCGCTGAGGTGGGTGCCGGGTCGAGTCCTCCGCCGGGACCTCCGGGAGGTGGCCGCGGGACGGGTCCTTCGCGGAGCCATCCGCGAGGCGGTGACGGCCCTCCGGCCCGACCTCCTGTACGAGCGGTATTCGCTGTTCAGGACGGAGGCGCTGTCGGAGGCCAAGCGGGCCGACCTGCCCCACGTGCTGGAGGTGAATGCCCCTCTGGCCTGGGAGGAGCGGCGGTTCCGCGGGCTGGCCCTCGGCCGCGCCGCACTCCGTTCCGAGCGGGCGGCCTGGATCGGCACGGACCTCGTGGTCGTGCCGTCCGAGCCCATGGCCCGGCGGGTCCGGGCGACCGGCCAGGAGCACGTGGTGGTGGTCCCGAACGCCGTAGACACCTCGAGGTTCTCCGCCCACCGGCGGCGGGTGGACCTGCGATCGCGACTGGACCTCGAGGGCAGGTTCGTCGTCGCGTTCGCGGGGAGCCTGAAGCCGTGGCACGACCTTCGGACGCTGGTGCTCGCGGCCTCGGCGCTGCCCGCCCGGTTGCGGCCGGCCCTGCTCGTGGTGGGCGAGGGGCCGGAGCGGGCCTCCCTCGAGCGTGAGGCCGGCGATCTCGGCCTGGCTGCCCGGCTCGTGGGTGGCGTCTCGCACAACGACGTGCCCGAGTACCTCTGCGCGGCGGACGTGTGCGTCGCAGGGCTGAGCGCCGATCCGGACCTCGACTACTTCTCCCCGCTGAAGGCGGTCGAGTACCTCGCGTGCGGACGCCCGACGGTGGTGGCGGCAGCCGGCGACCTCGGGCACGTCGCCGAGGACGGTGCTGCGCTGGCCTACCGGCCCGGCGATCCACGCGACCTGGCCGCCCGCCTGGTGGAGATCGCGGACGATCCAACCCTCGCGGCGCGGCTGGGAACCGCCGGCCGGACCCTGGCCGAGGCCCGCACGTGGCGGCACGCCGCGCGGGCGGTGCTTCAGGCCGCCGACAGGCTCCCCCGCACTGCCTCCAGCGTGTAGTCCTGTTCCCCACGCGGCGCGCCCCGACGGCGTGCCTGGTAGGCGAGCTTGTACCAGGCGAACGCGTCGAGGGCGGGATGGCGCGGCGGCTGGGGCGCCACGGAAGCGTAGCCCGACCTGAAGTGCCCGAGGGCCTCGTCCAGCCCGTCGGGTCGGGCCAGCCACTGGAGCGCGAGGAGCCTGATGTGCGCGTCGAAATGCGCGAGGTCGAACGCGGGATCGCCCATGCCGGCCTCGTCGAGATCGAGCACGACGGTCCGGGGGCCGTCCAGGATGATCTGCGAGTGGTAGTAGTCGTAATGGACGGCCAGCCCTGGATCCGGGGCCTCGGCCAGGGCCGCATCGAGCACGGGGGCCACGCCGACCAGCTCGGGGATCTCGCGAGCCCATCGCGCCACCGCCGCTCGCTGCTTTCCCGATCCACAGTCCCGCGGGATGGACATTCCCGAGCGATGGAAGGTGGCCAGCCACGCCCCGGCCCGTGCCGTCGAGGACGGATCGTCGCGCAGGGTCTCCCGCAGGATGGGGCCGGAGATCGCCTCGGTGAACAGCACCCGGAGATCGGGGAGGTAGCCGAGGGGCTCGGGCACTCCGAACCGCCGGCCGGAGAACCCCCGGTCACGGAGCCCCTCCAGCGTTTCCTCGACGATCGCCCCTCGATCGGTCCCGTACCACTTGCCGACCACGTCAACGGTCCGCGAGTCCCCGCTCAGCCTGTACCGCACGACGATCCGGCGTTCGGTTCGCTTCAGGGCCGTCGGCTCGCAGGCGCCCGGCTCGAAGCCCACCCGAGTCCGGACGAGGGCGGCGACGAGGGGCAGCACGGCGTCGGCGTCGAGGGCCAGGTCGGCGAGGGGGTTCCGCGGCCGGCTCAAGGCGACCCCAGCACCTCCCGGGCCTCCGCCAACAGCCCGGCGGCCCGGTCGCGCCACCGCCGGGGACGCCGGTGGGAGAGGTACTTCGCCAGCTTGACCAGCATCGCCGACCGGTACCATTCCAGGGTCTCCGGTTGAACCATGTCCGAGGTCCCGGACCGGAACGCCCGGGCCGCTTCGGTCGCCTCCGCCCCCAGGCGGCGCCGCCCGCCCACGAGGCGAGACAACGAGGCCAGGAACATCCCCGCTTCGAGCTCCAGCGGTCCCCGCGCGAAGGAGTCCCAGTCGATGACCCCTGGCCCGTCGCCCAGGTCGAAGACGTGGCTGGGGGAGAAGCTCGCGTGGCGGGTTCCCATCGAGCCCGGTGTGGGCGGATCCGACGCCAGAACGTGGAGGGCGTCTGCGGCCGCGCGCCCCAGCCCTTCATCGGCCCGGGCCAGGTATCCCACCCATCGTGTGGCGTCGCGGAGCACCGACGGCGGGTCGAGTACCTCGCCCAGCTCGAGATCGACGTCCGCGGCGGCGTGCAGCCAGGCGGCGGCAACGTCGCCGGCCCGATGTCCCCGTCCCTGGGCCAGGAGGTCTCGACCCGCGGGTCCGTCGAGCCAGGCCGTGACCAGCAGGTTCAGGTCGACCCGGACATCCAGCAGTGGGGGAATGGTGGGGGCCCGCCCGGAGGCCAGCCCCACACGTTCGAGGCCGCGCATGAGCTCGACGAGCGCTTCGGGATGCTCCGCGTACGCCTTGATGACGATCCGGCGGTCCCCGAGGTCCGCCAAGACGGTGCACCGGGACCCCGGGTGATGTTTCAGCAGCCTCACCCGCGGCAGCCGAGAGCCAGCCAGGTCGCCGAGGACCGCCGCCACCCCGGCCTCCTCGATCGCTCGAAGGGCCGGGATGTCGGGATCAGTGGGAACGGTGTTGCCGGCCGCTGTCGTTGCGGTCTCCTTGGCGGTCGTCTCACTCAAAGATCGGCCCTTGAGATGCCGATGGTAAGGGTAGGAAACTGGGAACGGTCTCCGTCCGTACTTCCGGATAGGAGTGGGTGGAGTGCGCAGAGGGGTCATATACGTCCTTGCCGTCGTCGCGGCCTGGGGCTTTCTCCAGGTGGCGCTGGGCTCGAGCGTTCGCTTTCCCGTCGCCGTGGCCCGGGCAGATGATGGAGGCGGGGGAGGCTCGGACGACTGTTCGGGGACCGGCGCGCCGGGCTCGCGCCCCTCGGACGACGGTGACGACGAT
>WNGA01012963.1_pt1 | contig 10726 bp, 14 predicted proteins | sample 5400061 | NCBI WGS metagenome assembly WNGA01 (sample SAMN13153366, study PRJNA577476) | soil metagenome | isolation source: 100 cm soil or saprolite under grassland replicate 2 | place: USA:California | collected 2016-06-15
CTACCCGCCCTCCGCTAGCTCCCGCGAGCGCTTCATCGCCGCCTGGATCGCGTTCAGGAAGGCCGCGCGGACGCCTGCCTGCTCGAGCTCCCGGATAGCCGAGATCGTCGTGCCGCCCGGCGACGTGACCATCTCGCGCAGTTCGACCGGATGCATCTTCTCGTCGCGCAGGAGCTTGGCGGTCCCGAGCATGGTTTGGACGACGAGATCGGTCGATACCTCCCGCGAGAGGCCAAGCAAGATGCCCGCCTCGATCATCGACTCGGCGAGGAGGGCGAAGTACGCCGGCCCCGAGCCGGACACCGCCGTGACCGCGTCCATATAGGCCTCGTCGACTCTGACGGAGCGTCCGACGGAACCGAGCACCTCTTCTGCCAGCGCCACGTGCTCCTCGGTGGCGTGCGCGCCTCCGGTCACTCCCGCCATGCCCTCGTGAACCGTCACCGGAGCGTTGGGCATCGCGCGCACAACCGGAACGCCGTCGCCCACGTGGCGCTCGATCAGCTCCGTCGGAATCGCGGCGGCGATCGAAAGGACGGTCTGGGAAGCCTCGAGGACACCACCCACGTCGCCCAGCAACGCTTCGATGTCCTGCGGCTTCACGGCGATCACGACGACCTGGGCTCCCTTGACCGCTGCGACGTTGTCCAGCGTCCCCTCGATCCCGTAGCGCTTGGAGAGCTCGTCGATGCGCTCCTCGTGGCGGGCGGTCGCCACGATGTCTGCGGGTTTGGCCCAGCCGGAGGAAAGAAGCCCGGCGACGAGAGCTTCGCCGGCCTTGCCGGCTCCGAGCACACAGATACGGCGGCTCATTGGTGCTCCTCGGCGGCCGTGATCGAGCCGCGCAGGCGTGCGACGAGGAGGTAGTCGAGGGCCACCTGGCTCGTTCGCTCCTCCATGAAATCCGCTGTCGCCGGATCAGGCCAGCGGCCGTGTTCCAGGAGGTAGGCGATCGCCTGGGCCTCTTTCAGCGTGATCTTCGCTCCTGTCACCACGGAAAAGCTATCCCAGCTCGCGATCGAGGTTGAAGGCGGCGCTGATCAGGGCGAGATGAGTGAAAGCCTGCGGGAAGTTGCCTAGGAGCTCGCCCGTCGGCCCGATCTCCTCCGAGTAGAGGCCGAGGTGGTTCGCGTAGGTCAGCATCTTCTCGAAGGCGAGACGAGCCTCGTCCACCCGCCCGGCGCGGGTCAACGCCTCCACGTACCAGAAGGAGCAGATCGAGAACGTGCCCTCGTCCCCGAGGAGGCCGTCGGGCGCGGCGTGGGCGTGGTACCGCTGGACGAGCGTGTCCGACACGAGCTCCTCCGTGATGGCATCCAGCGTGGAGAGCCAGCGCGGATCGGTCGGGGCGATGAACTTCACGAGCGGCATGAGGAGCAGCGAGGCGTCGAGGACGTCGGAGCCGTAGTGCTGCACGAATGTCTTCCGTTGCTCGCTCCAGCCCCGCTCCATGATCTGCTCGTAGATCTCGTCCCGATGGCGCATCCAGCGCACCAGGTCAGCCGGAAGACCGCGCTGGCGCGCCATCCGGATTGCACGCTCGATCGCAACCCAGCACATGAGCCGGGAGAGCGTGAAGTCCTTGCGCCCTCCGCGTGTCTCCCAGATCCCCTCGTCCGGCTGGTCCCAGTTCTCCCCGACCCAGTTCACCACGCGCGAGAGGTCCTCCCAGGCCTCGTGGTAGATCGGCGTGCCGTACTTGTTGTAGAGGTAGACGGAGTCGATCAGCTCGCCGTAGATGTCGAGCTGGAGCTGCTCGGCGGCCCCATTCCCGATCCGGACGGGCGCTGACCCCCGATAACCCTCGAGATGGTCGAGCGTCTGCTCGGGGAGCTCGCGATCTCCGTGGATGCTGTACATCGTCTGGAGCGGATCGCCGGACCTGTCCACCCCCTCCCTGAACCGGTCCGTCAGCCAGTGCATAAAGGCCCCGGCTTCCTCCGTGAACCCGAGCCGAAGGAGCCCGTAAAGCGAGAAGGCGGCGTCCCGAATCCACGTGTAGCGGTAGTCCCAGTTGCGCTCCCCCCCGACCTTCTCCGGGAGGCTCGTCGTCGGAGCGGCGACAATGGCTCCCGTCGGCTCGTAGGTGAGCAGCTTCAGCGTCAGAGCCGACCGATGCACCATCTCGCGCCAGCGCCCGCGGTAGCGGGACTGGGCCAGCCAGCGTCGCCAGTAATCGATCGTCCGCTCGTATGCTTCGCGAGTCTCCTCTTCGGAGTACTCGCGCGGGACATAGTCGCGTGCAACCTGCTCCAGGACGAACGTGACGCTCTCGCCGGCCCGCAGATCGAACTCGCTGTGCACACCGTGCTCGTCGCAGGCGATCGGCCGGGTGGCCTGGAGCGCGAGGCAAAGGGTCTCCGACTCGAAGACGACGCCATGCTCGTACTCGTGCGTCTCGTGCGAGTCGCGGCCATAGTTGAACCGGGGCTGCAGGTCGACGCGGAAGCGAATCGCTCCGCGGACACCCACGACGCGCCTGATCAGCTGGTGGCGGTGACGCTCCGCCCCCGTACGCGCGATGGGCATGAACCCCTGCAGCTCCCCCACGCCGCCGGGCGTGAGGAAACGCGTGATGAGGACATTCGTGTCCGGGAAGTAGAGCTGCTTCGACGTCCAATCCTCCTCGAGCGGAGAGATCCGGTAATACCCTCCTTTCTTCCGGTCGAGGATCGCCGCGAAGACGCTGGGCGAGTCGAAGGCGGGGCAGCAGTACCAGTCGATCGTCCCGTCTGCGCCCACAAGCGCCACCGTGTGGAGATCTCCGATGATCCCGTGGTCGGCGATCGGCAGGAAGTCGTCCATGCAGCGCTATTGAGCGCGGCTCGGGCCTGCGACGTCAAGCCGCTAGTGCGATTCAATTGAACAGACCAACGACTTCTGCTCTCCCTCCGAAGGGGGTATTTCGAGCGTGTCGGGCCTTCCGATAGAGAGGGCATGGGGCTAAATGAGGGGCTTCGTCATTCCCTTGAGCGTTATCTCGAGCGCAGTGCCGCCGAGCTAGACGACCGCGGCGCCGAGCTGAACTTCCGCGCCAACGAGATCACGACCGAGCTCGAGCAGCTCGAGGCGGCCGAGGCGGACCTCCGCGAGCGCGAGCGCCGTGTCGTCGAGCTCAGGCCGGTGCAGGAGCGGCTGGACGAGGCCCTCCGCCGCACCCTCGTTGCGCTCGAGGAGCGCACTCTCCGGCTCGCCGAGAAGGCCGGCGAGCTCCGCGAGCGCGCCACGAATATCGTCGAGACGGAAGCGGAACTGACCGAGCGCGAGCGCTTGGCCGCCTACCGGCGGGACCGGCTGCGCTCCGAGCAGAAGCTCTTGGCCGAACGGGAGCGCGAGCTGGCCGAGGCCGAGGGCAACTACGCGAGCGCCGAGACTCTCGCCCAGCAGACGCGCTGGCTCGAGCACCGTGAGAAGCGGGTTGCGGACACCGAACAACTCGCCCAGGACCGCCTCGAAGAGCTCGGCCGCCGCGAGCAAGAGCTCGAGGCCCGCGAGGTGCGGGTCGCCGTCGACATCCAGGTTCGCCAGGAAGAGCTCGAGCGCCAGGAGCGAGAGCTCGGCGAGCTCGAGCAGCGACTCGCGCGGAAGGAGCGCGAGCTCCAGGTCTACGTCGCCCAGCTACAGGGCGGACTCCCGATCCGCCCTACCCTCGTCGAGCCCCCGACCGGGCCCGACAGGGACACCTTTCGGCCGCGCTCGCTCTAAGAGACTGCTTCTAAGAGGGGGAAGCCGGGGCTGGGCGGCCCCGGCTTCGTCCTAGGGGAGAGTGGGCTGCGGCCCCACGACCGGGAGAGGCGGCTCCCCGCCGCCGTCACCGACGCTAGAGCATCGCCCAAACGAATGGAAACGCCCTCCCCGCAATTTGCGGGAAGAGCGCTCGTGAATTCCACAGCTTGCACAGGTCAAAGGCCGGCTGTGGAAAGCACAGCCGGCCTTTTCCGCCTAGAAGGCCCAGATCAGCAGAATGATGATCAGAACGATCAGGAGAACGGTGCCAAGTCCGATGTACATGCGCCTCCCTCCTTTCGTGGCCGACTGCTTTTTTCCGGCGGGTTCGACCCATAAACCCACGTCACCCGGTTCGGAAAAGAGGGAAGAGAAGAGGCTCGATCGCCGTCTAGAGGCCGTGAGTCCACGATTCTTCCTGCGAGTCGCATTCGCGGCTCTCGTTCTCGCAGCCCTCTTGGGTGCGCTTACCCAGCTCGCCGCCGGCCGCAGGCCGGTCCTACTGGGCGGCCAGACGGTTTAGGCCGAACGGCCTATTGCGCCTCGGCGGTTTCGCTGCGACGTTTTCAGGGTGAGCCGCGAGTTCCTCTTCTTTGCGATCGTCGCGCTGATCCTCGTCGAGGTCACGCACCTCAAGTGGATCTGGTGGAACTACTGGGTCTGCCGCAAGCACGCCCGCGTGCACAAGGAGTGCGGCTGCTCCAGGTGGGTCATGTTTCTCTGACCACGACGCGGACTCGCTGGACGCCGTTGTTGCAGAACCCGTCGTAGTTCCACTCGGCGACGGTCGGCTGCTCGTGGCCGGCCGCGTCTGACGCACGGCACCAGAGCTCGTAGTCGCCGGGCTCCGCCTCCCACTCGTAGCTCCAGCCGCACCACGCGAACTCGCCCACCGGCGCGCGGAGCTCCGCCTCTGCCCAGCTCCGGCCGCCGTCGCTGCTCACTTCGACGCGTTCGATCGCGGCCCAGCCGGACCATGCCCGGCCTTCGAGCGTGCAGGGCCCGGCCTCGATGAATCGCGTCCTGGAGAGGAAGTCCGGAAAGCCGGGCGGGATCATCAGCGCACGGGGAAGGATCCTCGTGACCGGGCGGCCCTGCTCCTCCTCCGATTCGCGCACGTGATACGCAACGTCCTGCTGCCAGCCGCGGAACTGCTCGTCGACGGCCGTGATCGCCTGGAGCCACTTCACGTGGGTCATCCCGTACCAACCCGGCACGATCAGGCGGAGCGGAGCGCCGTGCTGTGGCGGCAGAGGCTGCCCGTTGATCGCATACGCCAGTAGGACTTCGTCACGAAGCGCCTCCGCGACCGCCAGGCTTCGCTCGTAGACATGCTCGACCTCGCCTTGGATGCCCCGGTCGAGGCCGGTGAAGACGATTTCGGCGGTTTCCTCCGCCAGCCCCGCCTCGTTCAGGATGGGCGCGAGCGGAGTCCCGGTCCACTCGGCGGTGCCCACCGCTTCCTGCAGCCAGGGCTGGCTCAGCGCCCGCCGGGCGAGGAGCGCGCGCCCGTTGCCGGCGCATTCCAGCGTCACGGTGAGAGTCCGCGCGGGCCGCTCCTTCAACTGGTCGAGCGTCAGCGTCACCGGGCGGTCGACCCGCCCGCCCACCTCGAGCTTCCAGGTCCGCTCGTCGACGTGCGGGATGTCGAAGTGGGTGAGGAGGTAATGGAGGCCGAGCGGTGTGATGTCGTGGCGAAGCGCCTCGAGCGGCAAGCCGTGGTTTCGCGCCGCGAGTTGGAGCTCCTCGAGCGTGATATCCGGGCCGGCTGCTGTCTTCATGCGGTTATTCGAAGCCGTCGACGAGGAGCACGGTGTAGGCTTGGACGTCGTCGATCTCGACGCCTGCCGTCTTGGCCATCTGTTCTCGTACCTGTTTCCGGCCGTGCTCGCTGCGTTCAAGGGCGTCCTGGTCTTCCCAGAAGGTCACGAACCGGGCCCTGCCGTTCACGCCGTCGCTGAGCACGATCATCCCTCGGTAGCCGTCGAACTGGCGCACCCACGGCACGAGGGCGTCCGCGGCCATCTGCGCGCCCTGGTCGAGGTCCGTGCGGTCCGTCTTCACCGAAGTCATGTTCGCGAGCATGGAGAGCTGTGGTCCTTGCGCCGGAGGTAGAGATCTAGACGCCCCACTCACTTGTACATGATTTGGAGCTTCCTAGCAGCCGATCGCGATGTCGCCGGGATCCGCTATGCAGACGTCGTCGTCTGCGCCACCGAGGAGCACGTCGTTTCCCGGAATTCCGTCTTGCGCGCTCAGGAAATCCCTTCGCAGGCCGCCGACCAGCCGGTCGCTTCCGGCCCCGCCGGCGAGCACGTCCCTCCCCCGCCCGCCGTACACCCGATCATTGCCCTCACCGGCGGAGACGGCGTCATTGGCACTGGAGGCGTCGACGATGGGACCAATCGGGCGCCGCTTATTGAGCCCCGGGCGGCGCGCGTGACCGGCCCACCGTGGCGGCTCGCGGTGTAGAGGGGAAATCCCCTGGGTGAAGACGATCCGCCGACTGCTGGGCGACCAGGAAGGCGAGAAGTCGTAACCCTGTGTGGTACGTCGAAGGCCCTTGCCGCCCGGGCCGATCGTCCGGATGCCCCTGGGCAGGACCCGGGGCATCCTTCGGGCCGCGACCCAGGTAAAAGACGAAAGAGGGCTGTCCGCGATGGCTTGTGCGGATCTTGACTTGCCTGTAGGAAAGAGAGATATTGGGGTCTCGCGCCGTCAGGGGTTCCAGTTGCAGGCACCACGTCGATTTTCGACCGCCCTCGGGCTCTTGATGGCCGCCTGCCTAATTGCGCTCGTCGTGCCGTCGTTGGCGAGGGCGGGAACCGCGCAGATTGAGGATCCCGATCCCGGCGGGCCCCACCTGACCTTCACAGCGACGAGTGGCGAGACGAACCACCTTTATCTGCTCTTCGCCCCGGGTGGCTACCGAGTAATCGACCTAGGCGCAGCCATCACGGCCGGGTTGGGCTGTTCGTCGGTGAGCTCAAGCGAGGTCTTCTGTGCGTTCGTCGTCGACTTCGACGACGAGTCCCCGACGATCGACATCCTCTTGGGCGACCAAGGCGACTTTGCGTCCGTGGCGGGCACGTACTCGGACGAGATAACGGTTGACGGAGAGAGCGGAGCCGATGAACTCGAGCTTGGCGCGGGATGCGAGCTTGTGTTTGATGGCCCATGCGAAAACGTCCTGCTGGGCGGCCCCGGCGACGACATGCTTAGGGTTGAAGGGCGCTTCCGCATGGATGGCGGACCCGGTGGCGACTCGATGGAGGGTGGCATCGTCGATTACAGCACTCGAGTCAACCCCGTCACGGTCGACGGAGATGGGGTCGCCGACGACGGCGAGGCGGGCGAAGGCGACAATGTCGCCTCCAGCGTTTTCGAGGCTCTCGGGGGGTCGGCCGGCGACACCTTCAGTGGCGGCGTCAACGCGCGTGGAGGTCGCGGCAACGACACGTTCACTGCGGGTGTAGGGGCCCACGTCTTCGAGGGACAAGCAGGCGATGATGTTTGCCTTGGCAGTGCAACCCGTGATTTTTGTGAAGGCGGCCCAGGTGCGGATCAACTCACCGGGGGCGGCAGCGGCGACGACCTCTACGGCGGGGGCGGAGCCGACACGATCCACGGGGGTCCAGGTCGCGACAGCATCTACGGCGACTCTGGGAACGACCTCCTCTTCGGAGGCGATGGACGCGACTTTCTGGCCGGCGGGCCCGGTGACGATGTGATACGGGCTCGCGACGGCATTCGAGACCGCATACCAGGCGGCAGGGGCTTCGACCGCGCACGCGTGGACCGCAGGCTCGACGTGGCGAGGTCCATTGAAGCGTTCTTCTAGGTTCTCGAGCTGCAACCGCTCTCGACAACGGCCAGCGCTCCCCCGCAATCTGCTGCGTGCCGTCATAGCGCGGCTGCTCGGAAGCAAGCCCTGACGTGGGCTGGCAGACGTTCAGCCTGTGACTCGCTCGACGCTCCGGCGCCCACCGGTGTGATTCTGTCCCCTTCTGATCGTCTGGGAGAACACGGCCCGAAGGTCCGAAGACGAGAGCCGTTCGCGGACCTAGAGTCCACGCCGTGGTCTTCTACGCTGTGGTCAGCGACGAGATCCAGCGCGTGATCGAGTTCTTCCCGACGCGCTGGGAAGCCGAGCGGAAGCTGGCGAGAGTGCTATGGAACGAACCCGACTGGGGCGACATCCTGCACGTCGAGCAGATTGAGCTTCGCACCGGCACGACCAACTAGACATCCGGCCCACCATGGACGGCTTGCGGAGGGGCGCCGGCGGCGCTCGCTGCAAGGCATCTCCACGCGGTCGCCGCAAGCGGGGAGCGGAGCCGCCGCAAAAGCCCCGGCTCCCCCTGAGCAGGCACGAGCTCCCGCCGCATCGGAGCCCGCGCCTCTAGGACGCACTCTGGCGGCTTCCTGCCCGCTTGACCCATCCCCCGTTCGTTGGTTCACGACGGCGCTTGACGAACCCCCGAAACGGGGGATGCCGAGGCAGGCTGGGCCGCTACCTTGAGAGTTACCGAGAAAGGCGTGTGGGGCCGCAGCCCACGCCGCTTGGTTACCGAAGGAGGCGGAGGCCGCAACCGCCTCCTTTCCTTTTTCGACGACCGTCAAGGGCGATGGACGCGAAGTCATGGCTAGGCCGCCCAGGTTGGGCCGCCTCATGCGGCCGTTCACCCCGCGAAACGGTCGGCGCTGTCCTGGCGCGGCTGCTCACGAGGAAGGCCCGAAGCGCCTTCAACGACATCTTGACCCGAACGCCGTGAATTGGGACAAAGGAGGAAACACGGAGGGAGGCCGATATGCATCCAAGGTTCACGGTTCGCAGGTTCCTCGTCTTCGTCGGGGTTGGGGCGATAGCCGTCGCAGCCCCATTCGCGGTCCTCGCAGCGACCGGTACGTTCAATGGAGCGGCGGAGCGGCAAAGCGCGAGGTGGACGACGACAGCGGTCTCGACCTCGAGCAAAACGTGGAAGAACGTGCCCGGGCTCGTGATTACACGATGCACCCTCAACCAGGTCACGCTGATGCTCAGCGTCAACGTGGAGGGCGGACCCGTTCGCTTCCGCGCGATCATTGACGACGTGCCGGAGGCGCCGATGAAGCCCAGGACCTCCCGGTTCGTCCCCCATGGCACTGAATCGTTCGCGTACACGTTCGTCGGCAGGACAGGCCCCTTTGAGGCGGACGACACGCACCGCTTCAACGTGCAGTGGCGCTCGCCGAGCGGCGCTCAGGTCACGATGCACCAAGGCGCGATCAACCTGCTTTTCCAGCGCGGAACGCAGGGGTGTCCCTAGCCGACTGCGGACTGCAACCTTTCGGTGCGCTGAGAGGTGAGAACGGAAAAGCCTCGCACCTGCGGGGCTTTTCTCTAGTCGGGGCGCGGTGGTCCGAGGTGGCGGGAGGTGGCTTCGTTCCTAGCATTCAACACCTTTCCACGCGCGTAAAGGCCGCTCTGTACGAACTTCGATTTTCGGGCGTTTGGGCACTGAGCGGGCACCGCGAGAGGATCCCCCATCGTGGGATGGTGGTAGCCGCCGGTCAACAAGCAGGCCTCGCGGTCAGATGACAACGTCGTCCAGAGCGCGGCTCGGCTCCTCGGGCTCGCCCAGGCGGCGCTTAACCTCCCCGTTTACTCATGGCAGGAACACATCTTCGCCGCCTCGCCGAATAACGGAAAGCCATGGCTCTACTTCAACCACGTCTATTTCTGGGAATGGGGATAGCGTTCGGGGTACTCTTCGCCGTTGCACCGCGGGTGTCCGGTGGCTGGCAGCTTGTGATCGTTGGAATCGTTCTCTGGCGTGCCACGGAGATCTTGGTTTGGTACACAAAGCTCCTCTTCGACAAGGCGCATCGCGTCTTTCTTGAGGTTGAGCGCAATCTCCTTTTCCTCAGAGGCGACAGCTTCGTCTTTGTGACGGCGCTTGCCGTCCTGCTCGAGACACGCGCCAATGGAGACCTAGCGACGCGATGGTCTGATGCGTTTTCCGCGTTCACGCTGAATGGCTCGCCCGACGGTTATCACGGCTCGCCATGGGCGACAGCGACCGGACTCCTTGGGACCGTCGCTGGCTTGGCGCCCCTCGCAGCTGGACTTGGGATCATCATCGGGATCATCAGTGCCCGCATCGAAACCTCTCAGTCCGACGACCCGCGCGTCTACACGGGGCCAACACGTCCGGCACCACCCTGGATGAAGCGAAGCGACGACTGACTTGCCGTCCGCGCTCGACAACGGCCAACGCTCGCCTCGGAAGCTGCTCAGGAAGGTTGTGGCCCAGCTACCCGGCCACAAGCCCTGAACATCCCGCCACGTTTGAGCCCCGGCGGAACGTGGCCCCCTTCCAACTTGTGGCGAAACGTGTTTCCTCCTGTCAACTTCGACTGAGAGGGGTCGTGTATGGGGAAGCTCGTCATGGTCGCTGCCGGCACCTTCGGATATGAGTTCAGTAACGACGGAGTAAGCACGATCTTCACGACGGCGCTCGACGTGACAGCCTCCGGCGATGATGTGGGCGCCTGGTTCATCATCGACACCTGCAATACGACCAATCCCGCGCCCAGACCGCTGCTGAGAGGGCTCGACCTGAGACCGCATCGATCCGTACTGCGGCGCTGAGCACTCGCAACTTGGGAGGGACTGTGCGTCGGCACGGTCCCTCCCTTTCCGATCGTCACCGAATGCCTTCCGCCTTCGATAGCGGCCAGAGCGCGCCCGGGAAGCTGCTTCGCGCCGTCATAGCGCGGCTGCTTGGCCCCAAGCCTTGAACCTTTGTTAGCAGCCGAGGCCCGCCAGGCTCGTTCAACAGATCCGGTGCGCATCGTCGCGCGTAGCTACGGGTGTCTACTGAGTGCAGGCAGAAGGAGGCAAAGCATGAAAAGGACCTTCGTTGCGCTCCTCACCGGTGGGCTGCTCGCGATCTTTCCTCTTACACCCGCGTTGGCAGCGCCGAATCCAAGCGGCACGGGCCAGCCGGGGGCGGAG
>WNGA01012966.1_pt1 | contig 10726 bp, 12 predicted proteins | sample 5400061 | NCBI WGS metagenome assembly WNGA01 (sample SAMN13153366, study PRJNA577476) | soil metagenome | isolation source: 100 cm soil or saprolite under grassland replicate 2 | place: USA:California | collected 2016-06-15
GTTCATCCCGATCGCGGTGGAGGACGCGGTGCTGGACTTCGACCCTCTGGACGAGTTCGAGCAGGAGGGGCGCCGGATGATCCGGGTGCTCCTGGTGGCCGCACAGCGGGCCATGGTGGACGCGCTCGTCCAGACGGCCGACGCAGCGAGGCTGGAGCCCGTCGGCCTCGACCTCATCCCGTTCGCCCTGATCCGGTCCGTGGGCGACGCCGAGGGTGGCGAGCTGCTCGACGAGGCGCACGAGGAGGCCCTGATCGACGTGGGCGCCGACGTGACCAGCATCTGCGTCCACCTCCGGACCGTCCCCCGGTTCGTCAGGATCCTGCCCTCCGGCGGCAACGACATCACCCTTGCCGTGGCCCGGGCCCTCGGCATCCCCGAGGACGAGGCCGACCGCCTCAAGCGCGGCGAGGCCGTGGAGGGCGGGCCGAGCCTGGAGGACGCCCGCCGGGTGGCGAACGGGCGAACGGTGAGCTTCGTCGACGAGATCCGATCGTCGCTCGAGTTCTACGCGGCGCAGAGCCCCGGCTCGCGCATCGGCCGGGTCCGGGTGACCGGCGGCGGCTCCAAGCTGGGCGGGTTCGTCGACCTGCTCTCGGAGCGCCTCGGGACGCCCTCGGAACCCGGACAGGTGTTCGGGCGGGTTCGCCCGGAGCTCGATCTGTCCCAGGAAGCCCTGGCCGACGCCGAGCCGCTGCTCGCCGTGGCCGTGGGGCTCGCGCTTCCGGGAGGCAAGCCGTGACCCAGGTCAACCTTCTTCCCCGAGAGCTCAAGCAACGCCAGCGGGCCCGGCGCCAGACCGGCCTCATCGCGCTGGCCGGCGGCGCCGTGGTGCTCCTGCTCCTCGCGTTCTGGTACCTCCAGGGCAACCGGCTGAACGACATCGATCAGCAGGTGAAGGCCCAGGAGGCCACGAACGCCGAGCTCCAGTCCAAGGTGGCCTCCCTCCAGAAGTACGCGGAGCTCCGGGCCCAGGTGGAGCAGCAGAAGACCCTGCTCGAGGGCGCGCTGGTGAACACCGTCCACTGGTCGCGGATCCTGAACGACCTGTCGAACCTGGAGCCCGACCGGATGTGGCTGTCCTCGATGACGGGGACCGCGCAGTCCCCGGCCGCCGCGGCGGTCGGGACCGTCCCGCCGGCCACGACCGGCGCGCCGGCGGCGGGGGGTTCGTGCAAGGCCAGCAACGCGGCGGCGCACGCGATCATCGGCAACCTCCAGTTCCAGGGGAACTCGCTGGACACGCAGACCGTGGCGCTGTGGCTGACCAAGCTGGAAGGCCTGAAGGGCTGGGAGAACTCCTGGCTGACCAGCGCCCAACTGGGCGACGTGAACGGGACGCCGGTGTGGCAGTTCAGCAGCTCGGTGGACCTCAACGACTGCGCGGCCCACGGAGGTGGCATCTCGTGAACGAGCGACGCGAACGGATCATCGCCGGAGCGGTGTCATTGGTGGTGGCCCTGGGGGTCCTGGTGTTCCTGCTGATGCCCCGCATCTCCGCGGTGGGCAAGCGGACCGACGACCTGGCGGCGGCGCAGCAGGAGCAGCAGACCCTGGAGAACTCGCTGACGGCCCTCAAGTCGGACAAGGCCGAGGCCAAGAAGGCCCAGAAGACCCTTGCGAGGCTCGAGACGAAGATCCCGCCGACGGCCGACGTGCCGAGCCTGGTCCGGCTGCTCCAGAACGCGGCGGACTCCGCGGCCGTGGACTTCTTCTCGGTGTCGCCGGGCACGCCGACGGTGGCGTCGACGGGGATCTCGGTGATCTCCACCCAGATCACCGTGAGCGGCGGGTTCTTCTCGGTGGAGGAGTTCCTGTTCAAGATGGAGACCCTGCCCCGCGCGGTCCGGGTGACCCAGATCAGCGTGGGCCCCGGCGGCGAGGACCAGACCAAGCTCCAGCTCACGATGAACGCCGAGGTCTACACCACCGACGCGAACGCCGGGCCGGGGTCGTCCCCGGGACACACCGAGGGCGGAGCCGTTCCGGGAGCGCCCACGCCGGTTCCCAGCGGCACGCCGGCCCCCGTTCCCTCGACCACGATCACCGGAGGCTGATCCAGATGGCGCTCACCACCAGGGACCGGCGCGCGATGATCATCTTCGCGATGGTCGTCGTGGTCGCGGCGGTCGCCTACTTCCTCATCCTGAAGCCGAGCAAGGCCGAGAACTCGCCGTTCAGCGCGCCCACGACGCAGGGGACCACGCCGGCCTCGCCGGCCCCCGCGCCCAGCTCGCAGGGCGGCCAGTCGCCCCGCCCCACCCCGCCGCTCGAGATCGCATTCGGAGGGAACGACCCGTTCTCCCCGAAGGTGAGCGCGAGCGGCGGGGGCGGCCCCTCCTCCACGCCACCGACGACCGGCCCGAGCAGCACGACCACCACGTCGCCTCCGGCCACCACGTCATCGCCTCCGCCCACGACGTCCCCGCCCCCGGAGTCGGTCTCGCCGCCGCCCCCGCAGTCGAGCGCGCCGCCGAACGGCACCAGCGCAACGATCGCGGGGCACACGGTGGTCCTGATCGACATCTTCCAGCGCAACGGCGAGGACATGGCGCAGGTCGAGGTCGACGGCACCGCCTACACCGTGGGGATCGGCGACACCTTCGACGAGGGGTTCGAGCTCGTGTCGATCATCGGGTCGTGCGCGACGTTCACGCACGGCTCCCAGGAGTTCGAGCTCTGCGAGAACCCGCAGAAGTAGACCCTTCACCTGCGTTCGAGACGCCGGCGTCTGCCTCTGGGGGGAGCGGTCGCCGGTCATGGGGGCGGTCCTGCCAGGGACCGCCCCCTTTCCACACGGTGGCCCGGCCCGGGATCGGCCGGTCCGGCCCTGCATATCATTCGGGGATGCTTCGGCTGCTGACGGCGGGGGAGTCGCACGGGCGGGGCCTGGTGGCCATCCTGGAGGGGATGCCCGCGGGGGTCCCGGTCTCCGTGGGCGGGCTGCGCGGTGAGCTGGCCCGGCGGCGGCTGGGGTACGGGCGGAGCGGCCGGCAGCGCCTGGAGGGGGACCCGGCGGAGATCTGGGGCGGTGTCCGCCACGGCGCCACGCTGGGGAGCCCCGTGGCGGTGACCATCCCGAACGCCGAGTTCGAGGCGAAGTACGCCGAGCTGATGGGGGTGGAGACGGCGCCGGACCCCGCGGCCCGGCTCACCGCGCCGCGGCCGGGGCACGCGGACCTGGCCGGGATGCTGAAGTACGGCTTCGACGACGCCCGGGACGTGCTGGAGCGGGCCAGCGCCCGGGAGACGGCGGCCCGGGTGGCCGCCGGGTACGTATGCAAGGCCTTCCTGGCCGAGATGGGGATCTCGGTGCTGTCGCACGTGGTCCGGATCGGCCGGGCCGCGACGCCCGCCGGGCGGCGACCGCCCGGTCCCGGGGACCTCGCCGCGATCGACCGCTCGGCGGTCCGGTGCGCCGACCCGAAGGCGGGCGCCCGGATGGTGGAGGCGGTGCGGGCGGCGCAGAAGGCCCGGGACACGCTGGGGGGGGTGTTCGAGGTGATCGTGTTCGGCGCGCCCCCCGGGCTGGGGTCGCACGTGCACCTCGACCGGAAGCTCGACGCCCGGCTGGCCCTGGCCATCATGAGCATCCAGTCGGTCAAGGGCGTTGAGGTCGGCGACGGGTTCGCCTCGGCGGCCCGCCCCGGTACCGCGGCCCACGACGAGATCGTCCCGGGGCCACCCGGAGGCCTTCCCGAGCGCAGGTCGAACAGGGCCGGCGGGATCGAGGGTGGGATGACGAACGGCCAGCCCATCAGGGTCCGGGCGGCCATGAAGCCGTTCTCCACGGTCCCGGCCGGTCTTCGGACGGTGGACATGGCCACCGGGAAGGCCGCCCGCCCGTTCCGCCAGCGGACCGACGTGTGCGCGGTCCCGGCGGGAGCCGTGGTGGGGGAGTCGGCGGTGGCCCTGGTGGTGGCCGACGCCCTCCTGGAGAAGTTCGGTGGGGACTCGGTGGGGGAGACGCGCCGGAACCTGGAGGCGTTCCGGGTGACTGTGGAGGGCGGGTCGTGACCGCATCTGGCCCCGGTCGGGGCCGACACGTCTGGCTGGTCGGGATGCCGGGGTCGGGGAAGACCGCGGTGGGGCCCATCCTGGCGGAACGGCTGGACGTGGGGTTCGTCGACCTGGACGCGGAGATCGAACGCAGCGCGGGCCTGTCGATCGCCGAGATCTTCGAACGGGACGGCGAACGGGGGTTCCGGACCCTGGAGGGCACGGCCGTGTGCGTCGCCGCGGATGGACCGGCGGCCGTGGTGGCCACGGGAGGCGGCGCGGTCCTCTCGGGCGAGAATCGCCGGGTCATGCGCGGGACCGGGCTGGTGCTGCACCTCCGCGTGGACGCCGCCGAGGCCACGGCCCGCCTCCGTGCGGACCCCCGGCCCAGGCCGCTGCTGGCCGGGGCCGGCTCGTGGGAAGCACTGGCCGCCGAACGGGCCCCCCTGTACGACGAGATCGCCGACGCCTCCGTCGGAGGCGATCCGGGGGAGTCCCCCGAGTCCCTGGCCCGGCTGCTGGCCGGGGCGGTCGAGGGACGTCCTCCCGTGGCCACCGTCCCCGTCGACGTCCCCGGCCATCCCCACGTCGCGACCATCGGGGCCGGGATCCTCCCCCGGCTCCGGCTGGCCGTCCCTGAGGCTCCCGCCGGAGGGACGGCGTTCGTGGTGGCGGACCCCCGGGTGGCCGGGGCGTTCCTGGGGCCCGTGGGTCGCGCGTTGGAGGAGGCCGGGTGGACCGTCCTGCACCTCGAGGTCCCCGAGGGGGAGGGGGCGAAGACCGTCCCGGTGGCCGAGGACCTGTACCGGCGGCTGGCCGGGAGCGAGGCGCAGCGCGAGGACCTCGTGGTGGCCCTGGGTGGCGGCGCAACGGGCGACCTGGCCGGGTTCGTGGCCGCCACCTACCTGCGGGGGATGCGGTTCGTCCAGGTCCCCACGACCCTGCTGGCGCAGGTGGACGCCGCGATCGGGGGGAAGACCGGCGTGAACCTGCCCGACGGGAAGAACCTGGTCGGCGCGTTCCACCAGCCGGCGGCCGTGTTCGTCGACGTCGCGATCCTCCTGAGCCTGGCGGAGCGGGAGTACCGGTCGGGCCTGGGCGAGGTGGCGAAGTACGCCCTGGCGTTCGACCGGGGGATCCCGGATCTCCTGGAACGCCACCGGGAGAGCGTGTCCGTGTCCCCCCGGGACGAGGAAGCGGTCGCGGTCCTGCACGACCTCGTGCGCCGGTGCGTCGAGATCAAGGCCGGCGTGGTCTCCCGGGACGAACGCGACGCCGCCGAGCGGCTGTTCCTGAACTACGGCCACACCGTGGGGCACGCCCTGGAGCGCGTCACTGGGTTCGGGGGCCGGTCCCACGGCGAGGCCGTGGCCCTGGGGATGGTCGTCGCGGCGCGGCTGGCCGAACGCCTCGGCGTGGCGGCGCCGGGGCTGGTCGACCGGCACGTCCGGCTCCTGGGGTCGCTCGGGCTCCCCACCCGCGGCCCCCTGCCCGACGCGGGGGCGATCGTGGAGGCGACGCGGATGGACAAGAAGCGCCGCGGTGCGGTTCGCTTCGTGCTGCTCGAGGACGTCGGGCGCCCGGTGGTGGTGGGCGACGTGCCGGACGAGGTCGTCATGGAGACGCTGGAGGCCATGTGAACGTCCTGTTTCTGTTCGGCCCGAACCTGGGGGCGCTGGGCCGGCGGGACCCGGAGCGGTACGGCCGGGAGACGCTGGAGGAGGTCATGGCCGGCATCGAGCGAAGGGCGGGGGAGCTCGGCCACGCGGTCGCCTGGCGGCAGTCCGATCACGAGGGGGACCTGGTGGGGTGGCTGAACGCGGCGCCGTCCGAGGGCCACGCCGCCGTCGTGGTGAACCCCGGCGCGCTGACCCACTACTCCCACTCGCTGCGCGACGCGGTGGAGGGGTGCGGCCTCCCCGTGATCGAGGTCCACCAGACCAACATCTACGCCCGGGAGGAGTTCCGCCGGCACTCGGTGGTGTCGCCGGCCTGCCGGGCCGTGATCGCTGGGGCCGGGACCGGCGGGTATCATCTGGCGCTGGAGGCCCTGGCATGGATTTCCCCGGACGACGACAGCGGCTCGCCACGCGCCTGAGCGACATCGGCGCGGACGCGATCCTCATCACCAGACTGCCCAACGTGCGCTACCTGACCGGCTTCACCGGCTCGAACGGCCAGGTGCTGCTACACGCCGAACGCGGCGTGTTCCTCACCGACGGCCGGTACACGGAGCAGTCCCGGCGGGAGGTGCCCGACTTCGAGCGGACCACGTACTCCGCGTTCCCCGCGTCGTTCGCCGACGCGTGCCGGGATCTCGAGGTGTCGCGGGTGGGGTTCGAGGCCGGCGGGGTCTCGTACAAGCTGTACCGCGACCTGTCCGAGGCGGCCGAGGGCGTGGAGCTGGTGCCGACGGCGGAGGAGGTCGAGCGCCTGCGGTGGGTCAAGGAGCCCGAGGAGATCGAGATGATCGCCGGGGCCCAGGCCGTCACCGACGACTGCTTCGAACGGATCCTGGCGAAGCTCGCCGAGGGCATGACCGAGCGCGAGGTGGCCCTCGAGATGGAGCTCACGATGCGCCAGAACGGGGCCGACGGGCTGGCGTTCGACTCGATCGTGGCGTTCGGAGAGTCCGCCGCCGAACCGCACCACCACCCGAGCGACCGGGACCTCCGCCGGGGCGACGTGGTGAAGCTCGACTTCGGCGCGCTGTACCGGGGCTACCACTCGGACATGACGCGGACGGTGGCCTACGGCGAGCCCCCCCAGGAGCTCCGGGAGATCCACGACCTGGTGAAGGCCGCCCAGCAGGCCGGCATCGACGCCGTGAAGGCGGGCATCCCCGGGAGCGAGGCCGACGCCGCGTCGCGGGCGGTCATCGACGAGGCCGGGCGGGGCGAGCAGTTCTCCCATTCGCTGGGGCACGGCGTGGGGCTGGAGATCCACGAGGGACCCACCCTGCGGGCCAAGTCCGAGGACGTCCTCCCCGTGGGGGCGGTGGTCACGGTCGAGCCGGGCGTGTACGTCCCCGGCCTGGGGGGCGTGCGCATCGAGGACATGGTGGAGGTCACGGAGACCGGCTGCCGGCCCATGCCGCGGTCCACCAGGGACCTCGTGGTCCTGTGAACCCCTCACCGGGCCGCCGCCGGTGCGGCCCGCAGCGCGGAGCATCGAAGGAGCGATCGTGAGCGTCTCGACCAACGACCTGAAGAACGGGATGACCCTGGAGCTGGACGGCCAGCTGTGGACCGTCCTCGACTTCCTGCACCACAAGCCGGGGAAGGGCCAGGCCGTGGTTCGGACCAAGCTCCGCAACCTGAAGACGGGGGCGGTCCTCGACCGGACCTTCAAGCACGACGAGAAGGTCGGCCTGGCCATCCTCGAGAAGAAGGAGATGCAGTACCTGTACCTGGACGGCGACCAGCTGGTGTTCATGGACACGCAGTCCTACGAGCAGCACCAGGTCCCCGTGGAGATCGCGGGGGAGTCGGTGAAATACCTCACCGAGGGCTTCACCCCCATCGTGTCCCTGTACGAGGGCAGGGCGATCTCGGTGGAGATGCCGGCGGCGGTGGTGCTGGCCGTGACCAAGGCCGACCCCGGGGTGAAGGGGGATCGGGTGTCCGGTGCGCTGAAGCCGGCGACCCTGGAGACGGGGATCACGGTCCAGGTGCCGCTGTTCGTGGAGGAGGGCGACCGGGTGAAGGTCGACACCCGGACCGGCGAGTACCTGACCCGCGAGAAGTAGCGCCGTGGACAACGAGGAGGCCCCGCAGGCGGGCGAGCGGGCCACCGGCAGGCGCCCGTCCGGACATCGGATCAACCCCCGGCACCCGGACCGGCGGACCGCCATCGACGTCCTCTACCAGGCCGACATGACGGGCACGACGCCCACCGAGGTCCTGGACGAATGGCGCGCCGTGAGCGGCGAACCCGAGCCGGTGTTCACTCGCTCGCTTCTCGAGGGGGTGGAGGCGCACCAGGAGGCCATCGACGCGCTGATCGGGGAGACCGCCGAGGGGTGGACGGTGGAACGCCTGGCGGCCGTGGACCGGGCCATCCTCCGCCTGGCCGTGTTCGAGCTGCTGTGGCTGCCCGAGACGCCCGTGGCCGTGGCCGTGTCGGAGGCGGTGGAGGCCGCACGGGAACTGTCCACGGAGGACTCCGGCCGGTTCGTGAACGGCGTGCTGGGCAAGGTCGCCAGGGAACGGGCGGCCGAGCGGCCCGGCTGAGGGCCGGGCGCTACTCCGTGCTGGAGTCGGCCTTGGGCTCCGCCGGCTTCGACTCCGCCTTGAGCGCGGGGGCGGGCGCCGACTCCTCGGGATCGTCCTTCCCGCCCTCCTTGAGGCCCTTGCGGAACTCCGTGGAGGAGCGTCCCAGGGACCGCGCAAGCTCGGGGAGCTTCTTGGCCCCGAACAGCAGCAGGAAGACGGCCAGGATGATCAGGATCTCCGCGGGTCCAAGCTGGTCGAACAGGCCGAGCATGGCGTCTCCTTGATTCCGGTGGCCAAGTGCCAGTGTAGGCGTTTCCTCACGTTTCGCCAGCCCGTCCGGGCTCCGCGATGATGTGGCCGTGCTGATCCTCTCCCGGGCGGAGGTGGAGAGCCTCCTCGACCCGGACGAGCTCGTGGACGCCCTGGCGGAGGCCATGGTGGACCTCTCGTCGGGTCGGGCCTCGATGCCGCCGCGGGTGGCCGCGCTCGTCGCCGAGCACGAGGGGCTCCTCGGCGTGATGCCGGCGTGGCTCCCGTCGGCGGGGATGCTCGAGGCCAAGCTGGTGTCGCTGTTCCCGGGGAACGCGGGGACGGCCGTCCCGACGCACCAGGCGGTGATCGTGGCGTTCGACCCCCGGACCGGGACGCCCGCGGCCCTCCTCGACGGCACCGGAATCACCGCGATCCGAACGGCGGCCGGATCGGCGCTGGCCACGCGAGTGCTCGCGCGGGAGGACGCGTCGGTCCTCGCGATCCTGGGAACGGGCGTCCAGGCGGGCGCGCATGCGGTGGCCGTCTCGCGTGTTCGTCCGTTCCATGAGATCCGGGTGGCCGGGCGGAACCCCGAGCTCGCGTCGGTCCTGGAGGCCGACCTCGGCGGCCGGCTGGGCATGCCGGTTGCCGCAGCCCCTTCGTTCGAGGAGGCAGCGCGCGGTGCCGACGTCGTCTGCGCGACGACGCACAGCCCCGACCCGGTACTGGCCCGGGACTGGCTCTCGCCCGGCACGCATGTGAACTCGGTGGGTGTGAACCCCGCCGGGCGGGAGCTCGACCGCGAGACGGTGCGCGACGCCCTGGTGGTGGTGGAGTCCCGGGAGTCCGCGCTGTCCCCGGGCCCGGCCGGCGCGAACGACCTGGTGTGGTCGATTCGCGACGGCGACCTCGACCCGGCCGACATCGCCGAGATCGGGGAGGTCCTCTCCGGCACCCGCCCCGGCCGCGAGTCTCCCGACCAGCTCACGCTCTACAAGTCCGTCGGGGTGGCCGTCCAGGACGCCGCGGCGGCGGCACTGGTCCTGCGCGCCGCCCGCGAACGAGGCCTGGGAACCGACATCGACATCTGAGTGTTCATGGCCCTTGCGGGCCACCCCCATCCGATGAACATGGGCGCGTGTCGTCCGGCGACGTCGAGCTTGCCTGGTGCTGCGAGCCCGAATCTGAGTGGGACGCGGGAGCCTCGGGAACCCACAACTGTCGCCTCGAGCACGAACCACAGACTCCATGAGATGAGCTCGACGTGCACAAGGACACGGTGATGGCCTGCGTGCGGTACCCGGGACCGGGGCGGGAACGCCTCCAGGAGGGACCACTTCGTGCGCCACGACCCAAGCTCCACGCCGCGAGGCTCGCTTCGTCCCGGTTCGGAGAGCCAGGCACCTGGCCTCGCAGAACGATAGGGTTCGTTCGTTGATGGACGAGCGTTCCTACATCGCTACCAACGACCGCGAACGACAGCGTCTGCGCACGCTCGTCGAAGGGCTGGACGACGACGCGCTCACCGCCCCAGTGAACGAGTACTGGACCGTTGCGGGTGTTCTTGGCCACCTCGCGTTCTGGGATATCCGCGTTCTGCTTCTTGCCGACAAGGTCGACCGCGGCGAACCGTTCGGGCCGGAGGATGCCGAGCCCGAGGGTGACTGGCTGAACGATGCGACCCGTCCGCTCATCCACGCAATCCAGCCGAGAGACGTGGCGCAGCTCGCCCTGCGAATCGCGGAGCAGACGGACGCGCGCGTAGCCGAGCTACCGCCTGATCGAATGTCGCCTCGCGATCCGGACAGCCCGCTCTACGCCGTACGCGGCGACCACCGGGGCGAGCACCTCGACGAAGTCGAGGCCGCGCTTCGAGCTCGCTGACGCCATCCCTCCGCGAGTTCCGTAGGAGTTCCGGAGGACATTCCCGAACCCTCGCGCATGCCAGCGCTCTCTCACCTGACTGCACGGGTCACCCGAACACGAGCTCACGTTGCGCGTGCTCCGCCGGTGGCGCCGGTCCGGCCCGGTGTCGCCTCCCGTCGGGGCGGTACCAGCGCACGGTCCCGTCCGGGCGCCGTGTCAGGCTCCACCGGTACTCGTGGACGAGCTTGGTGGTGCCAGTGGCACACCAGGACGAGGTTCGACAGCTCGGTGGGTCCGCCCGTCGACCACCACCGGATGTGGTGGGCCCTCGTCCACCGCCGCTCCCCGCATCCGGGGTAGGTGCACCCACCGTCGCGGTACCTGAGGTGGCGCAT
>WNGA01012971.1_pt1 | contig 10723 bp, 7 predicted proteins | sample 5400061 | NCBI WGS metagenome assembly WNGA01 (sample SAMN13153366, study PRJNA577476) | soil metagenome | isolation source: 100 cm soil or saprolite under grassland replicate 2 | place: USA:California | collected 2016-06-15
CACTCGCCGTCCAGGCCTACGCCGGTGCGCAGCGCGCCCTCGACCTGACCGTCGAGTGGTGCCGGAACCGGGACACGTTCGGCCGGCCGCTGATCTCGCGCCAGACCGTGCAGCACACGCTCACCGAGATGGCCCGCCGGATCGACGTGGCACGGACCTACACCCGCGACGTGGCGATCCGCGCCCAGCGCGGCGAGAACGTCGTGACCCAGGTCTGCTTCGCCAAGAACACCGCCGTCGAGGCCGGCCAGTGGGTCGTCGACCAGGCCGTCCAGCTGCACGGCGGCCTCGGCTACATGACCGAGTCCGAGGTCGAACGCCAGTACCGCGACATGAAGATCCTCGCCATCGGCGGCGGCACCACGGAAATCATGACCGCCCTGGCCGCCAAGACGTTGGGCTACACATCATGACCACCCCAACCCCGGGCGTTCATTCGTCGCTTTTCGTGGCGCCTGTGGACAACCGGTCAGGTGCGCGCCGGCGGTCAGGTGACCAGGTTGTCCACAGGCGCCACGAAAAGCGACGAATGAACGCAGAAGGTGGGAGGTGCCGGGCGTGACGGTTCCGCGGTCCAGCCTGGACGTTCGGTCTGAGGCGTATGCGGCGAATGCCGAGGGGATGTTGGCGAAGCTGGCCGAGATCGAGGGCGAGCACGCGAAGGCCGTGGCGGGTGGTGGTGAGAAGTATGTGAGCCGCCATCACAAGCGCGGCAAGTTGCTGGCTCGGGAGCGGATCGAACTCCTGCTGGATCCGGGGTCGCCGTTCCTGGAGTTGTCGCCGTTGGCCGGGTGGGGCAGCGACTTCACGGTGGGCGCGAGCCTGGTCACGGGGATCGGGGTCGTCGAGGGGGTCGAGTGCCTGATCACGGCGAACGACCCGACCGTCAAGGGCGGCGCGAGCAACCCGTGGACGCTGAAGAAGGCGCTCCGGGCGGACGAGATCGCGCGCCGCAACCGGCTCCCGGTGATCAGCCTGGTCGAGTCCGGCGGCGCCGACCTGCCGACGCAGAAGGAGATCTTCATCCCCGGCGGGGAGATGTTCCGCAACCTGACCCGGCTGTCGGCCGAGGGGATCCCGACGATCGCGCTGGTGTTCGGCAACTCGACCGCGGGCGGCGCGTACATCCCCGGCATGAGCGACTACGTCGTGATGGTCGACGGCGGCGCGAAGGTGTTCCTGGCCGGGCCGCCGCTGGTGAAGATGGCGACCGGCGAGGAGTCCGACGACGAGTCGCTCGGCGGCGCCGAGATGCACGCACGCACCTCCGGGCTGGCGGACTACTTCGCGGTCGACGAGCCGGACGCGATCAGGATCGGCCGCCGGATCGTAGCCCGCCTCAACTGGCGCAAACAGGGCCCGGCGCCGAAGCCGTCGTACGACGAACCGGTGTACGACGAGTCGGAGCTGCTGGGCGTCGTACCGGGTGATCTGAAGGTGCCGTTCGACCCGCGGGACGTGATCGCGCGGGTGGTGGACGGGTCGGACTTCGACGAGTTCAAGCCGCTGTACGGGTCCAGCCTGGCGACCGGTTGGGCGTCGGTGCACGGGTACCCGGTGGGGATCCTGGCGAACGCGCGCGGCGTGCTGTTCAGCGCGGAGGCGCAGAAGGCGGCGCAGTTCATCCAGCTGGCGAACCAGTCGTCCACGCCGCTGATCTTCCTGCACAACACTACCGGCTACATGGTCGGGAAGGAGTACGAGCAGGGCGGGATCATCAAGCACGGCGCGCAGATGATCAACGCGGTCTCGAACTCGAAGGTGCCGCACATCTCGATCCTGACGGGCGCGTCGTACGGGGCCGGGCACTACGGCATGTGCGGCAGGGCGTTCGACCCGCGGTTCCTGTTCGCGTGGCCGTCGGCGAAGTCCGCGGTGATGGGACCGCAGCAGCTCGCCGGGGTGCTGTCGATCGTGGCGCGCGCCGCGTCGGAGGCGAAGGGCATGCCGTACGACGAGGAGGCCGACAAGCAGATGCGGGCCTACGTGGAAGGGCAGATCGAGGCGGAGTCGTTGCCGATGTTCCTGTCCGGACGCCTGTACGACGACGGCGTGATCGACCCGCGGGACACCCGCACGGTGCTCGGGCTGTGCCTGTCCGCGATCCACAGTGCCCCGGTCGAGGGCACCCGCTTCGACGGCGCCAACTTCGGCGTCTTCCGGATGTGAGGCGCATGATCACGAACGTGCTGGTGGCGAACCGCGGCGAGATAGCGCGCCGGGTGTTCCGGACCTGCCGCGAGCTCGGTATCGGCTGCACCGCGGTGCACTCGGACGCCGACGCGACCGCGCCGTACGTGGCCGAGGCGGACGCGGCCGTGCACCTTGCGGGGAACGCGCCGTCCGACACCTACCTGCGGCCCGCGCTGCTGATCGAGGCGGCCCGGAAGGCCGATGCGGACGCGGTGCACCCGGGGTACGGGTTCCTGTCCGAGAACGCCGCGTTCGCACAGGCGGTGATCGACGCCGGGCTCACCTGGATCGGCCCGCCGGTGCCGGCGATCGAGTCGATGGGCTCCAAGATCGAGTCCAAGCGGCTGATGGCCGAGGCCGGGGTGCCGGTGCTCGCGGAGCTCGACCCGGCGCAGGTGACCGAGGCGGACCTGCCGGTGCTGGTGAAGGCGTCCGCCGGCGGTGGCGGCCGCGGTATGCGCGTCGTACGACGGCTCGCGGACCTGGCGGACGAGATCGAGCGGGCGCGGTCCGAGGCGGCGTCGGCGTTCGGCGACGGCACGGTGTTCTGCGAGACGTACCTGGAGGCCGGCCGGCACATCGAGGTCCAGGTGATGGCCGACCAGCACGGCACGGTCTGGGCGGTCGGCGAGCGCGAGTGCTCGATCCAGCGCCGCCACCAGAAGGTTGTCGAGGAGGCCCCGTCACCGCTCGTCGAGCGGCTGCCCGGGATGCGACCCGCCCTGTTCGAGGCCGCCCGCAAGGCCGCCGAGGCGATCGGCTACGTCGGCGCCGGCACCGTCGAGTTCCTCGCGGACGACACCGGCCGCTTCTTCTTCCTCGAGATGAACACCCGCCTCCAGGTAGAACATCCCGTCACCGAACTCACCACCGGCCTCGACCTGGTAGCCCTCCAAATCTCGGTAGCCGAAGGCCACCCCCTCCCCGCCACTCAGCCCGCATCCTCCGGCCACGCCATCGAGGTGCGCTTGTACGCCGAAGACCCAGCCCAGGACTGGCAACCCCAGTCCGGCGTGCTGCACCGCTTCGACCTGGCTTCCGGGCGGGGGAACCCGGTCGGCGACGGCCCGGCCGGATCCACCTCCGGCGATCATTCGTCGCTTTTCGGGAATCTGTGGACAACCGGAAAGCCTAAGGACCACCGTCAGGTGACCACGTTGTCCACAGATTCCCGAAAAGCGACGAATGATCGCTCAGGGGTAATGCTGCGGGTGGATTCCGGGGTCGAGAGCGGGTCCAAAGTCACCGTGCACTACGACCCGATGCTGGCGAAGGTGATCTGCTGGGCGCCGAACCGGACGGATGCGGCGCGGCGGCTGGCGGCGGTTTTGGCGGGGGCGCGGATTCATGGGGTGACGACGAACCGGGATCTGCTGGTCAGGGTGCTGCGGCATGAGGCGTTCCTGGCCGGGGAGACGGATACGGCGTTCTTCGACCGGCATGGGCTCGACGAGTTGTCCGCACCGCTGGCCGGTAAGGATGCCGAGGAGGTGTCGGCACTCGCCGCCGCCCTCGCGGCCGCGGCCGCGCAGAAGCAGAACGCGCCGGTGCTCGGCCGGTTGCCGGTCGGCTGGCGGAACGTGCCGTCGGCGCCGCAGCGGATCGCGTTCGACGGTCCCAGCGGCACGCACGAGATCAGCTACTCCCTCACCCGGGACGGGCTCGTCGCCGAAGGCAATCACAAGCTGGTCAGCCTGTCGCCGTACCAGGTGGTGCTGGAGACGGACGGTGTGCGCCGCCGGTTCGAGGTCGCGTCGTACGACGGGTTGGTGTGTGTGGACTCGCCGCTCGGCTCGGTCGCGCTGCACACCGTCGAGCGATTCCCGGATCCCGCCGCCCAGGTGGCGGCCGGGTCGCTGTTGGCGCCGATGCCGGGAACGGTGATCCGGGTCGCGGTGAGCGCCGGCGAGAGCGTCGCGAAGGGTCAGCCGTTGCTGTGGCTGGAGGCGATGAAGATGGAGCACACCATCGCCGCGCCGGCCGACGGGGTGGTCGCCGAACTACCCGTCAGCCCGGGAGAACAGGTCGAGGTCGGCGCCGTCCTCGCCGTCGTCAAGGAGGAGCAAACATGAGCTTTGTCGAGTCCGAAGAGCGCAAGGCCTTGCGGGCGGCGGTCGCCGAGCTGGGCAAGAAGTACGGGTACGAATACTTCCGCGACAAGGCCCGCAACGGCGAGCACGTCGACGAGCTGTGGCACGAGGCCGGCAAGCTCGGGTACCTCGGGGTGAATCTGCCGGAGGAGTACGGCGGCGGTGGCGGCGGCATGGCCGACCTGTCGATCGTGCTCGAGGAGCTCGGCGCGGCGGGCTGCCCGCTGCTGATGATGGTGGTGTCGCCGGCGATCTGCGGCACGGTGATCGCCCGGTTCGGCACCGACGAGCAGAAGCAGCGCTGGCTGCCCGGCCTGGCCTCCGGCGAGATCACGATGGCGTTCGCGATCACCGAACCCGACGCCGGCTCGAACTCGCACAAGCTGACCACCACCGCGAAGCGCACCGAGGACGGCTGGAGCCTGACCGGCCGGAAGGTGTTCATCTCCGGCATGGACACCGCCGACGCCGTGCTGGTTGTGGGCCGCACCGAGGACGCCGGGACCGGTCGCCTGAAGCCCGCGCTGTTCGTCGTACCGAAGGACGCAGCCGGATTCGAGTGGCACCAGATCGACATGGAGATCGTGTCGCCGGACCGGCAGTTCTCGCTGTTCCTGGACGACGTACGACTGCCGGCCGACGCGCTGGTCGGGTCTGAGGACGCGGGCCTGATGCAGTTGTTCGCGGGGCTGAACCCGGAGCGGATCATGGCGTCCGCGTTCGCGATCGGCGCCGCCCGGCATGCGCTCGGCAAGGCCGTTGCCTATGTCAACAACCGGCAGGTCTGGGACAAGCCGATCGGCGCGCACCAGGGCCTCGCGCACCCGCTCGCGCAGTGCAAGATCGAGCTCGAGCTGGCCAGGCTGATGATGCACAAGGCGGCGTTCCTGTACGACGCGGGCGACGACATGGGCGCGGGTGAGGCCGCCAACATGGCGAAGTACGCCGCCGGCGAGGTGAGCGCGAAGACCGTCGACCAGGCCGTCCAGTGCCTCGGCGGCAACGGCCTCACCGGCGAGTACGCGGTCGCGTCGATGATCACCATGTCCCGGGTGGGCAGGATCGCACCGGTCTCGCGCGAGATGATCCTGAACTTCGTCGCCCAGTTCTCCCTGGGCCTGCCGAAGTCCTACTGAGCACACACCGGCACACACCGGACACGAGGAAGGCGACGCGGAATGAGCGGGTTGAGCGGGCGGACGATGATCATGTCGGGCGGCAGCCGGGGGATCGGGCTGGCGATCGCGGTGCGCGCCGCGAAGGACGGTGCGAACGTCGCGCTGCTGGCGAAGACCGACCAGCCGCACCCGAAGCTCGAGGGCACCGTGCACACCGCGGCCGCTGAGATCGAGAAGGCCGGCGGCAAGGCGCTGCCGATCGTGGGCGACGTGCGCGACGACGAATCGGTCGCGGAGGCGGTCCGTCGTACCGTCGAGGCCTTCGGCGGGATCGACATCGTGGTGAACAACGCGAGCGCGATCGACCTGACGCCGGCCGAGCACATCGGCATGAAGAAGTACGACCTGATGCAGGACATCAACGCCCGCGGCACGTTCCTGCTGTCGAAGACCTGCATCCCGGCGCTGCGCGAGTCGGCCGCGGCCGGTCGCAACCCGCACATCCTGACCCTGTCGCCGCCGCTGAACCTGAACCCGAGGTGGGCCGGCGCGCACCTGGCTTACACGATGGCGAAGTACGGCATGAGCCTGACCACGCTCGGCCTCGCCGAGGAGCTGCGTGCCGACGGCGTGCACGTGAACTCGCTGTGGCCGCGCACCCTGATCGCGACCGCGGCGGTGCAGAACCTGCTCGGCGGCGATGCCGCGATGGCCCACGCCCGGACGCCGGAGATCCTCGCCGACGCGGCGTACGCGGTACTGACCGGCACCACCACCGGCGGGTTCCTGATAGACGACGAGGTGCTCGCCGCGGCGGGCGTCACCGACCTGTCCCCGTACCGGCTCGCGCCCACCGAGGCCGACCTCGCACAGGACATCTTCCTCGACTGATGGGTACGACGGTGAGCCAGGCGGCGGTACGCGAGCCTCAGCAGGACCGGAGCCGGGTCACGCGGCAGAAACTGCTCGAGGCGGCGCTGGAGTCGCTCGCCGAGGTCGGGTACGCCGGCAGCACGGTGGCGGTGGTCGCGGCCCGCGCGGGTGTTTCACGTGGAGCGGCGCAGCACCATTTCCCGACCCGGGGTGACCTGTTCGCCGCCGCCGTCGAGTACATGACCGAGGTCCGGCTGGCCGAGATCCGGCAGCAGGCGCGCTCGCTGCCGTCCGGCGCCGGCCGGACCGAGGCGATCGTCACGATGCTCGCGAACGTCTACACCGGCCCGCTGTTCCGGTCCGCCCTGCACCTGTGGGTGGCGGCGTCCACCGAGGAGCCGCTGCGCCGCCAGATCGTGAACCTGGAGAGCCATGTCGGCCGCCAGGCGCACCGCGCCCTGCTCGAGGTGCTCGAGGTCGACGAGCGCACGCCAGGCGTCCGCGAGACCGTCCAGGGCCTGCTCGACATGGTCCGCGGCCTCGGCCTCGCCGACCTGCTCACCGACGACAGCCTCCGCCGCCGCGGCATCGTCAAGCAGTGGGCCAGGATTCTCGACGCCACTCTCGCCGAGGCACACCCGTGACCACGAGCTTCTTCCCGGCCGCGGCGGGCGTAGCGCAACGCCGAGGCACCCGGGTTGCGTCCTTAAGGTGTCCATCCCAGCGTAGGAGGCCGCCATGTCTCTCAGCATCACCCTCGACCGCCGGGTCGTCGCCGGTGCCGCCACTGTGCTGGCCCTGGTCAGCGCGTTCGTCGCCGGCGATCTGCTCGGCGACGGCACCACGCCGGCCCAGGCCGTGCCGGCCACCGCACAGGCCGAAGCCCCGCCGACGGGGATCACCGTCACCGGGCTCGGCCGGGCGACCGGCACACCTGACGTGCTCACCCTTCAGCTGAGCGTCACCCGGACCAGGCCGGACGCCTCCTCGGCGCTCGCCGACGCCGGCGCGACCATCACGAAGGCGCGCGAGTCGCTCAGGCACCACGGTGTCGCCGACGCCGACGTGGCCACGTCGGGGCTGAACGTCGGCCCGCACTACGCCTACGACGGTGGTCGCCAGCGCGCCGACGGGTACACGGCCACCGAGTCGCTGACCGCGCAGCTGCGCGATGTCGGCAAGGCAGGCGAGGCGATCAGCGCCGCACAGCGGGCGGGCGGCAACGCCGTGATGATCAACGGGGTGTCGTTCGACCTGCACAACGACAGCGCGCTGCTGGCCACGGCACGCAAGGCCGCGGTCGCCGATGCGAAGGCTCGGGCGGGTCAATACGCCGACGCCGCCGGCCGGAAGGTCGGCCCCGTGCAGTCCATCAAGGAGACGGTGCAGCCGCCCCGTCCGGTACCGGTGTACCTGTCCGCAGCCCCGATGCCCGCCGGCAAGGCGGTGCCGATCGACCCGGGAACCAGCGAGCTCACGGTGACCGTCGAGGTGGTGTTCGCGCTGGCCTGAACCGGTCAGATCGCCAACGCGGGCGCGGTCATCGCGGCGGCCTGAACCGTATTGCGAACTGTTTGCGCTGGTCTCTTCCGCTCAGCCGGCCCCCGGCAACCAGGGCGCTGGTATGAAGTACGGGTGAGGTTCAGACGATGACGGTGGCGGGCGGCGAGGGCGTGGAGAGCGTCGTACGACCGGTGATGTTGACGGTGGACGACGATCCGGGGGTGTCGCGGGCGATCGCGCGGGACCTGCGGCGCAAGTACGGCGAGGGGCACCGGATCGTGCGGGCCGAGTCCGGGCCGCAGGCGCTGGAGGCGCTGCGGGAGCTGAAGCTGCGCGGGGAGCCGGTAGCGGTGCTGCTGGCGGACCACCGGATGCCGCTGATGACCGGGATCGAGTTCCTGGAGCAGGCGATGGACCTGTTCCCGCGGGCGCGCCGGGTGCTGCTGACGGCGTACGCGGACACCGACGCGGCGATCCAGGCGATCAACGTGGTGGACCTCGACCACTACCTGCTCAAGCCGTGGGACCCGCCGGAGGAGAAGCTCTACCCGGTCATCGACGAGCTGCTCGACGCGTGGGCGGCGACACCGGACCGGCCGGTCACCGAGACGAAGGTGATCGGGCACCGGTGGTCGGCGCCGTCGTTCGCGTGCCGCGACTTCCTGGCGCGCAACGCGGTCCCTTATCGCTGGTACAGCGTCGACTGCGACGAGGCGCGGCGGTTGCTCGAGGCCGCCGGCATCGACGGGAACGTGCTGCCGGTGGTGGTCAGCCCGGGCGGTGACGTGCTGGTCGCGCCGACCGAGGCGGAGCTGGCCGCGAAGGTCGGGCTGTCGACGACGCCGGCCGGCGAGTTCTACGACCTGGTCGTGGTCGGCGGCGGGCCGGCCGGGCTGGGGGCCGCGGTGTACGGCGCCAGTGAGGGGCTGCGGACCGTGCTGGTCGAGCAGCTTGCGACCGGCGGGCAGGCGGGCCAGTCCAGCCGAATCGAGAACTACCTCGGCTTCCCGGACGGGGTGTCCGGCGCGCAGCTGACGGACCGGGCCCGGCGGCAGGCGGTGAAGTTCGGGGCCGAGGTGCTGACCGCGCGCCAGGTGGTCGCGCTGGAGGCGCGCGGGTCGGCGCGGACCGTGCGGTTCGCGGACGGCAGCGAGCTGTCCGCGCACGCGGTGATCCTGGCGACCGGGGTGTCCTACCGGACCCTGGCCGCGCCGGGGCTGGACGACCTCAAGGGGCGAGGTGTGTTCTACGGGTCGGCCTCGACCGAGGCGCCGGCCTGCGCCGGGGCGGACGTCTACATCGTCGGCGGCGCGAACTCGGCCGGCCAGGCGGCGGCCTACTTCGCCCGGCACGCCCGGCGCGTGCACCTGCTGGTCCGGGCGCCGGCGCTGGACGCCACCATGTCGGCGTACCTGATCGCCCAGATCGACGGCATCGAGAACATCGAGGTGCACACCTGCACCGAGGTGGTGCAGGGCAAGGGCGCGGACCACCTGGAGCGGCTGACGCTGCGCAACAACGCGACCGGTGAGACCCGCGAGGTCGACGGCGAGTGGCTGTTCGTGTTCATCGGCGCCGCGCCGCGGACCGACTGGCTGCCGGTCGAGCTGGACGACCGCGGGTTCGTGCTGACCGGGCCGGACCTGGGCGGGCGGCCGAGGGGCTGGCCGCTGGACCGCGACCCGTACCACCTCGAGACGAGCGTGCCCGGGGTGTTCGCGGCCGGTGACGTGCGGGCGGAGTCGGTGAAGCGGGTCGCCTCCGCGGTCGGCGACGGGGCGATGGCGGTGACCCTCGTGCACCGCTACCTGGAGGTGCTGTGATGACCGAGCGGCTGACCCCGGACGAGCTGCGGACGCTGTTCCTGTTCGAGGCGCTGACCGACGAGCAGCTGGCGACGCTGTCCACCGAGGGGTACGTCAACACCTTCGAGCCCGGCGTCGTCTTCTCCGAGGGCGACCCCGGGACCTGCTGCTACGTGTTGCTGTCCGGCTCGATCCGGCTGTCGAAGCTGTCGCACGGCCAGGACATCGAGATCAACCGGACCGGGCAGCGCGGGGTGTACGCCGGCGCGTTCAACGCGTTCGTCGGCGAGCGCGACGTCACGACGTACACCGCGACCATGACGGCGCTGGAGCCGTGCCGGTTCTGGGTGATCGACGCGCCGCTGATGGCCGGGCTGATGCGGGCATGGTTCCCGATGGCGGTGCACCTGATCGACGGCGTGATGATCGGGATGCGCCGGACCAGCCAGACCGTCGGGCAGCGCGAGCGGCTGCTGGCGCTCGGGTCGCTGTCCGCCGGGCTGACGCACGAGCTGAACAACCCGGCCGCGGCCGCGGTCCGTGCCTCGGCGACGCTGCGGCAGCGGGTCGCCGGGATGCGCAGCAAGCTGGCGCTGCTCGCCGACGGCACCCTGGACGCGACCAAGCTGCACGAGATCGTCGCGCTGCAGGAGGACGCGGTCGACCGGGTCGCGAAGGCCAAGATGATCGAGCGGTCGCCGCTGGAGATCAGCGACGCGGAGGACGAGCTGGCCGACTGGCTCGACGACCACGGCGTGCGCGGCGGGTGGGACGTGGCGCCGGTGCTGGCCGCCGGCGGGCTGGACGGGCCCTGGATGGAGACGGTGCTGGACGCCGTCGGTCCGTCGTACGTCGAGGGTGCGGTGCGGTGGATCACCTACACCGTCGACACCGAGTCGCTGATGAACGAGATCGACGACTCGGTCACCCGGATCTCCACACTGCTCGGCGCGGCCAAGCAGTACTCGCAGATGGACCGGGCGCCGTACCAGACCGCCGACCTGCACGAGCTGATCGACTCGACGCTGGTGATGCTGGCCTCGAAGACCAAGGGCCTGACGGTGGTGAAGGACTACGACCGGTCGGTGCCGCTGGTGCCGTCGTACGCGGCGGAGCTCAACCAGGTGTGGACCAACATCAT
>WNGA01012972.1_pt1 | contig 10723 bp, 10 predicted proteins | sample 5400061 | NCBI WGS metagenome assembly WNGA01 (sample SAMN13153366, study PRJNA577476) | soil metagenome | isolation source: 100 cm soil or saprolite under grassland replicate 2 | place: USA:California | collected 2016-06-15
TTGGTCGCCTGACCAACAAAAACGAAGTGCAATTTTTCATGTGAGAATAGACTTCTTATTCTTACATGCACACACATATCCTTCGCCTCAATCTTAAGCCAGCTATCACGAGTTTAATTTTGTATCAAAGTAATTAGTAATGGGCCAATCAAAATAACATTCAATAAACCTTTGCCCGTTCCGTAATAATCTCTTGCACTACTCCCACCCTTGTTGGTCGCCTGACCGACAAAAACGAAGCGCAATTATCAAGTAAGAATAAGAATTCTTATTTTGAAGCATGTATCGTTTTCAACATTATGCTCAATTCTTTACTGCTACCAATCTTAACTGGTTACATGTTTTACAAAATGATTACCATAAACAAATGTTTCTCACTTTAATCACACATATCAATTGCAACGATTCTTATCTATCTTTATGAACATCATTTTCAAAAACAATTAAAAAACGAAAGCATTATGAAAACGTCAAAAAAGATATTGATCATAACGGGAGATGCAGGGGAAAGTTTTGAAGTTCTTTTTGCATCACATCGTTTGCGGGAAGCAGGTTATACGCCTGTAATAGCAGCACCTTCTGTAAGAAGATTAAACCTCGTGATACACGATTTTGAACCGGGATGGGATACTTATATAGAACGAAAAGGATATCTTGTTGAATCCGAAATTTCATTTGCCGATGTTAACGCTGACGATTATGAAGCGGTGCTGATACCTGGCGGTCGGGCGCCTGAATATTTGCGAAACGATGCAACAGTAATTAAGATAGTGAAAGAGTTTTGGGAAAACGGCAAATACATTTTTGCGATTTGTCATGGTGTACAAATATTAGTGACTGCGGGATTGGTAAATCAAAAAAAGATTGCATGTTATGAACACGTAAAGTTTGAAGTAGAATCATGCGGCGGAATTTATGTTAATGATGAAGCAGTAAAAGATGGCAGAATTGTTACGGGCAAAACATGGCAATCGCATCCTGAATTTTACAGAATTGTCTTTAGCTGCCTGCAAGCCGCTGATAAGAAACTTGAAAATGCAGAGGCGTCAATCAGTTTATCATGACAGTTTACAAGCATTACAATCAGGAACAATTAAATAATCAATACAATAACAGACTACATGTTCCTGATTATGCTGATTATTTTGAGCGTTGGGAAAAGCTAAGCAGGCAAACAGAAAAGGAACATACCGTTATAAAAAATATTTTCTTCGGAAATCATCCCGAAGAATGTCTTGATATTTTTCCTGCTGAAAATTCGCTTGCCAAAACAATGATTTTTATTCATGGTGGTTATTGGTACTTGCTCGACAAGTCATTGTTTCATTTTTTAGCAGCAACTTTTTTAAAGCATCATATAACATCTGTCTTCATCAATTATCCGCTTGCTCCTGCAACTCCTATGGACGTGATTGTGTGGTCGTGCCGTAAAGCCATTCAATGGTTGCATGATAATGTAATGTACTTTAACGGAGATCCTTCTCAGATGTATGTTATAGGACATAGTGCCGGCGGGCACCTTGCATCTATGCTGTTGGTTAATGGCAATGCAAATTTTTTAAAATGTGTGGTTTCATTAAGTGGTTTATTTAAACTGGAACCTGTGATGCTTTCGTATCTTAATGATGTACTTCGCATGGATATGGAGACGGCAGTAAGAAACAGCCCGGTTTATTTAGAGCCTGCGAATCCGTGCGCCATATTGTTAGTAACAGGAACAGATGAAACAGATGAATTTAAAGATCAAAGTGTAGAGATGTACAATAGTTGGAAAAACAAACATAACTGCATAGAACTTTTAAAAATTTCCGGAAAAAATCATTATTCCATTCTTGATGCGGTTGCTGAAAACGATTCATATTTGCAGTCTGTATTTTTTCGTTTGATGAATATAAAGGATTGAGAACAGTTAATCCCATGTTAGCGCAAGACTGAGGCGTAGCTCTGTGCATAGCGTCTTCCCCCGCCGTTGTTCTAGGTCTTCCTTTAGGATGACCTGAGAACTCTGATAAAAAGCCGTTCTTAGAACGGTATTTGAAAAACAAAAGTTGAGCTCTAAATTCGAAGTAAATAAGCGTTACGGATGGTAATTCCTTTTTGCAATTAATGATATTATATTTACTTTTTTTCTTCCCAGCAGAGTCTTTCCTATAGCCTTGTGCCTGGGTGAGGACTCTGCGTTCTTCGCAGCGGTGCAGTTAAATCAACATCCATTAGTTCCATATAGCTAGTTACATTGTAAATACCTTGTTTGCCTGTAATATAAAACTTTGCTGAGCTATGTTGATACTGCTCTGGAAATTGAACAAGTTTTGGAGTGCTTTTACAGGGATTCCAATGAATGTAATTTAATTTCTGGATAATAAATTTTTGTGTTTTGCATTCTTTCCAGTCAAATGACGGTTCGAACACTTCATGTTCTTTGTTTCTGCTTTTATCTGTAGCATTAACCCATTCATTAAGTTGATTCAATATAGTTGACTGTTGTTTTTGTTTTAATCCTGTTACTAAATCGTATGCTAAAAAACGTTTACCATTTCCAATAATACTATTGAGGCTTTTTCCTCTATTTCTAAAAGCTATTATCGCATGAAGATCACTTGGCATTATCACCTATCCTATTATATAATGACCATCCCTGACTAAAACATCAAACCATTTGTAAACATATTTGTAACCATCAGTATTAGCAAATAGAGGTAACCATCTTGCGCAGGTGAAAAGTCAAGAAATAAATTCCGTCTTTTTCTGGTATTGTTTTTTACAGGCATAGGTCATTTTTCTAAATCGACAGTAAGTTATGAAGGAATTTAAGTAGACGAAATGTGAGCCAGTAATTGAATGCCGCAGAGTCCTCGCCTAAACACAAGAGCTTTTGACAGACTCTGCGGGAAAGAAGAATTGATAAAATTCATTTTGTGTGATGCCATGTCGATTTCGTGATAAGGCTATTTCTTCGCCGAAGCAGCTTCATATATTGCATTAAGGAGCGATTTTCTACTGGAAGGTAAATCATACATAATCTCCCAAATCATAATTCCTGCAGCCTGTTTCATTGCCAGTTGCGTTTTGTTTTTAATTGTTGGGATGCCATTATAATACATAATGTAACCATTCGGCAGGTGCCAGTGATCTACCCATTCAGCTCCGGCATAAGTTGAAACAATTTCTTTGTAGGTCATCCAGGCAATAACCGGGTCGCTTAGCCCGGGGCCAAATCCATGCCCGTAGAAGGGTACTCCAAGAATCAGCTTATCCTTCGGTACTTTTAGTGTATTCAAATAGTAATTCAGATCGTCCATCGCATCCGCGTATGAAGCATGATTTTCTGCACGATCAGGTGACCATGGGCCGGTATGATCGTAAGACATAATATTAATAAAATCAAATTGAGTGAGCACTTCGTGGGTGACCACATTTCCGGGAGAACTTGGTAATGCTGCTGTAATTAGCTTATTTTTTGATTTTAAAGATTGTGCTAATTCGCTTATAAAAATGCCATAATTGGGATCAGTCTCAGATCCAAAAGCATAGCCGGATTCCAAATCCACATCTATTCCATCTGCATCGTACTGAATAACTTTTAAGACAAGGTTTTTAATTAGCTCTTGTCTCTTACCCTCTTTTAAAAGTGCGTGGTATTGCCCCTGGTACGAACCTCCTCCGATGGAATAAAGAATTTTTACATTATGAGTGTGTGCCGCTTTGATAAACGGTATTAAGGCACCAAAGTCCTGATTAAGATTACCTAAACTATCAGGATTGACGAAAGCCAGAATAATGTGAGTAAGTTTATCAAATGGCACTTGTGATGTATCTACTTTCATTGCCTGATCGATAGGGTAATATCCAATAATCTTAAAAAACGATGAAGTGTTCTGAGCACTTAAAGTGAATGAAGTGACACATATCAAAAAGAGAATTGGCAGAGACGTTAATTTCATGATTTTTTACTTTTTAGGTTGTAAAAACAAAAATAATTTTATGTGACGCTATTTTTTGTGTTCTCATGCCTTAATTTGTGTCCGCCCGCACTAAACGCAATTTATAAGGTAAGTTTATAACTTCCAATAACGGCATGTGAAATTTTAACCATCATAAGGTGACTTCACTAGTTTTCCAAACTCGTACCAATCGAATCCTGTCTCAATCCGGTTATGCCTGAGCGCAGGAATCTGTGTTGTGATTAAAAGGGTAGTTCCATTGAAGTCCGCCCGATGATGCTGCGGGATTTGTCGCTTTACAGCTTTGACAATCTTGAATTTCGCGGCGGGAAAGAACTCATGCACCGATTTTTTAAGCAAGTTGATGTTATCCATGCCGTACATCAGGACAACTTCTGGCTTGTAGATACTTATGTTTTTGAGGATACTGTACATGCGGCTGGGGTATACATAGTTCTGGTATGATGCACGGCTTTTGAGAAAAGGAAATTGCGGCAAGTCGAGCCAGGCATAATACCACGCATGGTTGTGACCAGGCAGGGGATATAACTGAATCAACGCTTCGTTAGGCGCTGATGGTAATGCAAATGAGTTTTTCTGATACGTGAGTAGATCGGGAAGTTTTTCGCTTTGGTATCCATGAACAAAGGCGATGAGATTTTTCCACGCACCGTGCAGGGTTGCATGGCTACCGAACCGGTGATCGTTGAGGTTTGAGAATTTCACGGCTCTTGGCCCGTCCACCCGAAATGCCACATGACGGTACAGTTCGCGGATATCGCAGAGCGTGGGCGTGTCGGGCGCTTGCAGGTTATAAAAGTAGTTGAGCTTTTCGGCTACTTCTTCGGGTACATCGCCGCCACTTTCTTCATAGCCAACGAACCAGAACCTGGCGTGCCATGATCCGTATCCGTAAAAATTATCGATCCAGTATTTGAGCGCTTTTTCTTCAATCGGCATGGCAGGAAAGATAATAAATGGTAGCCTCTTTTAATTGAAAATCATAATACTGGATAACCTCCCGCCCTTGTTGGTCGCCCTGCCAACAAAAACGAAGCGCAATTATCAGGTAAGAATAAGAATTCTTGTTTTGAATCAAGTATCGTTTTCAACATCATGCTTAATTCTTTACTACCAATCTTAGCTGGTTACATGTTTTACAAAATGATTACCATAAACAAATTTTACTTGAAGCATTGAAACATCGTATTGATAAAAAATAAAGTAACGCATACGCATTTTCATGAATGACAAGCTAAATAATAAATCCCTTCTCCGCAGAGCCTCTCTCATAGCTTGTGCTTGGCCGAAGACTCTGCGGCATTCATAGTAATGCTGTTAAATCAATATCCATTAATTGCATATAGCTTGTTACATTATAAATATCTTGTTCCCCCGTTAACGCAAGACTGAGGCGCAGTTTTGTGTATAGCGTTTTCCCGCAAAGCGGGGAACTATTAAGTCGTAAGAATTTGAAAAACAAAAGAAATAAAAATATTTTTATATTTACGAATTGTTCGTAGATTTACGACAGATTCGTAGAATTTTGTACAAGTCAAGATGTTTAATCCTTCCAAGAAGAAATTGGAATAATCCTGCCATCGCATCCTGATGTTATCAGACTAATTTTTATAAACACCCATTTAAACAATAGTCAGATGAAAAAATTTCTTCTCGCGATTTTAGTTACAGCAATTTTTCAGAATGCATTTTCTCAAAACAAGGATATTGAAGAGTTGACAAAGCTTAATCAAGATTGGATTAACTCATACGTAACAAAGGATACTGCCACATTGAATAAAATTTTTGCGGATGATTTTGTTTTAATATCTCCCACAGGCACTAAAATGACAAAACAAGATATTATAAGCAGATTGGATCAACAAGAGATAGTTTCCACTAACGTTGACAGTGTCAATGTTCGTTTGCTTACCGGTGAAGTTGGACTAATCACTGCGTATACAACATATGCATTGAAGATAGACGGCAAAGACATGACAGGACAAACCTGTTACCAAAAAGAAACGGTCAATGGTTTGCAGTAGCTGCTCATGTAACATTACTAAGCACGAAATAAAATATCAACAGTAAAGACGAACTTAATTTAATGAAGACCTTCAACATGAAAATCGTAGTTGTTTTTTTACTTCTCTTTGTTTCAGTACTAAAGACAAACGGACAAAACATAATCGAAAAATACGTTTCACAAAATGATAGTTTGAAAGTTGGTGCAGGTAAAGATGACATTCTTCTCTATACAAAGAAAGGTTATACACTTATTTTGCCGGATACTGCAAATAATATCAGCGGCATTTTGATTTCACTTGAAGACAAAAAATTTGATCTGTACAACAATCCATCGCAGCAAATCTACCATGAAGCTATAACTAAAAATTTTGCGGTGCTGTATATTTCATCAGGCATACCTGTTGACCTTTTCTTTTCTGCAAAATCACTCGTATATATTGACACTGTAATAAAGAATGTATTTAGCAGTTATAATCTGTCCAATAAAAATATTTTCTTCCTCGGTGTTAATTTATCGGGACACAGGGCATTAAAGTATATTGAATTTTGCAGGCAACAAAAATCACAATTTAACCCTGATATAAAAGGTATTGTTTTGTGTGACGGTGTTTTAGATTGGGTACGACAGTGGTATGAAGGTAAAAAAGCAATCAGGGACAATTTTGCTGAAGGCTCCGTATCAGAAGGGAAGCTCGTAACTTATCTTCTTGAAAAAAATCTCGGCGGAACACCCGCAAACAATCTCGAAAAATATCTTGACTTTTCACCTTATAGTTATTTTGATGAAAGAAGCAGGCACATAAAATACTTCAAAGATTATGCTATAAGAGCTTATACAGAACCCGCGACACATTACTGGCTTAATGTAAAACGGAAAACAACGTTTGATACAAACTTCCCCGATATGGTCGGCATGATCAACGAGATTAAACTGCAGGGAAATAAATCAGAACTAATTGTGTTTAACCAGGACGAAAAGAATATGGATAGAAGAAATCCAAATTATACATGGGAACTGGTTGATAAAACGGAATTAATGAATTGGATAATTTGTGAAACAAAATAAAACTGTTCCTGTTGTGAACTGTTGTCTATAAATTCCCTTCACAACCCGTCTCCCCGTTGTTCAAGTCTTCCTTTAGAATGACTTGAGAACTCTGATTGGTGCTCCGATCAACGTGTCCTAAGCCGGTGCAGGCAAAGAGATTACGCAACCATCGCATCTTTATTATACATAGCCCTATACTCAAAAGGAGACAGTCCTGTTATTTTTTTAAACACTTCTCTAAAGGCTTTATCATCCGAATAGCCAACTTCGCTCATTACTTCAAAAATAGTTTTCCGCCCATTTTCCAAAGCTTTTTTCGCAACTTCCACTTTTACACGCTGCAGGTATTCAACCGGCGTATTGCCGGTAGCATTGTAAAAACGTCTGTCAAAATTTCGTCGGCTTGTTGCAAGCTTAGAAGCCAGTTCCTCAAAAGAAATTTAGTCTCGCCGGGGTCTCACAAAAAGCTTGTGTGTTGGCTGTGGACCCCGGCGCATTTAGAGATATACCGCACAAATTACTCAATACAGTTCATCGTAATGCAAGGGTTGGTAATGCATTACTTTATTCAGTTCATAAAAAGAGGCGCTGCTATGCTCATATTCGCGCCAATCTTGGACAAGTTTCCATTTACCTCGTCCAGGATTAAGATGTATGTACTGAATCTTTTGTAACAGGAATGGTCTTATATAAATTGGTTTTGCATCAAAACTATCTTTAAACACTTTATGCAACTGACCTTTCTTTTTTTCTCTTGCAGATAAACCGTCTTCCAATTGCTGAAGGATTTTATTTTCATTGGATTGCTTTAAACGATGTCCCTTTAGACTGAAAAATATCCCGGCTAGTCCGAGGGCAGTTCTTACCCAATTCATATATTGCCATTGGTGCAGTGCGGTTTTTATTACTTCAACATTACCCTCTATTGGCCTGGCAAATATTATGATATCACGTGGAATGAAATAAAAGGTGGGCAATGCACCAATACCTGCGTATATGAAGAATGACACTATAAAATTAGTGCGGATAAGAACTGAACTCCTCCAAAATAAGATTACGGTCAGTGATATTGCTATTTGATTAATGGGAGCAACAATGCTAAAGAAATTTCTTGGGTCAATATGCTTATAATATGCTCTTGCCACCTGTATGGAAGATGGTACATCCCCACTCCAACTTTTAAAATCAACCAGTGAATTATACACAGTGACCATTGTGAGGCCCGCAGCTGCTATGATAGATATATAAAGAATTATCTTTTTCATAATGATTTAATACGACATGGAAATTCATTTTGAAGGCCCTCTCCCAATTGCGAAACCTTTGTGGTTGCCAAATCCCCTGGTAAGGCTTAGCAATTATTATACTAAATGTTTTAGAAACTAAAATTACAGGCGCGAGGCTCTAGTACGAATAGACAACAGCGAAAAATGTGTCGACAAGTATCAGAGAGCACCTGCTAGCGCAAGACTGAGGCGTAGCTTTGTGCATAGGGTCTTGTGCGTTTTAATTAAACGAAGGCTTAAGATGCGCAACCAAAGCATAATTCCTACTCACTCCAACAAAAAACCCTTGCATTACTGCAAGGGTTTTAATTACTATATGGCTTCAACTATGCGTTTGGCTTAGTAGTTTCTTTCTTCTTTGTTTTGCCTTCGTTCCCTACAACAATTCTCGTGCTTTTGTACGAGTTATAGAAATCGGCGGGATACCAATTGTAGTTTTTCATAGCGTCGCCGGTTGCTTCGCAAATCCGCCTTAGGCAGATTCTTTGAGACCATTGAAAATAAATTATCCCCGAAAAAATCACATTATCGGTTGGAACTTTGTTGAGCAAAGCGCTGCCTGACGATAATTTTCATAGTCTCGCATGTACTAATTGCGCACATTAAAATAAAAACCTTTTCATAAGCCTGCTGTTTCTTGATTTTTTACACGATTGTAAATATTAAAAAATACGCTAAGTTTATTTTATAATCGCGTCTATTGATGAAGCATCATTTGAGGAAAGTAAAAGAGTGTCTTAACTGTGGTACAGAAGTTACAGACAGGTTTTGCTCTCATTGCGGGCAGGAAAACCTTGAACCAAAAGAAAGCATCGGTCATTTGATTAATCATTTTTTTTCAGACGTTACACATTATGATTCTAAATTTCTTATCACCATTAAATATTTGCTATTCAAGCCCGGCTTTTTAAGTAATCAATATTTTGCCGGCAAACGAACAAAATATCTTAACCCTGTTCGCATGTACATTTTTATTTCATTTCTTTTCTTTCTTGTATTGTTTCTTAAAAAAAATGATGAACCTGCCGAAACAAATGATAATTACTCTTCTCAATACAATATTGCAAGGCAGCATTTGGCTGACAGCTTGCATGCAAGCACTCGGCAGTCGTATAACAAAACCACTTATGATAGTTTTAAAGCTGCGGCCATAAATGAAATTGCTTCACAGTTGGACACGCTTGTTTCAAAGAAAGACACCACCGAGACGATAGCGTTTGCACTGGGAGCAGAGGGAATAAAATTTACACTTAGGGAAGGAAAATACAATACCATACCTGAGTATGATTCAGTTCAGCAAACGTTACCTGATAATAAAAAAGACAAAAAAATAATGCATTGGCTCATCAGGACAAATGTTGGTTTAAAGAGCCGGTATGGAAGCAGGAGCAACGTAGCGGTGGCAGAAAATTTTGAACACAGTATTCCGAAACTCATGTTTATTTTGTTACCCCTTTTTGCATGGTTCATTTATATTTTTCACAGTCGCAAAAAATTTTATTATGCACAACATGCAATATTTTCCATTCATTTTTTCACTTTTTTTATTTGTGTCTTTAATAAATTGGTTATTTCTTCCAGGCAGCGTTTCACAATATTTGGTACTTGCATCGGTATTTACAGCATTCATCTATTTGTGCTTTGCATTAAAAAATACATACAGTCAATCAATATGGATTTCATTGGTTAAAACTCTCTCTATTGGTGTTCTTTACATAATTATGCTTGTTCTTGGCATTTTGATTTTGGCATTTATCAGTTTTGTTACAGCATGATTTTAAATTATTACTTCTTCTTACATACAATATTAGATTTCTTCGCATGCGTTGTGAACGATGAATAAAGAACCAAGAAAGAGGGAGAAAGCACGGAGTTTACTTTACCCGCTTTACAAAATAACTCCATCATCCCTGCCCGACCACGTTAGCGCGAGACTGAGGCGTTGCTTTGTGTAAAGCGTCTTCCCGCAAAGCGGGACAAGTAGTGCGGGTTAAAAAAATGAAAGGCTTAAGATGCAAAACGGCCTCGCTAGCGCAATACTGAGGCATTGCTTTGTGCAAGGCGTCTTGCGCGTATTAGTTAACGTAAGGCTTAAGATGCCAATGCTCATAACCTTCGCCTCAATCTTAAGCCAGCATAAGTACACGCAAATTTCAATGCCGAATTCGAATCAGAAAGTACAAGAGTGCGACGCAACGAACGATCAATAGTAGTAATGCAGTTGGGCTCCCGAAAATATTGGGACACGTCATAAAAATTTCAGCAAACAATACAAACGTTTGAAAAGCATTACAACGCTTCATTTGCATTAGCTTTAGCGCGCTAACATCAAATAATCACAAATGAACAAATCATTGTCGCTTCTTTGTTTTGCTTTATTATTCAGCCTGTATGCTTATACGCAATTGGATTTACCT
>WNGA01019391.1_pt1 | contig 10723 bp, 6 predicted proteins | sample 5400061 | NCBI WGS metagenome assembly WNGA01 (sample SAMN13153366, study PRJNA577476) | soil metagenome | isolation source: 100 cm soil or saprolite under grassland replicate 2 | place: USA:California | collected 2016-06-15
TTCGCTTTCGAAGAACCTCGATGCTTGTGCAACCTCGGGCGAGATCTCGAGCACGTCGGCGCGTTCCACAGGGTGGCGAAGCGCCGAGCCGAGCGTGACGCCGCTGCCCAGACCGAGAATCGCGACACGTTTGGGGTTCGGGTGGAGCAGGAGCGGCACGTGCGCCAGCAGGCGCTGCGTCAGCATGTCTCCCGAGTTCGAGGCGTCCACTTTGCCGTCGATTGCAAGCGATGTGAAGCCGACCAGTCGACGCACCGCGACGGTGCCGGTTGGTCCCTCGCGGTAATAGAGCAGCCGGCCGGCGCGAAGTGCCGTCTCGAGGTCGGTGGTGCGGAGCGATGGCGCGTACTTGTACGCACCGCTCGACAGCAGAAGCGGGTCCCAGCGCGGGAGCCACACGGCCATCCCGATCACGACGATCGCGCTCGCGAAGGCAACGGCGCGGATTTTCCCGGTTGCGCGCGCGGCCAACAGCACTGCCACGGCGCCAACGGCGGACGCCATCGCGATCGCACGAATTGTCCCGTGCAGACCGAGCCAGGAGATGAGCACGAACCCGGAGAGCAGTGCGCCGGCGATTGCACCTGCGGTGTTGACGGCGTAAATCAGGCCTGCAAATGGAAATGCGAGACCGAATGCGATGGTCATCGGCGCGAGCAGACCAAACGCCACCAGGGCCTGACGAAGGACCACGCCCTCGAAGGTGACGTCCGGCTGCGCGACGAAGTTGGCGAGCGACAGTAGGCCGCGATCCACCAGTGAAGCCGCGACCAGCGAGGCGGCAGCAGAGAGCGTCACCCAGAGTGCGAGCGCCGCCGCAGGCTGACGCGACAGCACACTCGAGCGGCCCGACGACGCCAGCCGCGCGCCGATCGCCGAACCAACGGCAAGGCCGGCGATGAACACGCCGACCATCGTGCTGAACGCGTATGTCGTCGGGCCGAGAATCATCGCCAGAACACGTGTCCACACGACTTGCAGGGTGAGCGACGCGAAGCCCGAGATCCCGAGTGCCGCCGCGGCCAGATACGGGCGTGCGGTAATCGGGCCGGCTGCGGCTCCTCTCTCAGGTCCGCGTCGCCTCGCGCGCGGCGGAGGGCGGGACTTCTTGACCGCCATAGCCTCGGCGGAGGCGATCGGTCCCGGCTGCGGCGCCGCTGAAGCGACGCCCTCCCGCCGCGCCGCAATCCACCAGGCGCCCGCAGCCGCCACCACGTTGAGTGCGACGCCAGTCCACGTCGCACCGCTCAAACCGAGTTGCGGCAGCAGGATGAATCCCGCGACGAGCGCGCCGAGCGCGGCGCCGATCGTGTTTGCCGCATACAAGACACCTGCGTCGCGCGGGGCGCGATCCGCGTATGGCACGAACCATCGCGACGCTATTGGGAATGTGGCGCCCATCGCGGCCGCAGGCAGTGACAGCAGTAGCAGACCGGCGCCGACGCGGAGCAGCGCGAACGCAGGACCACCGCCGCCGTCTCCGTAGGCAAGCGCAAAGAGCGGCTCGAGCGAATTCACTGCGAACGGGAGCAGGAGAGCGAGGAAAGCAATCGCGAGCTCGAGGCCGCCATAGACGCGAAGCGACCGGCGCGGATTCAGCCGCACCGCCCTGCGTCCCGCGGCTGCCGATCCGACGGCGAGCCCACCCATGAACGCCGCGAGCACCGTGCTGACGGCTGCAACACCGTGCCCGAGCTGCAGCGTGAAGAGGCGCGTCCACGTGACTTCGTAAATGAGCGCCGCTGCGCCGGACGCGGCAAAAAGAAGGGCGAACGCTCGGCGCATCAGTGCGAGCTTATCAAGGCCGTGGGCCGATAGAGCACTGTCGGCCCGTCACGCGCCATCTCCTCGAGACCGAACGCCTCCCGGGCGAACGCGATGAGCGATTGAGAGGCGCTTGCGTGGTTGATCACCACGTAGCCAATCCTCGCGCGCTGAAGAAATTGAGGGGCCTTGTCGCGGAGATCTCGATCGAGTTCAGGCGCGAGCGTGCCGCCTTCGCTGAGCGTGATCAAACCGGCGTAAACAGGATGACCTTTTCGAATTTCGTCCACGCGCCGCTTGGATACACGCGACAGATACCCGCCGATCAGCGCCTTGCCGTGCAGGGTTTGGTAGTACTGCGATCGCGCGCTGAAATTGCCGGCTGACGATGCGCCGTCGCGAACGCCGGCGGGAAGCTCCAGAATCCGAATCGGACGTGGATCCGACGCGATGGTTCCGTAGAACGACGGAATGTCCGCCGAATAGAGCGTCCGAGGCGCGGGAAACAGTTCAAGAATCAACGCCGCACCGATGGTGAACGTCAATGCGTGCCGCCGGTGCGGATAGCGCCGCGTCAGCGCCGCGAGCGCACCGGCCAGGAGAACAGCAACCCCCAACGCCGCCACCACGGCGAACCGCGCAGGCGACCGTGCGGCGCCGACGAGCGGCACATACCGCAGCAGCGACCACGGACCTGGGATGTGCGTGTTGACGCCACCAACATGAATGAACGGTCCGAGACTGAGCAAGGCAAATCCGACGGTCATCCAAATCCATCCCGTGCGCGGCCGGTAACCCGCCCGCCAGATGGCAACGACAACGACGGCCAGGGACACGAGACTCAATGCCGAGGTGTAATCCACGAAGCTCGTGCCCTCGATCCCTTGGACTACTCCGCCAGAAGATTGGAGGATTGACGAAGCGGCCATCGAGTACGCGCTGGCCAAGACCGTAGAGCACGGGGGAAAGCGGACCGGCGCACGCCAGCACGCCGACGACCATCGCGCGCGCCGCGGCGGACGACAGGGTTGGCGTCGAGAGCGCGAGATGCGGTCGAAGCGCGAGGATCAATCGCGCGACGATGAGAACCGTGAGCACGAGCACGGGTGTGTAGAGGCCCCGCACGCTCATCGAAACGCCGAAGACGTCGAAGCGGCCTCCGCGACCGAGCAGCAGACCCGTAACAAGTCCGCTCACCACGAGAATCAACAGATCGAGCGTCCAGCGCCAGGGCGCAGGCGCGGGCGAATCGGCGCGAGTGACGCGAACGACCCGTGACACCAGATAACCCGCGGCGATCATGAGGCAGTAGATCGCGTAATAGACATCGCAGAAGGCTGCCCACGCCATACAGAGACCGGCAAGTGCTGCGCAACGGAGCTGACGCGATCGATCCGCGCGCATTAAAAACAGCAAGAAGGCCGGGAGCGGTGCGGCAGCGACGAGGCTGAAGTGTCCGGTGCTGCGAGCGACCAGGATGGGTGACCAGGCGAACACGACGCCGGCAAGCCACGCCTGCGCGCGATCCGCGGGCGTGACGTGCCGGACCAGCGCGTACGTGGCGATCGCCGTGAGCGCCGTGACGAACAGGTAAACCACGTTGAACGTGGTGACCACGCCCAACCAGGGAATGAGCGGTAGGGCGAGCAGGTCGAGGAACGCGGTGTAGTTGTGCTGGGTCAGGTCTGCGCGTTGACTGAGCGCAAAAATCTTGTCGGTGCTCAGGGGACTGTGGTGGTGGACGAGGGTCTCGTCCTGAAACACCCACTGGTTCCACACGTAGACGCCGGTATCCCCGCCGGGATCTCCCGTGAACGCAGTGTCGAGATGGAGCGGCAGCGGCCAGGCAAATGCCACCGCGACCAACACGTAGCCGAGGACAACGCCGACCCGGGGGAAGCAGGCGCGTTGAAGCATCAGACAGGCGGGGCGAATTTAACACAAAGACGACCGCCGCAGTAAACGTAAACCGCGCCGCTGTCGTAAAGCTCGGCCGCGATTCAAGCCTCGTTGCGGTCTTGCCGGGCGGCTGACGGGCACAAAGAAATGAGGGGGCACAAAGAAAAAGGGAGCAAAACAAAAGGCCGGGTCACCCCGAGAGGTGCCCGGCCTTTCCTCATCTCGGCGGGCCTGAAGGCCCGCCACTACGTACTCATCGGCGGGCTGAAAGGTCCGCCACTACCTTCCGTGCTTCTTAAGTTTCCCCGCCTTCGCTCGCGCGAGAATCTGTCGCGAGCTTCGTCGAGGTCTCGCCGTAGCGGCCTTCGGCCGCGAAGGCGGACGTGGTTCCGTGCCTAGAAGTCGTAACGCACGCCAAACCGGATGATCCGCGGATCCAGCAGCGCGATGACTTCCTTGAATGTTGCCCCCGTCGTCTGACGGAAATTCGTCACAACACCGGAGTTCAGCGCATTGAACATGTCCATCATCCCGGTGAGTTTTCCGGCACGCCCGAACTTCAGCGACTTGTCGAGACGAAAATCGAGAATTGCGACGTTCGGCGCGCGATTGGCCGTGACCGGTTCGACGCGAATGCTCTGAGTGCCATCACCCGGGAAATTGATGCTGGTGCTTCGGGCCCAGTTATAGCCACTCTGCAGCTTCCACGAGCCAGACACGCCAATATCAAACGGGAAGACGTAGCGGCCGCTGACCTTGTAATTCCACTGCGTTGACGTTTCGCGACCGTTCTTCCCGAATAGGAGTTGAGCGGGACGGAAATTGTAATCGCGCTGGTTACCTGCCACGCCCGTTGCGCCGGTGCTCGTCTGCGACTCGTCGTGGATTTGGTTCAACCACGTATAGCCGAACGAGGTGAGCAGCATCCACTTACCTGCGAACCGACGATTCGCCGCGACTTCGATCGTCTGGAAATCTGCGTCGTTCTCCGGGGCTGTCGGATTGGTGTAGACGCGGCGTTCAGGTGCGTTCGCCGGCCGATCGAGCAGGTGCAGTGTCTGGTCGTCGCTCGTGCCGCGCACGTTGTCCGGACCGACGTCGACGAAATCGAAGGGAATCGTGTACGTCGGCAATCGTCCCAAATCGACGTCATTCCACACATTGCGCAGGTTCTTGTAGACGTATGCCACGCGACCCGAGAGTCCCTGCGCGATTTCTCGCTCCGCACTGGTCGAGAATTCAGTCGAGTACGGCCGCTTGATATCGCGATCGACGGTTACGAGTCCGGCACCCGCGTCGACCGACTGCACGAACCGGACGATTTCAGACGGTCCGTCGAGGAGTCTGTTGCCGTTCAAGTCCTGCCATTGATACCGCAGCCGCTGCCGGCCGACCGGGTTTTCCTGATCCGCCAACGTGTCCGCAGAATTGAACCGGAACTGTCCCCAGAACACCTTGAGTATCGTGCGATTGTCGCCCGTGAGGTCGTACGCCAACCCGATCCGCGGTGCGAACGTTGTTGTTTCCGAAACCGTGCGCGCTTCCACTGTGCGGGGTGCAACGAGCGCGCGATATTGCGGATCGTTCCAGTTGGCCAGTGCGGGAATGCCATTTGGCTCAACGACCTGCTCGGGCCAGCCATCCTTGTAGTACTCCAGGCGACCGCCAAGGTTCAGGGTCACCCGGCTGTTGAGTTTCCAAGTATCGGCCAACCAACCCGATTGATAGCGCACCTCGTTAATCGGAGACGTTGGTGTGTTGTACAGGTCGACTTGATTGACTGCGCCGTTGAGGTCCCGATAGAAAATGTCAAAGGGCTGATCGCGGAAGAAATTGCGACGGTCATTCTTCCAGTCGTAGCCAAACTTGAAATCGTGGCCGCCTGCCCAGCCATCCTTGAAGTAGTTCAGCGCGACATAGAACTGCGGCTTCCATCGCTTCTGGCTCTGATACGCGTCGTTGCCGCCGCCGTCGAACCGCTGGTTGTTGCCGGTATCGATGCGACCCGGGCCCCACGCACCGGTATAAATTCCGACCTCCTGCTCAGGACGAAGCGGGAAGAAGTTCTCCCACCGGCCGGCCAGCACATCGAGGAACATTTTGCTGCTGATGACGCTCGTCCACTCCACTTTCATCGGGTAGTTGCGGGACGCTTGGTACTGGGCCGCAGACAAAGGAGTCGTCGGACCGACGCCTCGCTTGTCCTGGAGTTTGTTGCGCTTGTTGATGAAACCGATGATCTGATTGTTGCGATTCAGTTGAAACGTGGTCTTGAGCGTGTAATCGTTCGTGAGCTTGGACCGCGCCAAGTCGGGGTAATTCAGAACGAACTTGTACTGGTCATCGAGCCGATAGCTGTAGAACCACCACGCCCGCTGTTTCCAGATCGGCCCACCGACGTTGAAGTTCAGATCGTACTGATGATCGATAGGGTTGCCGCGTGCGAGCGGCGTGCGCACGAAGAACCCATTGTCGTCCCGCGTATTAGCGGTTTTGAACGCGGACGGCACGTTGTCGCTGATGGTGGCGTCGCCCTCCCAATCGCTGTACCAGTTCCCCGTGAATTTGTCGCCACCGGCCTTGACCGTGATGGCTAGCGAGGCACCGCTTGCAAAACTCTCAGCGCTGTTGCCCGCGCCGCCGACCTGGAATTCCTCGAACGAGCCGAAGTCGAAATACCCTGCGTTCGCGTCAGTGCCTTCGGTTGTATCAATGCCCTCAATCTTGGTCTGGTTCTGCACGTCGACACCGTAGGTGATGTAGCCCGTCTGCGTCCCGGTGTGCGATCCGCCGACGTCATACGCCTGCATCTGAATGCCCGGCGCCTGGGACATCGCCGCCCAGATATCGCGGGCGTTGGGGATCTCCGTCAGCAATTCCTTGGTGAAGTTCGTTCCCATCGTCGTTGTCGAACTGTCGACGACGGGGGATTCACCAGTGACGGTCACGGTTTCCTGCAGAGTGGCCACTTGCAGCTGCTGATCGACGGTCAGCGTCTGGTTGATGACGACACGGATGCCTTCGCGCTTGACCGTTTGAAAACCGGCCAACTCAAATGACAACTCATAGACCCCAGGAGCAAGCGCCGGGAATCTGTAGTCCCCGGCCGCGCCGGTGACCTGCACCTGCGGCTGAATCAGCGCAGGACTGGAAGCGGTCACTGTGACTCCGGGAAGAACTGCGCCGGTATTGTCAGTGACGGTGCCGTTGATACGGCCGCGGAATTCCTGCGCGCTGGTGGGCACGGCTGCAAGGAGCAGCAGTGGCAGGCACAGGGAGAGGACCACCCTCGTCAGCCTCATTACGTCCTCCGAAAAAGTAGTTACCGCCTCAAAGCCCGCCCTCGCGCGTGCGACTTCGCCGAGTAAGTCCGTTCGCATCCGCGCTCAGACGGGTGAACACACCCTAAGTGCTGACTCTCACAAATACAGTGGCATTCGGCCGGCGATGCATCCCGTCACCGCATTTATGAAGGCAGCACTTACAAACTGCGGGAATGTTACCACTGAACCTTACGCGCTGGAGCAAACGAGGTGCCGGTGGTGGGACCAGTCGAGGTACGAATTTAAATGCCTTATGTGCAGTGACTTAGCGGTAACAGCCTCAGGGCTGTGTGGAGCGTGCCGCCAGCGCTGATTCAGCGCGGCTGGTTTCCGATTCGGATTTTTGAATGCTCCCGCTGACCGCGAAGAATTCAAATCGTATACTTCGCGCCATGAACGTGCCGAGGTTCTACAGCTCCAAGGTTCTAAAGTGCGAAGGTGCCCGGGTGCCGGAAGGCACGGCGCGAATTCTTGCGTTGGCGATGCTTCTGGCCAGTCTGCCCGTTGCCGGCGCGAGTCAACAGGACGCTGCCAATCTCGGCACGCGACTTCTGCAGGATGCAGCCGTCAAAGCGGGACTCGAGTCGATCCGCGCTTCTGAGCCGCAAACAATCGAGGATCAAATCCGGGTATGCGAGGTCGAAGCGCCGCCATTCAAGGAAGCGAAACGCGCGCAGCTCTACGCGCAGATGTTCCGCGACGCCGGCCTCGAGAACGTCCGCGTGGACAAAGAAGGCAACGTGCTCGGCGAGCGCAAAGGCCTGCAAGCACATCCGCATCTCGTGTTTGCCGCGCATCTCGACACCGTGTTTCCTGAGGGGACGAACGTCACCGTGAAGCGGGAAGGCGCGGTGTTGCGCGCGCCCGGCATCGGAGACGACTGTCGCGGGCTCGCGGTGCTGCTTGCGATCGCGCGGACGATGAACAAAGGAAATATTCAGACGCCCGGCACGATCACCTTCGTCGGCAACGTCGGCGAAGAGGGCCTCGGCGATCTTCGCGGTGTCAAGTATCTTTTTCAGCAAGGACTGAAAGGGCAGATCGATCGTTTCGTGTCGATCGACGGCACCGGGTTGGGCATTACGCACATCGCCGTCGGCAGTCTGCGCTACCGCGTCACGTTCAAGGGGCCGGGCGGCCACAGCTACGGCGCCTTCGGCATGGTGAATCCGATTCAGGCGCTCGGCCGCGCAATGGCGCGCATTGCTGATTTCCAGGTGCCGCGCGAACCGAAAACCACCTTCAACGTCGGACGCATTGGAGGTGGCACGTCCGTCAACGCGATCCCGTACGAAGCCTGGATGGAAATGGATATGCGGTCGGCGGATCCCGCGTCGCTCCAATCGCTCGATGCGAAGTTCCACAAGGCCGTCGACGATGCGGTGGCGGATGAGAATGCGCGATGGGGAACGCGTCAGGTGACGGTTGAAAAGACACTTGTCGGCAATCGTCCGGCCGGACGCACGAAAGCGGAGGACCCCATCGTCGTTACGGCAATATCCGTGACGAAAGCTCTCGGCCTGCCGGTATCCCTGGATGAGGGGTCAACGGATTCGAATATCCCGATGAGCATGGGCCTTCCGGCGATCACGATCGATGGCGGCGGACGGGGCAGTGGCGCGCACGCGCTGACTGAGATGTTCGACACGACGGATTCCTGGCAGGGCAGCCAGCGCGCGCTCCTTTTGGCCATTGCCCTTGCGCAACAGTAGGGCGACCTAGCGTTTCTGCTGCTTCAGCTCCTCGAACCGGGCGAGGTCGCGGGCCCGTTGGTGTGCCATGGCGCGGTCTGCGTAGGCGATCCAGATGAGGAACGCGACGTGCGGCACAGCCATCGCGCCCAGCTCCAGCGGAAGGGGGCCGGGGAGGACGACCGCGAGGAAATTGACGAGCGTGGCAATAATGAAGACCGCCAGCAGGAGCGGGTGCCCTCCCGCCCCAGGCCGCGCGGGTCCGAAGCTCATGGCGGTTCGCTCCCAACCGGGCAGCGCCGCCGGCTCTGCCGCCTGATCCTCGTAAAACACCTGCAAAAAGCGGCCGATTCGCTCGATGCCGAGGTGCAGCATCCGGTTCACCTCGAAGGTCGCGAGCAGAAGCACGAGTGGAATGCTCCCTGCAATGGGGTTGGGTAGCCATGCGAGGATTGCGACCAGCGTCAACGCCCAGGCGGACAATCCGCCCAGGCTCAGCGCGAGGCGTAAGCCACCGCGACCGGCAATGGTGGCTCGCAGGGCTCGGTATTCCTCGGCTGGCAAGTCGTCCACTGCGTGCTCCCGCATTTGGGACAAAGCCCTAAAGTCAACTTTCGCTAGAAGATAGCCTTGCACTCTGAAGGGAACATGGTAAAATGCCGATGACCTGGTTAACTAATCGCGAGGGTTCTTTCCAGGTTCTCCGTGTCTGTCGAGGCAGTAAATGAGCTATCCCCCAGCCTTTCAGAGAATCGTTCGGCTAGTCACCGCTCTTACAGTCGCGCTGGCCATCGGCGCAGCGGCGCAGCCAGCAAGTGCCGCGGCGGCCCGCCGCTCCACCCGGCCCGCGATCAGCACTGCGGCAAAAACCACAAAGAAACCGTCCACCACGATCAAGACTCGGCGCTACGCGTCGGGCGCGAAATCGCGCGCGGCTCGTCTGGCGCAGGCACGTGCCGCCGCTCGTGCGAAAGAGATGCGCGACGTTACCACGCCGCGCTACAAGATCGACGCGTCCGGCGAAGAAGTGCCTGATGTTCGCGCCGAAGCCGCCATCATTTACAACCCGGAAACAAATCAGGTCCTCTGGGAGTCGAACGCGCAGGAAGAGCGGTCGATTGCGAGCATCACCAAAGTGATGACCGCGATTGTCACGCTCGAGAGCGGCTTGCCGCTCACCACGCCGACCACCATCCAGCGCGCCGACGTTTACAACGCATCGACGACGTATCTTCGCGCCGGTTACCAGGTTACCGCCGACGATCTCTTGAATCTGCTGTTGATCGGATCGGACAACGCTGCGGCGCGCGCGCTCGCTCGTATCTCCCCGTACGGTTCTTCGGGTTTCGTCGATCAGATGAATCAGAAGGCCTTGGAGCTCGGTCTGGAGAAGACACATTACGCCGATCCGTCAGGGCTGCTGGCCACCAACGTCTCTTCGGCGTACGACATGGCTCGCCTCATCGCGTTTGCGGCGGGCGACGAACGTGTCGGCAGCGTCATGCGGAAGGCCACGCACACCGTGTACGCGGGCTCGCACACGATCAATGTGAGGAGCACCAATCATCTGGTGCGCGAAGGGGATGTCGATGTTCTTGGCGGCAAGACCGGCTTCATTGGCCGCGCCGGGTACTGTCTCGCCACGCTGCTGCGCCTGCCGCAGAACGGCCAGCAAGTCGCGGTAGTTGTTCTCGGCGCCCGTTCGAATCAGGGCCGTTTCTGGGAAACGCGTCACCTGTTCAACTGGCTCAACGCGCACACGTCGAAGCTGTTTGGAATTGCGCAGCCGTCGCAGCAGCAGAACGAGTCCGACAAGAATTAGTCACCGACCACGAACGTACGGGCCACCGAGGCACAGAGTCACAGAGACTCTTTTTGGGTATCGCAAAAAAATTCTTCTCTGTGTCTCTGAGTCTCGGTGGCCCGTTTGTTTTTTGCGGTTGGAGTTCCGCGCCGTCGGTCAACCGTTCGTAAAACCCCTCTGCATCACGACGGCGTCGAGCGGCAAGGTGGCGATGAGGTCCACGTTCGGCATTGCGCCGCGTT
>WNGA01014137.1_pt1 | contig 10722 bp, 6 predicted proteins | sample 5400061 | NCBI WGS metagenome assembly WNGA01 (sample SAMN13153366, study PRJNA577476) | soil metagenome | isolation source: 100 cm soil or saprolite under grassland replicate 2 | place: USA:California | collected 2016-06-15
CCTATGACATGGTGCTAGGAATGGATTGGTTGAATACTCCGCTGGGGAACACGAAGGTGAATTGGAAAGAGAAATACATACATGTCTTTAGGGAAGGTTCATTGGTAGAAATCAAAGGGGTAGCAAGCTCAGTGGCAGGGGAGCAGCGTTGTGTAGCACCCCTTGGTTGCAAAGAGAAAACGTGTAGTTAAGTATGCGAGGAGTTGATGTGCTTTTATTGATTTACGGGTCAATAAACATATTAAATAAAGCGAAGTAGATAAGTATGAGGTAAGAAGTATTTGATTGTCCAGCATGATCGGTTTCATAAGTCCAGTTGTGCCAGAAGCTAGAGTTGCCTTTATTAGTGGATAAGGGTGGGTTAGGCATGACATTCTTAATCGTAGACAAGGCGCGCTGCGGAAGAGCTTGATTGCTAACTAATTGCTTGCTTTTAACCAGTGACTGACTTACACGGCTACTACTTTCCTGAGTACCGCCTCAGAATCGTTCCAACTTTCCTCGGTCGATCCTCCCTTCTCTTTCCAAAAGAAAGTGGATCTCATAGCCTCAGACAATTCGAAAAGTAGGTCTCAGTCTCATTTTCAGATGAAATTTTCCACCGGAAAGAGAATCCCATATTCTTTAAGCCAAGCCGCCAATCCTAGGGTCAATGCGGAACAGGAAACCATTGCTATTTGAGCTGTTAGAGAATCGAAATTCCACTCATTTAGAAATCGATCAGCGAATGCCAGAGGAAGGATAAGGGGAGCCTACACCAACGTAGTCTTAGCCCTAGAACACATGGAGCTTGGAGCACTGATAATAAGTCTGTATGATTTTCAAGGAGTTTATGAACAATCACCACATCCATATTGAGGAGAAAGCTCACTCAGGCTACTGAACTTGTAAATACAGTTGCGCTCATGATAGGGAATTCCATTTATGGCGTGAGGTTAAGTTAGAAGCATACCAGGATATATACTCATAGTGGCTTCCATACCTATCTCCGGTAGAACTAACAAAATAGAAACCTATGACTAGTAGACTCATACGAAAAACTTTCAAGATATATTTCATTAGAAGGGAAAGTTCACTAATCTATGGCCTAGAAAGCAAAAAGAAATGATCAGTCCAATGACAGAAGGACAGAAGCGCGTTCCCTTCGTCCTCAATGTGCGTCCACAGCTTACTCGAGTGCTTGAGATATTCATTCGGTTTAAGGCACCTTCATCGTTGGAAGGAAAAAACCCAGATCCCCGGGCGGATCATTCCCTCTAACAAGCTAAACAAGAGTCCTGGCGCGAAGCATTTGAAAAAAGCTTACGGGTTAGCTGATGCTTGACTAGATCTGCCAACTCCTTATCCAAAAACATCTAAATACTAGCCTGATATTAATAAGAGATCTTGATACAAATCTCGAAGCAAGTGCTCGCTACCAACACTAGCTAGTAGTAAATTAGTTCTCATGCCTAAATCCTCGTGTAAAAGTAAGTAGCTCATGATTTGGTATGCGCTAGATGAAGCATCCATAGTAATAGGTATAGTATGAACCCTCTCAGCAGTGACCCCTCTCAGGCTCTAGGTAATGAAATGTGAAATGAATTGGAACGGTTTTAGAATGACTACTAAATGATACTAATTCATCGCACCACTTTCTTTCTGTCATATACACTAAACGATTAAAGATATCTTTACTCCTTGGAGCCTTAAGATTTATAAAAGACATATGGTGATAGGCTGTTGCTTCTAACAAAGTACGATAGCCTCCTAATGATTCAAACTAATAGCTTTCTTAGGCTGAGAAAAAGGGTATATCTATGAAAATACTCAACCCATTCATGCTGCCTATTCAATAGCAATCCGAAAGGTCAGGAAGGTTCAAACTGGCTTTATGCACGGGGACTCGACCATCAATCCTTTCTTGTGACGAGCTGTGACTGGGTGCTCTGAAACCTCCTTAAAAGGAGGGGCTGTGGGGTAAGGTAATTGAAGTAACTAGCCAGTATTAAGATTAGGCATAAGCATAATAAACTGATGCATCCGAAGACGGTGAATCTAGAATAGAGGCCGGGTGGGGAAGCAAAAGATGCAAGAGAGCCTTTTTCCGGGATTGGATTTCACTCATTTAGTGCTTGGGATGCGGACAGGCGTGGAAGATGAACATAAGAGAGCTCCGCCCTTGCCTTGCACCGGTGAACAAAAGAAAGAAAGGAGACAAGGTCGGAACTAAGACGTCAATAGCTTATTTTAAGTGACGTATTCCTGTCGGGAACAGCGAGCAAGGATAAAATGAGAGTATGAGCCCACACCCATATAGAAATCAGTCATATGCCTGATAGTCGTTATCTATTCTTTCTCAATGATAGTATTATTACCCGAAAATGATATGTACAGAGGAAGCTAGTTCTGTACTCTAGTTCTGTCCCCAAGGCGCGAGTGAAGCCCTTCTCCAGTATGGTAAAGTGAAACCAACCGCTTCGGAGTTTATGGTTCGAAAGAAAGAGAGAGGAAAGCACTTATAAAGCGGTGGGCTCTTATAGTAAACAAGAGTTCCGTTAAGCTCTGGGACTCTGGGCAAGATAGCTGTAGTTTTGAAAACGTAAATTGACCGAAGTTTGTCTTTACTTTCCCCTATTCTACGTATACCATCTCCGAGCCTCCCGTTAAATCGAATCAATTGATGAAAGATGCCCGTCCTTGCTAGGCCAGTTAGAAGTTCCTGGGGATGTGATTGACCTAAGAAGCCCGTGTTATCGATAGATGTAAGTTCATAGTTGAAGACAAGGGAGTTTTAGCTTTTTCGTACCTCGCCCCGGTGTCACTGACAGGGGAAGCGCAAGGTTGATTTATCTGTTTTCGACTCGTGAAAGTTATCACAGCTAGCCAGCCTACAAGGAAGATTTGTGGGAAGTAAGTTACAAGACTTCTCCCCAAGCTCTATTTCCGGACCTAGTTCAAGGACAGGAGCTGGGGATTTGGCCAAGCCAGTTGTTGAAGTCGAGTATGAGCTTCTATCCAATCGAAAGAAGAAGCAAAGGCTTTTCGGTAAAGTATCTGTTTTTTAGTGGTCCTTGCATTCACTCCTCCAAGGAGGTGGGAATTCATCCATAGTACGCCTATCTATGGAAAAGTTCTTTTCTTTTGAAAGATTTCCCCTTCCTTTCTTCTCTACACTTATCCGAATAGGTTAGTGTGCCAGCTTCTTCTCCTGCCTTCTCCTTCGCATCACCCCATTGTCCTAGCTTTGGTTTCAAAGTCCCCTTCTTTTAGTATTAGGTAGTAGAGGGCATCGCCACTCAGAGATTCTACGATAACCCGCATATTCTACCTTTTGTTCTCCTTCCTCTGGCCCCAGAACTCTGTTCGTCCCTAGTAGCACTCCCGTCTTCTTCCAAGGATGAAGCCTCAATGCCATTCCCTCTTTCTCGGGCACTCGATTTTGGGCTTTCTACGCCCCTTTCCCTTATTCTATTCAGGCACTGGATAGTGGATTTGAACCAGTAAAGTACTGATAAAATCCTTCTTTGACGATGACATAGCGTGTCACGCTGGGAAACTTATAAAATATTTTCTTTCTTAATGTCAGTGTTCAAGTCCTAATATCTTTAAAGGATTTAAATAGCAGCATTACAGAAAGAGCAGCCAGAACCTACTCCCAGTTGGCCAGCATCAAAGCAGAAGGAGCTTTACCCTTAGAGTGAATGAACGAGCCTAGGAAACCAACCAATACACTAATCCCGGAGCGAGCGCATTCCCCTAACGTCGAATTAGCTGAAATTTCAACCAGCGAAGCCGGAGACTTTAATCTTTCGGGAATTAGTTCACTTGTCATTCAATCTAATCTCTTTTCCGAGTTCATGTCATAGAAGGAGTACGCAATCTCCTTTTCAATCCCTGTGAGAAGCTGAACACAGCCTCCCTCTCAACGATGTCACTAGATAGGGAGGGACACGCATTTCTGCCAGGCCTTAAAATAGAAATGAAAACAATCTCTCTCTCCTACGCTATGAAGGTATTTTTCTTCACCGGATTCGAGGGATTGTGCATGCGGGAATACGATAAGAAAGGAATATCCTCCACCTCAACCGTTAAGTCAACTGGCGGAACAAACAATCCCATCTGTCTATTAGTGATAGCACCATCCTAAACTTCGATTGAATGAAGTCCTTCTGAACTGAAGTCATGAATTGGGTTCGAACCAATATCTCTGTGCGACTTTTCCATTTTTGTCGATCACGACGGGGAGATCCCATCCCCCGGCTGGGGGATGGGATCTCCCAGCCGGGGATCCCTACACCCCTCCCATCACCCGCCTTTACGTGGCGTGGGATATTTACCTTTACCAACCATATAAACCCTTCCATCTTTTAGATGGAAAGATAAGATAATAATAGAATTACCTATTCCTTTCGAAAGAAAGGAATAGGTAATTCTATTATTTATGTTTTTTGATCTTTTTATGCGAAATTCTGTTTGTTTTTCTTACTTTTTGATCGGAAAACGAATGAGATCAGAAAGGCCATCATTGGGGCAAACGATGCAATAGCTTCGGTGAGAGCAAAGCCCAAAATGGCATAACCAAATGATTGTTTAGCCAATGAAGGATTTCGCGCCACGGAATGAATCGAGGAACTGAGGACATTTCCAATACCGACAGCAGCTCCGGCTAAAGCAATTGTAGCAGCTCCGGCACCTATTGATTTAGCTCCTTCTAACATGTGGAATTCATATTTCTATTTTATTTGTTGCGTTTTTATTTCGCTGCTCTTTCTTTTTATTTGCAGCTCTTTCCTGGATTTATATTTTGCGTATATCTATTTTTATATGATATTGATGGACGGCACCTTCCTCTTCACTAGCTTCTTTAGAGCTTGGGGAATTTTTTACCCTTTATACTTAATAGTTCAGACCCGGGAACGACAGTCGCTCGACGTAAGGAGAGGAACGAAATATCAATAGAGGAACGAAAACCGCAGGGTATGAAATTAGGGTAGGGTTGGCAGGGTAAGTCCAACTGAAACTTTCTTTGATTACCTTTTTTCTCCAACTGGCTTAGAGATTGCATTTGCCCTTAACCGGTAACCTCCTTTGAATCCTTCGTTTAGACCCTCTCTATTGGTATTGGCATTGGCTCGAGAGCAAGGACCTTATTTGATCGCTTAGAACTTGATGGAGGGAAACTCACTCGCTCAAGATATGCTTAAGCTAGCTCAGGAAGAGTACTAATTTTATATGCCTTAAAGAGGGGATTCAAAGAGTAGCCTTTTACTAGGGCTTAAGTTACTCGTTTCATATTGCTTACTATTTTTATATAGCTAGAAAATTGAGTAAGAAGTTCTTTTATTCTATAGAAAAATCACTTTCTTGTTTTGTTTTTCTGAATATATAAAGGGAATATCACGGGATAGGAATGAAAGAACTCGTAAAGGAATTACGAAAGGTTCATAAATGCTATTATAGTCCCTCCATATAGAAGATAAAAGGAGAGTAGTCCTAATTAAGGGAAGAGAAAGAGACAAGAAATGGTTGAGCAACTCCAACAGAAACTCCAAGAGGGAGTCAGAGACTACCACTGGATCGCCAGCACCCACATGGAAAGAAACTACAAATAGTGGATGAAACATCTAAACTGGAAAGAGAATATGCTTTACTAGTGACAAAAAGAGGGCCTAGCTGAAAAAAAACCTAGGAAAAAAGGCATGACTATGGAAGGAAACTTCGACTAGACATATTCACCGGGCACTCCAATAGATGAAGTTTTTATCATATGCAGAAGGAAGAAGAAAGGATATAGTACCGATACAGGTAAGGAGTCCTATCATTACTAGGTCGCGTGCCTAAATTTCTAGTGCTAGTGAGCCCACTGGGAACAAAGCCCAACCAAGGGTCTATATCCCATCCTTTTCTTTACATGCAAGCCTAGCTTGGGAAAGAAAGGAGATGCATATCTCCTGAGTGAGAAGCACAAGCTATTGTATGTACCATTCCTCTTCACTCATTCTAGTCCTTAACTACTTGCTCGATAAAAGCTATCCCAACAAAGCTTTGACAGTTACTTCTTCAAGAATCCGAACCTACTTTTCTATGGCTAAAAAGGACCCGAAATGGCGTGCTGCCATGCTGGATGAGATGGAGTCAATGAAGATAAATAAGGTTTGGGACTTAGTTTATTTACTGCCAGGGCTATTAGGTAGCTTGGTAAGGGATAGGCCGCAGGTTTGTGAAACATAGGAGTAGAGGAGTAGGCATTTGGATCGGAACTGGTAGGAAGCAATGGAATAGGTCAGTAAAATAGGACTACTAGTAAAGGCACGTTATTCGCTAAGAATAGTTTCGTGATAGGTTTTTCTAAATAGGTAAGCAAGGCGTGAAACGAGGTGGGTCACAAGTAAAGAATAGGTATTTTTTAGGCATATTGGAATAGGCTAGAAAATAAGTATATGCATTCGATATTGGCTGATAGGGAAAGAGAGATAGGTGAGAAAGAAAAAGAAAAGAGATAATTTCTTGTCGGAAAGAATAACCTATCAGTGCCTATCCCAGTAGAAATAGGAAATTTGATCGGCTTAACTGAGTTTATTATGGATCGTTGCCTGGAAGGATTCCTAGTACCATAGGTAGACTTAAACGCAACGTTTTGTTGAACTTTTTTGGAAATAGCTTTTCTTTTAAGGTCCAATTCCTTTATCTGTTGGTAATCTAACGAATCTCTCTGAAGTTCACATGGGAGAAAATTCACTACTACATACCTAACGCATCTACAAGTGTAGAAAGAACTCTTACTATTCATAACGGTCAAGTACCAGTCCTGCAACCCGCTTCAACGTTCTAAGGACCACAAATGATAAGATCTGATACCTGGTTCGCTGTAATTCCAATTCTCGTAATCTTTGATGAATCTCCATAATCTTTAGAGATTCTTGTGGTGTACCCCTCCCGTGTTATCATTCACAGCTTCGTAGGGCAAGTTCACCATCTCTCTGAGAAAGAGGAGCGTAATAAAAGGAGGTTCTTTTCCCATCTCTTTTTGGCAATGGGTTAAGGAATTTAGGGCTGGAAGAGATCTAAGAGTGGATTGGGCAGCATTAATGGCATGAGCACAACTGTGATCTTGATCTCCTCGCGTCGGCTTCTTGCTCCATACAATACAGAGCGTCAACAACTCTTTGTAAGGGCCTTATCAGTGGCACTACCACCAAAAATAGAGTAAGCAGTGGAAGCATAAACATCGAAAATTTGCTAGCGCGGGCTTTGAAACTTACTACCAGGCTGGTGCATGGAGCTTTCAACGATCAAGCTTTCTCTCCGGTCTCTTCTCCGACAACACGGGAAGTGATGCTCTAGCTCGGACCATTTCGATCATTTTATTGCCTGGGCTTGGACTATTCATTTCATAAATCAATCAATTCCTGGAATGAGTGTTGTTTTCAGTGAGTGTTTTCATTACTTATATTCTTCAATGAATAAGAGTCAAAAAGCCAGGTAATTCAGTCAGTCAAGGAAGAGAGATTAGTGTCAATGGTAAATTGAATATTGAAAGAGGCTGTCTATCTTCCATTAGTAATCCTGTCATTACAAATCTCATTGTCTACATCTTTCTTCCCGTGATTGATCTATAGGAGTATAGTAAGAAGCATAATGTGCTCAAACTCAGAGAGAATGAACCTGCCGTTAGTAGTAAGTAGATTCTTTCCTGGCTATCCATCCTCCCCCTAACATCCCCTCTGAGCAATTAATCCCTCCAGAATATATTCCGTGCAGAAACCTGCTTTGCTTCCTTCTTACTTTTTCGAGTAGTCTAGAGCTGCTGGGAAATAGTGAGTTGAGAAAGGAGATAGTGAAACTTAACTAGTCTTTGTCATGGAAGGGAGCTACTTCTCTCGAGTACGTACAGTACAGAGGACTTACTCATAGGCAAAGGTTACCAGTACATAGTGGATCTATTCTAGTAGATGTATGGACCACACCAACCTCTCTTTCTAGCCTACATCGATAAGGAAGGAAATATCATGGCATGTCAAAGCAATCAATCTATAATAAATAGGTAAAGAAAGGCATATACCCTGGGGTAGGGCACCATGTGTTTCTGATTTGAAAGGTGGGTACAACTGGCCTAGTACAGCTGAAATTGCTCTTCGTTATAGGTTGTTAACATCTTAAGATTCTGATCATTTCTATGCTCACTTTAACTAAATTCAGAAGTCTAAAGAGTTCTGTACTTTGATTAGCTATCTTCAGGAAGTTCCTTTTGCTATTAACGAAGAAGTGTTCAAAATCATTGAGGATAGTATGCATGAGTTAGTATATGCCGGTCTTCTAATGCCACCATTCCTAGCTCAGGTCAAACCTAAATTAGTGAGGCAGGCTCTTAAAAATGAGCTAAACTCTGATAGATTTAAAGGTCAATTTAGGTATTCTTTCTTATATGTATCGAGTGATTGTGAAGCGCATTCAACGCGCTAGATATGAACAAGGCTTGTTAGCATTGGCACGTGCATATGTTGGGTATGATATTGACTTTCCAGCATTTATAGATTTTAGAGGGCGCATCTATCGTGCAGGAATACTACACTTTCACGAGCGGGACTTGGCTAAATGTCTAATATCTTTTCCTATTGGTAGTGGTGATGTTAAGTTCACAGGAAAAGAAGACAAGGAAGAAGCTACTACTTATATGATTGAGCAAGCTGTGGGTTTCCATCATCATTTGGCTTTGCCCTTCCTCCTCGTTTTTCTTTGAGATTGGCAATCTTATCCACTTTTTGACTTTGCTCCACACAGATGAAGGCCAGCTTGTCTTGTCTCCGCTCTATCTTACCAGGAAAGTGGGAAATACACTCCCCTGTTGGTTAAAGCAGACTCGTATGCCTATTCTGATGCGGAGGGATCAGCCACCTCTTTCTGTTCGAAAGATTCCAGACCTGACTTAAAGCCCTCTTTCACAAGACATTTGGTTGAGAAGGATTTGGTAAACCTAGAGATCTGATTCTGGGATAGGGTAAATCTGTTCTTTCTGCTTCTGCGTATGCTTGTCTTTTAGCATTCGCCTATGCCTGTGAAAGGATTGAGATACATATTGATATCTAGCTGGGCGAAAGAGCACAAAAGGGAGTGGTTTCTATATAAGTTGCAATAAAAACTACTATAACTACATTGAACTATGCCCGCTTTGGTTATCTTATCCTTGCATTGAAAAACTTTCTCGACTGGACTGATCTTTAAGCGTGAAATCGCTTTTTCATCCCGTACCCGACCCCGTCGTGGAAGGTCATATTCTCATTTTCTAGTTGCAGAAAGCCTTTCTCGAGGAAGTCCACCTTTTTAGGTTGGTAAGTCCCATCGACTCATCAAGGTTAAGTAAGCTGTCTATCCGTCTGACACCGTCGACTTCATCGCCTTGCTCGCGTCAGTATCAACATCAGATGAATGAGATCTTCTTTCAACGAGGTAGGGTGGGGCTGGTTAGAGCTTTGTGGTACCTTATAGTCTGTCTAGTGTAGATGGAAATGTGACTTCGAGATATGATCTTTCGGTAGAAAAAGAGTTGTTGGGTTTGCAAAACAGGATATCCTTTTATTAGGAAAACGTCGTGAAGAGTGAACTAGATTATCCCCTTTCAATGGTAGGTCCCAAATACCAGTTTCTTTGGTAGAATGATAGCTAAATTGGGAAAGTTTTCGTTTTCGTAGGTTGTATCTACTGTTGAGACCTATCGAAATGCTCTTGAATGTGATTGAATTTATCCAAATTATCACGCATAGCTAATACGCCGTTGGGCGAGAAGGGAAGACCGGGCTTCGCAGTCCAGTTAATCAGTAGTGGAAGAATTCCATGACATTAGTCATTCAGTAGTAGACCAGCCTTACCTTCATCGAGTTTTTCTTTACTTGAAAATACTTGACTCGATGAGAGGTTTCGCAGGGGAAGATTTGTCTTCACTAAACACTTTTCAATATCCGGTTTTTGTGGGACAAGTGCACTTGCCAATCGAAGATTCTCGTCTCGTTTCACTTGCATTTTCTTTCGTTCAGTCTCGCTCTCGTTCTGAGGTGGAATTGAACCACTAACTCTGTTTGGATTTACAGTCCAAAGGGCTAAGCAAAAGAGGATTTCCAGTCCCCCGCCCGCCCGGCCAGAACCTTTTTCTTGCTTGATTTTTATACGATTTTTTGAGCAACTAGCGCGAAAGCCGTTGCGCTAACGCGCATCCGTTTTCTTGCTTGATTTTTATACGATTTTCTGACTGTCCAACTAAGTAGAAAAGGACAGACGAGTGGGCGTGACAGACCAGCACTCTAACCAACTGAGCTATTTCCCCAACTTGAAATTGCTAAAAACAGCAGTTCTAGAAGGGCCCGGCACAGCATAAACTCTTGTTTGAATGCCCCTTCATGTTATCTTATTCAATTGTGAGTTGACTGTTTCTCAACAGGGCATGATAGTGGTACTAACCCATTCAAAGAGCGTTTATCCCGCAACATCTGTCAAAGAAAGAACCGTTGTCCACCAAAAGGAGCTAGCAATCTCATGTACTCCGCTTCGCCCCTTGAATCACGTGCATATTCTTTTATCGCAGTCGATGAGGAAACGTTAGTAAAACTACATTTCAGTAATCCGTCTGGCCTTAACCTCTACGCAAGGAGATCTGACGTATAGACCTATGATTAGGTAACTACTTCTTCTTTTATTCGGAGTATCCAACGGAAAGTGGGCCTCTATCTACAGGTCATGGATACCTGG
>WNGA01012974.1_pt1 | contig 10721 bp, 10 predicted proteins | sample 5400061 | NCBI WGS metagenome assembly WNGA01 (sample SAMN13153366, study PRJNA577476) | soil metagenome | isolation source: 100 cm soil or saprolite under grassland replicate 2 | place: USA:California | collected 2016-06-15
ACGGCCAGGCGATCGGCCAGGTGCTCCAGGCCGCCGGCGTGGACGCCCGCAAGCGCGACTTCGTCGCCTCCATCAAGGGCACTCTGTGGTACGAGGTGGCGGTCTACGGCCTGAGCTTCCTGGTGGTCTTCCTGCTGCCCAACGTCGGCGGCTACCACCTGCGCCAGGCGGGCGGGGCCGCGGCATAACGGCGAGCCCCGGCCCATAGCCGAGGTTGGAGAGGAAACCACGTTCTGCCGATGCATCACCGGCTACCTCGAAGCGTCGCTCACTCCTCTGAAGGCCTCGCCTTTCCGAGCGCGCTGCTGGACAACCTGCTCGATGAGCTCGATCAGGCGCTCGCGGCTCTCCCACTTGAGCGCCAGTCGGCGTGCGTCCACCCCATAGTGCGCGACGATGTCCTTTAGCCGCTCGATATCGAGGTCCTCGAGCGTCGGCCGAAGTCTATGGGCATCATGGCGGTATACCTCGAACGGGTCGACAACCGCCGGTGTCCGCCGGTTTGAGCTCTTCGGCGTCGCCATGGCCTTCTCAAGCGCGACGACGACCCGGCGCTGGCACGCCGGGTCGTCGTCCAGCCTCGAGTCGAGTGCCGCAAAGAGCTCACGTGCCCGCCGGCCATCGGGCGAGGGGCTCACGAGACCGGAACCGCCTCAACGGCCCCGACGATCTCGTTAGTGAGCGCGGCGAAGAGGTCGTATCGGTGGTTGTAGTCATACTTCTGCCGGAGCGTACCGTAGTCGGTGAACTCCGCTGACTCGGCGATTGCGGTTGCTTCCGGGATGATCGTTTTGAAGACATGCGGCAGCCGCGGATCGTTCCGCAGCTGCTTCACCGTGTTGCGGTGTAGTGGGGACTGGTCCCGGTACTTTGAAAACACGATGCCATAAGGCTCGATCTCTTGGTTCAGCTCCTGCGCGAAGTCGTCCACGCGCGAGACGATCTGTGGGATGCCGTACGTCGAGAGGACGTCTGGAATCGTCGGGATCACGTAGCCCTGGGCGATGCGCAGGCCGTTGAGGGTGATGAGCCTGAGGTTCGGCGGACAGTCGATTACGATCCAGTCGTAGTGGTCGAGGACACGCTTGAGCGCCGTGTTGAGGATGTCGCCCGGAGCGCGAGTGTGGAAGCGACCGGCAGGCATCGCAGCCAGTCGATCCTGCACCTCGATGAGGTCGAGCGACGAGGGGAAGAGGTCCAGGCGTCGTGTGCGCCTTACCTCCGCGACTGGGCTAATGGCGCGCTGGAGCGCGTTGTCGAGGTCAAATGCATGCTTCGACTTGTCCTCCTCAAGTGCATCCTTAAACAGCTGTGCGAGGGTCGCACCATCTGCATTGAGCTCCTGCCAGCCCCACGGGATGCGGCGTCACACCCAGCAGGTGGACCCTGGGCCTCGAAAATTCTATCGGGGACACTGGAGTGCGTTGTTGCGTCGAGAAGCTCCCGTGTTGTTAACTTGGCCTGCTCCGTCACGATTTCCGGCGTTGCGCGCAGCGGCGCGATCAGGAAGGGCGGGTGACATGCCTGGACCGGGCATCCACATCAGCGTGATGCGGCACGTGGCGAAGGCGCTGGTGGACTCGGGCTACACGCCGACGCGAAGCGAGCGCATCGACCCTCGATGGACCGGCGCGGACCCGGCCGAGCTCGGCCGTATCATGCGCGAGCACGACAACTTCGCGGCTCTCGGCGCGCACGGGCCCGACCTGTTCTTCCTCCTCCCGGACTTCCGGGACGAGCATGGCATCCCCGTCTCGAGCGTCCTCATCTTCATCCTGGACTTCCTTGAGGGCCTGTACGACGCGGTCGATCCGTACATCTCGAAATGGGAGCACTACCTCGGTCCCATCAGCGAGGACACGGCCGAGGAGATCAGCCGCCTCACCGGTGGGCTCTCCGAGGTCCTCGGCGACATCGGCGGCGAACTTGCCGGCATCCTCACGGCGGCGCTGGAGGACTTCGTCACCGGACAGGCAGACCTGTGGGAGTTCTTCTCGCTCGGCCTCAACAAGGGCTATGACGACCAGGCGTTCTTTTGGTCCGACATCGGCCACTACCGACGAACGGGAGCGTTCGGCCGCGCCCTGTGGGAGCACGCCAACGCCGACACCGGCGACGACAGCCTTCGCGCCTACACCCTCGGCTACATGACCCACCTCGGCACCGACACGACCGCGCATTCCTTCGTCAACTCGATCTGTGGTGGCCCGTTCCGGACCCACTGGCAGCGGCACCACCTGGTCGAGAACCACATGGACGCCCTCTGGTACCTCCAGGATGACCTGGGGCCGAGGTCCGGCGACCAGTACCCGCAGTTCACCGAGTCGGCGCTGTATTACGACCTCGCCTTCGGCGACGACGGCGGCGTCGTCCCCCGGCCGTCGTATCCCACCGGCGACACGCTCCGCGAGAACTGGGAGCGCACCCGAAAGCTCGACATCGACTCGGACCTACCCGAGCCCATCGCGGAGCTGCTCCTCCAGGCCATCGAGGACCTCTACTACGGGGAGGGCGGATCCCACCCGAAGATCCTGCACGACAACGACGGGCGGCCGACGCCGGAGCTGATCGCCGAGGCCTATCGGCTGTGGATCCGGCTCCTCAAGCTCGTCACCGTGGACGGGTTCTCCCACGAGCCGCCCCCACCGCCCGACATCTTCCCCAATCTCGACTTCCCCACGCCGAGCGACCCCAGCGACGACCCACCGGACGACGACGACGACAGCTGGTGGGACGACATCCTCGACTTCATCCTGTCGGTGCTGGCGGTCATCGCCTACATCCTTGAGGTGATCGCCTACCTCGCGACGCTGCCATGGGCCATCCTCGCCGACCTCATCACCTATCCCTTCCGGCTGGCCCTCTACTACGCGCTGGAGCTCCCGCTGTTTCACATGCTCAAGGCGTTCCGCTCGGTGCTGGTGATGACCGGCTACCTGCACCCGATGCAGGACGAGATCCGCCTTGGCCTGGTGCGTGTCGGCGATCAGGACAGCGTGAACGTCCGCGCCGTGAACGGTGACATCGGCGACGTGTTCGGCGGCGTGACGCCTTCCGAGGAGGGCCGTGAGCTGTTCCGCGACCCGGCGTACCCGTATGCCCACCCCGACGACGAGTTCCACCACCCGTGGGACTACCCGGACCCGAAGGTGCCGACCGAGCGCTGCCCGACCACGGCGGGGCCGTGGGCGAGGCTCGACGGGCCCGACGTGCTGTTCGCCGACGCCGGCCAGGACCCTTCCATCCGGGACGGCCTGGAGTCGGCAGGCGATCCGCTCGCCGCGGACACCGTCGGGTTGTCGGTGGGTCCCCAGAGCAACCTGGGCGACCCCGTGGCGTTCTGCAAGTACCTCATCTGGCTTACCACGCGCGACCCCGAGCAGAAGGGAGGTCGGACCCCGCAGATCGTGGACTGGAACCTCGACTCCGACCGCGGCTACGGTTACCACGACTGGGACTGGAACCGCGATCCAAACCTGCCGAAGGTTGACGATCCAGAGGACAATGGGTTCCTGCAACCCTGCACGTGGCCGCCACAGGCGGACGAGCCGCCGGTGCCCTACAACCCCAACACCCCGCTGAAGCTGCACTGGACGGGGCCGGGGCTGGAGGACCCCGGGTGCGACGTGGACACCACCTGCGCCGACGCGGGACCCATCATCCTGCGGCCCCGGCCGGCCACACCGGCGCGCCGGGCGAGACCGAGGCCCACCCGCTCACGCTCACGCAGGGCCGGCCTGGCATGAGCTACGGGCGCGGCGCCAAGCAGCGTCCGTGTTGCTGCGGCTGTCACGGAGGCAGGAAGTTCCACGCCGCGGACACATGCGGGTGCGGGCGGCCCATCTGTCCCCCAGGGGGGCCGCCGAAACCCGAGCCGTGCCTGCCTCCGCCGGTCCGGCCGCAGCCGGGGACGGTCGACGTCCCCCATCCCGACCCGCCTACAATCCCGACCGGGCCGGTGCCGCCGTGGGGGGAGGGGAAGCCGCCGGCGGGCGACCCTGCCCAGATCCCATGGTTCCGCGGCCTCGCCAGCGAGTTCACCCGCAAGGGGCCGCGGTTCGGCCCCCGCAAGGACGAGTTCCTGCCCTACCTGCTGGTGCGGGCGGCGTCGGGCGACCGTGGCGCACGGCCGTTCGGAGGGGTGTTCTGGGAGTCGCCGGACATCTTCGTCGCGGCCGGGCAGGAGGCGGACACCGCGCCGCTGTTCCCGCCGACCGGGGCCGGCGTCGCGGATGCCGGAGCGCCGAACACGCTCTACGCGCATGTCTGGAACCTCGGCAAGGCGCCGGCGTACCGGGTCCGCGTGGAGTTCTACTGGTTCAACCCATCGCTCGGGATCGGCCGGGCTGACGCCAACCTGATCGGGGCTGCCTGGGTCGACCTCGCCAACCGCTTCACGCTGTACCCGCAGTGGGAGCAGCGGACCGGCCCCGACGGCAACACCTACGTCACGCGCGGCTGCCACGCGATCGTTCGCTGCCCGCAGACCTGGGTCGCCCTGTTCGAGAACGGCGGCCACGAGTGCCTGGTGGTGCGCGCGTTCGAGCCGATGATGGACGCGATCCCACCCGACCAGTTCTCCGCGACGGCCGACCGGCATGTGGGACAGCGCAACATCGCGGTGGTCCAGGCCGCCTCGTCGGCAGGGCTCGACCTGCCCATCGACCTGGGATACCCCGACGTGCCCTCGGACGCCGAGGTGGACGTGCAGCTCGACCCGCCGGGGTCGATGGAATGGCTCAAGGTCTACTCGGGCCGTCCGGATCCCGGCTTGGTGAGCCCGGCGCGCCCGGTGACCGCAGGGTTCCTTCCGCCCACCGTTCCGGCGTCCCGCCGGCTCGAGCTGCAGGATCTCCCGCAGGAGGCCAGGGGCTCGTTGTTGCGTCCGAGGGAACGGTTCGAGCGCGTATGCTGCCCGCTGCGTGTCCACTTTCACGCCAGCATCGGCGATCTCGACCGGGGTGAGGCGCAGGTGCTCCGGCTCCGGCAGCGCGTGCAGGGAGAGATCGTCGGCGGCTACTCGGTGGTTCTGCTCGCCACCAGATCAGGCCCCTGAAGCCGGCATCGCATCATCCCGTAGGGTGCAGAAACTCGTTCATGCAGCTTGTCGGAAGTACTCGTGGAGCAGGCCGTCGAGTCGGTCTCGCCGGTACACGCGACGCCGATTTTCGCTGATGACGGTTGGACCGGCTGGTGGATCAGGCGGCTCCAACCTGAGCGCCCGATGGGGACGGTAGACGTTGTAATGCTCAACGTAGACCCGAAGGACCTGCTCCAGGTGGCCGCGCCCAACGATCAGCAGCCAGTCCAGGCACTCGGCCCGGACCATGCGGATCCAGCGCTCGGCATAGGCGTTGGCGTTGGGTGCCTGCACCGGCGTGATGCGCACGTCAGCGCCGTCCGAACGAAAGACGTCGTCGAACGCGCGGGTGAACTTGGCGTCGCGGTCGCGGAACAGGACCCGCAGCTGTCCCGGTCCTTGGTCTCCCAGCAACAGCAACAGATTGCTGGGTGACCCAGGCGCCGTTCGGGTGGGCGGTCACGCGCCGGCCAGGTGAACCCCGTAGGGTTCAGAAACCGGGCCGCGTGCGCTGAGCAGCGAGAATCCGGGTCGGGGACAATCGACCGATGGCCCGGTCATCGCATCGGCGGAGCCGCATGACGCCGCCCAGCGCCCAAGCCGCCCACGTGGGTCAGGGGATGCGCAGGCGATGCAGCTGGTCCTTCAGCCATGCGGGACCCACCTGCAGCTCGGTGAGCATGCGCCGCAGCGACCAGCCCTGCCCGACTCGCCGCATCCGCAAGTAGTCCTCCACATCGGCGAACCCGAGGGCGGCTAGGCGCAATGCCATGCGGTTTGCTGCTTTGACGTGGTAGCGTCCGCTCCTTCCCGAACCGACAAGGAGTGGACACGACCGGATGGCACCCGCCGCACCCGCCCTGCTGGGCTCGCCGCCGCCGATCACCGACCGGATCGCGCTGGGCGCGCTGACCCACACGTTCCCACCCGAGCTTGTGGATCGGGTGATCGCGCAGACCGGGCGGGGCGAGCAGCGCCGCCGGCTGCTGCCCGCCCGGGTGGTGGTCTACTTCGTGCTGGCGCTGGCGCTGTTTAGTCATGCCGCCTATGAGGAGGTGCTGCGCTGTCTGGTGGAGGGGTTGGGCTGGGCGCAGCATGCCAGGCGGGGGCGGCGGACCTGGCCCTGGTGGCACGTGCCGGGCGCCTCGGCGCTGATGGAGGCCCGTACCCGGTTGGGCGCTGAGCCGCTCAAGGTGCTGTTCGCCAAGGCCGCGCTGCCGCTTGCGACCCGCAAGACGCGGGGGGCGTGGTATCGCAACTGGCGGGTCATGGTCATGGATGGGACCTGTCTGGATGTGCCCGACAGCCCGGCCAACCAGGGGTTGGGCAGGGCCAAGAGCGGCCGGGGGGAGGGGGTGGGCGCGTTCCCGCAGGTGCGGGTGGTAGGGCTGGTGGAGGCGGGCACGCATGCGATCGTCGACGCCGCCCAGGGGCCGTATTCCAGCGGGGAGCAGACCCTGGCCCGCCAGCTTGCCCACGATCGTGGGCCGCTGGGGCCGGGGGTGCTGCTGCTGGCCGACCGCTTGTTCCTGGGCGGTCAGCTGTGGCGGCAGATGGCCCGAACCGGCGCAGACCTGGTGTGGCGGGCAAAGTGCGGCAGCAAGACCGCTCCCAAGCTGCCGGTCGACCAGGTACTGCCGGATGGGTCGTGGCTGAGCCGCATCTACGCCGCCTCGGACCGCCGCAAGCGGCACCCGATCACGGTGCGGGTGATCGAGTACACCCTTTCGGACCCTGGCCGGCGCACCAGTACCGACCGCTACCGGCTGGTGACCACGATTCTTGACCCCACTGCCGCGCCCGCCGGTGAGCTGGCCGCGCTGTATACCGAGCGGTGGGAGATCGAGATGTGTCAAGCACAGTGCACTCATATGTGCGAACTGGCTGCATGATCTTCGGTTCCATGATGGTCCGGCGGGGTCGGGTCGGTCCAGCGTCGGCGGGTGTACCAGCCAGGTGGGCGAGTCCGGCGCTGGCGGAGCTCGACGAGCTGGTGGGGGTCGGCGTGCAGGATCCAACGGTGAGGGCGGCGGGATTCCTGGCGGGCGTGGACCCAGCCGCGGCGGATCCAGGAGTGCAGGGTGATGGGCGGCATGCCGAGCTCGGCGGCCAGATCGTCCAGCCACCACTCGTTGGGGCCGGGTTCCTCACCGGGCGGCGGGGCGATCGGGGTGCGGGTGAGGGGGGAAGGGCAGCCCAGATCGCGTAGGAGCTGGGTGATGGCGCTGACCCCGATGCGCTGGTGGCCTTTGGCCGGGCGGAAACCCTCGGCGTGCAGCCGGTTGGCGATGGCCTTGGCGCGGTGGCCCTGTTTGGCCAGCTGGCGGACGCGGTCGCACAGCTGCGGGTAGGAGCTGAGCTGGGCCAGGCGGGCGACAGGACGGACGGTCTCGGCGTGGGTGGTGTGCCCGCCGGCCCAGCCGATCTCCACGGCCACGCGTTCGCTGCGGCCCAGCACGGTGATGGTGACCTGGTCGACCAGCGCGCGGATGAGCTGCTTGCGGTCGGCGTCGGTGGTGGTTGGCGCGACCCACAGGCCGGGGATGTCACCGGCCAAGTCGGTGATGGCCTGCTGCTGGGCAGCGGTGAGTGGCTGCGGGCGGGTGCGGGTGAAGCGGTCGTAGTCCTCTCGCAGGTGTTGCTGGGCGGCCAGCGCGGCCTCCCAGTCGGCTTCCAGCTGCCGTACCACCAGGCGGTGTTCCGGCTCGGCCAGCCGGTAGCAGCGCCGCGCCCGGTCGGCGCTGATCGCGGCGCGCTCCAGACGCTGGGCCCAGAGCCGCTCCAGCTCGGCCCGCTCGGCGGTCACCTGCTGTGCCGCTTGGAGGGAGACCTCGATGGCGGCCGGGGCCAGGGCCGCCAGGACCTGCTGGGTGACCAGCGCGTCGACGCAGGCGCCGGCCAGGGCCTGGCAGCGCTGGCCCGCGCCGTAGTCGGTCAGCTGCCGAGCGCACACATACTCAGGGACGGTGGCCTGGCCACGGGCGTGGTAGCGCACCGTCATCCGCTTGCCGCAGCGGCCGCACCGTGCCAGCCCCGACAGCAGCGCCGACCCCGCCCGTACCACGCCGGGGGTCTCGGCGCGGGCGGCGTTGGCGGCCAGGCGGGCCAGGTTGGCGTGGTAGGCCTCGACGGTGATGTAGGCGGGCAGCACCCCAGGGATCATCACCAGCCACTCATCCTGGCCGCGCACCACCCGGCCGGTGCTGGGCCGGCCAGGCCGCTGCCGGCGGGGGTCGACCCGGCGGCGGCCGTAGGCGTAGATCCCCGCGTAGACGGGGCTGTGCAGGATGTTCTGCAACGTCATCCGGTTCGGCCGCCGCCAGACCAGCTCGCCCTTGTCCGGCCCAGCATGCAGCCGGATCCCCAGCCAGACGTCGTGGTCGACGAGCCAGCGCAGCACCGCGTGCAAGGTGCCGAGCTCGGCGAACTTCGCGAAGATCAGCCGCACCACGGTCTGGGCCTGCTCGTCGGGGTCCAGCACCGCCTCGCCTGAGGGGCGGCGCACGTAGCCGGTCGGCAGCGGGATCGCCAGCTCTCCCCGCCGTGCCTTGGCCTGCTTGCCGGCCAGCATCCGCTGCTTGAGCAGGTGCAGCTCGGCCTCGCTCATCGTCCCCTTCAGCCCCAGCAACAACCGGTCGTTGTACTGCGTGGGGTCATACACCCCGTCGCTGTCGGCCAGCAGCGCGCCAGCCAGCGAGCACAGCTCCAGCAGCTGGTACCAGTCCTTGCCCGACCGGGCCAGGCGCGACATCTCGATGCCCAGCACCAGGCCCACATGCCCCATGGTGATCTCGGTGACCAGCCGCTGGAACCCCACCCGGCCGATCGCGCTGGACCCGGACTTGCCCAGATCCTCGTCGATCACCACCACCCGTGAGGCCGCCCAGCCCAGCCCGACCGCCCGCTCCACCAGCCCGTACTGCAACCGGGTCGACTCGCCGTGGTCGATGACCTGCTGGCGGGTGGACTGGCGCACATAGACAACCGCCAGGAGCTCCAGATGCCGGGCGGTCACCTTGCTGCCCAGCCGCTCCCACGCCAGCACCGCGGTCATGGCCGTCCCCTCTCACCGGCCAGGTCCGCGACGTCGGTCCCCGCCGCGCCCGCTTCCGGCACCCGTGCCGCCACCACCCGGCTGGCCAGCATCGCCAGCCACCGCACCGCCGCCCGGCGGCTGGCCTCCGGCAGCCCCGCCCAGCACTCCTGCGTCGCCCACTGTGGGGCCAGGGTCTGGGGCAGCCGCCTCCACCGTCGTCCACGACGACTCGCCCTCCTCGCCACGCTCCCGGGCTCGCAGCCGCTCGACCACCTCGACCAGCCGCAACAGCCCCTCACGTCCGAGTATCGGCGTTTGTCCTGCCTGGTCACCATTCATGGGTGCATTCTGCTTGGCAGATTGAGACCGCGCTGGGGGAGTTGAAGACGACCCAGCGCGGCCCCAGGCAGGTGCTGCGCTCCAAGAGCCCCGAGCTGGTCGCCCAGGAGGTGTGGGCGCACCTGCTGGTCCACTACGCCCTGCGGGCGGTGATGCACACCGCCGCGCTGGAAGCCGACCTGGACCCCGACCGGCTGTTGTTCATCCGCAGCCTGCGGGTGATCCGCCGCCAGGTGATCGCGGCGCCGGCGTTTTCCCCCTGAGCAGCTCGCCGCTTCGGTCCGCGTGGTGGTCGACGAGTTGCTGACCGTGCTGCTGCCCAAGCGGCGGCTGCGGGCCTTCCCCAGAGCGGTCAAGCGCAAGATGAGCAACTACCAGCTCAAACGCCCCGCCCACCGTGCCTGGCCACAGCCCACAATGCCGGCTGCCGAGGCCGTCGGCGTCCTGCCCCGACCCTACCCAGCTCAGCCTGCCGAAGCCCCTAACCGCATGGCATTGCGGCTAGGCGGGCCTGGCGCTTGGCCGCCCAACACTCCGTCTGCCGCGCGGTCGCCCGGTGGGGCCGGATGGTCGCCCGCCGGCGGGGCAGGCCGTGCTGGTCGAGCCGGTCACGCACGGTGGCCGGCTGGACGCCAAGCTCGCTGGCGATCATGGTGGTTGGCCATCGCCGGGTCACCGCCCGGTCGGCAAGGTATGCCTGCAGTGATGGGAAGCCCAGCGCCGCGGCGCGGGCCGCCAGGTGCTGGTCGGTGCTGGCGCGCCGCGTGTGGGCGGCGGTCACCTGGCGGGGTGAGGGGATGATGCCCGCCTGGTCGAGCAGGTGGCGGACCACTGTGGTGGTGGTGGTGCCAAGCTCGCTAGCCGCAATGCCGGTCAGTTAGCCTGCTTTGCTGAGGACGACGACCGCGTCAGCGACCGGCTTGGTCGGCTGGGACCAGCTGCGATGGTGGGCGCGTTTGAGCTTGTAGCCGCTCATCTTCCGTTTCACCGCGCGTGGGTAGGCACGCAGCCGCCGCTCAGGGACCCGCTCGGTGAGGATCTCGGCGATCGCCCACCGGGTGGCCCTGGCGACCTGGTCAGGGGGAAAACGCCGCGTGGCTGGCCAGGTGACGGCGCACGATCCGCAGCGTGCCCACAAACGACAGCCGGTCGGGGTCCAAGCCCTCGTCCAGGGCGGCCTGGTGCATCAGCTTGCGGATCGCGTAGTGGACCAGCAGGTGCGCCCAGACCTCCTGCTCCACACCCGCGGGATGCTTGGAGCGCAGC
>WNGA01012975.1_pt1 | contig 10721 bp, 7 predicted proteins | sample 5400061 | NCBI WGS metagenome assembly WNGA01 (sample SAMN13153366, study PRJNA577476) | soil metagenome | isolation source: 100 cm soil or saprolite under grassland replicate 2 | place: USA:California | collected 2016-06-15
AGCCTGGGCCTGCGGCTGATGGACGGAGTGCGTCGAGAAGACCCTCTTCGAGATTCCCCGAGCTTGCGCGTTCTCCACCTCTATCCCAAGGGCGACTTTTTCACCGGAGCGGCAATCCAGGTCTGGGATCTGGTCCGAGGCCTGCGGGCCCGTGGTCACGACATCGTGCTTGCGACGCGGCCGGACTCGCATTGGGCGAGCAGGGCCGCCGGCGCGGGCATTACTCACTACGGTCTCCCCATGACCTCGGAACTCGACCTCCGGTCGGTCCTCGGTTTGATCCGGGTGTTGCGTCGGCACCGCATCGAGGTCGTGCACGCGCACAAGGGACGGGCCCGGACGCTGATTCTTCTCGCCGGGCTATTTACTGGCACGCCCGTTCTGGTGCTGAGTCGCGGTGTCAGTTTTCCCCTCGACCGCTTCAACCGTCTCGGCTACACCAGCCGGCGAGTCACCGCAATCATCGCCGTCTGCGAAGCCATCAAGGCGAGTCTCGTGCAGGCGGGGGTCCCTGAGGCGAAGATCCACGTGATCTACTCCGGCACGGATACCGAGCGCTTTCATCCCGGGGTCGATCGGGCGCGCATTCGAGATGAGCTGGGTCTGACGACCGAACAGTTTCTCGTGACCCAGGTCGGCGTGCGCAGCGAGAAAGGCAACGACGACCTCATGGAGGCCATGGCAACGGTCACCGCCCTGGCGCCGTCCGCGCACCTTCTCATGGTGGGAGCGCGTGATCCTCAGAGCTTGTATGCGCGAGCGCAGCGACTGGGGCTCAAACGGAACTTCCACGTCCTCGGCTATCGGGAGGATGTCCCGGAAATTCTCGCCGGGAGCAACTGCTGCGTCGATGCGTCCTATCGCGGTCTCGGACTGACGGGCACGCTCCGCGAGAGCTTGGCGGTCGCGACTCCGGTCGTGGCAACAGCGATTGAAGGCAACCCCGAGCTCGTGATCGATGGCGAGACCGGCCTGCTCGTCCCGCCCCGGGACGTCCCGGCGCTCGCCCGAGCCATTACCCGCGTCATGTCGGATCCAATGACTGCGCAACGAACGGCGGAAGCCGGTCGCCGACGAGTCCAGCTCCTCTTTTCCACTCGCCGGAAGATCGAGCGTGTGGAGGCCCTGTACCGGGAGTTGGTGGCGGCGCACCGACAGCAGGCGCGCGAGCGCGTGAGCCTCGGGCCGTGACCGGAGTCGCGTTCGCGCTGTTCGACTGGATCGATCGGCGGCAGGGGCCGCTCGGGCAGCTCTACGAGGAACGGCTGCAGCTCCTGGAGGCGGCGGAGGTGGCCGGCTTCTTCTGTTACCACCTCGCCGAGCACCACGCCACGCCGCTGGGGATGGCCCCGTCGCCGTCGGTGTTCCTGGCGGGGGCAGCGCAGCGCACGCGGCGCATTCGACTGGGGCCGCTCGTCTACTTGCTGCCCCTGTACTCGCCGCTGCGTTTGATCGGCGAGATCTGCATGCTCGATCACTTGAGTGGGGGCCGGCTCGACCTGGGCGTGGGCCGCGGGGTGTCGCCCTACGAGGTCGGCTACCACGGGCTCGACCCGGCGCGCACGCGCTCCATGTTCCAGGAAGCGCTGGAGGTGATCGTCGCGGGACTGACGAGCGAGCGGCTGACGTATCGTGGTGAGCACTACCGCTACGACGACGTGCCGATGGAGCTCGCTCCGCTCCAACGCCCCTATCCGCCGCTCTGGTACGCGACGAGCAATCTCGACAGCGTGCCCTGGGCGGCCGCTCGGGGGATGCATCTGGTCGGGCTCGGCCCGGCGGAGGCGTACCGGCCGTTCGTCGAGAAGTATCGAGCGATCTCGCCGAAGCACCAGGACGATCCGCGTCGACTCAATCCTCACGTCGGGGTACCGCGCATCGGGATCAACCGACAGCTCGTCATCGCGGACACCGACGCGGAAGCGGAGGCGATCGCGCGGGCCGTCCACCCGCGCTGGGCGTCGAGCTTCGTCAAGCTCTGGGCCGACCACGGCGACACGACCTACGGCCACCGCGTCAACCTCGACGCGGCGCTGCGCCACGAGACGATTCTGGCCGGCTCGCCGGCGCGCGTGCGCGACCAGGTCGCCCGCCTGATCGAGGCGACCGGCGTCAACTACGTCATCTGCTGCTTCGCGTGGGGCGATCTCACTCTGGTACAGTCGCTCCGCTCCCTGCGCCTGTTCGCCGAGCAGGTGATGCCGGCCTTCCAACCGTGAGTGCCTGGTCGTGACCGACCGTCAACGGTGGTCGTGACCGACAGGAGAGAGTCATGATCCGGAGCCGCTGCTCCTTGACCGCCATCACCGGCCTCGTGATCCTGGCAATTCTAGGCCCGGCCGCGAGCGCCCCCGCTCAGACGCCCGCGGCCACCAGCCCCATCACGATCGGCGTCCTGGCGCCCTCGACTGGCCCCTTTGCGACCTACGCGCGTGACATCATCGACGGTGCGCGGTTGTACTCCGACGAGGCCGGCGGGCAGCTGGGCCGGCGGAGGCTCGAGCTGGTCGTCGAGGACTACCAGACCAGACCGGACGTGGCGCTGACGAAGATCCGCAAGCTGGTGGAGCGCGACCGGGCTCAGGCGATCGTCGGCCTCGTGCTCTCTGCGGCGGCTCTCGCGGTGAAGGACTACGTGAACACGCAGAAAGTCCCGCTGCTCATCTCCGGCTTCGCCGTCGCCGAGACCCTCACGCTTCAGCCCAACCCGTACGTCTTCCGCCTCACCTACAGCCCGTGCATGACCGCCGCCCCCATCGGCCAGTGGACCTATCGCCATCTGAAGGCGCGGCGGGCGGCGATCATCGCCTCGGACAGCGTGGGACCGCTCGAGCTCATGATGGCCTGGGCTCGCGCCTTCGAGGAAGCGGGCGGCAAGGTGGTCCAGGAAATCTATCCGCCGCTGGGTACCGCGGACATGGCGCCCTGGGTCGCGAAGCTCCGCCACGACGTGGACGTCATCGGCGTGCAAACGGTCGGCGCCGACGGCGTGCGCTTCGTGAAGCAGTTCCAGGAGTACGGGCTCAAGGGCAAAATCCCGCTGGTCGACGCCTCGGTGGGTGTCAGCGAAATCTCGCTCCTGCCCACGGCGGGCGAGGCGGCCGTCGGCGTCTACAACAGCCAGCCCTACCAGTACACCGTCGACACGCCCCGGAACCGGAAGTTCGTCCAGGCATTCCGATCGAAGTTCGGCCGCGACCCCGGCTCGCCCGCCGCGTTCACCTACGCGGCGATGGCCGCCATCGACCAGGCTGTCAACGCGACCGGCGGCAACATCGAGGACTCGTCCCGGTTCCTCGAGGCGCTCCGCAAGATGGATCTCGAGGCCCCGCAGGGCCGGGTGCGCTTCGATCGATTCCAGAACGTCGTCACCGACATCCACATCAGCCGGATCGACAAGGTGGGCGACCAGATCGTGCCCGTCGTGATCGAGACGATCCGCGGCGTGGACCAGTTCCTCGGCATGGACCCCGCCGACTATTTAAAGAAACCCCGCCTCATCACCCTCAAAGGCTCCTTCGCCAAGTGAGCAAAGAATCATCACCGAGTGAGCGAGCCCGTTCGCTAAGCAGGAAAGGCTCGTTCGCGAATGAATAGGGGCTCGTTCGCCGGGTGAACTCTCGGGCCTGAGGGCGGGTCGCCGGGAGGGTTGCCGGACCCGTTCCCGAAGAGCGGCGGCGGACGGCGCGCGCCCAGATGGAGCCCAGCCGCCGCGGAGCAGCGCACGCGCGCCGCGTGGTCCGGCAATCCCTCCCGGCGACCCGCCCTCAGGCCCGAGCGCTAAGCGAGCGCTTTGAGCCGAGGATAAACTTCGCGGACGAACATCTGCATGCCCTTGACCGTCTCCTCGTGGTCGAGGAACCCGGCCTGACCCATGATCAGCAGGTGGCCGAAGCCGCCGACGTGCTCGTACATCCTCATGATTTGCCGATAGACCGAGTCCGGATTCCCGGCGAAGACGAGCCCGTTCTCCATGAGCGGCCCGAGCGCGGGATTCTGGAACATCTTGAAGATGCCCGGGTTCGTCCCCTTCATCGCATTCACCGTCGCCGCGGTCGGATGATAACCGGGCGGGCTGGTGAACTGCGGCGGGACCTTGTTGGACTCCAGGTACCACATCAGCTTGCGCGCCCCGGCATAGCCTTCTTCGTCGGTCTCGCCCACGTAGACCAGCGCCGCGTAGGCGAAGCGATCGAGCGCCGGCGTGGGCAGTCGCAACTCGGCGCGCCGCTCGCGATAGGAGCCGAACACGTTCTTCGTGCCGTCGAAGCCGGTCAGGAAGCAGGCGACGACGTAGCCCTTCTCGCCGACAGCCCGGGCACTGCCCGGGCTGAGCGCGGTGATCCAGATCGGCGGGTGCGGCTCCTGGTACGGCCGCGGCCAGATGTTCACCTGCCGGTGGTGGAAGTACTTGCCCTCCCAGTTGAAGGGGCCGTCGTGGCTCGTCCACGCCTTCACGATCAGATCGTGGGCCTCCCAGAAGCGTTCCATCATACGGGTCGGCCGATGATTTCCGGCTGACATCTCGTACGGGACGCCGCGCACGAACCCGCACTCCAGGCGGCCGCGCGCGTAGACGTCGACCATCGCCATCTCCTCGGCCACGCGCACGGGTTCGCGCCGGTTCGCGATCGGGTTGCCGAGAATCAGGATGCGCGCCTTGCGGGTATCGCGCGCGAGCGCGCCCATGACGACCGCCGCCGACGGGTTCAGGTTGGTCGCCGTCTGGTGATGCTCGTTCACCATGATCTCGAGACCGAGCTCCTCGGCGATCTGCCACTCGTCGATGAAGCGGTGATAGAGGTCGGCGCCGATCTTGGGGTCGTAGTAGCGATTGGGGAGCTTCACCCGGATCGAGTCGTACTCCTTGGGATCGGGCAAGAGATGATACGCGTTCTCGCTGAAGAACCAGGCACGCATGCCACCGGCCCCTACGCTCTCCGCTCTCCGAGGAACCCGCGGACGTGTTCGGCGAATGCCGCCGGCTCCTCGATATGCGGGAAGTGCCCGGCCCCATCGATCGTCTCGAACCGGGCTCCCGGAATGGCGCTGCGATAGGCAGCGCCGTAGTACGCCGCAGTGACGAACCGATCGTCGGCGCCCCACAGGAGCAGCGTGGGCGGGGTGATCCGGTGCAGCCACTGCCGCAGCTTGGGGTTGTGAAAGTAGGGCTCCCAGGCGTACAGCGCGGTCGCCTCGCGATTACGCGCGATCACGGTCAGCTGGTCGTCCGAGAGTTTCGCGTGGTCGACGGCGGCGCGGGCCGGATCGCGGTACTGCAGACGCGCGACCTCGTCCGGCGGGAGCGCGAAGATGTCCGGGATGTCGCGGGTCTCACGGTCCCCGACCTTGATGCCCAGCGGCGCCACGAGGACGAGCCCGCCCAGGCGGTCGCTGCTCTTCACCGCCATCTCCGCCGCGATCCAGCCACCGAGCGACGACCCGATCACGACGACGTCGCGGAGATTCCGGGCGGCGAGGAGGTCGAGGTAGAGATAGGACAGATCGTCGACGGTGTCGATGCTGCCCACGTCGGGGGAGTGGCCGAAGCCGGGATGCGAGGGCGCGAGCACGCTCCCGTGGGCCGCGAGCAGATCGAGGAAGGGCGCGCCGGGATCGAGGCCTTCCTCGCCGTGTAGCCAGAGGATCGGCCGCCCCTGCCCCCGCTCGACGATCTCGAGTCGCACGGAGTGCACCGTGAGCCAACCGGGGTGGGTCCCGTTCGCCATAGCCGATCGGGACTATACCAGGAATGTGCTAACGTCGCGCCCTGCGTGGTAGGTCGTTGTCCCCCGACACCCTGGAGGAACGGCGATGGGGCGTCTCGGTGCGGAGGTCGTCGTGGCGGGTCTGTGCTTCGCCCTTCTGTGCTTCGCCCTTCTGATACCCGGGCTGGCCGTCGCCCAGGCGCCGGCGCCCGTCAAGATCGGCATGCTCGTTCCCCTGACCGGGGTCTTCACCCGTAATGGCCGCGAGGCCGTCGACGGGGCCCGGCTGTACCTCGACGAGATCGGATGGAAGGTGCAGGGGCGGCCCATCGAGCTGCTCGTGGAGGACTACGAGGGGAAACCCGACGTCGGGCTGACCAAGGCGAGGAAGCTCGTCGAGCGCGACGGCGTCCACATGCTCAAGGGCATCGTCAGCAGCGCGGTCGGGCTGGCCGTCGCGGCGTACGCGAAGGACAGGAAGATCCCGGTGATCGTGTCGGCGGACTTCGGCGCCAGCGCCCTCACCGTGCCCGGGCCCCTTCTCAACCCGTACATCTTTCGCTGGTCCCAGAGCGGGACCGGGCCGGGCCAGGCGGGGGCCGACTGGGCCTACAAGGTCGCGGGATGGCGGAAGGTGGTCTCGATCGCCTCGGACTACGTGGGAGGCCTCGAGGTGAACGGCTCCTTCGCGCGCGTCTTCTGCTCCCTGGGCGGCCGCGTCGTCCAGGAGCTCTGGCCACCCCTGGGAACAGCCGACTTCGCCCCGTTTCTCACCCAGATCGATCGCGCGGCGGACGCGGTGATCGAATTCACGCCCGGCGCCGACGGGCTCAGGTTCGGCCGGCAGTACGTCGAGTACGGGATCAAGCTCCCGCTCATGGACGTCTACGCGCAAGTCACGGACGAGGCGAACCTCGCCCAGCTCAAGGACGCGGCGCTCGGGTGGTACTCGACCATCCACTACACCGCGCTCGTCGACACGCCGGAGAACAAGCGGTTCCTGGCGGCGTGGGAGAAGAAGCACCAGCGGGTCCCGTTCGACAACGCCGCCGACGGCTACGTCGGGGCCAAGGCGATCGTGGAGGCCCTCAAGCTCGTGAACGGCCGGGTCGAGGACAGAGAGGCCTTCATGGCCGCGATGCGCACGCTCGAGTTCGATTCGCCGAAGGGCATGGTGAAGCTCGACCAGTTCCAGAACATCGTGCAGGCCCAGTACGTCCGGAAGGTCGAGCGCGCGGGAAGCGCGCTCGTCAACACGCCGATCAAGACCTATCCGAGCGTCTCCCAGTTCTGGACCTGGACGCCCGAAGAGTTCATGAAATACCCGGGATGGGCCGAGTTCAAGGGGAAGATGACGGACTGCGGGAAGGTCCTCAGGCGGTGAGGATCCTCACGACGCACGTCGGGAGCCTGCCGCGCCCCGCCGACTTGCTGGCGCTTCTCCGGCAAAACGACGCGGCGGGCGCGGCGGCTTCGGCGCTTGACGCCCGCGCGCGATCGGCGGTGGAGGAGGTCGTCCGGGCGCAGATGGCGACCGGCCTCGACATCGTCAACGACGGCGAACAGGGCCGGACGGACTACTCGACCTACATCAAGGACCGCCTCACCGGCTTCGAGGGCGAACACACGGACCAGATCATGGGCGCCGACCTCAAGGAGTTTCCCGAGTTCGCGGCCCGGCGTCGCGCCTCGGTTTTCAGGCGGCCGACGTGCTCGGGTCCCATCGCGTGGAAAGATTTCGACGCGGTCGAGCGAGACATCCAGAGCCTCGCGCAGGCCGCCCGGCGGGCCGGCGCCGACAACGTCTTCATGACGGCGGTCTCGCCGGGCCAGGCCGCCCGCTTCCTGCTGAACCGCTACTACCCCACCGACGAGGCGTACGTCGGCGCACTGGCGGAGGTTCTCAAGCGCGAGTACGCCGCCATCGTCCGCGCCGGCTTCGTGCTCCAGCTCGACTGTCCCGACCTCGCGTCCGGCCGGAACAACCAGTTCCAGCACCTCACGCTCCCGGAGTTCCAGAAGGTCGCCGCCATGCACGTCGAGGCGCTCAATCACGCGGTGGCCGGGCTGCCGCCGGAGCGCATGCGCCTTCACATCTGCTGGGGCAACTACGAGGGGCCCCACCATCGCGACGTGCCCCTGCGGGACATCATCGCCATCCTCCTCACGGCGCGGCCGGCGGGCCTTTCCGTGGAGGCGGCCAACCCGCGACACGCGCACGAGTGGAGCGTGTTCGAGGAGGTCAGGCTCCCGGAGGGCAAGGTGATCATCCCGGGCGTGCTCGACACGACGACGAACTTCATCGAGCACCCCGAGCTGGTCGCGCAGCGGCTCGTCCAGTACGCCCGGCTCGTCGGGCGCGAGAACGTCGTCGCGTCGGCGGACTGCGGGTTCGCCACCTTCGCCGACACCCCCACCGTCGATCCGAAGATCGCGTGGGCCAAGCTCGGCGCCATGGTGGAGGGCGCGCGCCTGGCCTCGCGCACGCTCTGGAAGTGACGCGGCCGCGTCAGGCCATCGACCTCGACCGGCCCGCCCTTTCGAGCAGGGCGACGATGCGCGCCGCCGTCAGCGGCGTCTCGGTGACGCGCACCCCGAACGGCGCCAGCGCGTCCTCGACGGCGTTCGCGATCGCGGCCGGCGGCGAGATGGCGCCGCCCTCGCCGAGACCCTTCACGCCCAGAGGGTTGCGCGGCGATGGAAATTCCAGGTGCACCGTCTCGATCGGGGGCAGATCGTCCGCCTTGGGCACCGCGTAGTCCATCAGCGAGCCGGTCAGGAGCTGGCCCGTCTCGTCGTAGACCATCTCCTCGAAGAGCGCGCCGCCGACGCCCTGCGCGACGCCACCGTGCACCTGCCCCTCGACGATCGTGGGATTGATGACGCGGCCGCAGTCGTGGGCAACGACGTAGCGGAGGAGCTTGACCCCGCCCGTGCCGACGTCGACTTCCACCTGAGCGACGTGGACGGCGCTCGCGTACGTCACCGTCGGCACGTGGTGGTAGGCACTCGCCTCGAAGTCGGGTGAGGCGACGCCGGGCCGGGCGAAGGTCGGGATCGACGCCTGCACGACGCGCGCGAGGTCCACGGCCGAGCCCGGCGAGCCCCTGACGAACACCCGGCCGTCGTCGATCTCGATATCGTCGGGGCCCGCCTCGAGCAGGACAGACGCGGCGCGGACGAGCTTCGCCCGCACCTCGCGGCAGGCGTCGGCGATGGAGCTCCCCGCCGTCACCGCGCTCCGGCTCGCGAACGTCCCGACGCCGAAGGGCACCGCGGCGGTGTCGCCGCCCACGACGGTCACCCAGTCGAGCGGCACGTCGAGTGCATCGGCGGCGATCTGGGCGAAGCTCGTCTCGTGTCCCTGCCCCGAGTTGATCGCGCCCGTTGCGACGCTCACGCGGCCGGCGAGATCGAGCTTCACCGTGGCGCCCTCGAACGGGCCGATCGCGGTGCCCTCGACGTATCCGGAGATCCCGACGCCGCGGTACACGCCCTGGGCCCGCAGCCGCGTCTGCTCGGCGCGGAACTGTCGGTAGCCGGCGGCCTCGAGCGCCTTCTCGAGCGCCAGGGGGAAGTCACCGGTGTCGTAGACGAGCGGGTTGCCGTCGCGGTAGGGCATGCCGAAGTCGTACGGGAGCTCGTCCGGGCGGATGTAGTTGCGGCGCCGGATGTCCGCCGGATCGATGCGGAGCTCGCGCGCGAGACAGTCCACGATGCGGTCCATTGCGAACACCGTCTCGGGCCGCCCGGCGCCGCGATACGGCGCGTTCGGCGTCTTGTTCGTCACGACCGCCCGCACGTCGACGCGCATGTTCGTGATCCGATGCGGCCCGATGAGGTGGGCGACGGTGTTGTACGGGAGCACGACGCCCCAGACGTTGTAGGCGCCGAGATCGAGCCAGATGTGATCGCGCACCGCGAGGATCGCGCCGTCGCGCGTGGCCGCGAGCGAGATCGCGTGGATCTGATGGCGCGCGTGCGCGGCGCCGGACATGTGCTCGCGCCGGTTCTCGATCCACTTCACCGGCCGGCCGAGCGCCATCGCTGCGATGGGGACAAGCGCGTCCTCGGGATATCCCGACGCTTTCGTGCCGAAGCCTCCGCCGAGGTCGGGGGCGATCACACGGATCTTGTGGGGCGGAAGCCCGAGCGCCGTCGTGAGCCCCTGCTGGACGAAGTGCGAGACCTGGGTCGAGTTCCAGGTCGTCAGCGTCCCGTCCCGCCGGTCCCACGCCGCGACGACGCCCCGGCCTTCGAGCGGCATGCCGACGTAGCGCTGGATGTGGAACGTTTCGCTCACGGTGACGTCCGCGCGGGCGAACGCCGCGTCGGCGTCGCCGATCGAGTGCGAGAAGCCGACACCGACGTTGGTGCCCCACTCCTGGTGGACCAGCGGCCCGCCGGGCTCGCCGGCGCGCACCATGTCCACGACCGGCGGGAGCGGCTCCCAGTCGACCTCGATCAGGTCCACGGCGTCCTCGGCCGCGGCGCGACTCTCGGCCAGGACCATCGCGACGATCTCGCCGACGTACCGCGCGCGTTCGCGGCAGAGGGCCCACTGGGGAGCCTGGCGAACGTCGAACTTGACCACTGCGGCGAGTCCCGCCGGCACGGCCCCGAAGAGCGGCAAGGGCTTCATCCAGCGGTCGAGGTCGGCGTACGTGAAGACGCGAGCGACGCCCGGGGCGGCGGCGGCCGCGGTCGTGTGAATCTTGTCGATACGCGCGTGGGCGTGGGGTGAGCGGAAGAAGGCGGCGTGGAGCATACCTGGAAGCGTCACGTCGTCGACGAAACGACCGTCGCCACGAAGATACCGCGGGTCTTCCCGCCGCTTCACCGCTGCGCCGAAGTATTTCGCGCCCATGGTTCGCCGACTATACACCGCTTCCCGCACGCGGAATCGTGCGCTATCCTCGCTGCCACATTCCCGATCTCGCAGGAGGCTTCCGATGCCCAAACGGTCGATCGTCCTGGTGGCTCTCGTCCTGGCCGCGCTCGTCGTGGTCACGT
>WNGA01017435.1_pt1 | contig 10721 bp, 11 predicted proteins | sample 5400061 | NCBI WGS metagenome assembly WNGA01 (sample SAMN13153366, study PRJNA577476) | soil metagenome | isolation source: 100 cm soil or saprolite under grassland replicate 2 | place: USA:California | collected 2016-06-15
CGAGTAGATGTTCAGCGCCATGATGTCGCGGGCCAGCGCCTCGTCCATCTTCATCTCTTTGGCCACGATCTTCACGGCGGCCTCGCGGTTGGTATTGACCGTGTCGGTCGCCTTGACGAGCGCGCGGAGGAGGGCCTTCAGCGTGTTCGGGTTGTCCTTGAGCATCTTGCCGCTGACGATGACCCCGGCGTACACGTGCAGCCAGTCGACCTGGCCTTCCTTGCCCGGGATGAAGCTGCGGTTCCCGGTGAAGTAGACCTTGCCCCCGGCCTGCTTGACCGCGTTGAACACCCACGGCGCCCAGCCGGCCATGGCGTCGATGTCCCCCTTGGCCAGGGCCGTCACCGAGTCGGGGGGCGCCAGGTTCACGAACTGGATCTTCGAGAAGTCGACGCCCGTGTCGCGCGCGAAGCTCTGGATGGCCATCGTCACGGAGGCGCCCTTGGGCATGCCGACCTTGAGCTTCTCGAAGTCCTTCGGCGAGCGGACCAGCTCCTGGCCTTTCTTGCCGAGCACGATCTGCTGCGTGCCGGCGATGTTGCTCTGGGGCGCAATGTCGTAGATGGCGCTGCCGGAGGCGGCGATGGGCACGACCATGGTCGCCGTGGCCGTTCCCAGGTTGACGTTGCCCGCGCCCCACATCGAGGGCAGGTCGGTCCCGGCGATGTACCAGCGTGGATTGACCTTCAGGCCTTCCGCCTTGAAGTAGCCCATCTGGTCGGCGACCGCGAACTGCGAGGACATCTGCGGATCGCGCACGAGCCAGGCGTCGACTTCGGTCACCTCGAGCTTGGCCTGGGCGAGCACGTCGCCGCCGACGGCGGCGGTCAGCAGCAGGGCCAGGAAAAGAATCAGGGTTCGCATGATCGGCTCCTTATCTACCGGGTTGAATGGGCGTAACCATATGGACTTCGCCACGGGCTCGAACCGCCCGCACTATCGCCACTTCCATTCCTCACGATCGAAGCGGGTCGCGGTCGGCGCATCCAGCAGACCATCATGGCCGTGCTCGGACATGGCTCGCGCGGCCTCAGCCCAGCCGCTCCGGGGCCGCCGCGTCGCCTGGACGACGAGGCGCCCTGGCTCAGGGTGCAACTCGACCTCATCGGGCAACTGCGCCTGATCCAGGAAAATCTTCGGAACCCGGATGCCCCAAGAATTGCCGATGCGGACGACCCGGGTCTTCGTCGTCATGGGAGCACACTGTAGGCACGGCGTCGTTGGTCCGCAAGAGGCGATTCAGCGGGCGAATTGCTCGCGGTGAGCGGCCGCGGAGAGCGAACGCGAGCCCGTCCGGTCGAACGCGTTGTTCGCCATCACGAACGACGTTGCCATCGCCGCGGATCTCGCTTTGCATGCATGCAGGCGACGATGACAATGGTGTCGTCATAGACCCGGTAGAACAAGCCGTAGGGGAAGCGCTTCGGAATGAGCGCGCGTCGGGTGGCGCGCTGCAAGACGGGATAAGCTTCCGGTTGTTCTACGACACGATCCCGTGTTGCGTTGAGCGCCATGAGGAACTCTTCGCCCAGGCCCGGCCGCTGCGCTTCGTACCATTGATACGCGTCGTCGATATCTGCTGCAGCCGCCGGTCGGACGATGACCTGCTTCACCGACCGCGGTTGCGAATTCGGCTCAGCACCTCATCCCAGGGGATACCGACTGGCCCTTCAGCATCGAGATCGTCAAGGCGGCGATCGAGCTCGACACGCTGGGCCGGAGTGAGCGGAAGCGCCTCCGGCACAGCCGCGAGGCTGTCCCACAGCTCTTCGAGGAGGCTGAGCCGTTCGTCGAGTGTCAGCGACGCGATGTCAAGGGCACGCTTACTCATGTCGGGAGTATAGCCTCGCCACCGAGCATCCCCAGTATGGCGAACGTCGGCGCTCAGCGGCCGGGTGTGAGCATCGCGAGCGCCCGATCCGTTGGAGCGTGATGTTGGGCAGCCATGCATCCTTCAATGATGTGGTCCGCCGGCAGTATTCATTCGATCAACTTGGTGGCGGCCAAGAGCATTTTCGGCGGGATCGTGACACCGAGGGCTTTCGCGGTCTTGAGGTTGATCGTGGGCCTCGCGGTAGGAGGCCAGTTGATCGGGTCCGTAGCTCATCAGGGCGCCTGCGGTAACGAAATCGCTGCTCGAAAAGCTCGTTGCCATGGCATGCCGCGCCGCCAGCCCCAGGACTTGCTGGCGCCAGATGCGGAAATTCGCATGGGGTGCGAGGAAGACCGCTGAGACCCGCTGCTGGACCAAGACGGCGAAGGCAGAGTCGATGTCGCTCGGGCCAGCGATCTTTACGACATGCACGGCCCGTCCGAGCGTGGCCGCCGCCGCCAACGCGTTTTTTACGTCGCTCTCCGCATTCGGGTTCTGCTGATCGGCCAGCATGCCGATCGGCGCGGTCCTCGGCACTAGGTCAGATAACAGCTCCAGTCGTTTCGCTACCAGTTGCTGGACCAGAAACGTCACGCCCGTGACGTTGGCGCCCGGCCGACTGAGGCTGGCGACCAGCCCCACCTCTACCGGGTCGACGCCAGTGACGAAGACGATGGGGATGGTCGCTGTCGCCGTCTTGGCCGCGAGCGCCGGAGGCGTGGTATTCGCCACCAGGACGGCCACCTGACGCTGGACCAAGTCGGCGGCCAGCGCTGGCAGGCGGTCGTTATGACCGTCGGCAAAGCGGTACTCGAGCGCCACGTTTTGGCCCTCGGCAAAGCCGGACTCTTTCAACCCCTGGTGCAGGGCCGAGAGTCGTTCGCTCTCTGTATCCCGCGTCTGACTGTTGAGGATACCGACCACCGGGATCCGAGCCGATTGCGCCGCGGCCTTGAATGGCCAGGCGACGACGGAGACGCCGAGAAGTGCAATGTACTTGCGTCGCCTCATCGTCAATCCTCTCCGACCGAGATCGATAATTCCAAATCTAACCGATGCACGCGACCCGCCCTCCGCTGTGCCACGTCACCCGGTCCTTCAGCGATCATCATCGTGGCGCATGTGACTCGCCGGCCCAACGGTCACATTGACCGGCCGCGGCGAGCAAATGCGAGCCAGCGTCAGGTTGATCGTGAAGTTAGCTGCTCAATGTTCTGCGGCTCTCGGCCGCCTCGATGCTCGTGTAGGCCGCATACGCTACACCCCTTGAAAGGGCCTGCCAGAAGTCGAGATCGCCTTGGGACACCGCGAAGCGGGACAGGGCCTCTTCCGGGTCTGAGTCCTTCCTCGCCCAATACACCAGGCCCCGGAAGCCCGGCGCGTACGTCCAGTTCGCATGGGCTATCGCGTTTCGGAATGCACGAACCGGGTTGTCGGTGAGGTATGCGCAACAGCGCCGTGTGACCGAGCCAGACTTGGACACCTTGCGAAGCGCGCGAAAGCACGCCTCGTTGAGGTACACGAAGCAGACGTAGTTCTGGACGACAACCTGAGCCCGAGTGACTGCGGGGCTACCGCGAACGGTGGAGGCGACGTCCATCCACGCCTGAAAGGCTTGAAGTTCATGGAGCCTATCCTTGAGGGGGACCGGGCCGGCGGCGTGAACGTCAGCCCTTGCCCCAGACTCCAGAAAGCCGACCTCTGCCGCGACCAGGGTGGCGACCTTGCCCGTCTCCTGTTCGTTCAGGCCGACTGCTTCGATCAGCCTCTCGGAGAACGCCTTCAGTTGGCGGTCGAGACGCTCGTAGCTCATCGCTTCATGCAGCTAACACTCGGTATCAGCCGCGGCCGAACGCCGTCGGCTGCATGCCGTGGTTCGACGGCCTTCTTCACTCATTTCGTCTCGCGGCCATCTACGGATTTGGCCTCGACTGCGTAGACGCGCACCGTCGCGGCGCGGCCACGTAGCCGCTGCAGGCCGAGATCTTCGAGCGTGTAGGCGTCAGCCCCATCGAGACGCTCGAGCGCGTCGCTCGAGACGAGGTACTTGCGCTCGAGGTCGCGCGTCGCCTGTTCGATACGTGATGTCGTGTTCATCACGTCGCCGTGGTACACGATCGCCCGCCGACTCCCTCCCACTTCGCCGGTAATTACTGGGCCGGCGTGCAGCGCAGCGCGGAGGCGCGGCACTGTGCCGAATTCGCGCTCGAAGTCCGGCGCTGCCCGCTCGAGCGCCTGTTCGATCGCGAAGAAGCAAGCGAGCGGTCGAGCGCGGGCGCGCCCTTCCCCGACAGTCCAAGTGATCACGATCTCGTCGCCCACGTACTGATAGACCTCGCCGAAGTGATCGTCGATGGGATCCGAGGCGAGTCGGAAGACTTCGCCCAGAAAGCGATGGACCGCGGCGGGGCCGATCCGCTCGGCGAGCGGTGTCGAGCCAGCGATATCCACGAACAGGAAGAAGCGATGCTCGTTACGTGACCGATGGTAGCGCCCGAACATAATGTTGCGCAGGGTGCGTTCGCCGAGCAGGCGAACGAGCAGGAGCAGAAGGATGAGAGGGAGCATGAGCAGGAACGTGACCGGAACCATCAGCATCTCCGGCACGCCTTTGGCCTGGTCGAGCGCCTGCCCAGGGCCGCCACTGAGCAACACGGCCGTAGCAACCCGCGGCCCGAGTCGGCCTCCAACGACGAGCAGGATTACCGCGCTGTAGGCGAGCCACTTGGCTGCGAAGGTGACGAGCAATGGTGCTCGTTTGAGAAGGTACCCAAGCCGGGTCTGCGGGAGGAAGATCTCGGCGCCGGCGATCGCGGCCATCAGCGCTATGCCGTTGATCGTGCCACTCAGCGCGCCGAAAAAGGGCCTATCGCGGAACACGGCGCCGACCACGGTCCCCAGCAGAGCGCTGGTCACGACGCCGAGGCCCAGAACGCGAAGGAAGAGACCAACTCGGCGTCGTGTGCTCAGTCGCATGACGGAGCGTGTCAGGAAACGCTCACGAGCGTCGGCTGGCATTCGCGCATGAGTATCATCAGTCCCTCAAATTCAGCTGCGGCCACGCCCGTTGTTGTGCCACCTGTCGAACTTGTAATTACCCTGACCTGCGTAGCGCATCCAAGGCAGTGACTCTCGCAGCGTAGTGCGGTTGAGGAGGTCGTGCCGAGCGCGAATCGTCCCTGATGTTGCGCGCACTTCGTTTGATCACCGGAATCTGGCTCTGCGGGTTACTCCGACCGAGGATATTCACCGAGCGCCGACCTTCGGGAGCCGGGGGGGCCCTTCATGACCCCGCGCGAACCAGACGGCGCTCGGCGGCCAGCAGCAGAGCGTTGATCAGCGATCCGAGGATCCCCAGGACCAATGCCCCCATGACGATCTGCGCCGGGTTGAAGAACGTCCGGCCCTCCATGATGAGGTGACCGAGGCCGGCGTCGGCGCCCATGAACTCGGCGCCGACGATCACGAAGAGGGCGAGGCCGAACCCGAGCCGGAGCGCCACGATGATGCCCGGCCTCGCGGCGGGCAGGATGACCCGGCGGATGAGATCGGCGCGGGAGGCGCCGAGGCTCGCGGCCGCGCGTAGCAGCATCACGTCGACCCTCAGCACGCTGGCCGCGACGGCGATGAACATGGGAAAGAACGTCGTGTAGCCGATGAACGCCACCTTCGACGCTTCCCCGAGGCCGAACCAGACCAGGAACATCGGCAGGAAGGCCAGCGGCGGAATCGGCCGCACGAACTCGATCACCGGCTCCAGCATGTGGCGGAGCGGCACACAGAGACCGGCCAGGATCCCCAGCGCGAGCGCGGCCAGCGCCGCGAGCCCGAAGCCCTCGGCCACCCGGGTCAGCGAGGTGAGGACGTGCCAGGTGAGCTCGCCGCTTCGCGCGCTCGCGACGCCGACCTCGGCGACGGCCCACGGCGTGGGCAAGAGCACGGGATTCATGTAGCCCAGCCGCGCGTTGCCGTAACAGATCAGCGCCCATACCGCCAGCGCGGCCAACACCGCCAGGACGCGAGTCACTCGTGCACCTTGGCGACTTCTTCCTTGACCGTCCGCGTGATCGCGCTCTCGTACTCGGTGAACTCCGGCGCGAAGCGGTCGCGGACCTCGGGCAGCTTGATGGGGAACACCTGCTTGATGCGGCCGGGCGCGGAGGTCATGACCAGGACTCGATCCGCCAGATACACGGCCTCGCGGATCGAGTGGGTGATGAACAGGACCGTCTTGTGCTCCACGCGCTGGATCCGCGACAGCTCTTCCTGCAACACCTCGCGCGTCTGCGCGTCGAGCGCCCCGAACGGCTCGTCCATGAGGATGATGGCCGGGTTGTTGGCCAGCGCCCGGGCGATCGCCACCCGCTGCTTCATGCCGCCGGACAGCTGCACGGGGAACTTCTCGGCATGGGCGCCGAGGCCGACGAGCTCGAGGTAGCGGGCGATGATCCGCCGCCGCTCGGCGGCCGCCATGCCCTTGAGCACGAGGCCGAACTCGACGTTGCCGGCCACCGTGAGCCAGGGGAACAGGACATATTCCTGGAAGACCACGCCGCGCTCGGCCCCGGGGCCCCGCACGGGCGCGCCGTCGACCAGCACGGCGCCGCTGGTGGGCTGGATGAATCCCGCCACGATGTTGAGGAGCGTCGACTTGCCGCATCCCGAGGGGCCGAGGATGCAGAGGAACTCACGCTCGGCCACTTCGAGCTCCACGTCGACGAGGGCGGGGGTCGCGCGGCCGTCGGCGCCGAAGGTCTTGCTGACCCGCTGCACGTGGATCTTCGTCGGGCCTGACGTCACGACGGGGATTGCCAGCGCAGCACCCGCCGCTCGACCAGCCTGACCAGAGCATTACCGGCGTACCCGAGGACGCCGAGGACGATCGCCGCGCCGAGCATCTGGGGCACCAGGAAGAAGTTACGCCCGTCGTTGATGAGGTAGCCCAGGCCGTGCTCGGCGCCGATGAACTCCGAGATCACGATGACGAAGAACGACAGCGCCACGCCGAGCCGCAGGCCCGTGAGGATCTCGGGAAGCGCTGCCGGCAGGATCACCCGATGGAAGAGCTGCGGCGACGTCGCGCCCAGGCTCTGCGCCGCGCGCAGGAGCAGCGGGTCGATCTGGCGCACGCCGTGGACGGTCGTCAGGAACATCGGAAAGAACGTCGCGTAGGTGATGAAGCCGACCTTGGAGGCCTCGCCGATCCCGATCCAGACGATGAAGAGCGGGAGCATGGCCAGCGGCGGAATTGGCCGGAGGAGCTCGATGATGGGCTCGACGAGGTTGCGGACGACGCGCACCTGCCCGGCCATGATGCCCAGCACGACGGCGAGGACCGCGCCCGTGACGAAGCCCACGGCCACGCGCTGGAGTGTCGCGCCCACGTGCGCCCAGAGCTGACCCTTCGCCCCGAGCTCGAGCACTTTGCCGATGACGAGCCAGGGACCGGGCAGGAAGATCGGATTGAAGAGCTGGAGCACGACGACGGCGCCCGAGATCAGGCTCCAGAGGGCGAAGAAGCCGACGATCGCGCCCAGCCGCAGCTTCCACGCGCGCCTCGGCGGCAGCGCCGAGCCCCGGAGCCCCCACTCCATCAGGTCCGGCACGCTGCTGAGAAAGGAGCCCGTGATCACCTTCCCTTGAGCTTGAGGTCTTCGTAGGGCGCGGAGTAGGCGTGCCCGGGGATGAGCCCGAGACCTGACTCTTCCACTCGCGGGCCGACGCCGTTGATGAACGCCAGCTCCCAGATGGGCGCGTACATCACCTTGTCGTGGATGAGCTGCTGGATCCGGTGCAGCGTCGCCTCGCGGCGCTTGCGATCCGTCTCGGCCGCCTGCTCGCTGAAGAGCCCATCGATGTCCGGGTAACTGCCGTAAGCGAACGCGCCGCCCTTCACCACGAAGGATTCGAGCCGCGTCGCCGCGCTGCCGAACGCCCCGCTCGAGGCCTGCACGACGTTGCGGAGCTTCTTCTCGCCATGCTGGGCGAAGAACGCGGCCCGCTCGAGGGGCCGGAGCTTGAGCTGGATCCCCACCGCCTTGAGGTAGTTGACCACCGCCTCGCCGAGGCTCCCGTACGACGAGTCGCAGAAGTACTCGCCGCCGTCGAAGCCCTGGGGGTACCCGGCCTCGGCGAGGAGCTGCCGGGCTCGGGCGGGATCGTAGGAAGGCACGGGCAGCGACTTGTAGAACTCGAAGCTGGACGGGATGATGCTGCCGGTCATCTTCGAGAATCCCAGCGTCTCCGCCTGGTTGATGGCGTTGCGATCGAAGGCGTGGTTGGCGGCCAGGCGCACGCGCCGGTCGTGCCACGGCGACTTCGGGTCCCACTGGTCGACGAAGGACAGCCAGAACGTCCCCTGGATCACGGCCGGCTTCAGCGAGAGCCCGGGCGTGCGCCGGAGCTCCTCGGCCAACGCTCCGCGGATCGAGTAGACGATGTCGGCCTCGCCCCGCTTCAGCATGGCCAGGCGCGTGGACTCGTCGGGGACGACCCGGAACACCAGACGCTTCACGCCGGGGGCTTTCCGCCAGTACTGCTCGAAGGCTTCGACCACGAGCTCCACGCCCGGGGTGAACGAGACGAACTTGTACGGGCCGGCGCCCACCGGCGCCTTCTTGAATCCCTCGTCACCGACCCGCTCGACGTACTTCTTTGGCACGATCCAGCCGGCCCCGGTGGCGGGGGTGGCGTAGAACGTCAGGAAGTCCGGCCACGGCTCCTTCAGGCGGAAGCGGACGCGCAGCGGATCCACCACCTCCACCGCCGCCACGCGCTGCTTGAGGAGCGCCGCCGACCCGCCCTTGTAACGCTCGAACGAGAACTTCACGTCGTCGGCGGTCAGCACGTCACCGTTGTGGAACCGGACGTTCTTACGGAGAAGGAAGTCGTAGGCGAGCCCGTCCTTCGAGACCGTCCACGACTCGGCCAGGCCCGGGGCCATCGGGTTGCCGGGCATGGGCTTGGCCACCGCGTCGTGCACCGCGTAGAGCGTGAGGAACGGTGTGATCATCGCCGGGGTCTCGGCGGGATCCAGCCAGGTCGGCGCCAGCGAGAAGTGCACGCCCCAGGTCAGCTGCCCTTCCGGGCCGGCCGCCGCGGGGCCGGCGACGGCGAACAGGACGAGGGCAAGCGCTACGACGAGTGACCCGGCGGATCGGCTCCGGTGAGCGATCATGATTGGGACCTCCCGTTGCGCGTGGGCTCCCGACGTGGCTCGAGCGTTCGTGACGCGGTGCTCGGGAATCTGCGCTCGTGTCGATCGGTTGTCAAGGCACGCTAGCGCTTGGCCTTCGCCGTCTGCACCATGAGATCGTAGACCTCCTTGAGCCGGGGCTGCGCGGCCACGACCTCGTCGCCGACGGTGGACAGGCGCTTCAGCATCTCGGCCTGATCGACCGCCGAGAGCTTGATCAGCTCGCCGCCCTTCTCCGTCCAGATCTGGCGGCCCTTGTTGTTGAACTCGACGGTCCAGTCGAAGAGCTCTTTCTGGACCGCCTCGCCCTCCTCGACCAGGACCTTCTGGAGATCGGGCGGGAGCTTGTCGTACCAGGGCTTCGAGACCATGGCGATCGAAGTCACCATCGCGTCGTGGGTCTCGGTCACATTCTTGACGATGTCGTAGTACTTGAACGTGGTGGAGATCGTGATGCCGGTGCGGTTGCCGTCGATGGCTCCACGCTGGAGCGCGGGGAGGACTTCGTCGAGCGGCATGGGCGCGGCCGTGGCGCCCAGACGGGCGATGGCCAGCGTCTGCATCGGCGAAGCGAAGACGCGGATCTTCAGCCCCTTGAAGTCGTCGAGCTTCCGGACGGGCTTGCGCGTCGTGTACGTGGTCGGGCCGTACACGATCAGCGAGACGCCCTTCATGCCCTTGCCCTCGCCCAGCCCCAGCACGGTCTCACGGAACTTGGGGTCCGCGAGCACGCGGTAGGCGTGGTCCATGTCGTGGAAGATGCCGGGGGCGCCGAGGGCCTGGAAGCGGACGTCGTGGCCGACGACGAACTCCGGGGGCCCGATCCACGCCTCCAGCGTGCCGAGCTGAAGGCCTTCGATCATCCGCGGGATCGAGCCGATCTGGCTCGCGGGATAGATCTCGACCTTGATGCGGCCGCCCGCCCGCTTCTCGACGCGGGCGCCCCAGCGCTTCTGCCACTCGTGCTGGACGTCGTTGATCGTCGCGTTGCCGATCTTGAGCGTGTACGTCTGGGCATCCGCGGGCGCCGCCGCGCCCAGGAGGGCGGCGATCACGGCCACCAGCGTTGCCGTCCATGTGGCACATCGTCTCGAGGTCATCGAGATCTCCTCCCTGCGAGTCAGTGCACGAACCGCGTGAGATAGAGCGACAGCCACGGCACGTAGGTGACGATGGCCAGCGCGGTCGCCTGGATGACGATGAAGGGCATGAGGCCGCGGGCGATACGGGTCATCGGGGCCTTGAACAGCGCCTGGCTCACGAACAGGTTCAAGCCGAACGGCGGCGTGAACATCCCGATGGACAGGTTCACGGTCAGGATGATGCCGAAGTGGATCAGGTCCACGCCGAGCGTCTTCACGATGGGCACGAGCAACGGCGTGAGGATGAGCGTGGCCGAGGTCGGATCGATCAGGCACCCCACGATCAGCAGGAAGATGTTGATGGCCACCAGCATCGTCCACGGCGCGACGTGCAGCCCCTCGATCGTGCCCACCACCATCTGGGGCACGCCACTGACGGTGAGCAGCCACGAGAACACCCCGGAGGCCGCCACGATGATCATGATCTGCGCGGTGAGGAACACGGAGCTGACCGAGATGGACCACAGGCGCGTCCACGTGATGTCGCGGTACACGTAGCGCGTGACGATGA
>WNGA01018497.1_pt1 | contig 10721 bp, 12 predicted proteins | sample 5400061 | NCBI WGS metagenome assembly WNGA01 (sample SAMN13153366, study PRJNA577476) | soil metagenome | isolation source: 100 cm soil or saprolite under grassland replicate 2 | place: USA:California | collected 2016-06-15
CGCAAAGCTCGAAGCCCTCGGCCACACCGTCAGCCTGCAGCCAGCCGCCGCCTGACCCCGCGTCCCCAAGAACCCGGCTCCGCTAGCGCTCCGCCGGGTGCTGCCGCCTGCCCAGCTAAGGACCATTCACGTATCAGGGTCGCCCTGACATCACCATCACCGAGGTGCTCAAGCTGGTCAACGCGATCGCGATCGCCACCGAGCGGGCGCCAGCGGAAGCCGATCGGCTCTTGTCACTGGCGATGGACGGCCTCCGCCACCGACAACCCACCGGCGTCGACCGTCAGACACCGTGCGCAACGACACGGCATGCCAGGCCGTGACGACGCTCGGAGCGAGAGCTACCGGCCGATCAGCCGTCACGCTGCGCCTTGGCGTGCCGGCCAGGCAGCCTGATAAGCGGCCCGTTCACCAGCGGAAACGCGAATGCCCCGGGTGTTCGACGCTCCTATAGATGTCAAGCGGCGGCGGGCTTGTCCAGGTCGATCTGGCACAGGGCTGCGAAGACCTCCCTGGCCACGTAGCGCTTGCGGCAGCGGACGACCTCACGCCTGGACTTGCCCTGCGTGAGGCGCCTGGCCATGTAGTCCCGGGTCCTGGGGTCATAGCGCAGGCGCACCATCACGATCCGGTACAGCGCGGCGCCTGCCTGGCGGTCGCCGCCACGGTCGGGGGCGATGACCGACGGTCTTGCCCGAGGAGGCCTCGATCGGAGAGGACCCGCACAGCATCGAGAAGGCCGCCTCCCAGCGCAGCCGGTCAGGGTTGTCGCCGGCGGCCACCAGCAGCGCGCCGGCGCTGTCGGTGCCGACCCCAAACAGCGCGACGAGTCGGGCAGCCGTCTTCGCGGTGAGCCGTCCAGCTCGGTGTCGAGGTCCTTGATCTCGGCGCTCAGGGCCTGGTGGCGGCAGGCCAGGGTACGCACCGCCAGTTTGGCTGCCGCGGTCGGGTCGTGATCGCGCCTGGACGCAGCCGCGCCGCGGTCCCGACGAGCTGGGTGACCGACAGGTCCCGGAGCTGCTGGCGCAGATCGACCGGCGCGGTGACCAGCAGCGCCTTGACGACGTTGATCGCCTGGGTGCGTGCCTTCATGGCGCTGGCACGGGCGACCCGCAGCACGCGGAGCATCCCCGACCTGCCCGGTGCCGGCCTTGGGCAGGACGGTCGCCTCGCCAGCCTGCACCGCGCGGGCGGCGGCCTCGGCGTCGAAGGGGTCGGACTTGCCACGCCGCCGACGAGCGGCACGGTCGGGCCGGTTGACCGCCACGACCACCTGACCGTGGCCGCGCAGGAACCGCGCCAGCCCCACGCCGTAGGCGCCGGTGCCCTCAACACCCCAGGCGTCAAGCTCGCCGAGCCCACGGGCCCAGGCGAGCAGGCCACGGTAGCCGCTGGGGGTGGTGGGCACGCTGACGGTGTCCAGGCGGCGGCCGAGCTGGTCGCCTGCGTGGGCGACGTGGACATCGCCATGGGTGTCGACCCCCGACGGTCACGCGCGTGGCGCCGGGGTGTGCCATCGTGGTCACTGCCATCTCCTTCGGCCGGGGTGCTGAGCGGATGGCACGCGCCGGCCGAGCGGGCGGACAGTCCTGCGATGGGTCTGGGTGCACAGGGTCCTATCAGGTCACGGTTGCTCGGCCGGTGCTTGGCCAGTGGTGGCCGCAGCTCCGGCCGACAGGTCGAACACAAGCCACCAGGCCAGGATTGTGGCGGGTCAGGCCCTGGCCGCGACCACCGGCCTGATCATCGCAGGATTGTGGCAAGTTGGAGTGCACCAACCAGATCCTCGCAACCAGGCAGTCCAGATAGCAGCGGAAATGCCAATCCGGCATGCGCCGCAGCGGCGCATGCCGCAATGAGCAACGTGTTCGGCGCGGATCCACTGCTGACTGCGCCGCTTGCGCAGGGGAGTACTGGTGTTGCAGTATGTAGCACTCCTGCTATCGTTTGATTAGAGCCATCGGTTGCGAGGTGAAGGCTCATGACCGTCGTGGGTGACGTGGAGAGATGGCCTGACCATGCCGAGCCCGCGGGCGAGCCGGCAGTTATCGCCGTCCGGGGCCTGCGGATGCGGTACGGATCGGTGGAGGTGCTCAAGGGCATCGGCTTCACCGCGCAGCGCGGTGAGGTGATCACGCTGCTGGGGCCAAACGGAGCGGGGAAGACCACCACCATCGAGATCCTGGAAGGGTTCCGGATGCGTTCGGCCGGCGAGGTCAGCGTCCTCGGGGTAGATCCGGGCAACGGGAACGAGCAGTGGCGGGCGCGGATGGGCGTGGTGTTGCAGTCGTGGCGCGACCACGGCAGGTGGCGGGTGCGCGACCTGCTCTACCACCTCGGGAGGTACTACGTGCCGTACTCCACACCGGAGCGGCAGCGGCCCTATGACGTGGACGAGTTGATCCAGACCGTGGGGCTCGGCGAGCAGGCGGGCCAGAAGATCGCCTCACTGTCCGGTGGGCAGCGACGAAGGCTGGACGTGGCGATCAGCATCATTGGCCGGCCCGAGGTGTTGTTCCTCGACGAGCCCACCGCTGGATTCGACCCCCATGCGCGGCGGGACTTCCACGATCTGGTGCATCGCCTGTCGGACCTCGACGACGCCACAGTCCTGCTGACGACCCACGACCTGGACGAGGCCGAGAAGCTCGCGGACCGCATTCTGATCCTGGCCGGTGGCCGGATCGTCGCCAACGGCAGCGCAGACCAGCTCATCCGCCAGGTCGCCGGCCAAGCCGAGGTGCGCTGGAGCCGCGGCGGTGAACACCTCGTGCACTCCACCGACGACGCCTCCCGCTTCGTCCGCGAGCTGTTCGCGCAGTACGGCGAGGAGATCGCCGACCTGGAGGTGCGCCGGGCGTCCCTGGAGGACACCTACATGGCGATGGTGCACCGGTACGAAACCGGCCACGTCGAAGAAGCGGTAACGGGGTTCGAGGGAGCCAGCCGATGAATCCGACCCTCTACGCCGGCCGCCTCGGGCTGGCTCGTGGCTGGGCCGAGTTTCGGCAGAGCCTGACCGACCCGCAGCAGCTGGGTTTTCAGGTCTTCTTCGCTGTCGCCTTCGTGATTGTACCGCTCTTCCAGCGGGGCTCGACGGTGGAAGGGACGAGCGTGTCCCTCGCGTTCGCGGTGCTACCGGGCATCCTCGGCATGATGGTGGCCGTTGGCGGACTTGGTGCCGCGGGAGCGCTGGCGGTCGAACGTGAGGACGGGACGCTGCTGCGGGCCAAGGCGGTACCAAACGGCATGGTCGGCTACCTCACCGGCCGGGTCGTGTCGGTGTCCCTGTTCGCCATACTCGGCCTGGTGATCATCTTTGTCCCGAGCCTGTTGCTGATCCCCGAGCTCACCGGGATCGGCCTCACCGGATGGCTGACCTTCATCTGGGTCCTCGCCCTGGGCTTGCTCGCCACGATCCCCGTAGGCGCCGTCATCGGATCGCTGGCGAAAACTCCCAATACGGTCAATGGTCTGGTGACGCTGCCCCTCATCGGCGTCACCGCGATTTCCGGGATCTTCTATCCGATCTTCGCGCTGCCCGGATGGGTGCAGGCGATCGCCCAGGTGTTCCCGATCTACTGGCTCGGACTCGGCGTGCGCTCGGCCTTCCTGCCGAACTCGGCCGCTTCGGTGGAGATCGCTGCGTCGTGGCGGCACCTGGAGACCGTCGGGGTGCTGGGAGCGTGGGCACTCGTCGGCCTTGTCCTGGCGCCGGTGGTGCTGCGCCGCATGGCACGCAAGGAGTCCGGCGCCAACATGCAGGCCCGCCGCCAGCGGGCGCTCCAGCGCATCGGCTGAGAGGATGAGCTGCGATGAGCGAAACCATCCACAACCGCATCGCCATGCTGCGCGCGGAGCGGAGTATCTCCCGTCGGCAGCTCGCGGAGGCCCTCGGGGTCCACTACCAGACGATCGGCTACCTGGAGCGGGGCGAGTACAGCCCCAGCCTGTACCTGGCGTTGCGGATCGCCGAATACTTCGAGGTACCGGTGGAGGTGGTCTTCTCCACCACCCCCTTCCCCCGGATTGGCAGCACCGAGCGTTCGGCGTAAGCCACGGGCTGCACGTGTGCTTTGCCAGTGAGGAGCGTGGGAGGCAGACGCGATTACTTGGTCGGCGGTAGGCAGCCGCACCCTCCACCAGCGCATCCTCGCCCTCCGCGAACCCGCCTCGGCCCCGACCACCCCGATATGGCGCGCAGCCGGCAGGATCTTGCCACAGTTGTGGAAGCATTGGAGCATCGCGCATAACTGGTGCCCTTACCCGCCACGGCCCCCCCACCCCGAGAGAGCACGCTCGGTCAATCAGGTAGGTCCAAGAGGCGAGGGCGGCTGAGCTACCGGATTCCTACCGGATTCGTTTCGCCCTCCGACCAGGGCCTACCGCTTTCCTATCGGATTCCTACCGGTGGGCCACCAGGGATTCGAACCCGGAAATCCACGCATTCGGAGATGGGCCGGGAGGGAGACTGCGCTCCTCGCCGGCCTGCGGGCGCGGCCGGTTCACGCTTTGGGATCGCGCTGGGAGGGGGTATCATCACAACCTGGCGATTCCGGGCGCCTCTGGGTCCGCGGGCAGAGCTGCAAGCTCACCGGTTGCAGTGGGGCGATCGACGGCTGGTCTTTCCCGCCCGATGGAGCGGACCGCGGGCGTGAGGGAAGGGCTGCCATGCCCGCTGGGCCACGTTCGCTGCCGAGTCGGCCGAGCCTGCGGTACCTGAAGCTCGAGGCGAAACGTCGCCTGGCCGCTGGCGAGTTCGCCGCCCTGCACGACGCGCAGGCGGCCATCGCCTGGGAGCACGGCCTGCCGAATTGGACCGCGCTCAAGCAGCTCATCTGCGCCCAGCCGCAGCAGGAAGGTCACGCGCTGGCGCAAGTGCGATGGGTGATCGCCCGTTTCAGGGACGCCGGCCAACCGGCGTGGGCAGCCCCCGACGATGACGAGCTGCGCCAGCATTTCGATGACCAGTTGCTGACCGCGGTTCCGGCCGGCGAGCTGATCGCGGCGATCACCAGCGTGGCCGCGGACCTGCGCGAGGAGCCCATCGTCGTTGGCCAGGCGCCGCTGTCGGCCCGCGTCCGGATCGCCGGCCTGGAGGTCTTCGCGTCGGTCGAGGCTGACCCGCCGCACCGGCTGACCGGGCTGCAGGCGTTTCCCACCGGCAGGCGGATCACCGACACGCGCGTGGCGGCACCGCCGCCGGCCCGCACCCTCGGCGAGGTTCCCGCTGAGATGGCCGGGGTCGCGGACGGAGCCTTCGCCGAGCTCGGCCTGGCCGCCCTGGTCCTGGCCGGCGGCGGCCCGGACACCCCCGCGTGGGTGCTCGCGCGGGGCTGGGCGGACCTGGACCGGGGCGAGGTCCTGGACCCCGGCCACCGGTTCCCGGCACTGGGGATCGCCGCGCTGGTCACCGCCACCGCCGTGCTGCGGCTCATCGCCGACGGCCGCTTCGGTCTCGATACCCCCGCCAACGACTGCCTGCGCGCGGTGCGCCTGGCTGACGACACCATCACCGTCAGGGAACTGCTCAGCCACACCGCCGGGGTCGGCAGCCCCACCCCCGCCGAGCTGTCCGCCGACACCGTCCCTGACCTGGCGACGCTCGCCGGCCCGGTGATCGCCTGGGGCGGCACGCGCGGGGTTGTCCGGCCCAGCAACGGCGGCTACGCCGTGCTCGGGCAGCTGATCGCCGATGTCACCGGATCACCGTACGCCGACGCGGTCACCCGCCTGGTGCTGGAGCCCCTGGGGATGAGCGGCTCGTGGTTCCCCACCCGCACGGCCGACCTCGGCCCCGATGCGGTCACCGGCTACAACCTGACACCGGAGGGCGCCTTCGTGCCGGTTCCGGCCTGGGTCAGCACCATCCCGGCCGTCGGCGGGCTGTGGGCGACGGCGGCCGACCTCGTGCGCCTGGGGGCCGGGTGGTCGTCGCTGCTGCCCGGGACGCTCGCGCGCGAGGCGCTCACGCCGCAGGCCGCCCCGGAACCCGGCGGACCTCGGGTGGGTCTCGGCTGGCTCATCGCCCCCCGCGGCGACGTCGCCGTGCACGCCGGGGCTGGCCCCGGGGCCACCGCATCCCTGCTCGTCCGCATCCGCGACAACCAGGTTCACCTCACCATGACGAACAGGATGGTACCGGTCGATCCCATCAACGAACGCGTGCTGGGTTCCTGGACGAACCCAACGCACTAACGAGAAGGGAAGCACATGTACCAGCCGTACCCGGGTGGCGCCCAGATGCCCGAAACTCCGCGGCCGCCCGCCCCCGCTTCGGTGCGCAACGCCGCCAAGGTCATGCACGCGGGACCGGTCGCGAGCCTGATCGGCGCCGCCCTGTGGATCTTCATTGCCTGGCGGGGCAGCTCCAGCGCCTTCTTCACGGCAACACCGCCATGATCGAGGTGGACCGGCTCAGCAAGCGCTTCGGCCCCGTCACCGCGGTCGACGGCCTCAGCTTTGCGGTCCGGCCCGGCCACGTGACCGGCTTTCTCGGGCCCAACGGCGCCGGCAAGACGACCACGATGCTGATCATCCTGGGCCTGGACGCCCCCACATCGGGCACAGCGCTCGTCGAGGGCCGCCGGTACCAGGGGATAATCCGCCCGCTGCACGAGGTCGGCTCGCTGCTGGACGCCAACGCCGTCCACCCCGGTCGCAGCGCCTACAACCACCTGCTGTCGGTCGCGCAGAGCAACGGGATCGGGCGGCGCCGGGTCACGGAGGTGCTGCAGCTGACCGGGCTGGACGCGGTAGCGGACAGGCGCGCGGGGGGCTTCTCGCTCGGCATGAAGCAGCGGCTCGGCATCGCCACGGCGCTGCTGGGCGACCCCCCGGTCCTGATGTTCGACGAGCCGGTCAACGGCCTGGACACAGAAGGCATCCAGTGGATCCGCCAGCTTTTCAAGTCACTGGCCGCCGAGGGCCGCACCGTCTTCGTATCCAGCCACCTGATGAGCGAGATGGCGCTGACCGCCGACCACCTGATCATCATCGGGCGTGGCAGGCTGATCGCCAACACGCCCACGGCCCGGTTCGTCGAGTCCAGTTCACGCAGGGACGTGCTGGTGCGATCGCCGCGGGCCGGCGAGTTCGCCGGCTTGCTCACCACCCGCGGCGCGGCCGTCGTGCCGGAGGACGATGGCGGGCTGGCCGTGACCGGCATGGATGCGCCCGCCATCGGGGACCTGGCCGCGGAGAACGGCATCGCCGTTCACGAACTGGTACCACGCCATGCCTCCCTCGAGGAGGCCTACCTGGACATCACCAGCGACAGCGTCGAGTACCGCGCTGGCGTGCCCACGCCGCAGAAGTTCCCCACAGCCCGGGAAAGGACGCCTGACCCATGACTGCATTGGAGAGCCGGCCCGCTCACACGGCCGTGCCATCACTCGCCATTCGCGCCAGCGACGTGCTCACCTCGGAGTGGACCAAGCTCCGCTCGGTCCGCTCGACGTACTGGACGCTGCTCATCGTCGGCGTCACGCCCATCGGACTCAGCGCCATCGTCGCTCTCACCCTCGCAACCCAGCCCGCAGCCGGCCGGTCACAGATTGACCCGCTCTTGCCGAGCTTCATCGGCTTGGAGTACGCCGTGCTCGCCATCGGCGTCCTGGGCATCCTGGCGTTCAGCTCCGAGCACGCCACCGGGCTGATCCGCACGACGTTCGCGGCGGTGCCGCGGCGCCGGGCGGTGCTTGCCGCCAAGGCGGCCGTCGCGGGGACGGTGGCGTTCATCGTCGGCGAACTGGTCTCCTTCGCATCGTTCTTTCTCGTCCAGGCGATCCTGTCCGGTCATCACCGCGGCCTGTCCGTTTCTCACCCCGGTGTGCCGGGGGCCGTGCTGGCCGAGGGTATCCTCCTGTTCGTCTGCGCCATGGTGGGCGTCGGGCTCGGCGCGATGATCCGGCACGCGGCAGGCGCCGTGGCGGCGCTGGTCGGACTGATCTATCTCCCGGCCATCCTGGGTCTGCTGCCGGCCCCGTGGAACGACAGGATCGGCAGGTTCACGCTGTTCTACGCCGCTCAGCAGGTGGTAGCTCTCCACCCGCGGACGGACCTGTTCTCCCCGGCCCTGTCCATGCTGGTCCTCATCGCCTGGCCAGCCGCCGCTCTCCTGACCGCCGCCCTCCTGATCACCCGGCGGGACGCGTGACACCTTCGGGCGTTCCACGCCGCGGGCGCGCGGCGCACTGGAGCGGACCTACATGCTCCGCCTTACCGCCGCGAGCATCGCGCTGGATGAGAGCTGTTCCGGGTGCTTGAGCCTCGGGCTCGCCAATGCCCGAAGAAGGCCGACGCCGGCGCATCTCGCGGGTGCTGCTGCCCGGTGACGAAGCGGCCGAGAGCGGCCTGGAGACGAGGAGAAGCAGAGCCCATGCGCTACGAGGAGGTTCGTTTCGACAGCATACCGAGGCGACGATGCCGGTGGCCGCCGCGCTCGTCCTCGCCGGGTCCGGCAAGGCCAACCGGGATTCGGACGCGCGGCTGCCGGGCCACCGAATGCTTCGGGCCGGGGTGACCAAGGCGGTCGCTGGTGCGCTCGCCGGGGCGCAGGTGTCGACATTGCGGTACGACAAGCGAGGGATCGGTGCCAGCAGCGGCGACTATCTCCGTGCCGGGATGACCCAGAGGCTCGCCGACGCGCGCGCTGGGCTCGGCTGGCTTGCCGCCCGGGCCGCCGGGCTCCCGCTACTGGTCGTCGGGCACAGCGAGGGCGCCTGGTACGCGGCGGAGCTGGCCGCGGACGAGGATGTCGACGGCGTCGTGCTGCTGTCCGTGGCGGCGCGGCCCGGTGAGCAGGTCCTCGCCTGGCAAACGGAGATGCTGCTTCCCAGACTGCCGCTGGCGGCCAGAACGGTCTTGCGGATCACCCGTAGCGACCCCATCCGAACGCAGCGCAAGCGGCTGGCGCGGATCCGGGCGGCCCCCGGGCGATGTCATGCGCATCCAGGGAGTGCGGGTCAATGCCCGCTGGATCCGTGACTTCCTCACCTACGACCCGTCGTCGGCTCTCGCCCGCATCAAGGTGCCTGTCCTCGCGATCACCGGAGGACAGGACCTCCAGGTGCCGCCCGAAGACGTCGACACCATCGGGCGCCTTGTCAGCGGACCGTTCGAAGGTCACGTCATCGACAACCTGAGCCATCTGCTCCGGCCCGATCCCGCTGCGATAGGTCCGCGCGGCTATCGCCGTGCGGTTCGCCAGCCAGTGAGCCCCGAGGTCCTGGTAATCATCACCGACTGGGTGGCGAGCCACTGGAGCCGGCAGAGACAAGAACTGTGTCGCTCCGAGGATTGGCCCGACCAGAATGGACAAGCATGAGTCCTAGTCGGGAACGGGAAGAGGGAGCCAAGACGGTGCGCTATCTGTCGAAGACAACAGTTCTCACGTGTGCCCTGCTGTTCGTGGCCGGAGTCGTCGCCGGCATCTTCATCTACATCCACCGGTCACCAGTCGTCGAGGAACAGGTTCCCGGCGCAAATGCCATTCCCGCTCACATCCTGTTGGCCTTTGTTGCGGTAGCCCTCTTCATCGGACTCCCCAGGCTTCGGCTGGCCAAACAGGCCCCCTACTCGATATGGGTGGCGCCCTTTTCACAGTCGAGTCTCGATCGTTTCAAGCAGACGATGCGGCTGCGCTCGGGCGTCCCGCCGGGAAATATCGCACGAGCCGTCCTCGCCGGCCTGCTGTCGATCCTGCTGCTGTACAATTTCTTTCGGGCAGGCGGGCAGCCCATCGGAGGCCTTGACCCAAATTTCACCACCAACGCGTGGGGTGGGCCGAGCTACCTTGGCGCGATGCTCGCACATTACTTGGACGGGGTATACCTGTTCTACGTTGAAGCGTTGCTGTTGAACCTGGTTCTCGTGAAGTAGAGCAGCGCGAACTCCACCCAGGATCGTACAGATCGGAGCGCTCGATCGGGCCGCGTCGCCGGGTTCGAGGTTGTCGCCGCGACGGCGTCCTGTTGCCAAGAGCGGATGAAGGCGGAATGAAGTCGAATGAAGGCGGCACCTGCCAGGGGTTGTACGACAACTGGATCGCGACCGCGTGCGCCGTCGTCGTAGCCTTGCAGCATGCGCAACCCACACAGCACCCAACAGCACCGCCGCGTCGCGCTCGGCGGCGAGATCCTGCGCTGCCTGGTCGGCTCCGGCGTCCACGGCACCGCCGTCGACGGCCAAGACGACCGCGACGAGATGGGGATCTGCATCGAACCACCCGAGTACGTGATCGGGCTGCGCCGCTTCGAGCAATACATCTACCGCGACCAGCCAGACGGCGCGCGCAGCGGGCCAGGCGACCTGGACCTGACCGTCTACAGCCTGCGCAAGTGGATGCGCCTGGCGGTCAGCGGCAATCCGACCGTGCTGCTGCCGCTGTTCGTGCCCAACGAGCACGTGCTGGTCCGCACCGAGCTTGGCGAGGAGTTGCGCGGGCTGGCGCCCGCGATCGTGTCGCGGCAGGCCGGCGACCGCTTCCTGGGCTACCTACGGGCGCAGCGCGACAGCATGCTCGGCCGGCGGGGTGGGCGGCACACCAACCGGCCGGAACTGGTCGAGCTGTACGGCTTCGACACCAAGTTTGCGATGCACATGGTCCGGGTCGGCGTCCAAGGCGTCGAGCTGCTTGAGACCGGGCGGATCACGCTGCCGCTGGCCGAGCCGTGGCTGTCGTGGTGTCGGGCGTTGCGCCGCGGGGAGCGCTCCAAACA
>WNGA01021944.1_pt1 | contig 10721 bp, 9 predicted proteins | sample 5400061 | NCBI WGS metagenome assembly WNGA01 (sample SAMN13153366, study PRJNA577476) | soil metagenome | isolation source: 100 cm soil or saprolite under grassland replicate 2 | place: USA:California | collected 2016-06-15
CATGCGAGTATGCATTGCCGGAAACCGTTTGTCGCTTGCGCCCAGAGTTCAAGCGATAACAGGAACGTACAGGATGCCCACGATGTCGTGAGCCTTGCCTCAATTAGGAAACTGCCCACGATGTCGTGAGCCCTGACAGGTACTAACTGCAGTGGTATCTGGCGTGGAGATGAGCTTCCGCGTCAACGGGCTGATGCGCCGGAACCTGCTGGCATGCATCCTCGACCGGCCTGGTGCGCGAGCAGTGCCGGGCAGTGTCGGCGAGGCGCTGTCGGTGCTGCGTGACGACGTGGACATGGCTGGCATCATCGTCGGCTGGCCGCCCGACGCGCTGGGTGCGCTGGTGTTTGTGGCCGGTGGGCTCGGAATCCTGCTCGTGGTCGACGCCTGGGTTACGGTGTTGGTGTTCACGCCGATCATCGCAATCATCGTGGTCGCGAACCTGGCCCGCGCGCGGCTTGAGCGGGCCCGCGCCGCGAGCCGCGCAGCGACCGCGCGTGTCACCGGGGCGATCGGCGAGATCTTCGGCGCAGTGCAGGCGATCCAGGTGGCTGGTGCCGAGGACGCGGTGGTCGCGCGCCTGCGGCACCTGGGCAATCAGCGCCAAAGCGCGATGCTGCGCGACCAGCTCCAGACGCTCGGCCTTGACGCCGTGTTCGCCAGCACGGCTAATCTCGGGGCAGGTTTGACGCTGCTGGTAGCCGCCGCAGGGATGCGCACCGGGTCATTCACAGTCGGCGACTTCGCGCTGTTCGCCACCTACCTGATGCAGGTCGCACAGTTCACCAGTTTTCTGGGATACCTGGTGAGCACCTACCGCCAAGCCAGCGTGTACTTCGAGCGTATGGTCGCGCTGCTGCAAGGCGCACCGCCGAGCAGCCTGGTGGCGCCACACGCCGTTCCACTGCACGGCCCGCTGCCGGTACTCGACCGACCCATCGGCCACAGGAGCGACCGCCTCAGGACGCTGGAGGTGCGTGGGCTGACGCTGCGCCACCCCGAGAGCGAGCGTGGGATCGAGGATATCAGCTTCACGCTGGAGCGCGGCACCTTCACGGTGATCACCGGGCGCGTCGGCGCAGGCAAGACGACGCTGCTCCGCGCGCTGTTGGGGCTGCTTCCGCACGATGGGGGTGAAATGTTCTGGAATGGGCAGCGGGTGGACGACGCGGCGCGCTTCTTTGTGCCGCCCCGCGCAGCCTATACCGCCCAGGCGCCTACGCTGCTCTCTGCCACGTTGCGCGAGAACCTCCTGCTCGGTCTGCCCGACGACCCCGCGGTGCTCGACCGCGCGATACACCGGGCCGTACTTGAGCACGACTTGACGGCGCTACCTGCTGGTCTCGACACGCCGGTCGGAACCCGCGGCGTACGCCTGTCGGGCGGGCAGGTGCAGCGCGCCGCCGCCGCGCGCATGTTCGCACGCGAGCCCGAGCTAGTGGTGTTCGACGACCTCTCCAGCGCGCTGGATGTCGAGACCGAGCGGGTGCTGTGGGAGCGGCTGCTCCAGGAGTTAGGAGTTAGGGATTGGGAGTTGGGCGGCGCTCCCCACTCCCCGACGTGTAACTCCCACCTCCCGACGGTCCTGGCCGTCTCGCACCGTCGTGTGGCTCTGGAGCGGGCCGACCAGATCCTGGTGCTGGAGGATGGGCGCATCACGGGGCGTGGGAAGCTGGGTGAACTGCTGATGACAAACGCAGAGATGTGGCGGTTGTGGGGCGATTAAACGCAAGCACGACACGCACAATGGTGGTGAGCATGAGGCTCTGGTCTCAGCGAAGAAGCCAAGCATTCCTGCCCTTTGTAATCACCTATACCTTGCTCACGCTCTATATTGTGCGCTATTGCTCATCACAGTGATTGACCTCGTTCAGAATACAGGTCACACGGGTTTTGACGCCATCCACGGCGCATAGGAGCGATTGTTCTATAGCGGGTCACCGTACACAAAAAGGAATTTCGTACGGTAAGCAAAAGCGTGGCTTTCCAAGATGCTGTTGGCGAACCTGGTGCAGGCAGTGCACTCAGGGTGTTTGTACCATCAATGCTGCAAACGCTGAAGTGCGCGTCTGCGCACGCGGTACCTCAGACAACCACGCAATCGCCCGCACGAGATTCAGCGCAATTGCCGTGATCAGATGTTGAAGGTGGACTTTGGCTAGGCCAATATAGCGGGCGTGGCGCAGATCACTGTGATGATTGCCCTGCGTAAACGTTCCTTCCACGCCCGCTCGTCTAGCATACTTTGCCCGGAACTCCTTGGTTAGTTGGCGCGCTCGTGCCGCTTGGATCGCCTCGTGCTGCTCCCGTGGCCGAATGCTCAGCTTTCGGCCAGTGGTTTTCGATTTGGTACAGTCGGTTTGCCGTGGACAGGCCCGACAGTCATCTCGATAAAACTCAATCAACACAATGTCGTTCCCATTCACATCTTGTGCTGTTTTCCACGACCGGCTCAGCTTGCCCTCTGGACAAACCGCCTGTTGCGCCTCCCAGTTAAGACCAAATTGCGCAATCGTGATGCCATTGGGGGTGTGGGCTTGCCAGGCCGGATCGCTAATAACAGGCCCAATCACGCTTACGCCATGCTCAGACTGACTTGTCACCAATATCTCGGCATCGACGTAGCCAATATCCAGATAATGCTCACTTGGCAGCAACTCTTTTGCTGCCAACTTGTCATGGATGGTTGCGGTCAACTCGCTATCAGCAGTCGTCGCCGACGTGGTGACGACCTGCGTAATCAGGTTGGGCATATCATCGTCACACGTTTCGGTCAGATGGGCTTTGTAGCCAAGCCAATTGGTCTCGCGCTTGGTTTTGTAGCGCGCCTCAACATCATAGGGCGAACTGATGATCAGGGCAGAAGGCGGTTGTTCGGCGCTCGTACGCCAGCGAATCTCGACCGCGCCTGGAGCATCACAGCGATAGTATTGCTGGATCCAGACCCGACGTAGGATGTCAACCGCCGGCTCGGTTTGCACCACCAATGGGGCGGTCGGGTTCAGGCACGCTTCGAGCAAACAGTAGCCATCCTGTCCAATAATCGTGGCCAGGGCCTGCCGCTCTGCGTCCTCCTTGGGCAACCGATACTGCTCAACCCGGCGACCGTAGCGTTCGACCCAGGCGAGATCGGCATGCGGCCGGAGCCAGTCCGGGGCGACAATCGCCAGACGATTGAGGGCGTGGCGCATGGTTTCGCCCACATTTTCCAGGCGATGGAGTTCGCGAATGGCGGCCAGCACATGCGTCGAATCGGTGCGCTGCTTGCCCCGCGCCTTGAGCAAGCCCGCATCGCGAAACAGGTTGAGCACAGTATCGAACAGCAACGCCTCGGCATCATCGGTCAGCAAACGGCCGCGAAACTCACTCAGCACGGAGAAATCGAAGCCAGGGTCGTCGAGAGACAAGCCGAGCGCGTACTTCCAGGAGATCCGATCGCGGACATTATCTGCGGCTTGGCGATCGCCAACGCCTTCGATATACTGCATGACGGTGACTAAAGCCAACCGAGCCGGAGAGAGTGCTGGCTGCCCTTCCGTAGCGAAGAGATGGGCAAACTGGTGGTTCTGATAGAGCATGCCGAAGTGATCGCGGATCTGCATAAAGATGTTGCCCTTCGGGAACGCCTGCTGAGCGACCCGGTAGGTATCCTCCGGGATGGAATAGGCCCCGAACAGCGCCTCGTGCATACTCATGTCTGACCGTCCTTGCCAGCAATGACCGCCGGCCCAGTGCCGCCGTCTCACGGCAGAATACCAGAGAACGGGCATCCACATGTGGCAAGTGTGCTGTGGAGCCTTCCTATATGAGGTTCGCCAACAGCATCTTCCAAAGCCATGCTTTTGCTGTTTGCTATGCTGCTGTATCTGTGACTCACAGATCATGCGACAACTTTTACCGCGTTGTGATATGACGTGATCAATGTTGAGGTCGTTGAATGAGTTATCATCACACACCTCCTGGGGGATTCAAGCTCTCCATCGAAACAATCGTGTGCAGAAATGCTGTTTCACGCTATTCTGTTTCTCACCCATTCATCGTTCGACTTATCTGAAAATCGCATCCACCGACATTTTCACTGGCGCAATCCTGACGATCACACGTGTTTCCTCTTCTTGTTGTTCGGGTGGATAAATGTCACCGTAAAAATGGCGCTTGTTAGGGCAATAACGTTGCGTGAGTTTGTCGGCGTGCGCTTCGGCGCAGTCTCGCGTCATTTCGATCACATGTCCTTGCACTTGAATCCACCGACTCGAATCTTTTGGATCAATGACGAGTAGCGCGACTTTCGGATTGGCGAGCATGTTGCGACCCTTTTGTCGTTCCATCGTCGTGTTGATCAAAACGTACTCGCCGTCGTAATCCACCCACACGATGGACGACTGCGGCATCCCGTCGGGCATCATTGTCGTCAGCACGCCGTGAACGTTCGTTTGCAATAAATCGCGGTGCGAATCGGGAATTGGAACGCTCATATATTTTTGTCCGTTTATCGGTCTCGTCAGTGCTGCGTCTCGTCAATACGTTCCCGCAGCGGTAAAACTTCCGTCACTCTTCAGGTAAGTGTTGAAAGACTTTAATACGAGATCGTTCATCTTCTCAATCGTGTTGTGAGGATCCACCTCTTGCCCGCCACCCTTTGGCACTGATGCGTTAATTATCGACACAAGAAACGGTGAGAGAAGCGGTAGGTCAGTCACGCTCATATGATCTGTGCCCGCAAGATGGACTTCATAGGCGTTCGGGGCAGTGGCTGTGACATGCTTGACGGCCACGACCGTGTTTGCGTCCGGAACGGCGTCAATCAATCGCTCTGTAGTGTCAGTAAGAATGTTCAGGAGTGGAACCAGATAAACCTTGTCGTTCATCACGTACTTGCCATCGACATAGTCCAGGTATTCACCGTGCAGGTCAGCGTCCAGATTGACCACTGCGCCAATATCGTTCCGCTCTCTGGCGACCTGCGCACTGGACTCCCCACCCAGGGAGTGACCCATCAAACCGATTTTTCCTGGATCAATCATTTGGTACACCGCGCCGGAGCCAGTGTCTTTGGCTTTCGCAAGGACCGTGTCCAGGACAAAATGGATGTCTGCGATGCGGAGGTTCATCCATTTCTGTTGGAGTTTAAACCCCGTTCCTTCATCATATTTGCCATTGCTGAGGTCAATGACCTCCTGGAGAAATGACTGATCCACCATGGTTCGATGTCCGTCGGCGTCAATCGTAAACAGGGAATGGTAGGGATGATCTATGGAACAGACCACATAACCATGGCTCGCCAGTTCCATGAAGGTCGAAGTATTGCTGATCTTGATCCCGAACGCGCCGTGTGAAAACACGATCAACGGATATGTTCCGGCATCCTTGGGATACCAGAATTCCACATTGACTTTTCTGTTCTCGCCGGTATTCGTGAAGGTTTCGATCCGGTCTGGGTCGGTGTAGGTATAGTTGACTGTGGCGACAGGGTGCGTTCCAGTCACTCTGGGAGGCGTATATTGCGGGAATATCAGCGCAGGCGTGACGGCGATGAAAATCAACAGCAGCATTGCAATAGACATGACCACGGTGCGTCCAGCCGAAAATTCTTTTTTCTCCGCTTTCTTGCCAATCAGCGTCCACGCGCCCAGCACCGCCCAGATGAGCAACAGTAAGACAAGTAAATACCAGCGGAAGCTCCATTGGATGACCAACACCAACGTGAAGAGCACGAATGCGGCAAACGCGCTGAGCCGGATGAAACTTCTGACCATGTTCTGGTTCGATTTCGTGAGGATACAGTAGGTTGTGAATGCTGCTTCCATGACGAAAGCAATCACCAGGATCATTGTTCCCATAACAATTCTCCTTGTCTGTTTCTTGCATTCAGCGCTTTATTGCGAACAGCATAATCGTCATTCTCCAAGATCTTCTATCTCAATGTGTGTCAAGGATTGATATTTTCATGTTGGCTCATCCTTCAACACGAATGTGTGTTGGCGCAATCTTGACGCGTATTGGCGTATAACGTGACGCCAATTCCGCAGGGACCGCATCGCCAAAGAATGTCGCATCGGGCTTACCCAAATACAGCCGCGCGAGCTCGTCGTTGTGTTCGACTGCGCCCGCTTCCGTCATCTCCACGACACAGCCGCGAATCTCAATGTTGCGCAGCGGATGTTTCGGGTCATACGCGAGCAGGCTCACTTTTGGGTTCGCTCGCATGTTCTTTTCTTTGCGAAAGCCCTTCATCACATTGACGAGGATGAACCCTTCATGGCGGTTGCACCACACGGGCGTAGTCTGCGGCTGACCATCGGGCATGACGGTGGACAATGCGACCACGTACGGTCCATCAATCAGGTCGCGATGCGAGGCAGGTATTTGTTTCATCATCGTCATGTCCCTCATGCTGCTCGCTCCAATTCATGGAGCAACGCCTCGGTCAGGCGCAGCCTGGATTCGCTGTGCCCAGAAAGCATTTGATTCTCTGGATCACTTCGGCAGGCCGCTCCATCTGCGGATTATGACCGGCGCGCTCGATAATCTCCAGTTGAGCGTTCGGTATTCGATCCGCAAGGATCGCCTGATGTTCCGGCGGAAACAAAAAGTCCTCACGACCTCCCATCACTAAGGTCGGGACTTGAATTTCGCGCAGCCGATCCATCACCGTCCAGCCCTGAAGCAGCTGGCTGTACCCAAAGATCGTGGCTTCCGGTCGCATCTTGGGCCGGGGTCCTGGCGAAAACACCTCGTGAGCCATCTCCAAAAAGAGGTTGCGGTAAAAGTACGCCCCCATAAACTTCATCACGGTCCGCAAGTACTCGCTGGGCGTCACCTGTCCATTGTAGAAACGGCGAGCCGCCTGCACGGTGGCGGGGCTGTAGCCGCGTTTCGCCAGGATCTCCGACGCATTCCGATTCACCCACCATTGGTCGCCGCCCGTATCCATCAAAATCAGGTGCGAGAGACTGGACGGGTAACGTAGCGCATACTCCAGGGCGACATTGCCACCAAAGGAATGGCCGAGCACCGCCCACTTCTCAAAGCCAAGCGTCTGACGTAGCGCTTCGGCGTCCGCAGTCAGATTGTAAAAAGTCATGGACGAGACGGGCTCCCCGTCCGAGCGGCCGTTGCAGCGATGATCATAGAAGATCAACGTGAATTGGTCTGCTAAAGGCTGCAAGGGCAACAAGCTCGTGTGGTCCAAGCCCGGACCGCCGTGCATGAGTAACAGCGGATAGCCCTGTCCAATGACTTGGATAAAGAGGGACACGTCTCGGATTTGCATTGTTGTCATAATCTGACCTCCTGAAAATGGTTGCCGCCCAACTTCTATTCGGACACGCCTACCGGGGATCGATTGGCGTGATGATGCCGAGTCTGTCCTCCAGCGCCGCCGCGGCATCGAGGCACACGTCCTCGCGGTCGCGCGGTCCAATCACCTGCACCGCCTGAGGCAGACCGTCCGCGATGCCCACGGGAACAGCTACGGGATGTCGCTGCAGATCGGGGCGACGATCAGCGGGTGCGTCTCCTGGAACTCGCCCCACGCCCGCAGCACCGACTCCCGAGTCATGAAGCCCTGCTCGGCCGCCATCACATCCGGCTCGCCCGCCGCCTCGAAGAACGCCGACATGAACCGCTTCGTGTCAGCCGCTGCCAAGGGTGACAGGAACTCCTGCCAGCCCCTCCGGATGCCGGGAGTGCTGAGCATGATCAGCAGCGCCTGCGCCGCCGCGTCAATCCCTGGGGGCTCGACCTCGTCGACGACGTAGCCGGCGTCCTCAAGCGCCATAGCCGCCTTGCGAACGCCGTCCTGCACCTGCTCCGCCGTTCCCTTGCCGCAGGGGTCGAGAACGAGGGCGGCTCGGATGGGCTTGGCAAGCTCGGGGCCGCGCAGTGGTGCGGGCACTGTCCACGGATCCCGCCACGTTGGCCCAGCGATTATCTCGAAGGCTCCCCGAAGGTCGGCAACCCGCCGGGCCAGCGGGCCGTTAACGCCCGTCAGCTGGATGCCGATCGCCGCGTACTCCGGCTCGATCGTGGTCGCGTGCGGGATGCGTCCCAATGTGGGCTTGAGTGCGCTGACGCCGCAGCATTGGGCGGGATGGCGAAGCGATCCCAGCCCATCGTTGCCAAGCCCCAACGGACTCATGCCAGTCGCGATCGCGGCAGCCTCGCCGGCACTGGAGGCGCCGGGGGTTCGTGATTTGTCCCAGGGGTTCACGGTCGCACCCCAGAGCTCACTCTCGCAGTGCCAGCGAATCGCGCCGCTGGGAAGATTCGTGCGGCCGAGCGGGATTGCCCCAGCGGCCTTGAGGCGCTCAACGATCGGTGCGTCTCGCCTCGGATAGGCGTTGGCAAGCGCCTTGAATCCTTGGGTGGTCGGCGTGGCCGCGACATCAATATTCTCCTTGACGGTGAAGGGCACACCGTGGAACGGCGGCAAATCACCGCCAGCGGCGACCACTCGGTCCGCCGCCTTGGCCGCTTCCAGTGCCTGCTCAGCCAGGACGATGACGACGGCGTTGATTGATGGATTCACCGCCTCGATCCGTCGGAGGTGAGACTCGATGACCTCCTGACTCGAGACTTGCTTGGATCGGATTGCTTCAGCCAGTTCCATGGCGCTCATGCGCCAGAGGTCAGAGGTTGTGACGATCATGCCAGCACCTCCTTATGGGGCCCGCCCTGCCGTGGCTGAACGGTGCCCGCGAAAGCCGGCGCCTTCGGTTGTCGTTCGAGCGCTCGATGGAATGCCGTCCGTAGCGCCATTTCCCGCGGATCTGCGCCTGCGGTCCCCATCCGGTTCGTGACGTAGGCGTATCCGGCTCCGACCTCTGGGTCGGCGTAGGCGAGCGCGCCGCCCCAGCCTGGCATGCCGAACGCGCTCGGGCTTCCGAACTGCATCCCGCCCCCACTCGGCTTGAGCCGTAGGCGCGCGCCAGCGCGCGCGCCGTCCCGACCCCGCCGCCTGCCGGTACCTCAAGGTTGCGTGCGTACACGTGCACAGGATCGAGGGGCACATTCGAATGCGGATTGCGATCAGACCTGCGCAGGGGTGAACGCGGGTTTATCGCCGTCAAGAGCAGGCGCAGCGGGATTCGATTCAGATGAAGAAGGGCTTGGAGAGGGTTTACGTCTTCGATCTGAGCGAGGCGCGAATTCGGGATCTCCTCTGGCAGGCGGATGTAAAAGTCGAGGCCGAGGGGGGAGGCGATCTCATCCTGGAAGAACTGGCCGAGGGTGCGGTGCAGCGGATCGACGCGCCGCAACAGCTCGCCTTCGTAGAATCCAAGACTGAGCATGCTGTAGGCTTGCCGCTCTCCGGGCGCCCATTCTGGCTTTTGCTGAGCGAGGATGATTGCCAGGCGGTCAAGATCAGCAATCACCCGCTTGTCGACCGGCGCGTCGAGGGCAAACAAGCCGGCCTGATAGGAGAGCAGCTGCCGAACAGTGATCCTGTCTTTGCCCTGTTGAGCAAACTCGGGCCAGTACCTGCACACCCGCTCGTCGTAATCAAGGAGTCCGCGCGACACGGCGAGCGCAATTGCCAGGCCGCTCATGCCTTTGGTCGCGGACCACACGATCACCATCGTGTCCCGCTGCCAAGGTTCGCGCGTCCTGCGGTTCCGAACGCCACCCCAGAGGTCAACGACTTCGGCGCCGTCCACGTACATCGAGCAGGCAGCCCCAAGCTCGTTTCGGCTCACAAAGTTCTCGGCAAACGTGTCTGCGACGGCCTCAAACCCCGGCTCGACATGACCCGAGATTGCGACGTGTTTGCCTTCCAGCCGTAGCGCCCTCCTTTCGCGGTCGGCCGGTTCCATCGCTTCGGGCAAGTCTCTGGCGTTCATTGTCGTTGCTCCTTGTGAATGCTGCTCCCGGCAGGTACTGGTACTCTCTGCTGTGCCGCCAATACAGTGTCGGCAGTCGCCATGGGCTGAGCCTCGTCCAGTCCATAACCGCTCTCGATCAACTCCACCAATCTCCGCGTAAAGCGGGTGGCCGGGGCTCCGTCGATGACATCGTGGTTGAACATCACCGTCAGGTTAAGAATCTCGCGCGGCTCGATCCGCCCCTCGACGATGGCTGGCTTCCAGGCAGTCCCGCCCACGACCAGCGCGAGCGATTCGGGTGTGGGAGTCAGCGCCCAGCCGCAGTGACCTCCGCCAAACATGCCGACCGATGTGACCGCAACCGTCCCTCCCATTGCCACCTGAATTGTTGGGTCACGCCGCATGACGATGCCGAGCAGAGCTTGGAACAGATTGGACAGCGGCCACGGAAGCAACATGGCAGAGCGGAACCAGGTGGGCATCCCTCTGCCCGGCGGCGCAGGTGCGGATTGGACTGCGCGAATCTGGTCGTGAATCTCCCGAAAGGTCTTGTGATTGGCGCCCGAATGACATGCCCCATCAGCGCGCGCTTGTCGCCATCCTTGTGTTCGACCATCAAACCGACGTCCACGTCGTCAAACAGGATGAGCTGTTTGCGTCCTTTACGCTATGCTTGCACCGCCTTGTCCTCATCCACTGCGCGAGCCAGGCAAGAGACGAGAAAGCTGGTGAAGGAAAGGGTCTCACCGGTGCGCGCTTTGTGCTCTGCGATCAACCGTCGGGCAACCGTCACATCCACTTCGAGCAAGCCGTACATCGAATGGAGTGGCCAAGACAGATCGAGCGTGTTTATCCACACACGGCGTCCCGGTGTGAGATTGACGACCTGATAGGGTC
>WNGA01012976.1_pt1 | contig 10720 bp, 9 predicted proteins | sample 5400061 | NCBI WGS metagenome assembly WNGA01 (sample SAMN13153366, study PRJNA577476) | soil metagenome | isolation source: 100 cm soil or saprolite under grassland replicate 2 | place: USA:California | collected 2016-06-15
GGCCGAAAGGCTGTGTCGAGAGCTCGACGCGGTAGTACCGCGGCGTGTCGGGCGGATCGATGTCCAGGGTGAAGTATCCCTTCCCTTTCGAGAACCGGGACAGGAGCTCCGAACGCACGCCCAGGTCGATCTTGGTCCTGCCGATCGAGCCGAAGGCCTTGTTGAGGCTGGCGACCCCTTCCTTGACCGAGACGAGCGCGTCGTTCAAGTTCTTGTGGGTCTCCTCGCTCTCGACGAGCTTGCCGACGGTCCCCTCCCCGGACTTGATCTTGCCGGTGATCTGGTTCAAGTTGTCCGCCGTCGTCTCGAGCTTGCCCGTCACGTCCTTGATGTTCGCGATCCCCTGAGTCACGTTGGCCTGGTTGGCGGCGATCAGCTTGTCCACGCGGTCCACGAGCTCCGTCATTCCCTCGGTGAAGCTGCGCAGGTTCGCGATCGTGGCATCGACGTTGCCGCGGTTGGAGGCGACGATGACGCGCAGGTCGTCGGTGATGACCCGGATGTTCTCGACGATCGTGCGGAGCCTTTCCTCCCCCTGCGGCCCGCCCAGAGACGAGTTCAAGTTCTTCGTGATGTCCTTGACGTCCACCTCGATGTCGCGGGCGAGCTTCGTAATCTGGTCGAAGCTGACGGGCACGTCCCCCTTGATCGTCGTTCCCTCGGGGAGCTCCGGCGCGCCGACCGGGCCGGGGACAAGCTCGACGTACTTCTCGCCGAGCAACCCCAGGTTGGCGATCGCGGCCGACGCTCCCTGGCGCAGCTCCACGTCTTTGTCCAGATCCATCTCCACGATCGCCTTCCCGTCGGGTGTCAGCCGGATCCGGGCGACCTTGCCCACCCGAACGCCGGCCAGGCGCACCGTGGACTTGGCGTCCAGGCCCGCCACGTCCTTGAACTCGACGGAGATCTTCTTGGCCGGCCCCCTTCCTAAACGCAGGTCCTCGATCCTCCAGACCAGAAGGCCGGTCAAAACCAGGACCACCAGGAAAAATCCTCCGACTTTCGCCGCCGTGCTCATGCGCCCTCCAAGGAACTGCCAGTTACCGAACCGACATCTCCATCTCCTGTGTCAGGGGACCCTTCGCCTTTCCCTCAACGAACTGCCGGACCGCCGGATCCTTCGCGTGCAGGAACTCCTCCGGCGGGGCATCGTAGAGAATCTTGCCCCCAGCGAGCAACGCCATACGGTCACCGATCTTCTTCGCGCTCTCCACGTGGTGCGTGATCGTGACGATCGTGGGCTTCAGCTTCTCGCGCATCTCCAGGATCACTTCGTCGATGATATCGGTCATGATGGGATCCAGACCCGTGTTTGGCTCGTCGAAGAGCAGGATCTCCGGCTCGTGCGAGATGGCCCGGGCAAACCCGACGCGGCGGCGCATTCCTCCGGACAACTCCGAGGGACGCTTTTCGTCGACGTTCTCCAGGTGCACGATCTCCAGGCACTCGTGAACGCGGTCCCGCACCTCTCCCGGCGGCCGCCCCGAGCGGCGCAGTGGAAAGGCGATGTTGTCGAAGACCGACATGGAATCGAAGAGGGCTCCCTCCTGGAACGACATGCCGAATTTCTTGCGAACGTTGTTGCGCTCGACGTGCGAGAGTGCCCAGAGGTCTTCCCCGGCGACGTAGACCTTGCCCGAGTCCGGCTTGATCAATCCGATCAGGTGCTTGAGCAGCACGCTCTTCCCGGTGCCGGACGGCCCCACGATCACCAGCGACTCCCCACCGGCCACGGAGAAAGAGAGCCCGTCCAGAACCACCTTCTCGCCGAAGGACTTGTGGAGGTCTGCGGCGCGCAGGCTGGGCCGGTTCTCGTCGGGAGCGCGGTCGCGGGCCCTTCTTTCTTCCATCCTCAGTACAGCAGCTTCGTCAGGAAGAAGTCCGTGACCAGAATGGCCAGACTGCCGGAGACGACGGCGCGGGTCGTCGAGCGGCCCACCCCCTCGGCGCCCCCCGTGGTGTAGTAGCCGCGCACGCAGGCGACCATCGAGAAGATCAGGCCGAAGACCGCCGCCTTGATGACGCCGGAGACGATGTCGTCCTTCAGGTGGAGGTACTGGAAGGAGTTGTCCAGATAGGCGACCGGGTTCGCGCCCAGAAGCTGCACCGCGACCAAGTACCCGCCGTAGATGCCGACGGCGTCCCCCAAGATCACGAGGAGGGGCATCATCGCGATCGCGGCCGTGACACGCGGCACCATCAGATACTGGACCGGCTCCGTGCCGAGCGCGGTCAACGCATCGATCTGCTCGGTCACGCGCATCGTTCCCAGCTCGGCCGCCATTGCGCTGCCCACGCGCCCCGTGACCATCAGGGCGGTCAGGACGGGAGATAGCTCACGGGTCAGCGAGAGGGCGACGACGCTGCCGACCAGGTTCTCGGCGTGGAAGCGGGAGAACCCGTTGAAAGTCTGGAGCGCGAGCACCATGCCGGTGAAGAGCGTCGTGACGAGGACGACCGGGATCGAGTCGTATCCGACCCGGACCATCTGCCGCAGGAGCTCCGCGAGGTCGTACGGCGGGCGGACGGCCCAGATCGCCACGCGCCCGAGCATCGAGAAGAAGCGGCCGATCTCCTCGAGAACCCGCAGGACGACCCGGCCGATGGCGTCGAGGAGACGCATCTACCCGACATACCTTCTCGGCACGCGGGCGCCGATCCCGCACAGGATTTCATAGGGGATCGTGCCGGCCGCACGCGCGAGATCCCAGGCGGTCACTCGACGCCCGGCATCCCGGCCCAGGCAGACGACCCGTTCCCCGGGCGAAGCCCCGCAATCGGTTGCGTCCACCAGCGTCAAGTCCATGCTGACCGCACCGACGATCGGGGCCTCCCTGCCTCTCATTAAAACAGAGACTCGACCGGAGAAGGATCTTCGAAGGCCGTCATGATAGCCGATCGGGAGGACCGCGATCGTGGAAGGCCGGCCGGTGATGAACGAGCCGCCGTATCCGAGCGGCGTTTCCGCCGGTACAGTCTTGACCGACATCACGCGGGTCTCCAGTGACATGGCCGGCTCGAGAATCTCGCCTTCTTCGGAATCCCACGGAGGCACTCCGTAGAGAGCGATCCCCGGCCGCACCGCGTCGAAGTGCGAATCCGCGTGCGCCAGGACGCCCGCCGAGTTGGCCAGATGAACGAGACCCGTCGGGACTCCCGCGGCGGCCAGGACCCTCAACGCCTCCTGGAAAACCCGAACCTGCGAAGAGGTCGTGGCGGCCGAACGCTTCTCGGCCGAGGCGAGATGCGAGAAGACTCCCTCGACCCGCAGTCCCGGGGCGGCGCGCAAGAGCTCCGCGACCTCCAGAAGCTGCTCGGGCCGGAATCCCAGGCGCCCGAGGCCGGTGTCGAGCTTGATCTGCACCGGCAGCGCCGCCGCCGCGCCGGCCGAGGCCTGCGCGAAGTCCCGGACCTGAGTCATGTCGTAAAGAGTCGGCATCAGACCGTAGCCGCGACAGACTGGAAGGTCGCCGGCTTCGCAGAAGTTCAGGAGGAGGATCTCTCCGGAAACGCCGGCGCGCCGCAGGGCAATCGCCTCCCGGGCGTCGGCGACGGCGAAGCGGCGCGCGCCTTCGGCGGCCAGACGCCGGGCCACCGCGGCCGCCCCGTGCCCGTAGGCGTTTGCCTTGAGCACGGCAATCATGGCGACTCTCTCCCCGACGCGGTTCTGCAGCAGCCGATAGTTGCGCGCGATCGCTCCCAGGTCAACGACCGACTCCGTCGGCCGAGAGGAGAGTTGTGCGTTGTGAGTTGCGAGTGGTGAGTTCAATCGGGCAAGGCTAGCAGGTCCGCCTGACCGCTGCGTGTCGCGAGCCGAGCATCAGAAGGGTTGATCGCTCGAGGCGCCGGGGGGCGGGGCTTGTCGGGCATAGTTGCGGAAGGTCATGTGGTCGGGCAGAAAGACGAGCTCGAAGTCGCCGGTGGGGCCGTTCCTCTGTTTGGCGATGAGGACGTCGGCGATCCCCTTGCGCTCGGTGTTGCGGTCATAGAGTTCCTCGCGGTAGAGCATGATGACGACGTCGGCGTCCTGCTCGAGCGAGCCCGAGTCGCGCAGGTCGGCCAGTTGCGGCTTGCGCTGGTCCCCCTTGCGCTGCTCGGGCTGCCGGGAGAGCTGAGAAAGCGCTACGATCGGGACCTTGAGCTCCTTGGCGAGGAGCTTCAAGCCGCGCGAGATCTGCGAAACCTCCTGCGTGCGGTTGTCGAACCGCCCGTGACCCGCCATCAGCTGCAGGTAGTCCACAAAGATCAGGTCGAGCCCTTTCTCCCGCTGCAGCCGCTGAGCCTTGGCGCGCATCAGGGGGACCGTCACCGCCGCGCTATCGTCGATGAAGAAGTTCGCGCCGGCAATCGTGGTCTGGGCGAGCACGAGCCGCCCGATCGCCTCCTTGGAGGCAAACCCATCGCGGACCTTCTTGGCGTCCACGTCGGCCTCCGAGCAGAGAACCCGGAATCCGAGCTGCTCCATGGACATCTCCAGCGAGAAAAAGCCCACGGACTTCCCCTCGCGGAGCGCCACGTGCTGAGCGATGTTCAAGGCAAGCGAGGTCTTGCCGACCGACGGACGCGCGGCGAGGATGATCAGGTCCGAGCTCTGGAGCCCCGAGGTCATGCGGTCCAGGTCCTGGAAGCCCGTCGCGAGCCCGGAGAGCATGCCCTGGCGGGAGCGCGCGTCCTCGATGACCTCCAGGTTGTGTTTGACGATCTTGCCGATTGGCGTGAAGGCCTCGCGCACGGTGTCATCGGCGATTTCGAAGATTTCGCCGGTGACGTCGCTCAAGAGCTGCTCGGCCGTCTTGTCCTGCGTGAGGCCCTCGCGCACGATCCGCTGGCCGGCGCGGATCAGGCGCCGCAGCGTCGCCTTTTCCTTGACGATGCGCGCGTAGTGCTCGACGTTGCCGATGTCCGGCACGCCGTCGAGCAACCAGGAGAGGTAGGCCGCGTCCACGGCCTCCGCCGCGCCCGCGCTCAATTCTTCCTTCAACGTCAGCAGATCGATCTCGGCGGAACGGTCGAACAGGTCCAGCATCCCGCGATAGATTCGCTGGTGCTTGTCACTGAAGAAGTCCTCCCGCGACAGGATCGGCACGACGAGTGAGATCGATGCCGCGTCAAGGAGGATCGATCCCAAGACGGCTCGTTCGGCCTCCGCGTTCTGCGGCAGGCCCTTCTCGGTGACAGTCTCTTCGAGCATCGTTTTTGGAACCGGTGACTCGATTCTTTTACCCGCCGCGAAGCGGAGTCAACGGCCGGATTCGATTTCCACAGCCCGGACCGTCGCGGGGACCCGCGAGAGACGGATCGAAAAATATTTCGATCACTTTATCCACAGACCTATTGGAGCTTGTGGAAAGGACAAATGATGTCCCAGCCGGCGCTTCCGCGCCGGCTAGCCAAGCCCCCACGCGGAGATCCCTCGGACGGCGCCGAAACGCAGTGCCGTCTCCCTCCGGCGCGCAGCGCCGGCCTAGGCGCGCGCCAGCGCGCCTCACCAGATGAAAGATCTCTCGGCGGAGCGGATGAGTGAGATCGCGGTGGGCCATCCGACAATGTCGTCCACGCAGCGCGAAAGCCGGTCGCGGTCGATCGAGCGGTTGACCATCGAGGCGGAGCACGCGAGGAGCCGCACGCTCCCGGCCTCCCGAGCTTCGCGGAGCAGGCGGCCGGCGTTGCCGGCTTCTGCCTCTTCCTCCGCGAGGCGCCCGGAGGCCAGCGCCTCCAGGGCCGCGTCGAACCAGATGAGCGTCACGTCGATCCCGAGTGACACTGCGGCGGCCGTCATGGCGGCGGCTTCGTAGAGGACGTCTTCGGAGTCGCGCTGGAGAAGCAGAACCCAGAACGGACGGGCCGGCGACTCCTGCTTCGCGGTCATCGCGAGCGGGCGCGGGCGCGCAGGAGGCCCAGCATTTCGGCGGTTCCGACGACTCCGCCCGGGTGCTTGCGGCCTTCCGGTGTGCCGTGGAAGTCGCTGCCGGCGGTCACGAGGAGGTTCTCGTCGCGCGCGAGAGCGCCGAACTGCGCTTCTTCCTGCGGGCCGTGATCGGGATGAAAGACTTCGAGCGCGTCGAGGCCCGCCGCGGCGAGGGCCCGGATCAACGCCTCCGGATCTCTGTACCAGACCGAATGGGCGAGCGACGAGACGCCTCCGGCTTCGCGGATTGCCTCCACGACGTCCACGGCCTCCCACTTCGTCGAAGGCACGTACCAGGGGTGCTCGCGGCCGAGAAGCCGATTGAAGGCGTCGTCGTTGGATGACGCGTGCCCGGCCCGGACAAGCGCGCGCGCAAGATGTGGGCGGCCCCAGACGCCGTCGCCGACGTCCTGGCGGATGGCGTCCAGGTCGAGCGCATACCCCGCCTCGATCAGTTTCTCGGCCATGAGCTCTCCTCGGCGGCGTCGATTCTTTTGCCGGTCCGCGAGGCGGGAGTTCAACCGGTCGTTCTTCTCGTCCACGAAGAGCGCGAGGATGTGGACATCGTCCTGGCCCTGAAAATCGGCCGAGACTTCGGCGCCGGAGATCAGGTCGATGCCGAGCTTCTCCGCCTCCGCGCGCGCCTCTGGCAGTCCCTGCAGCGTATCGTGGTCCGTCAGCGCGAAGGCTTCGATTCCGGCGTCCCTCATCTTCCGGACCAGCCCGGCCGGCGCGTCCAGTCCGTCGGAAACCGAAGAATGGCTATGTAAATCGATCCTCATCGCCGGCGATCTTAACCCCTCAATCCAGAGCCGGCCTGGTTCCCGACTCTCAACTCTTGACTCTCGATTCTCGACTTCTCTCTACAATCCCGGCATGGACCGCAGGCAGGTCGCGAGCGTGCTGGAAGAGATTGCCGCGATGCTGGAGCTTGCCGGCGAGAATCTCTTCAAGGTGCGCGCTTACGAGACCGGAGCGCGTGCGATTCTGTCTTTCCCGGGGGATCTGGAGGCCGCCGTCGCAAGCCGGAAGCTGCTCGAGGTCCCGGGGATCGGCCCCAGCCTCTTCTCCAACATCGAAACCCTCGTGAACGTCGGATCGCTCCCCTATTACGACGAGCTGCGCGCGCGCTTCCCGCCGGAATTGCGTGAATGCTTGAGGATTCCCGGACTCGGCGCGCGCAAGGCGAGACAACTCCACGAGGCGCTCGGCATCGACTCCCTCGATGCGCTGGAGAAGGTCTGCCGGGAAGGCAGCCTCGCGGTTGTCAAGGGGTTCGGCCCCACGAGCGTGGAGAAGATTCTCAAAGGGATCGCGCTCGTTCGCTCGAGCGCGGGACTTCACCGTTATCGGCGCGCCCGGGCAAGAGCCGAAGAGGTCGTCGAATCCCTGCGGTCGACCGGGCTCGCGTCGGCGATCGAGATCGCCGGAAGCCTGCGCCGCCGCAACGAGGTCGTCCGCGACATCGACATCGTGGCCGCCTCACCCGACCCCGCGGCCCTCTCGGAGGCCTTCCGCATGGTGCCGGGCGTCGCCGACGTCACGGCGGAAGGCCCGACGAAGACTTCCGCCCGATTCGCGGACGGCCTCGCCGCCGACCTTCGCGTCGTCTCCGGCACAGAGTATCCCGCGGCGCTCCTCTCCTTCACGGGATCTGACGAGCACAACACACAGTTACAGGGCCGGGCCAAGACGATGGACCTGAAACTGAACGAATACGGCCTCTTCCGAAACGAGGCCCCGGCTTCGCCGCTGCCTTGCGCGAGCGAGGCGGAGATCTACGCAGCCCTGGGTCTCACCTACATCGAGCCGGAACTTCGGGAAGGCAGAGGCGAGATCGAGGCGGCCGAAGCCGGAACGCTCCCCCGGCTCCTCGAGGAGGCGGACCTGCGCGGCCTGATCCACGTCCACACGACCGCTTCCGACGGCCGCGACACGCTCGAAAACATGGTCGCGGCCGCACGGGGTGCCGGCTACTCCTATGCCGCGATCACCGATCACAGCAAGTCGGCTGCCTACGCCGGAGGCCTCGACGAAGAACGTGTTCTCGCTCAGCGGGAGGAGATCCGGGCGCTCTCCCGGCGCTTCCCCGGCTTCCGGATATTCCACGGCACGGAGGCCGACATTCTGGCCGACGGCTCAATCGATTTCGGCGACGAGTTCCTGGGAGTCTTCGACATCGTCGTGGCCTCGATCCATTCCCGCTTCGGCCTCTCCCGCGAGGAGCAGACGGCGAGGCTCGTGCGCGCCGTGCGCAACCCCCGCGTCTCGGTGCTCGGCCATCCGACGGGGCGGCTCCTCCTCTCCCGTGAGGGCATCTCGGTGGACATCGAGGCGGTCATCGACGCGGCGGCCGAATCCGGCTGCGCCCTCGAGATCAACGGCTCGCCCGAGAGGCTGGAGCTCGAATGGACCCACTGCCGGCGCGCCGTGGAGAAGGATGCCCTCCTCTCGATCGGCCCGGATGCTCATTCGACCGCCGAACTCGGCCTCGCTTCCCTGGGAGTCGGCATCGCTCGCAAGGGCTGGGTCACGCGCGAAGCCACGCTGAACGCCAGGACGGCCGAAGAGCTCACGGAATGGCTGGAGCGGCGGCGAGGGGCGAAGCTTCCGCCCAAATAAGAGACGTGTCAAAAAGGGCGGACCCCTTGACCCCGACCCTGTCCTGAAGGAGGGAGAGGAGCCTTGACACATTAGTAAATAACTGTATAGTTATTTACTCGTCATGGGCCGTCCGGCACGGGTCACCCGCGAGCAGGTCCTCATCGAGGCGCGGCGCGCGTTCGCCGAGAGGGGCTTCGACGGGACGACGCTCGCCAATATCGGAGCGCGGGTGGGCGTCTCGCCGGCGGCCCTCCTGCGGCATGCCCCTTCGAAGAGAGCCCTGTTCGCCCTGGCGATGGAATCGGAGCCGGCCGGCCAGGCACTCCCCACGGACTTCCTCGCCTCCGTCCCCCTCTCCGAAGACCCCGCGCGGGTGCTGCGCCGCCTCGCCCGGGAGTTCATCCCCTTCATCGAGCAGAAGATGGGTGAGAACATCGCGCGCTTCCTTCGAGTCCGAACGGAGGAAGAGGCCCGTACGATCCGCCTTCCCTTCGATCCCCGAAAGAAGAGCTCTCCCCCGATCCGGGCGATCCGGGCGCTCGAAGCGTATTTTCGCCGGGCGCGGGCCGGCGGCAAGATCTCTCTACGCCAGCCGCGAGCCGGAGCGCTGGCGTTTCTCGGGTCGCTCCAGTCCTATGTCTTCTTCCACCGGGTGCTGCGCATTGCCCCGCCGGTCCCTCTGGACACCTACCTCGATACCGTCATGGATCTCTGGAGACGAGGAGCTCTGCATTCGGGGAGGATCGAGTGAAACGCAAGATCCTGCTGATTCTGCTCGTGGTTCTCCTCGCGGCGGGCGCTATCGCATGGGGGATCGCCTCGAAGAGACGGGAGAAGCCTCTGCTGCTCTCGGGCGCGATCGAGGCGCGCGATGTCGAGGTCGGGTCGCTCACGGGCGGCCGGGTCGCAAGGATCCTGGTCGAGGAGGGCTCGCGCGTCGCGCCCGGACAGCCGATCGTGCAGTTCGAGACGGATCTGATCGATCTGCAGATCCAGCAGCAGCGCGCGCGGATCGCGCAGGCGCAGGCGTCCCTGACCAAGACTCTCCGCGGGCCGCGCGTCGAGGAAATCGCGAGCGCCCGCGCGCAAGCGGAAAACGCCGAACGGGAACGGCTCCGTCAGAAGGTGCTCCTCGAGCGGGGTGTGATTGCCCAGCAGCAGTACGATGCGGCTGCGACGCAGGCCAAGACTACCCGGGAAGCGCTCTTGGAGCTCGAGCGAGGAAACCGGCCCGAGGACATCGCCGCCGCCCGCGCAACGCTCGAAGCGGAACAGCGCCAGCTCGGCTACCTCGAGCGTCAAAGGGCCGAGTCCCTCGTCACCGCGCCGGCCGCGGGCGTCATCGAATCCATGGACCTGCGGCCGGGCGACCTCGTCGGTCCCAACCAACCCGTCGCCAGGATGCTCGAGCCCTCGCAGCTCTGGGTGCGCGTCTATGTCCCGGAGCCGCAGCTCGGCCGCGTCCGCGTCGGCCAGAAGGCGGCGCTGACGGTGGACACCTTCCCGAAACGAGAGTTCCCGGGAAAGCTTGTCGAGATCCGCACGCAGTCGGAGTACACGCCTCGCAACGTGCAGACGCTCGACCAGCGCATGGACCAGGTGTTCGGCGTCAAGGTCGCGATCGACCCGACCCCGGAGTTGAAGCCTGGCATGGCGGCCACGGTCAGGCTGGTCGAATGACGGGCCCGGAGACCGGGCCGCCCCGGCGCGAGACCGCCTCCAACGCTCGCGACGATGGAATCGTGGTGGAGGGCGTGTCCCGCGACTTCGGGCCGGTTCGCGCTCTGGACAAGGTCTCGTTGCACGTCCCGCGGGGAGAGATCTACGGGCTGCTCGGACCCAATGGGTCCGGCAAGTCTACCCTCATCCGGATCCTCTGCGGGCTGCTCGCCCCGACAGAAGGACACGCCTCGGTGGACGGACTGGACGTCGCGAAGGAGGGAGAAGAGGTCCGCCGGCGCATCGGATACGTTCCGCAGAAGTTTTCGCTCTACGAGGACCTGACGGTGCTCGAGAACCTCGACTTCTTCGCGTCGGTCTACGGCCTGAAGGGCGCCGAGTTGAAAGAGCGCCGCGAGTGGGTGATCGGGCTGACCTCAATCGGTCCGTACCGCGAGCGGCTCGCCGGGCAGCTCTCGGGCGGCTGGAAGCAGCGCCTCGCCCTCGCCGCGGCGCTCATGCACCGCCCCCGCGTCCTCTTCCTGGACG
>WNGA01012978.1_pt1 | contig 10719 bp, 14 predicted proteins | sample 5400061 | NCBI WGS metagenome assembly WNGA01 (sample SAMN13153366, study PRJNA577476) | soil metagenome | isolation source: 100 cm soil or saprolite under grassland replicate 2 | place: USA:California | collected 2016-06-15
CGCCAGCAGATCCGGATACCCGCAGCCGCCGATCGTCCACGGCTCAGCGCTGAACATGCCGCGGAACATGACACGGCCACTGCCAACGTTTCGCTGCGCCATCCCCATGACCCAGTTGATGCTGCCGAACTGGTCGTCACCGCGGTCGCCCGACTCGCGCAGGTATTGCAGGAAGGCATTCTCGTGAAACATCAACGTCCATGGCCCTTTCATCCAGTGGACGGCGTACATCGGCGTCGCATCCGGCAGCCACGCGGTGCCTGAACCTTCACGCGCCATCTGCATGTCATGCTCGCCCTGCGACTGCTTTGGCGTCGCAGTTCCGTGCTGATGTTGCTCTTGCGCCAGTGGTGGCGATGACTGAGCCGACGCCGGATGCACGCCGATGCCGCTCACGAAAACGGCGACGGCAAGGCGAAACAATCTCGAGAAAACGATTCGCGTGTACATGCACCTCTCCTGGAAACGACCGGACCACACGATCGCGGAGAGGTGGTTTTAGATTCTGAGTTGGGCGATGGAACGGGTGGAACCTGGGGGGCCGTGCCGTCTATCGACGACGATCGCACTGGACACCCGGCGAACTGCGAACAGAACGCCCGGCGTGACGAGAACCGCCATGGCCGCGGTATCACGCACGCTGTCGCGAGATACCACGACGATCGAATTCAGCTCCGGGCAAGAATGCGCGACCGCATGCACTGCGGCTGGTGAAATCGGCGCCGCACCATTGCCCTGATGATGATGATAATGGGAGGCCTCCGCTGGCACGTCCGAGGAGTGGTGATGCTGCGGGGGATCGGCACTTCGCGGCTGCTCCCGTGCGCAGAAGATGCGGCACATGTCGCTGGCCACAGGGGCCGTCGCCACAATCAGTGCGAATGCCAACGCGAGTCCGCGTCGAGCCATCTGTGTCCCAGTATAGCCAACCGAGCGCCCTGCGAACGTCGCTTCACCTGACGAGGTCGAAACTCGTCGATGGATCGCGTTCGCGATGGACCAACCTTCTTTGAGGACGAGGCGCGCGACGGCCGTAGAATGGCGTCAGAGACAGTGCCTAGTCGGGAGGCCCTATGCGACGTCGGTTACGCGCGGTTGTCTTACTCACAGCAGTCGTGTCGGGCGTCGCATGCGACGAATCGAATCCTGTCGGGCCAACTGGACTCACCTCGACAGAGGCGCTCATCGCTGCACTGCGGGGCCAAAGTGCCACGGTGGTTCGCGGAGAGGTTCTGCCGCAGTCGTCAAATCCGTTTTTCTCGACGAATGCACAGTTGATCGTCGTGAATGGCGGCACTGTGAGCGTATTCGAGTACCCATCCATCGCCGCAGCGGAAACCGACGCGGCCAAAGTCTCGCCAGATGGTTCCTTCGTCGGATCGACGATCATCACTTGGATCGGACCGCCGCACTTCTACAGAAGCGGACGTCTGATCGTGCTCTATGCCGGCAGTTCTGATGTGGTGATCCGTTCGCTCCAAGCCGTGTTGGGACGCCCGTTTGCTCAGGACTAGTGGCCGCTGCTCTTGCAAGGAGTGAATCGTGGAGAAGGATGTTGTCTGCGGAATGCAGGTTGACCCGGCCAAAGCGGCTGGGAAGAGCGAGTACACAGGCAAGACCTATTACTTCTGCTCTCCAGGGTGCAAGGCCAAATTCGACGCGCATCCAGAACAGTACGCAAAGTGAAGGCGATCGGAGTAATTAGCCGTATGGCTGAAGCCGCCGCACGTCATGATGTGCATCGCGTCACTGGCGACGCCGCAAGCATCGAGTGAAATCAAGTGTACGCAAGGAAACCCGTCGGATTCGGCAGGTTTCGTTATTTGTTGGGCTTTGCGGGGGCTCGCAACCGCCATTATCTGCAGCTTTGGCGACTCGCGGCTTGACCGACGAGCGCGCTGAAATCCCGTCATTGTGGCGTATTTCGCTTCGTGAAACCTCATCGGCAATCCTTGGGCACCTGCAGATTCACCCGCGGTCGCGGTTTCGTCTGCACCTAACCGGTTAGGTTAGGGTTGGCCGGCACCGAACGCAAGAATGATTATCGCGCCGATGATGGCCGCCGCCGCACCAACGGCGTCCGCAGTGGTCGGCCGCTGCCGTTCGATGACCCAAAGCCAGCCGAGAGACGCCGCGATATATAGATTCTGGCGTGTCGCGGCGGGTGATCGGTCGATTAGTGCTGTAGACGCCGCAACGTGTCACGCGATGGCTATTATTCAGCGCAGCAGGAGAGCTTCGCCGGGTTCTTGAACCTCGAGATCGCGACCACTTTCAATGCTTCGGACATCGTGGGAAACACGTGGAGCAGATCAATGAAGTCGGAGATTGTCGCCCTGAACCGCATGGCCATCGCCGCTTCGTGGATTACCTCTCCGGCATTGTGTCCAACCATTGATACGCCGAGCACCTCGTTCGAGTCCGCATCTGCCGTCATCTTGATGACGCCGTGCGTGTCGCGGATCGCGCCGGCACGGGGCACCAGCGACATCGGCAATGTGTTGCACCAGCAACGATGCCCGGCGGCAATGGCGTCAGCTTCAGTCATGCCGACGACGGCCACCTCGGGGTCCGTGAAGATCACGCGCGGGATTACTCGATGATCCAGAGCGGAAGGCCGCTCGTCCGACAGCGCGTTCCGCGCCGCCAATCCGCCCTGCCGACTACCCACTGGCGTGGCCAGCTGGCTTCCGTGCTGACATCGCCCGCAGCCAAGATGTGAGGAACGCTCGTCTGCAGGTACTCGTGAACCACCACTTCGCCGCGATCGTTCACCTGCACGCCCGACCGTTCGATGCCGATATGGTCGCTATTCGGACGACGACCCGTCGCGACGAGCAGGCGCTCGGTCCGGTACTCTCGCTCGCGGCCCGCGACGACCGCTGTCGTGACGACCTCCCGCCGATCCTGCCGCACAGCGCGGACCGCAGCATTGAGCACGACCTGAATACCCTCCTCGGCGAAGATTTTGCCGATGGTTCGGCCGACCTCGGGTTCGTACCGGTGGGCCAGCAATTGTCGGCTCCGTTCGAGAATCGTGACGGTCGTTCCAAAGCGGCTGAACATCTGCCCGAGCTCCAAGGCGATGTACCCGCCTCCAATGATCAACAGCGAGGCAGGACGCTCTCGCAGTTCGATCGACTCGTCAACGGTGAGCAGATCGCTCGTCAGGTAGGGCACCGTGTCCAGCCCTTCGATGTCAGGAACTGAGGGCCGCGAACCGGTGGCGATCAGCAGCTTGCGGCCCCTGAGCCGTTTGCCGCCCACTTCGACGGTGTGCGCGTCAATGAACTGGACGTGGCCTGTCTCGAGCCGGATTTCGCCGCCAATCAGACTCTCATATTTCTGATTCCGATAGGTGTGGACGAGTTCGTCCTTTTGCGCAATCAACGCGGCGAAGTCTTGGCCGATCGTGCATGGCGTCAGGCCGGCGAATCGAGGATGCTGTGCATCGTACAGGAGCTTCGCGGCGGCGATGAGGTTCTTGGAGGGGAGGCACCCGCGATTGACGCACGTGCCGCCGACGGGTCGTTCCTCCGTCATCAGCGCGGTCTTCTTCAGTTCCTGCGCCGTCAACGCAGCGGCGAACGCCGTCGAGCCGGAACCGAGGATCAACAGATCGACGGCGTCTTCCATTCCGAACCTCCGTCACGGTCCGATCCGCTTGTTATTTCACTACTTCGGTCTTGTAGCCAGTCTTCTGCGCGATCGTCTTGGCGATCGCGTCGGGGACCGTCTTCGCGGGATCGTAGGTGACCTCCGCTGTCCCTTTCGCGTAGCTCGCCTTCACGTCCTTCACACCATCGATCTGTTTCGCCGCGAGCCTGACGGCCGCTTCACAGCCCGAGCAGGTCATCCCCGTCACCTTCACCGTACAGACCTTTGTCGCTTCGGCTGGCTTGACCTGCCTTGCCACGACGCGTGTCGCCGTTGCCGTCGCGATGGCGCCGAACGCAATCGCAGCGACGAAAACCACAACTTTTCGCATACGTCCTCCTTCAGAATAGATATCCAACGTAGTACGGAAATGTGACAAGCGCAACGGCGAGCGCCGCCGCAATCCAGACGGTGATCCGCGTACGCCTCCGCAACGCCGGCGAGCACGCGTCGCAGTCGGACGTTGGGCGGTACGCGACGTAAAACGCGCCGCCAAGCAGCACCACTGTCACGCCGAGCAAGACCGGCCGGTACGGTTCCAGCGCGGCAAGAGTGGCTCCGAACGCGCCGACGCCGAGGAGCACGAATGCTACCGGTCCGATGCAACACGCCGATGCGACACCGGCTGCCACTACGGCAGCGAGAGCGGTCTTCATTGACTGCGACCTCCCAACTCGATCATCACGGGGCAGACCGGTGTGTCCTGCTCCAACGCGCGTTCGCACTCGCTCAGATGGCTACGAAGCGTGCGGCGAAATGCCTGCATCTCTCTGATCCGGGCGTCGACGTCGGCGAGGCGCGTCTTCAGGAGATCACGCACGCGACGGCACCGTTGATGACCCGTCCGACCTTCATTCGCGACGAGTTCCTTCACATCCTTCAACGTCAATCCCAGCGCCTGGGCCTGTTGAATGAAGCGCACCCGCGGGAGCACGTCGTCACCGTACGCGCGGAGCCCTCCCGCCGTGCGCGGCGGGCGCGGCAGCACACCGAGCCGCTCGTAGTAGCGAATCGTGTCAGGCGTAACGCCCACCTTCTGTGCGACTTCACTGATGCGATACCCGTTCGCCATTGCCTTACTTCTCGACCCCAGAGATACAACCGGACTCAAGACGCGCGACCGCCTTTATGAGATCGCCCAGGCAGCATGTGCCGCGTGGGTTCCGCACCTCGCAGGCGCAACGATCGGCGCTGATATGTTCCCGGACGCGCTGAACGGCGCCACAGCAGCCCGTCTCGATCAGCTCGCGCACCATCGACGCCTCGTTCTCATCAAAGCAATAGCAAATTCGTCGATCGCCGATTGGTTGCTTCTGCCAGACGGCAACACGAACATCCGTGCTGGTGTACACCTGACCGTCGGCGGCGAAGTACACGACCGAGCACACCGGCTCTCGACAGAAGGACAGTGATGCAGGCACCAAACGCCGAAGCGCAGTCTCCGTGAGCAGCGCCTTGACGGTGAGCAGGTCGACAGGCGCACCCTTCGACCCACATTGGGAACACGCCGTGTGCGGACTGGCGATCACGCTGTTCGCAGCGCTGCAGCAATTCTCCATCACTTCACTATGCACCCTGGAGTGCACTCCAGAGTCAAGCGCGAGTTTTAAGGATCGAAGTGATTTCGGGTATCGAGCGGCCAGGCTCGTCAGAGCAGCGTTGTAAAGGCTCGCGCGTAGTAGCCGGCAACCAGCAAAAGCGCACACCCACTCACAACCTGTAGGGGACGACGCCAGCGCGACAGCGCTGCAAATCGCATCAACAGTCCCGCGGACAAGCCAACGATCAAAAACGGCAAGCCGCGGCCGATGCCGAATGCGAATGCGAGCAGCAGGCCGTATTGTGTGTGCGCTTGTGCCGCAGCCACGGTCAGGAGCAGGAGAAGCGGGGCGGCGGATGTTCCGAGGCTGAAAATGAATCCGTAGGCGAACGCACCGGTAATGCCGGGTCGCCGCAGGTCGGCGAGTCGCTGCACCTTCAGGCGAGGTCCCCAAAACGCAGCTATGGCAGCGACCAATGAAAACGCGGCCATGATGAGCGCCCAATACCGACCGAACGATTCCGTCAGGAACGCCCCGAGTCGACCTGCTAGAACACCCAAAACGGTCAGGTTGATCACGATTCCCACAAAAAATGCGAGCGCGATAAATACTCCGCTGCGGCGGTCCTGAACCTCCGTCCCGCCGGCGGCAGTTGCGACGCCGATTCCAACCGGCACAGTGCAGGGACACACGGCGCTTGCAAGGATACCGGCGGCGATCGCTATAAGGAGCGCTGGTCCGCTGGCGTCCGGTAGAGACGCGCCGAACCGCTGGAGGAAGTCTTCCATCATGGTGACTGGGTTACGGTCGGCGTGCCAGTTTTGTATCCCGCGTCCTTGATTGCGCGTGTCAACTGGTCAGGGGTGACTCGCCCTGCGTCGTAGCTGATGATCGCGTTCCGGTTCTCGAGACTGATTTCAGCGTTCTGAACGCCCGGGACCTTCTTCAACGCTGATTTGACGGTGCCGGCGCAGACCTGGCAGATCATCCCGTCTACGGGAACCGCGACGGTTCGCATCGCAACGGGTTTCTCGACACCCGTCTGCCCCGTAGCCGGCGGTTCGCGCCGGCATGCGATCGAGACCGAGAGCGCGAGCGCCACCACGATCAGGGCTCCGATCGAAAGGCCGTGCCGATGTATTCGGGACATGTGCGTTCTCCGTCAGCGACGCTGTTTGCGCGCCTTATCTTTTTGACGTACCCCAATGTGCAGCTCGATTGTCGCGGGTTCTCCTTCCTCCGCGCTCGCGATAATCTGACAGAGTCCGCGACAGGTGGGCTCCTGCTCGCCGTCCCACTTGGCGATCTCTCCGGCGAGTTGATTGCGAAAACGCGTGAGCTGCTGAATCCGTTCCTCAACGGCGCGCAAGTGACGGCGGGAGAGATCCAACACGTGTGAACAAGGCGTGTCGCCGGCACGGCTCAACTTCAGAATTTCGCCGATTTCTTCCAGCGAAAAGCCGAGCGACTGCGCCTTCTTGATAAAGCGCAGTTCTTCGACAGTCGTCTCCGTGTAGCGACGATACCCGGTCGCGGAACGAGGTGGGGGCGCCAAAAGTCGGATGCTTTCGTAGTACCGGATCGTCGGTGCCGAGAGTGCAGTGCGCTCCGCCACGTCCCCGATCAGCAGACCTGCCATATCCATCCAGTACACACCCTCAAGCGGACTTGAGGGTCAAGTGGCCTGCCGCACCCTTGCGGCGCCGCGTCTCAGGCGTCCACAGCCTGAAACCCGGCTTGATTCACCGCGTCTTTGAGCTGTTCAGGCTGGACCTTCGTGGGCTCGTAACGCACGTGAATGCGCTTCTGCGGCACGTTTGCACGGATTTCTCGGACACCGGCCATCGGGCGGAGCACGCCGTCGATTTTCTCGGCGCACCCTTCGCAGACAAGGTTCGGAATCCGAAACTCCACTTCGCCGACCGCTGAGCCTTCGGTCTGGTCACTGCCCGTGTCACTGCGATGCTGAAGCCTGATTCGGCGCACAAGGTTCGCGAGAGTCCCCGTCATCACGCCACCTTCGGCTCGTATCCGGCCGCGCTCAATCGATCGGCGATCGTCGTCGGTTCCACGACAGCTGCATCGAACAGTACGTCGATCCTCTGCGTGTCCGCCTGCGCGCGAACCTGGCTCACGCCCTCCAGACTTCTCAGCATGCGTTCGACGCGCTGTTCGCAGCTCTTGCAGACGAGCCGCTTGTCACCTGTTACTTCAAAACTAATCGACTTGAACATCACGGTCATCGTTCCTAGGCATGAGCGGCGGAAGGGGCGTGCGGCATGTGGCCCACCGTCTCAATCGCCTGCACGAAATAGGCACCGCGGCCCCGAAGCGAGTTAATGAAGATGGTCGTGACGCTTGCGGCCATCGCGACCATGCCCCAGATTGGATACACCAATCCGGTCGCCGCCGCAGGAATGCCCAAGCCGTTGAACATGAATGCCAATGTGACGTTCTGGACCATTTTACGATAGCTGTAGCGACTGATCGCGTAGGCGTCGAGGACGGCTTTCACCTGCTTATTGAGAATGATCACGTCGGCGGACTCGATCGCGATGTCGGCTCCGCTGCCGAACGCGATCCCAACTTCCGCTTGCATCAATGCCGGCGCATCGTTGATACCATCGCCGACCATCGCCACGCGCTCGTTCTCCTGAAGCTTGCGGACGATCGCCGCTTTGTCGGCCGGCAGCACGCGCGCGTGCACGTCGTCGATGCCGGCGGCGCGTGCGAAATACTTCGCGGCCTGCTCATTGTCGCCGGTAATGAGGCTCGTGCGAATGCCCATTGCGTGCAGCTGGCGCACCGTCTCAGCGGCGTCGGGGCGCAGGGCATCGCCAAGCGCGAGCAGGCCAATCAGAACGCCTTCCCGCGCAACGCCGATAACCGTAAACCCTTTGGCTTCCAGCCCGCTGATGCGTTGGTCGCGTCCCGAGAGATCAACGCCGCGACCCGTGAGAAACGCGGGGCTGCCGACGATCAGCTTGGCGCCGCCCAGGCGCGCGTGTACGCCGTGACCGGGAACCGCTTCGAATCCCTCGACCTCAGGGACGACGATGCCCCGCTTGAATGCCTCTTCAACTACGGTTCGGGCAATCGGATGCTCAGAACCCGTCTCCGCCGCCGCCGCCGCGATCAGCAACTCCTCTTCGGACACGGCGAACGGGACGATCTCGCGCAACGCAGGATGACCTTCCGTCAACGTGCCCGTCTTATCGAAGACCACCCGCTGCACACGCCGGAGCGCCTGGAATGCCTCGCCCGTGCGCATCAGCACGCCACGCTCGGCCGCTTCGCCCGCGCCCCGCACGATTGACAGCGGCGCGGATATACCGACCGCGCACGGATAACCCATGACCAACACACTCAATCCGGCAAACATCGCGCGCTGCACATCGGGCGAGCCCCCCATGATCATCGGAGCCACGAGCCAAAGGACGGTTGCGGCCATCGCGCTGAGCAGAACGGTGGGTGTGTAGACGCGCAGCACACGGTCAACGAGATGCAGCAAGCCCGGTTTCAGCGCGCGAGCGTCTTCCACGCTGCGAATCACTTGCCGCAGAAAACTTTCTTCCCCAACCGCAACCACTCTCACGAGCAGGGTACCGTGGCCATTCAGTGACCCACTGATGGTGCGGTCTGTCGCTCGCTTCTCGATGAGTTTGGGTTCGCCGGTGACCAGCGATTCATCTACGTCGGAGTGACCGGATTCGACGACACCGTCCACGGCGACGCGTTCACCCGGACGGATGCGAACCAGATCGCCGACTCGCACGTGTTCAAGCGGCACTTCTTGTTCTTTGCCATCTCGGACGACGTACGCGACGTCCGGTTCCAGATCGAGCAGCTTCTTCACCGCCTGCGAACTGCGCGTCTTCACGATCAGCGACAGCCACTCGGAGAATATGTGGTACGTCATGATCATCACGGCCACGGAGAAAAACGCCGTTGTCGGGTAATCAGGCGGTCGAAAGAGAAGGCCGATGATGCCTCCCGCAATACCGGCAAACGCGCCGAACTCAACTAGTACGTGCTGGTTGAGAATGCGGCGCTGCAGCGCCGCGAGGGCCATCCGTGCGATGTGGGCGCCGACGCCGAACGTCAGGATCAGGGCCATCATTGCCGCGAGCCATGGCGTCGCCGCGCCGAATACTCCTTGCAACTGCAACGCGTAGATGCCTGCGCCAACGGCACCGAGCGTGGCCGAGCCGCCAATAGCCCACCCTGAGCCAAAACTGCGCAGCACCACGAAGGAGAACACCACCAGGCTGAGCATGGAAAACACACAGAGCCAAAACCAGTAGCTACTGGTCGGATAACCGGCCAAGCCCATGGCGCCAATGCTCAAGGCCAACCCGGTCAGGAAACGCCCACGCTCGCGCACCAGCGCCCGCTCTTCTTCCTCAAACGGAATCAGCTTGCGCGGATCGGAGATGGTGTAGCCAAGGTCCTTGAGCGTCTGCAGCAAGTCCTCCGCGCGCGCCACCGCAGGGTCGTATTCGATCAGGGCCTGTTCATGAGTCAAGCTGACCGCGACTTTGTCGACGCCGCGATGCCGACCCAGCGCCTTCTCGATCGTGCCGGTACACAACGAACAGTGCAGTCCGCCGATATGTGCGCGGATTCGCCGGCGACCCGGAATTTTCGAAGGCTCTTCGCTCCAGAAATGCGGAGCGGCTTCAGCGGTTGCGCTGGTCGTCATTTGTGCACCTCAGGTCGTCCTTGGAAACAGTACCTACAGTAAAAGTCCTCAAGTCGACTTGAGAGTCAAACAGTCTCCCGCACCGCTCTGAGAAAGGTGGCGAAGCGGTTGCCTCGCGAGCCGCTGGAGCTCCGCCGCACGTCATCTGGCAGCTCGCAGACGTGGAGGACGCTAAGCCGCCATTTCGCGACACGATTCGGCGCATCGCCGACAGGCATCGGCACACTGCGGCATCACGTCGCCGATATCGCCGTACTTACCGCATTCCGCAGCGCAGGCTTCGCAGGCCTCCGCGCAGGCCTCGCACGCACGGCTCGCGAACCGCGAGTCACGTGAAAGCAGGGTGACGCAGGCTCCGCACAGATCAACGCAGTCCAGGCAGAGCCGAACGCATTCGGCCATGCGAGCCGCGTCTTCGCTCGCCACACATTCGTTCACGCAGCGCGACGCTGCACGCACGCAGTCGACACAATTTGTGATACAGCGCTCCTTCACCTGCTGAGTCGCAACCGCCATCGCATCCTCCATAGCGAAGTCGAGCGTGGTTTCCGGAACGCGACTCCGCGCTCGAATCGTTCCGGAGCAGTGCGGCCGATGATCGACCGAACAAGTCAGCGTAGACCTTCAGTTCGCTTCAGGGTCAAGATCCAAATGAAGAAGAGCTTGTGCGTTGTCGTGATCGAGGTGGACGAGTGAATTTGCCTTGACCTTAAAGACGACTGCAGCGCGTACGGTGGACAGTGTGGCGGATGGACCGCCATGACAGGATCAGGCTGACGACGCCCTTGTCGAAGAACGTATCGGGGCGTCCCCACTGCG
>WNGA01024802.1_pt1 | contig 10719 bp, 9 predicted proteins | sample 5400061 | NCBI WGS metagenome assembly WNGA01 (sample SAMN13153366, study PRJNA577476) | soil metagenome | isolation source: 100 cm soil or saprolite under grassland replicate 2 | place: USA:California | collected 2016-06-15
AGTAACGCACCGCCGCGGTGGGCTCCCTCAGGAGCAAGCGAAGCGAGCTCGAGGCCGCGGTGGCGGAGCAGGAACGCCTCATCTCCCACCTGGAATCCGTGCTGCACCGGGTACTCAATCCGCCGCCCCCGCCCGTCCCGGTGGTGCTGCCGCAGCCGGGCGTCTCGCCGGCCCCGGTGCCGAGCCCGACCCAGCCCCCGGCCGGGGCGCCGCCGCCCGCGCCGAGCCCCACGTCGCTCCCGAGCCCCCCGCCGCCGTCCTCGAGGGCCCAGGTCGCCATCCAGGCTGCGGAGTCGCAGATCGGGGTGCCCTACCAGTACGGTGGCTCCAGCCCCCAGACGGGGTTCGACTGCTCCGGGCTCATGATGTGGGCCTGGGCGCAGGCCGGCGTCTCCCTGCCGCATTCCTCGGCGATGCAGTACGCGGTCCTCTCCCACGTGGACCGGTCGCAGCTCCAGCCGGGCGATCTGCTGTTCTTCTACAGCCCCATCCACCACGTCGGGATGTACCTGGGCGGCGGGAGGATGATCCACTCGCCGCACACCGGCTCGTACGTGGAGATCGTCGACGTGTACTGGCAGTACTACGTCGGCGCCGCCCGCGTCGGCTAGCTTCGCTCCGCCAGCTCGACGAGGGCCCTGGCCTCTTCCTCGATCGCCTCGCCGTCGACCAGGCGGTCCAGCCAGGCCGGAGGGAGCGCGGCGGTCCCTCCCGCGGCCCCCAGCAGGGCTCCCGCAACGGCCGCGTTGGTGTCCGTGTCGCCGCCGAGGCCCACGATCCGCCGAAGCTCGGCCTCCACCTCGGCGGGGCCGATCCGCGGCCATTCTCCCCCCAGGGCCAGGGCCTGGAGCCCGAGCCCCGCGGTGAACAGGCAGAACCCCATGTCGGGGCCGTCCACCGGGCGGGACCGGCCGGCCTCCTGCGCCAGGAACTCCAGCTCCTCGCCGCCGCCGCGGTCGAGGACGGCGTGCAGGGCCATCCCCACCGCCACCTCGGGCCGCTCCCCCCGCACGGCGGCCGCCGTGGCCACCATCACCGCCAGCACCGCCGTCCGGCACCGCTCGTCGTGATGCGTGATCGCCGACAGCAGCGGGGCATGGACGACGAGCTCCTCCGGGCGATTGGCGTACGCCGCGCCGAGGGGCGCGCAGTACATGACGGAACCGTTTCCGGCCGACACCTCGGGGCCGCGAGCCTCCCACTCCGCCCGCGCTGCATCCTCGGCGGATTCCCCTCGGTCCATCCTGGCCAGGACCCGGCGGGTCTGCGCCCCCACGTCCAAAGGGCCGCCCCGGAACCAGGCCAGGTGCCGGGCCGCCACGTCCGTGGGGTCGAACCCGCCTCGCGCCGCCAGGCTCCGGACCAGGTTGCGGGCCAGAGCCGTGTCGTCCGTGGTGCTCCCGGGGGGAAGGCCCCTCCACGGCAGCTCGAACGCCGGCACGGGATCGGGTATCTCGTGCCGCCGCCGGAACTCGAACGGCGCCCCCAGCGCGTCGCCCAGGGCCAGGCCGAGCACGCAGCCGGCCACGCGGCCGGCGAGTCCGGCGCCGGAGCTCAGCCCAGCGCCTCCCGGAACCCCTGCCGCCAGCTCCGATGGCGGGGCTCCCACCCCAGCTCCCGCCGAGCCTTCGCGTTCGAGGCTCCCCGTCCGACCGAGATCCTGGCCGCGACGGGGCCTCCGGCCATCCGGGCCACCCACACCGGGACCCTGAACGGCCGCTTCGCGCCGAGCGCCTCGGCGTACGCGGGCAGCCATTCCCGCAGGGGGGCGGGCTCGTCGTCCACGATGTTGTAGATCCCCGGCTCCCCTCGCTCGCAGGCCGCCGCGGTGGCTTCGGCCGCGTCCTCGACGTGGATGAACGACGTGACGCCGTCGCCCTTGCCGACGATGGGGAACTTGCGCGCCCGCACCCGCCCGGCGATGCCGCCGTCCGAGGCGTAGGAGGTCCCGGGACCGTAGAAGAAGCCGTACCGGAGGACGACGCCCTCGACGCCGGGCGTGCCGGTGACGGCCTCCTCGAGGACGGTGAGCGCGTCGATGGCCCGGTCCCACGGCGCCGGCGCGTCGACGTCGAGCGGCGCGTCCTCCGTCAGCACGGGGGGGCCCTGCGGCGCGTACGCGAACGCCACGCTCTGGGCGACGACCCGCCTCGTTCCGGCCTCCACGGCCGCCTGCATGATCGTGGGCGTGGTCTCGCGCCGGATGCGGTCGTTCCCGGCCATCTGCTCGCCGTAGCGGCGGACGTCCAGGTCCTGGGGAATGTCGGTGAGCTGGTCGACGATCACCTCTGGCCCCGCCTCCCCGACGGCCCGGCGCAGGGCATCGGCGTCGAACGCGTCGCACACGACCGGCCTGGCACCCAGGCTTCGAAGCATCTCGGTCTTGGAGTCCGACCGGGTCATCGCGGTGACCTCGTGGCCGGCCTCCTGCAGCATGCGCAGCAGCGGCCGCCCGATCGCTCCCGTCGCCCCGGCCAGGAACACCCTCATCTCGGCCGCCTCGCCGTGGCCTCCGAGACCCTCCACCGCAGCGCGGCCACGAGCACGGCCGAGAACGCCAGGGCGCCCGCACCCACGGACGCAGCGTCGAGCGGCCCGACCCAGCCCGGATGCCCGTTCCCCACGTCGATGAGGTGATTCACGAAGTGGAGCCCGTACTGGAGCGTGGCGAACGCGAGCACGGGAACACGCCAGGATGGCCGCGGGAGGGCGGCCATCAGCAGAACTGCCCCGAGCGCGACGTAGAACGTGGCGACGTCCCGGATGTAATGGTCGTTGCGGGTGCCGAAGCCGGCGACCGAGAAGAACGTGCGGGGCGAGACGGCCATCCAGACCCCCAGCCCGAGCTGCGACGCCGCCAGGACCAGGAGGGCGCCTCGAATGGTCCCCTCCCCTCGCCCCACCTCGATTCCGCCCTGCCCCTGCCCCATCATCGCGACCCCCCGACACGCGGAAGTGCCAAGCCTAGCCCGAGGGCTCGGCGCCCCCAAGTCAGTGGCCCGCAGGGCCTTGTACCCTATTCGGGCATGCAGAAGATCGGACCCCGACACCGGATGTGCCGCCGCGTGGGCGCGGCAGTGTGTGGACGACCCAACTGTCCATCCAACAAGCGCCCCTATCCACCCGGGCAGCACGGCCGCGGACGCAAGCGGCTCACGGAGTACCAGATGCGGCTGGTCGAGAAGCAGAAGCTCCGCGCCATCTACGGCGTGGGCGAGCGCCAGTTCCGGCGGTACTTCGAGCGCGCCGACCGCAAGAAGGGCGTCACCGGCGAAGAGCTGATTCGCCAGCTGGAGACCCGGCTCGACACGGTGATCCTGCGGCTGGGCTTCGCGCTCACCATGCGGCAGGCCCGCCAGCTCGTGTCGCACAGCCACGTGAAGGTGGACGGGCGCCGGGTGAACGTGCCCAGCGCCCAGGTCCGGCCGGGCCAGGTCATCGAGCTGGAGCCCGCGGCCCGGAACTTCGTGCCGGTGCGCGAGGCCCTCGAGATCACCCCCGACCCACCGGGCTACCTGTATCGGAACCGCGACGAGTTCTCCGGAACGCTCAGCCGGCTCCCGGAGCGGGGCGAGGTCCCGCTGCCGGTCGAGGTCGAAGAGCGGCTCATCGTCGAGTTCTACTCCTAGTTCTCGCCCCATCCGGGGCTCGTGCTCTGGGGCCGACGCTTCGGCCGCTCACCGACCGGGTTACGGCACTCCGTGTGAGCCGGTTCGCTTCGACCGCGGCGCGTGCCGTACGATTCCGGCCCGTGGGTCGTGACGGAGCCGACGACGTCGCGCGGGCCGCGGCGGAGCTTCAGGCTCGCATCCCCCAGCCGATCGCTCCACTGGCGCGCCTGGCCTTCAACTACCGGTGGTCGTGGACGCCCGGGGGGCCGGAGCTGTTCCGGGGGATCGACGCGGGCCGCTTCGCGCTGTGCAGGGAGAACCCGGTCCGGCTGCTGCTCGAGGCCTCTCCCCGCGCGCTGGAACGGGCGGCCGCCGACCCGGAGGTCGTCGCCGGCGCAGAGCGGATGGCGTGGGACCTGGGGGAGGAGCTCGCCCGCCCCCCCGACGACTCGGTCGTCCCGGCTGACAGGCCGGTGTCCTTCCTGTGCGCCGAGTTCGGGATCCACGAATCGCTCCCCATCTATTCGGGCGGCCTGGGCGTCCTGGCCGGGGACATCCTGAAGGAGGCTTCCGACCTGCGGGTCCCGTTCGTCGGGGTCGGCCTGATGTACGCGAACGGCCAGTTCCACCAGCGCCTCGACCCCAGCGGACGGCAGCACGAGTACTGGATCCCCTCGGATCCCGAACGGCTCCCCGCGGCGCTCGTCACACAGGAGGACGGCCGGCCGCTCACCTTCACCCTTCCGATCCGGGACCGGGACGTCGTGGTCCAGGTGTGGCGGGTCGACGTGGGCCGGGTCCCGCTGTACCTGCTCGACACGAGCCGGGCCGAGAACCGCATCACGGACCGCTGGATCACTTCGCGCCTGTACGTGGGCGACCGGACGATGCGCCTGGCCCAGTACGCGCTGCTGGGGGTCGGCGGCGTCCGGGCGCTGCGGGCCATGGGCATCGACCCCGGCGTCGTCCACCTGAACGAGGGCCACGCGGCGTTCGCCGCTCTGGAGCTGATCCGGGAGCAGGCCTCCCAGGGCCTCGGGTTCGACGAGGCGCTGGCCAGGGCCCGGGAACGCATCGTGTTCACCACACATACCCCGGTGGCTGCCGGGAACGAGAGCTACCGGGCGAACGAGCTGGAGCCGGTGCTCGGCAAGCTCCTCGCCGAGATGGGCGCGGACCGGGACCAGCTGCTCGGGCTGGGGAGGATCCACCCCGGCGACCCGCAGGAGCCGGTCGGCATGACGGTGCTCGGGCTCCGAGCCAGCCGGTCGGCGAACGCCGTGAGCCTCCGCCACGGCCAGGTGGCGCGGTCGATGTGGAGGCCGCTGTACCCGGACGCCGCCGAGGACGACGTTCCCATCGGACACGTCACGAACGGGGTGCACCTGCCGACGTGGATGGCTCCACCGATGCGGCAGCTGCTCGACCGGTATCTGGGCGAGGGGTGGGAAGGACGCGCGGCCGAACCGGGGGTATGGGAGCGGGTGGACGACATCCCGGACGAGGCGCTGTGGGACGCGCGGCGCCAACTGCGGTCAGATCTAGTGGCGTGGCTGCGCGAGCGGGCCGTCGCAGACCGGCTGGCCCGGGAGGAGCCGTCCCGGTATATCGAGGCGGGGATCGAAGCGTTCGAGCCCGAGGCGCTCACGTTCGGATTCGCCCGGAGGGTGGCCGGCTACAAGCGACTGGACCTCCTGATCCGCGAGCCCGAGCGGGTGGTCGAGCTGCTGTCCGGCGAGCGGCAGATCCAGGTGGTGCTGGCGGGGAAGGCGCACCCCCAGGACGACGAGGCCAGGGACATGCTCCAGCGGCTGTTCCAGATCTCGGCGAAGTGGCCCCCTCCGGTCTCGTCGCGCGTGGCGTACATCGAGGACTACGACATGAGCGTCGCGGCGCACCTGGTGTCGGGCTGCGACGTGTGGGTGAACCTGCCCAAGCCGCCACTGGAGGCGAGCGGGACCAGCGGCATGAAGGCTGCCCTGAACGGCGCGCTCAACCTGTCCATCCTGGACGGATGGTGGGCCGAGGCCTACGACCCGGAGGACCCGAACGGGTGGGGCATCGAGGGGGCCCAGAGCACAGACCCCGAGGGCGACGACCGGATGGACGCGGCGGCCTTCTACGACCTCGTCCAGGGCGAGGTCATCCCGACGTTCTTCCAGCGCGACGAGCACGACGTTCCCCGGGAATGGGTCCGCCACATGAAGTCGTCGCTTCGACGGGTGGGCTCGCAGTTCACGGCGACCAGGATGGTCCGGGACTACCTGGCCGCCCCTTACCGCGTCCACTCCGACCGCCCTGTCTAGGGCTGGGGGATACCTGGCCTGATGGGCCGGGACGGCTCCGGCGACGGGGGAGAGGCCAAGCGCCGGCGGCGGCTGGCCGTTCGCGTCGCGATCGAGCTGATCGCGCTGGGCGTGGTGCTGGCCTTCTTCTTCCGCGAGCGGGACGTGTTCGGCGGCTTCGGTCGCACGATGTCCCACATCACCTGGTACTGGCTCGTCCTGGCCGTGGCCGCCGAGCTGGCGTCCATCGTCCCGCTGGCCGAGGCGCAGCGCATCGTGCTCGCGGTCGGGGGGACCGAGGCCCCCCGGTGGGAGATGATCAAGGTGACCCTGGCCAGCAACGCGATCTCGATGTCCGTCCCGGGCGGGTTCGCGGTGGCCGAGGGCTATGCCTTCAACCGGTTCCGCAAGTTCGGGGCGGGCCAGGCCGTGGCGGCGTGGGCCGAGCTGGCGGCGGGGGCCATCGCGTTCGCGGCGCTCGCCGGTATCGCGCTGGCCGGTGCCATCGTGGACTCGCGGGGGGTGGGGGTGGTGCTGCTCCCTATCCTCTCCGTGGTGTTCGCGGGCTCGGTCGCGGCGGCCGGCGTGTTCCGCCACCCGCACATCCTGGTGACGTGGATCGACTGGATCGAGCGGCATGTCGGACGACGGCTGGGGAGCCTGATCAGCCGGGCCGGCACGCACGTCCGCGAGGTTTCACAGCGACTTCGCGGGTTCCACCCCTCCGTCCGCACGTGGGCGACCGTGTTCGGCCTCTCGGCGCTGAACTGGCTCCTCGACGTGGCCTGCCTCGGGCTCGCGTTCCTGGCGGTCGGCGGACGGGTGCCGTGGGGCGCGGTGCTGCTCGCGTTCGCCGGGACGAAGGTGGTGTCGAGCATCGGGATCACGCCCGGCGGCCTCGGGATCGTGGAGGGTGGCCTGGTCGCGACCTTCGTGGCCTACGGCGTGCCGGGCGGGATGGGTGGTGGCTGGGCTTCTCGCCGTCCAGGCCCGCCGCACCCGGCATGCACCTTCACGCTCCAGGTAGAACGGGATGGCTTCGACCGTGGCTCATGTCGCCTGGCTGTTGGGGGACGCTGGCGTGATTCAGCGAGCGATGTGCTGATGTGCGAGTTCTTCTCCGACGGCGAGCGCGTAGCGCTCGACCGTGGAGATACGGGGGTCAACCTCGCCGCCTTCAAGCCGGGCGAGTGCCGACTGCGAAGTCCCCATACGCGCAGCGACGAGCGTTTGGCTGAGGCCAAGCTCGCGCCTCCGCTCCGCGAGAGAGCGAATGAGCTGCCGCGTCCGCAGGGCAGCCTCTACCATCTCCGGGAAGTCAACCCCGCAATGAGCCGCCCGCCTTCTTGCGACTCCTGCAACGGCGCTCAGCGGGCCCGGTGCTGGCGCTCGCCGGCGGCGGGTGGCTCGGCGGCGGGGGCCAGGGCGCTGCGGACGAACGCCAGGACCTCGCGCTCGCGGCGGCGGAGCGCCGTCCGGCTGCGGTCCTCGCCCACAACGGCCCGGAGCACGCCGGCCTCGGTGATCGAGCCGACCACCGCCGTGTACAGGGTGAACAGGAGCAGGGCGGGGTCCTGGCGGCGGATCTGGCCCTCGCGCATCCCGTGTTCCAGGAAGCCCAGCGCCCGCTGCCGGAGCGGCTCCAGTCCCGCCGCGAATCGCTGGATGACGTCGGGACTCATGCGCGCCGCCTCCCGGATGAACTGCGGGAAGTCGGGCCACTCCTCGGCCAGCCGGAACAGCGCGCGGACCACGGTCTCGGCCTTCGCGGCGTTGGACTCCTGGGCCGCCAACGCCTCGGACAGCGCCGTCGCCACCTTCGCGCTCACCGCCCCGACGCACGCGTCGAGCAACGCCTCCTTGGTCGGGAAGTAGTACAGGAGCGTCTGCTTGCGGACGCCCGCCGCGGAGGCCACCGCGTCGAGGCTGGTGCCGTCGTAGCCGCCCTTGCCGAACAGGCGGACCGCCTCCTCGACCAGCCGCCGGCGGCGGGCCTCGCCTCCCGTGCGCGTCATGGCCCTGTGCGGCGCCTCCAGGCGCGCTCGCCCGTGCGCGACGGGAGCGGCCTGGTTGACTCCCACACCCGCCGCCACTTCGCGGCCTCCGGCCCGCTGGGACGCGGCGTCTCGCCCCGGGCCTCACGGCGGATGGACTCCCACCAGGTCGTTCGGTCCTCGTCCCACAGGCGGGCCACCGCAGTGGAGATCCGCGACGACACCGACCGGAAGTCCTCGTCGGGCCCCGGATACAGCGGCGCTCCGTAGCGCACCGACACCGGGAATCGCCCCTTCCGGGGCCATCCCCGCCCGCGCGGCATGGCGGCGTACGCGCCCCGGATCGCTACCGGCACCACGGGAAGCTGGAGCTCCACCGCCAGCCGGGCCGCGCCGTGGCGGAACCGCTGCATCCACCCGTCGCGGGACCGCGTTCCCTCTGGGAACACCAGCAGGCTCCACCCGTCATCCACGAGCCGGCGCGCGGTCCCCGTCGCGCCACGGCGAGAACCGGTCCGTTCGATCGGGAACGCGTTGAACACGAGGGCGGTCGACGCCGAGCGCCACCAGACGTCGAAGAAGTAGTCGGCCGCGGCGCCGACGGCGGTCTTCTCTCGCCATCTCTTCGGCAGGGAGCACAACACGAGCGGCGCGTCGAGGTGGCTGGAGTGGTTGCTCACGAACATGACCGGCGCCGCGACACCGTCCAGGTTGTCCAGTCCCTCGACCTTCGGGTTCGTCTCGTTCCACACGAGCGGCTTCAGCACGTAGGTCTGGAGGAGCTCGCGAGCAGCCCGCGCCGGTGGCGTCCGGGCCCACGCCGTCGCGAACTCGCCCGGCTCGACGGGCGGGGCGAACGGCTCGGCCGACCGCGGCACGAGCGGGCGCTTCCCCCACCGCCACCCCCGCGCAATGGTCCGGAGGTCGTCCAGCGCCGACGACATGCTCAGCGGACCTCGGCCATGGTCAGGGGGGGCGAGTGCAGATACGTGACCTGCGGCGACCGGCCCACGGTCTCGCTCGCCATCTCCAGCGCGTCCGCGAACGAGGACGCCGTGCGGAACCCCATGCGCTGCACGGCTTTCCGGTCGGCCCCGACGAAGATGACGTCGCCCAGGTATTCCATGGCGTGTGCGCCCCAGTACCACATGTAGAAGGGGTGCACGCCGTGGTACGCGTAGCTGTTGCGGTACAGGTGGCGGTACCACTCGTCGTTCGCGTACTGCTCCTCGAACTTGGCCTCGATCTGCGCCGGGTCGGTCGTCTCGGCCAGGACCTCCTCGAAGAAGTCCACGTAGCTCGGGTGATGGACCTGGTGGAACTCCCACGGCACGGGGTGGTGCAGGACCATGGCGCCGCCCGGCCGGACCAGCGGCTTCCCAACGTACATGTTGAAGAAGTAGCCGAGCCCCAGGCACTGCACGAGGATCGGGTTCATGATCGAGTTCACGTTGTACGGGCAGATGTACGGGAGCCCCACCACCAGGACGTCGGCCTGTCCGTCCACCTCCACCAGCTGCTGGCGGTGGACGTTCGCGATGGTCTCCTTGTGCACCGCCTCGGTCTCGCCGGCGTGCACGCCGGTGACGCGGTAGGGCGCCTCGATCCGGCGGAAGAACTCGCGGCGGACCCGGGCCGGCGCCCGCTCGTTCGCCCGCTTCGCCCCGAACGCCGCCGCCTGGTCGGTCAGCGACCACTCCCACTCGCGCTTGTTCAGGAATCCGAGCTGCGACGGGAAGGTGTCGTTGTTCAGCGTCGTCTCGATCGTGAAGATCCGGAGGTGCTCGGCAAGGAGGCGGCCCTGGCGCTCCGTCGACGAGTGCAGCCCGGAGTGGGACGGGTCCATGAACGACCGCGAATTCAGCATGGTGTGGACGTTGTGGTGGTGCTTCAGCGAGCGGTAGGAGCCCAGCCCGACCGGCACGGACTTGTGCCCGCCGTCCATGGCCACCAGGTTGATGTTCACGTAGACGAGGAGGTCTGACTCCGCGGCTCGGCGGTTGATCTCGACGTCCTCGCCGCGGTCGGTCTGGCCGACATGGACGAGGCCGCTCGGGTCCTCGGCGTCGTGGTTGCGCAGCGCGTCCGGCCAGAACGACCGGTACACGCGCTCACCGACCGCGCGCTTGATCTCGGATGGCGTCATGCGCCGGTGCAGCGAGTTCGCCACGACGATCTCGACGTCGTCGACGTCCGAGCGCGCTGCCAGCTCCAGGACGTTCTCGACGACCCGCTGGCGGATGTCCGGCGCCTTCATCGGCGGCAGGGGAAGCGAGATGTCGTCGAGGGCGATGGTCAGGCGCATGCCGGGGCGCAACAGCTCGGTGAGCGGCTCGGAGCCGTGCGGGTTCAGCAGCGCGTGGCGGATGGCGCCGGTCACGTCCCCCATCCCCGGGAGCGAGTCCGGCGGATACACGACCCGCGTCCCCAGCGGGAACTTCTGGAGGCGGTACCCCTCGCCCTCGTGGACCAGCAGCGGCGGCGTCCGCTCGTCGACCTCCAGCACGAATCCCGGTCTCCCCATGCTCACTCCCTCGGATCGAACGCGACCTTCAGCGTGCCCAGGCGCCCGGCGTCGAGCGCGTGGTCGATGGCCTGCCGCCATTCCGACAGGGAATACGTGGCCCCGACGACGCCCTCGAGGGGGGCGTCGGTGGCCAGGTCGACGGCAAGGTCGAACGTGTGGCGGGCCTCGCCGTTCACCTGCTCGACCCCGCTCGTGTACGCGCCGGCCAGCTCCAGCTCCCGGAACCACACCGGCGTGAGGTCCGCCCCCGCCACCGGCAGGCCGGCCAGCACGACGCGTCCGCCGGCCCGGGTGGTTCTGAG
>WNGA01012981.1_pt1 | contig 10717 bp, 12 predicted proteins | sample 5400061 | NCBI WGS metagenome assembly WNGA01 (sample SAMN13153366, study PRJNA577476) | soil metagenome | isolation source: 100 cm soil or saprolite under grassland replicate 2 | place: USA:California | collected 2016-06-15
AGCAGGACCTGGACGAGGCCCTGCGCCTGATGGCGAGCCATCAGGTTCGCCGGCTCCCGGTCGTCGAGGAGGACGGCCGTGTCGTGGGCGTGCTCGCGCAGGCAGACGTCGCCCAGGAGGCAAAGGAGAAGAAGGTCGGCGAGATGGTCGAGGAGATCTCGAAAGGCTGAGAGGAGACCCGATGCCGAACAAACGAGCAAGCGTCAAGAACGAGAAGCAGTACGAGGGGCTCAAGAAGAAGGGGATGTCGAAGGAGCGGGCGGCGAAGATCGCCAATTCGCCAGGCTCGTCGAGCCGGGGCGGCAAGAAGTCCGGCTCCAGCTCGAGCTCCCGCAGCAACTCGCGCCAGGGCGGCACGACCGCCCAGAAGAAAGCAGCGGGCCGCAAAGGCGGCCGCGCTTCATCGCGCAAGTCGTAGGGCAGTCGTAGACTCCGGCCAATGAGACCCGAGACGCTCACGTGCCGGGTCGGGGCCGGAGTCTCCACTGCTGCGGACGCCTCGGACGCCGTCGCCCGCGCGGCCCGCGAGGCGCGCGAGGCCCTCGGTGGCGGCGCTGCCGACCTGGCGTTTCTGTTCCTCTCGGCGGAACACCTCGACGACGCCGAGGACGCGCTCGGCGCAGCGCTGGACGAGCTCGAGCCCGCGCACCTGCTCGGCTGCGTTGCGCAAGGCGTGGTCGGGCGCACGCGCGAGCTGGAGGAGGGTCCGGGTGCCGCGGTCTGGGCGGCGAGCCTTCCCGGGAGCGAGATCGAGACCTTTCACGCGGTGGCGCTCGGCACCGACGAAGGCGTGGCGATTGCGGGAGTTCCCATGCTCGACGAAGCCGACCTGGTCGCGCTCCTCGCCGACCCGTTCAGCTTCCCCGCGGCGGCGTTCCTCGCCAAGCTGGCGGAGGAGGACGAGCGGATCCCGATCGTTGGCGGGCTCGCGGCCGGAGGGGGAGAGCCCGAGTCGCAGGCGCTGTTCCTCGACGACGAAGTGTTGACGGAAGGAGCGGTCGGCGCCGCGCTGCGCGGTGTTCGCGTCCGGACGGTCGTCTCGCAGGGTTGCGCGCCCATCGGTAGCGATTCCGTGATCACGAGCTCCGACGAGAACGTCGTCCACGAGCTCGCCGGCAAGCCCGCGGTCGAGCGCCTCGAGAGCGAAATCCGGAGCATGACTGCCGAGCAGCAGCGCCTAGCCATGCAAGGCGGCCTCCTCGCGGGCCTCGTCATCGACGAGAACCGGTCGGAGTACGGGCGCGGCGACTACCTGATACGCGGGCTGATCGGCGCCGACAAGGAATCGGGCGCGCTCGCGCTCGGCGAGCCGGTACGCGTCGGCCAGACGCTCCGTTTCCACGTCCGCGACGCCCGCTCGGCCGACGAGGATCTCCGCGAGAGCCTCGCTGACGCCCTGGACGGCGAGCGGGCGGCCGGAGCCCTGCTCTTCACCTGCAACGGGCGCGGCACGAACATGTTCCCCGAGCCGCACCACGATGCCGGCGCCGTGAGCGAGGCGCTCGGCAGCGACTCGCTCGCGGGCTTCTTCTGCGCCGGTGAATTCGGTCCGGTCGGCGGCAAGCCGTTCCTGCACGGCTTCACCGCGACCCTCGCTCTGTTCCTGGACTAACTAGCTTCGGCCAGCCCTGCGGTGCAGCTCGAGCGGCCGCGCTTCTCCAGGTACTGCTGGTGGTAGTCCTCGGCCGGGTAGAACGTCTGCGCCGGCTCGATCACGGTCACGACGGGCTTGCGGTAGCTGCCGGAGGCGTCGAGCTCCGCCTTCGAGCGCTCGGCGGCGGCGCGCTGCTCTTCGTCGTGGAAGAAGACGACCGAACGGTACTGGTCGCCGATGTCCCAGCCCTGCCGGTTGAGCTGCGTCGGGTTGTGCTTGTTCCAGAAGACCTCGAGCAGCTCCTCATACGAGACCTGCTCGGGGTCGTAGGTCACCTCGACCACCTCGGCGTGGCCCGTCGCGTGCGAGCAGACGTCCTCGTACGTCGGGTTGTCGAGGATCCCGCCCTCGTAGCCGGCCTCGGTCTTGGTCACGCCTTCGATCTGCCTGAACGCGGCTTCGACGCCCCAGAAACAGCCGGCGCCGAACGTTGCCTTCCTTTCCACTACTCCTCCTCCAGTTTCAGTGCCGCCGAGTTGATGCAGTAGCGCTGCCCGGTCGGGTGCGGGCCGTCCGGGAAGACGTGCCCGAGATGACCGCCGCAGCTCGCGCAGAGCACCTCGGTCCGGATCATGCCGAACCCGATGTCGCGCTTCTTGTCGACCGCCTCCTCGGAGGCTGGTGCGTAGAACGCGGGCCAGCCGCAACCGGAGTCGTACTTCGTCTCGGAGCTGAACAGCTCGACCCCGCAGCCGGCGCACCGGTACGTGCCCGGCTCGAACGTGTGGTCGTACTCACCACTGAACGGGCGCTCCGTGCCCTTCTCACGCAGGACGTGGTACTGCTCGGGCGTCAGCTCGGCCCGCCACTGCTCGTCTGTTTTCTTGATCTTGTTCACGTTGAACAGTCTTGCAAGAGCCCGCAGCGTTACGCCGGCTCAGCGCCGGACGAGGTTCCTGAGGACGAAGCCGAGGTTCGCCGGGCGCTCCGCCATGCGGCGCATCAGGTACGGGAACCACTCGGGCCCGTAGGGCGTCGCCACGAGGACCTTGAACCCGCGCGCGGCGAGGTCGAGCTGGAGCCTCGGTCGCACGCCGTAGAGCATCTGGAACTCGAAGCGATCACGGCCGATCCCTTCGCGCTCGGCGAACGCGATCGTGTGCTCTATGAGCCGCTCGTCGTGGGTCGCGACGCAGGGGTACGCGCCGCCGGTCAGCGCCCGCTCCAGGAGGCGCACGTAGGCGGCGTCGACGTCTACCTTGGCCTGGTGGGCGACGCTCTCGGGCTCGAGATAGGCGCCCTTGACGAGCCGCAGGTTCGGCTGCAAAGGGAGGAGCGCCTCGAGGTCGTCCGGAGTGCGGTAGAGGTACGACTGCAGCACGGTGCCGACGTTGTCGTGCCCGGATTCGCGGAGGCGCCGGTAGATCCGGAGGGTCGAGTCGACATAGGCCGAGGCCTCCATGTCGATCCGGACGAAGTTGCCGAGCTCGCCGGCGCGGCGGACGACACGCTCGACGTTGCCGTACGCGACCTCCTCACCGAGGTCGAGGCCGAGGTGCGTGAGCTTGAGCGCGGTGTTCGCCCGCAGCCCCTCCTCCCGGAACCGCTCGAGGATCCGCTCGTACTCCTCGACGACCGCGGCCGCGTCTTCCTCACTCGCCGTGTCCTCGCCGAGCAGCGTGGTGTTCGCGTAGAGACCCTGCTCGTCAAGCCGCCGCAGCACGGCGACGGCCTCGTCGAGCGTCTCCCCCGCGACGAACCGAGCGGCCCCGAGCCGCATCCCGTGCCTGCTCACGAACCGCCGAACCGCGGAGTTGTGCGCGGCCGAGAGAATGCTTCTGCGCAGGAGCGCGTTCACGGCGTTCGCGGCCATGCGGCGAGCCTACAAAGCCGTCGCTAACGGCCAAGCGCGAGCGGCACCGCTTTCGGTCCGCGGAAGACCGCGATCTCGTGCCACTGGATCCGGTCCGTCGCCAGCTCGATCCGGCGAAAGCGCGCGAACAGCCCGGCTAGCGCAAGCTGGATTTCCGCGCGCGCGAGCGCAGCGCCGATGCAGAAATGAGAGCCGAGCCCGAACTGTAGGTGCCGGTTCGGCGAGCGCCCGATGTCGAAGTCGCTCGGCCTCTCGAACTCCCGCGGATCTCGGCCCGTCGCGCCGATTGCGAGCCAAAGAGTCTCGCCTGCTCGGATCCGGCTCCCGTCCAGCTCGAGGTCGTCGCCGGCCGAGACGCCACGCATCTGGACCGATCCGTCGTATCGCAGAATCTCCTCGATGGCAGCACTGATCAGACCGGGATCGTCGCGAAGCCGCGCAAGCTGGTCGGGGCACCCGAGCAAAGCGAGCATTCCGTTGCCGATCGCGAAGGTCGTCGTCTCGTGCCCGTTCATGAGGAGGAGGATCGCGTTCGCCAACAGCTCTTCTCCGGTCAGGCGCGTGCCTTCCTCCTCGGCCTCGACGAGGCCGCTCAGGAGCGTGTCGTTCGGATGCGCCTTCAAATCGGCCACGAGCGCAGCGAAGTAATCCGCCAGCTCGCGTGCACTGCGGAGCGCGGTCTGACGCTGTTGCGGATCGCCGCCGACGCCCGCGGCGACGGCGATCACGTCGTCCGACCAGCGCTTGAACGACGCGCGGTCCGCAGGTGGCAGGCTCAAGATCTCGGCGATCACCATCACGGGCAACGGATACGCGAGGCCTTCGATCAGATCCCACTCGCCCTCGCTCACCTCGGCCAGCTGCGCATCGACGAGAGCGGCGATCCGCGGGCGCAGGGCCTCGACACGCCTCGGAGTGAAGGCACGGTTCGCGAGCGCGCGCAGGCGCGTGTGGTCGGGCGGATCGGTGAACAGCATCATCCGCGACAGCAGCCGCGTGAGTAGATCGCCCTCCCGGGGAACACCACCGCGAGAGACCCGCGTGTCCGCCAGCGCGGCTGCCACCTCCGCGTAGCCGGTGAACAACCAGCCTTGGAGCTCCTCGTTCCAACGCGCCGGCTCGTCCCGCAACTCCTCGTACGTCGGATACGGATCCGCGAAGAACTCAGGCGTGAAGAAGCCACTCACGTCCCGCGAACCTTAGGAATGCGGCGAAAAGGCGTCAGTGCGTGATGCTGACCAGCCGGAACTCCTCGTGGTGCCCCTTCACCACGCGCTCCCAGACTTCGCCGACTCCTGCGACGTAGTACTTCTCCTCGGTCTGCGGCTCCAGCGGGCTGAACTCGCTCGTGACGAGTGCCCGCTTGAAGGTGCCGTGCGGCACTGTGACCGGCCCGCGGACGCCCAGCACGCGCGCCTCGTCCATCGCCTCGCCCTGCGGGTAGTACTCCTGCCGGTAGCTGTCGCCGGGCTGCGGGTGCGCGGGCATGATGATCCCCGGCCTCGCGCCATTCACGCCTGAGCGCCACGAGTCGCTCGCCTTGACGAAGCGGCCGTGCTGCAACTCGTAGGAGTCCTCGCCCAGGTACCAGACGTTCCCCTGCTTGTCCTGCGCGTAGAAGTCGAACGTTCGCTCCACCGCGTGCCCGTGCTCGGACACTGTGTCGCGGACGACGACGCTCGTGATCCCGAGGATCTTGATCGTGCGATGGGTCACGACCTCGTCGTCGGTCTGGGGAGTCGTCCCCCGAACGCCGCGGTAGTGGAACGCGGTGCCCGGCTTCAGCGGCCAGTACGGGTTGTCGATCTGGGTGACGAAGTCGGCGGCGTCGACCGAGGGGGAGTAATGGCCGTGAATCGGCGCCAGCCGCGACGCCGATCCGGGTCGGACCGACTTCGATGAGCCACAGCCGGCCGCAACGAGTGCGACGAGCACGATCACGAGGGCTGTTTTCATCATGGTCAAACCGTACGGCCGCAGCGCAGGGACGGCGTCGGCACCGGTGCTGAATGTGGATCGTCTGCGCGGACGATTTGCTGCTCGTCCGCGCTGAGGAGGCGGAGCGGCCTGTTTCGCAGTACCTTCAGAGCGTGCGTCGGTACTGGTTCGACCTTGCGGTCGGCACGGCGATCGCGTTCGGAATCTCGCAAGCGCTGTTCCAACCGAGCTGGTTCGACGCAGTGGCGAGCGTTGTGATCATTGCGCCGATCTTCGCCCGCCGGCGCTTTCCCTTCGGCGCCCCCGTCGCGGTCGGCATCGCCATGGCGGCCGCATCCCTTTTCGACCACAGCGTCGTCTACGACCTCGCGCCTGCCGTGGCCGGCATCGCCGCGGTGTTCCTCGTCGGCATGGCCCAGCCGTTGTCGCGTGCCGTCGTGGGCCTTGCCCTGATGTTCGCCGTCGTCGGAATCGCCGCGCACAACGATCCCGGCGGCGGGGTCGACGATTTCGCCGCGATCGCTCTCGGCCTCACGCCGTGCTGGCTGCTGGGGGTGGCGTTGCGCCGCAAGCAGGAGGAGGCAGAGCTTGCGGTCGCGGACGAACGGGCGCGAATCGCGCGTGAGCTGCACGACATCGTCGGTCACGGTGTGAGCGTCATGACCGTGCAGGCGGCTGCCGTACGGAGGCTCCTTCGCTCCGATCAGGAGCGCGAGCGCGACGCGCTGCTGGCAGTCGAGCGCACCGGCCGAGAGGCCCTGGCGGAGATGCGGCGAATGGTCGGAGTCCTGCGGCGCTCGGAGGAGGCGGAGGCGCTGTCGCCGCAGCCCGGCCTGCGCCACCTCGATGCGCTCGTCGAGAAGGCGCGTCAGGCCGGATTGCCTGTCGATCTGCAGGTCGAAGGCGCGGCCGTCGAGCTTCCGCCCGGCGTCGACCTCGCCGCTTATCGAGTGGTGCAGGAAGGGTTGACGAACGCGCTGAAGCACGCTCGTGCGACGCGGGCTGAGGTTCAGGTGCGGTACTCCGACCGCGAGATCGAGGTGAGCGTGGCCAACGACGGTCGCCCCGAGAGCGGCGCCGAGGGCGCCGGACACGGCCTCCTCGGTATGCGCGAGCGCGTTGCCGTCTACGGCGGGGAGCTCGAGGCCGGACCGCAACCGGCGGGCTGGTTCCGGTTGCGCGTCAGGCTGCCGGCCAGTCCGACGTGAGCCTGCGGGTCCTGATCGCCGACGACCAGGCTCTCGTCCGCGCGGGCTTTCGCATGATCCTCGAGTCCGAAGCCGACCTCGAGGTGGTTGGCGAGGCCGCCGACGGCCGTGAGGCGCTCGCCGAGGCGGGGCGCCTGCAACCGGACGTGGTCCTGATGGACGTGCGGATGCCGGAGCTCGACGGCATCGAGGCGGCGCGGCAGCTGCTCGCGGACGACGGTTCCGCGAAGGTCGTGATGCTGACGACCTTCGACCTCGACGAGTACGTCTACGAGGCGCTGCGCGCCGGGGCGAGCGGCTTCCTGCTCAAGGACGTCCCGCCGGAGCAACTCATCGCCGGCATCCGAGCCGTCGCGAGCGGGGACGCGCTCCTGGCGCCGTCGGTCACGCGCCGCGTGATCGAGGCGTTCGTGCGGAGGCCACCGCCGTCCGTCCGCGAGCACTCCGCGAAGCTCGACGAGCTGACGGTGCGCGAAGTCGACGTCCTCAAGCTGATCGCACGCGGCCTATCGAACGCCGAGATCGCGGCGGAGCTCGTCGTCAGCGACACGACGGTCAAGACCCACGTCGCGCACATCCTGATGAAGCTCGGCTTGCGAGACCGAGTCCAGGCTGTGGTCTTCGCCTATGAGACCGGGTTGGCCGAGCCTGGCCGGCAGCTCTAATCGCCCGCGAGCTGGCGCTCGTATTCGGTTTGATCGAAGTGCCCGAGCGAAGCGGCGATCAGGCCGTCGGCGCCGATCGTCCACTCCTCGAATCCGCTGATCCTGACCTTGTGGCCGGTTCCGCCGGCCCCCGTGTTCGTCCCGACGAGCGTCCAGTGGTACTCGGCCCCATCACCTTCGAGGCGGAGGTCGTCCATGAGTACCTGCATGTCGGGGAAGGCGACCATGAACGAGCGCGCGGCCTCGGTGATCGCTGCTCTTCCGACCGATGGAGGGCCGTCATTGATCATGAGGGAGCCTTCCGGCGCATAGTGCGCAGCGACCCGCTCGGGCTCCTGGCTGCACCAGGCCTCGGTGTACCGCCGAGCAAATTCGCGAAGCTGCTCTGGATCCCGAGACATTGTTCTCCTTTGGCCAAATTCGGTGTCAGACACCGGGAGCTGTCAAGGGAAGCATGTGCCGATTGTGTGACAGTTCGCCGCCGCGGCCGACATGCGCGGGCGCGGCTCGCTCAGGCTTTCCGTCAGGAGGCGATCCTTCGGAAGTCATCATGCTCGCGCGGAGCGCGAGCGGACTTCCGAAGGGAGTGGGCGGAACTAGGCAGTGCGCAAACCAATCGTTGCTTCGACCGGCGCCGTTGCGGATCGAGTAATCGTGCCGAGAGGACGGGTCGAAGTTGCGCCCTGGGACGGCTAGTACACCTGTGCCACGGTCACGAACTCTTCGGCCTCGGGATCGTGGAAGACGAAAAGAACCGCCCGATCGTGGAAGTAGTTCTCGACGGTCACTTGACCCATGAAGACGAGTGGACGGCCCTCGCGTATCGGCCAGTTTGGGCTCTGCACCCAGCGGGGTGGCTTGCCGGCGTAACGAAACATCTCACGCAACCCCTTGCGGGCCCACGCCTTGCTGGCGGACTTGCTCAGATCAGGAGGACCCTTGTCGATGATGTTGCGTTTAAGGAAGTCGGCATCCACATCGAGCCACGCGGGCTGCACGTCAAGCGCGAACCCGTGAAGTCGTTGGTACTCGTCCGTGACCCGGTCGTAGCCGATACCGCGCCGATCCATGAACTGGCAGAGAGCTCCCACCGCGTTCAGAGGGCCGCGGATGCCCTCGTTCCCCAGGTTGCAGCTGATCAGGAACTCGTACGTGTTGTTGATCCGCGGCGGCTGCCGGATGTACGACCGCTCGGGCAGCTCAGATCGGTCGTCGAGCAGCCGAGCAAAACTCTGTTGCTCGGCTAGCAGAGCGGCGAACTCCCGTGGGCGGACGTCTCCGGCGACGAAGCCGCGGATGATCTCGATCAACCTATCGTCGTCCATGCGCCTGCATCCGTCGACAGTGTTCGCTCACACGGCGATTCTCTCAGCGAGGGCGGCGAGGCGACGAAACCGGCGTGCTGCGACACCGCCGAGGGCGTTCTCGCTGTGGCCTGCAGCGCACTGTCAGCGAACTGTCAGCCGACTGTGAGATCGACGGAGCAGGCTTCAGGTCGCAGCGCTCCTCCGCTGGCCCCGACAACCTGAGCGATCAGACTGGCCGCGCGACAGGGCGCACGACGCCATCTCTCCGCTGCGAGCAACCACGGCTTGGACAGCCGCGGTTGGTCCGGATGACCCAAGAGCAGGAGCGCGAAGCAGCTCAGCTGCTCGCCGAGCTGCTCTTGGACGCCGCCGCTCGAAAGCGCCGGGCGTGTTCTGCCGGCGGTTTCGGCAGCGTTATCGACCGCGCTTCTGGCAGCGTCGTCCCGTTCCCGGAGAGGCGCGGAAACGCGCGTGAGGCCGCGTGATCCGGCAGAGCGGTCACCCCGACAAACAAGGGTCGTTGCGTAGTTCTCAGACGTTGAGCCGCGCTCCGCGCGTGAGCGCGGAGCGCGTGGCCGATGTTGCCCGGCACGTGACAGAGCGCGATCGGGAGATCGCGTTCTGTCTCTACGAGCACCAGCTCCTGGCGACCGATCAGCTGACGCTGCTCTTCTTCTCCTCGAGGCGGAGGGCGCAGGACCGGCTGCTCTTCCTCTCCCGCCAGCGCGTGCTCGATCGCTTCTACCCGCCCTCGCCCTTCGGCGCTGGTAAGCCGCAGGCGCACTGGCTGCTCGACGAGGCCGGCGCCCACCTCGTCGCCGCCACGCTCGGCGTAGAGCGCAAGCGGCTCGGCTGGCAACGCCGCGATGACTGGGGCTCCCACCGGCAGCTGGCACACCGGCTCGAGGCGAACCGCTTCGTCACCGACCTCATCGCTGCCACGCTCACCGACGACAGGCTGGCGGTGAGGGCGTGGTCCGGGCCGCGGACGGCCGCCGAACGGCTCGAGCAGCGCGTCCGTCCCGACGCCCGACTGCTCCTGCAGACGGCGGCCGGCGCCGTGATCGAGTGTCTCGTCGAGTGGGATCGCGCAACCGAGCCCGGAGAGCGCCTCGCCGAGAAGCTCACCCGCTACCGGATCGCGGAGCGAAAGCTCCGTTACCACGACCGCGCACCGCGCACCATCGTCTTCGTCGTCCCCGGCGAAGGGCGCTTCGAGACGCTCCGCCGCCTTGCAGCGCCGGGAAGCGGTGACGACTCGGTCGCTCTGGGGCGCTGGCCGATCTTCGCCACCACTGTGCCGGCGCTGCGCCGCGATGGGGCGCTCGCGCGCATCTGGCAGGCGATCAACCCGCCCGGCGAGCCGCCACGAGCGCTGACCGACCTGCCAGCTCGCTGGGACATCCGCGCGGCCGACCCGCGGCTCGCGCTCGGCCACCGCTGGCGACACGACCAACCCGACTTCTGGAAGCGGCTCTCCCCGCTCGGCGTCACCGACCGGGACTTGCGCTCGTCGGCGATCGATGGCTCCATGGACGACCGCGAAGACGACGTCGAGGAGGAGCCATGGCGGTGACCCACGTCTGCATCTACACCCGCATCTCGACCGACGAGGAGAACCAGCCCACCTCGCTGCACTCGCAGCGCGAACGGCTGGAGGCGTTCTGCGGTGTGCAGGAAGACTGGCGGATCGTGGCCCATGAGCTCGATCGGGCGACAGGCACCAAGCTGGAGCGGCCGGGGCTGCAAGCAGCGCTCGACCTCGCCCGCGACGGGCGCATCGACCTCCTGCTCGTCTATCGCGTCGACCGGCTGAGCCGGAAGGTGCGACAGCTCGCCCAGCTCGCCGAGGAGCTCGACGCGCTCGCCGTTGTGCTCCGCTCGGCCACGGAGCCGTTCGACACCGGCTCGGCCGCGGGCCGGATGATGCTGCAGATGTTGGCGGTGTTCGCCGAGTTCGAGCACGCCACGATCGTCGACCGCGTCACCGCCGGCATCGAGCGGCGCGCGAGGGAAGGCCGCTGGCCCACCGGGCGGCTCCCGTTCGGCTATCGCCGTGACGAGCAGAAGCACGTCGTCCCCGATCAGCGGACCGCCCCAGTCGTGAAACGCATCTTCGACCTGTACACGGG